>ENA-OQLI01000009-OQLI01000009.1-human-gut-metagenome-genome-assembly--contig:-NODE-9-length-349991-cov-10.562244_pt1 | contig 349991 bp, 291 predicted proteins | sample MGYA00242805_ERZ504812 | MGnify/ENA primary metagenome ERZ504812 (study PRJEB26092, sample SAMD00036430) | human gut metagenome | host: Homo sapiens | study: EMG produced TPA metagenomics assembly of...
CCGCGCGCGCGACCCGGCGGCGGCGGCCGCGGTGCGCGTCGCCACGGCGACGGGGATGGGCCGCGCGTTGGGACGGGTTGGCACGGCGGTGGGCGCGGGTGCCGGGCGGGGGGTGGTCAGGGGCGCCAGCGCCGCCGCGCTCCTCGGCGGCCACCTCGCGGGCGACGCTCTCCGCAGCCTCGTCCACGCGGGCCTGAACGCCGTCGCGCACGCGGGTCTGGCCGCCACGCTTGGGACGGCTCGGACGCTCGCCGTCGCCGCGACCACGGTTGGAACGACCGGCCACATCGCCGTAATCGTCGCCGTTGCGCTTGCCGTCGCGACGTGCCTGCTCGAGCTTCTTCTTGCTCTTGGATTTGCCGCGCTTGGTCTTCTTCTTCACCTTAAAGGCCGCAGGGTCGCGCTCGGGGTCAACGGCGGGCGGATTGGGACCCACATACAGATCGCCGGCCTCGTAGATGTCGGCCGTCTTGTCCATGAGCTTCTCGATCTCGTAGAACTCGTCGACGTCCTGCTCGGTCACAAACGTAATGGCCCAGCCCAGCTCGCCGGCGCGGCCCGTGCGGCCAATGCGGTGGATGTAGTCGGTCGGCTCTGCCGGCACGTCAAAGTTCACGACGTAGCGCACATCGCTAATGTCGATGCCGCGGGCGAGAACATCGGTCGCCACCAGCACGTCGACGGTGCCGTCGCGGAAGGCCGAAAGCGCGCGCTCGCGCTGGGCCTGGCTGCGGTTGCCGTGAATCGCGGCGGCCTTGATGCCCTTACGCTCCAGACGACGGCAGCAGCTGTCGGCGCGGTGCTTGGTGCGCATAAAGACGATGGTGCGCTCCGGGCCCTCCTTCTTGAGGAACTCGGGCAGCAAGTTGTTCTTGGCCTCGATGGACACCGGGAACACAAACTGATCGACGGTATCGGCGGTCGACGTGGCGGGCGCGATCTCCACGCGGGCCGGGTCGCTCACCAGGTCGGTGATCTCGCCCACGGCCTCCTCGTCGAGGGTCGCCGAGAACAGCAGCGTCTGACGCTCGGCCGGCGTCTCGCGCACAATGCGGCGGACGGCGGGCAAAAAGCCCATGTCGAGCATGCGGTCGGCCTCGTCGAGCACCAGCACCTTGACCTCGTTCAGGTGGCAGGCACCCTGCTCGATCAGATCGACCAGACGGCCCGGCGTGGCGACCAGGATGTCGCAGCCGTACTTGAGCGCAGCGGTCTGCGGCTTGTAGCTCACGCCGCCCACGACGGTCACGGCAACATGGCCGGTGACGTCGGCGATCTTGCTCGCGACCTCATCGATCTGCTGGGCAAGCTCACGCGTGGGGGTGATGACAAGCATCACGGGGCCGCGGCCGTTGCCCTCGGGCTTTTTAGCACCGCGACGACGGTTGCGACCGCCGCGCTCACGCACGGGCTTGGGCGGAGCGATGTGCTCCAGGTTGTTCATGGTCGGCAGCAAAAAGGCGGCCGTCTTGCCGGTGCCGGTCTGAGCGGCGGCAAGCAGGTCGCGGCCCTCAAGCACCACGGGGATGGAGCCAGCCTGGACAGGCGTGGGCGACGTGTAGCCTAGGTTCTCGATGGCACGAAGCATCTCGTCCGAAAGTCCCAGTTCGTCAAAGGCGGGCAGGTTCTCGGTCGCGGACTCGACGGTCTCGGCGGCGCTGGCCTCGTCGGCAGCATCGAAGGCAGCCTGGGTCATGGTCTCGCGGGTCTCGTCCAGAATCTCGGCGTCCGTGACGTCGGATACAGAATTACGCATATGTTGTTGTTCCTTATCTGCACGCGTTGTGGGCACGGCATGCGGCCGCGCGGGCGTGCTTGGTAGTGCGCTAATACATACAAAAACAGGTGCGCACAGAGAGGACGTTGCTCAGCACGCTGGCGATCGCTTTGGCAGCCTATCACGCGCCGTCCAGACGCAGCAGCTCTAAGCGATGGAGCAGATTCGCCGCCGGTTAGTATACCCGTGCTTCGCATGCCCCCACGTAAACCACAGATGACGGGGCGGGCGGGGCCGATCTGGGGCGATTGTCTCAATCTGTAACATCCACAGGGCAAATCTTCCTCTACGTGTTACAGATCGAGACAAACGGTCGACACGGTTCACAAACGTCTCAATCTGTAACAGTTACCGAGTAAAATCGGTCCTAATTGTTATAGATCAAGACAGAGGGGGGATTTCCGTCCAGTCCAAACCAAATCTCTCGGTCTTCCTGCAATTTCGAACATGTGGCCTATAATGTTGCTTTGGGTACGCTATATATTGCGCAGCCATTTAATACGTCGCCCACCGGGGCCATTAATGCCTATCGCCTTATTGGCTAGGAAGCAATCAAAGGAGGTATCCGTGGCAGCAGAGACGCCGTGCTCGGTCCTCTATAGCGATATTCGCTCGTTCGGCGGTCTTAAACATCTCGAGATCGCCCGAATGCTCATCAATGGAAACTCTTATCTCGGCAGTACCCTGCTCGAGAAATGCTCTTCCAACCGCTCGTATCTCACCCGTTACATCGTCCATCGCGAGCCTGACCAGTGCGCGCCCGCCATCTACAGCGACTTTGCCGTCACCACGCTCAATCTTTCCGCGGCAATCTGCAGCAAGCTCGGCGGCGACGAGTCCGTCTATCAGGCAATCGCCGAGCACTATCGCGGCCCGGCCGCCAACGAAATGATGTCGGCTCTCGCCAGCTACAAGCTGGACAGCCGCCTATATGCAAATGCCCTCAATCACATCGACAACTTTGACGGCAATGCCGTGCGCGAGAAGAGTACGCTTTACCTTATGCTCTTTGTGGCAACGGGGGCGCTCGCCGACCCCATCCAAGGCGTGGCCACCGTCGAGCGCTTTTGCGACAGCAAGACAGGCGGGCACTTTGGCACCACCGAAACTACCGTCGGACGTGGCTTTATGAGCAGCCTGGAGCAGCCGCACGCTGTCGCCCCCAACCTGATGGGTCTGCTCAGAACCCATGCCGACAACTGCGCCGACATGCAAATCCATCCCCTCACACGCGATCCGCGCGGCACGGTAATTGGGTCCTTGCCCAAAACCTCGCCCAGCATCACCGATGTAGGCGCCGATGCATCGCGCGAGCATCTCCGCATTTGGCTCGAAGGTGGACACTGGTACGCCCAGGGCCTTGGGTCGACCAACGGCACAGTGCTCGAATCGGGCGCGGGCGGCGGCGATATTGTGATTGAGCCGCCGCGCGACCAACGCGAACCCGGCAAGATCTATCCCCCGGTGGAAATCGAAAACAGCGACAGACTTCATTTGGGCCTCTATACAACGTTTCTCGTTATTGTGGGCTAGCACGTAGAGACGTGGAGAAACAGGTGCCACTCGTCTTATATCATTTCATTGCACGCTGCACTGTAAATAGCAATACGAGTCAGCTTGTCGGCAAACACGTCTATCATGGGCTTTAATCGATAATCGCGTTCTCGGCGTGAGCACGCGGCCCCATCAAACGAAGGAACGCCATGGATACTACCGATAGCGCCTATGGCGACAAACTCATCCGTCTCGATACGTTCGATACCGCCGTGGCAGTCAACCCCAGCGCCGAGGACGACGCCAAGCGTCGGTTTATGACACTTATTCTTCAAACGACCCGTCGCAACAACGGCAACATCGGGCACGTACTGCGCGCGACCAACACGAGCGGCGAGGTCTTTGCCGTCAAGCTACTCAAGGACAACGCCATCCTTTCCGGCCAAGCCCCCGACCGCTCCGCCGAGCAATCGGCCGCGCACCTGGCCAACGCCGCCGCGCTGTTCGAGGAGTACCGTCATCTGTGTACCGTCTCGCACCTGCGCGGATTTCCGCGCGTCTATGGCCACGGATCGTGCGAGGACGACCCGCTTATCCTCATGGAGTGGGTCGAGGGCACCTCGCTCAAACAGGCGCTGCCCCTGCTTCCGCGCGACGCCTCGGGCGGGCTGACCACCCAGATGGTCGCCGCTGTCGGAAACGCCGTGCTTCGCGCGCTCTTGATGACCCAGGGGCTCGTGAATCCGGTCGTCCATCGCGACCTGTCGCCTGCCAATATCATGTTCCGCACCACCAGCCGAACGCTTGAGCAGCAGATTGCCGATTGCTCCTTTGACCCCTGCCTCATCGACATGGGCTCCGCGACCATGGCCCTCGGCGACGACACGATCACCCGGCGCGCCGACATCTGGCGCTTTGCCACGCCCGCATACGCCGCGCCCGAGATGCTCACGCAGGATATCGAAGGCATCGCGGCCCTTCGCCGCTCGCCCGCGATCGACGTCTATGCGCTTTCGAGCATTCTGTACCAGCTCTACAGCGGTCGCAAACCGTTCGATGTTAAGTCGACGGGTGCCGCGGCAACCGGCTCGTTCTACCTCATAAAGACCAAGACCAAGCCGGCACCGCTCGAGCCGCGATGCAATGACGACGAGGCGCTCGTCCAGATCATCATGAAAGGTATCTCGGTCGAACAGGGCGATCGCCCCACCGAGCAGCAGATGCTCGAGGCGCTCTCGGCATACCTCCCCGCTGCAGAATCTGAGGGCTGCGAGGGCGCGGGCAATGACGCCGTAATCGACATCGACTCCGGTACGCACCTTAAGGTCGACGTCGCCGGCGAGCGCGCGCGAGAGATCCTGGAGCAGGCCTGTCACGATGCCATGACCCGCCGTCGCTTTATTATCGGCGGCGTCGTTGCAGTCGTTGCGGGGCTCGGCGTCATTGGCGCGGCGACCCGTGGCTTTGGCATCCCCGACTACCTCGATGGCATCCGCAGCTCTCTTGACGACTACACCTGGGCTCAGCTGCAGGAGATTTCGCTTAAGATTAAGGCCGCCGAGACCCGTAGCGAGGCACGCGAGATTGCCAAGCGCTACCACCTGCTCGATGCCGATGGGCATATCCCCTATCCGTGCACCAAGCGCGTCACGCTCACCAACGGGCTGGAGGTCGGCACACAACTCGTGGGCATCCGCCACGACGAGCTTCTGGACGGGACGGGCAAGGCCGGACTGACGTTTATGTTCGATGCCGGCATTGCCGAACGCGACGCCGCGGCCCAACCGTTGAGCACCGGCTGGGCAGATTGCGAGCTGCGGGAATGGCTCGACAACGACGGCCTTAAGCTGCTGCCCAACGAGCTGCGTGTGCTCATCAAGTCTGTCAAAAAGACCTCGAATAACGTTGGCGCCGCCAGAAGTGCATCGTGTCTGAGCGAGTTGCCCGCAACCCTTTGGCTGCCCGCCATGGTCGAGCTGTGCGGCAATCAGCCACCCGAGTCATTTACCGAGGACTATCACTATCTGGCAGATATCTACAACGGCGAGGGCAAGGAGTACCAACTCTTCCGCGAGCTCAAGGTGAGCCCGTATTCCACGAAGGAGACGATGGTTCGCCAGTGGAAGGGCAAAGACACCTGTTGGTGGGAGCGCACGGTGAGTCCCGACACATCGGAGAGCGAAGGCACACTCTATTTGAATCGCGTGGGACACGACGGCGACGTCTTTACGTACGCAACGCCTGCGGAAAAGCCAAACAAGCGAACCTGCGTGATCCCCGGATTCTGTATCTAGGCGTCGGGTGTCTTGCCGTAACGGAACCCCTCCCCGGCAAATGTCTTGATCTGTAACACTAGCCCGGCAGATACAGGTCTAGATGTTACAGAACGAGACAAACCCCAGCCCCGCGAGACAACATCTCAATCTGTAACAGTAAGGGGTTAAAAACCTCTCTAGATGTGGCAGATCAAGACATTTGAGTCGACCGCGGACGGTCCGTCTCGATCTGTAACAGTTAGAGGTCATATTTGCTGCCAGATGTTACAGAACGAGACATTAGCTTGCCGAGAACTTCGCCTCATAAATGTGATTCAAGTGTGTCGATATTTCCTTGCCAATGTTGCGCAACAGGAACCCTTTCGGCGGTCGTAACGTACGAATTGTCATAGGTACCCCTTCAACGATTGGGAGAAGAAATGGCAAAGTACGCACCTAAACACTTGGAAGCCTCAGGCGGCGCCGAGCCTCGCCCCACATTCTCGGGCCACAAGGCAACACGACTCGCCGTCACCGCGGCGACGACCATCGCGATGACTGGCTCGACGCTGCTCGCGCCGTTCTCGGCATTTGCCAACGATGCGAGTGATACCACGGCACAGGACGCGATCATGTCCCCGCTTGCTGTCCACGCCGGCGAGGCGGCAGGCTCCGCAGTAAAGGCAAACGCCCAGAAGATTGCCGACTTGCAGGCTGCAATCGACGCCGCAAAGGCTGCCGAGGCAGACGCCAAATCCGACTACGACACGGTGGCTGCTCCCTATACCGAAAAGCAGACGGCCCGCGACAACGCACAAAGCACCTATGACGCCTCCGTCTCCGATAATTCGCAGGCAGAGGCCGCCGCGTGCGCCGAATATGCTCGCCAGCTCGATGAAAGCGTCAAGGCGGCCGACAGCGCCAGTGCCACGCTGAAGGATGCTCAAGAAAAGCTCGATGCAGCCAAGACCGACGCCGAGGACAAGTCGAAGGTCCTTGATGCCGCAAAGCTGACGGCAGCCGACGCGCAGGCCAAGCTCGAGGCAGCCCAGAAGGCAGCCGCCAACGCAACGTCGGAGGAAATCAAGGTCGCCGAGCAGGCTGCCGCAGATGCGCAGGCCGCTCTGGACCAAGCAAAGGCTGCGAAGGCCACTGCCGATTCCGCGCTCGCCGATGCCCAGCAGGCTCGGAGCGCCGCGCAGAGCGCTTACGACGAAGCGGCAGGCACGCTGGCTTCCGCTCAGCAGGAAAAGAACGCCGCGGATGGTAAGGTAGTCGCGGCACAGACAGCGTATGACAGCGCACAAGCCGATTTGGCGGCCGCAAAGGCAGGCGCCGAGGGCCCGGAGTATGACGCCGCCCAGGCAAAGGTCGATGCTGCCCAAAGCGCACTCGACCAGGCGAAAAAGCAGCAGGCGACTGCCGAAGCAAGCCTTTCTCAGGGAAATAGCGACGTTGAATCCAAGCAGGACGCCCTCACCGGCGCCGAAAGCGAGCTCGAAGCCAAGAAGCAGACAGTCGCAGCGGCCGAAAATGATGTAACGGCAGCCCAGACGAAAGCCGATGCGGCGCAATCGGAGTTGACCTCGGCAAAGCAGGCACATGCTGCCGAACTGGAGAAGGCAAAGGCCGCTCAGAAACAAGTCGATCAGGCAAAAGCCGAGAAGGAGCAGGCAGACAAGGCGCTCGAAACTGCCAAGGCAAACCAGGCGGCCGCCGATCAAGCCGTTATCGATGCACAGAAAGCATACGATACGTGCAAGGCGGCAACCGATAAGGCAACGACAGCGGAGGCGCAGAGCGTCATCGGCTTCTACCAGTTCATCGGTGCCAACGACGCTGCAAACATCATCTATAGGCAGAGCGATAAAAACCCGACGACCATTGGCGATAAAAAAGACGGCACGTCACTCGACAACGCCAAGCTATCGTTTGACAAGCTGCGCGAGATTAACGAATACCGTGCAAGCGTTGGATTGAGTGAGCTTAGGGTGACGGCCGAGCAAATGGCAATCGCTCAGTCCAACTCCAATTACTCTGATGCGATGTTAGACCACTCAGATTACGCCAATTTTGAAAATGCCGCTTGGAACTTCAGCACTAAAGAAAACATCGCGCACCAATGGGTCGATAATGAAAAGAAGATATTTGACGAGGCTGCAGCGAAAGCCGGCCTTGGCAACGTTGCCCCCAAAGATGCTTGGAAGACTTTCTGGAGTCACGGTACCGAATTCGGAGCCCAAGGCGTGGGTTTTGGCAAAGTCGGCCACTATTTGAATATCGTGCAGCCTGATGCCAAGACCATGGGATATGGCATCAATTCACGCGGGACCCATTGGCCATACACATTCGTCTTGGAGATCGATAACAACTACGGTTCAGCCGAAAAAGAATACTCGATCGATGAACTCGAGAATCTCTTTGATCAGTATCAGCTGAGCCTCTCCAAAGCCAGCGAAAAGCTCGCCGCCGCAAAGACGGACCTTGAGCAAAAGCGCAGCACAGCGGCATCGAAAGCCGATGCCGTAAAGGTAGCTGAGACCCTCGTCGCTCAAAAGCAGGAAGGCGTTGATACCGCGAACAGCAACCTTGCCGCCAAGAACGACAGCGTAGCAAGTGCCGCCGCCGCTGTTGCCCTAGCAGAGCAGAATCTCGCCAAGGCAAACGGAAAAGTTACCGAAGCCGAAGACCAGGTCAAAGCCGCCCAAAGTAACGTGGCGACCGCAGAGCAGGTCGTCAACCAGAAGCGCGCCGAGCTTAAGGCATCGCAAGAGCAAGCCGCTCAGAGTCAGAAGAAGGTTGATGACGCCAAGGCAGAGACTCTCGTAAAGCAGCAGACTCTGCAAGATGCAAAGAAGGAGCTTGCCAAGTATTCTGCCGATGTTGCTGCGGCTCAGGAGAAAGCCGACGAGGCCCATCAGGCGCTTGATGAAGCCACGGCAGCCCAGACGTCTGCCCAGAGCGCTCTCGAAAAGGCGGAGCTCGACGAGGCTGCCAAAAAGCAGGCCCTCGACACCGCGAAGGACAACGCCGAGGCCAAGGCGGCGAACGCGGAGCACGCCGCGAGCGATCTGACCACGGCGAAAAACGACTTTGATTCAAAGAAGGCCCGTGCCGACGCCCTGAACAATGCGGCCGATAATCTTGCCACCGCCGAGGCGGCCAAGAAGGACGCCGACGCAGCAGTTACCGAGGCCGGAGTCGCCCTTGGCGCGGCAAATGATGCCATTGCGAACGCCGAGCAGGCGGTCGAGAATTCTCAGGCCGCATCGGATGCCGTTGCCGCAACTCTCGGAAAGGTCAAGTCCATCAACGTCGAAAACGGCATTGCTACTGGCTCTGACGCAAACGCGAACGATACGCTCAATGCCCTCTTTGCCAAGTGCGTCGCCGCCAAGCAGGCAGAACATAACGCAAAGGCCGCACTTGATGCCGCTCAGGCAGACCTTGATGCTGCGACGCCCGCCTACACCGCGGCTCTCAACGACTACAACGAGGCGAAGGCAAAACGCGTAGCCGCCGAGCAAGCCCTGAAGGACGAGATCGCCCGCCAGGAGCAAGAGGCGGCGAAGGCCGAGCAGGCCAAGATCACGCAGGCTGCCGCTAAGCCGGTTGCTGGAAAGCCGTCTGCCGGCAACGCCAAGACGGCCGCTAACTCGGCACTTCCCACCACAGGCGACAATGCTGCGCTCGCCGGTGAGACGTTTGTCATCGGAGGCGTCGTGCTTGTAGCCGCCGGTGTCTTCCTAACCGACAAGAAACGTCGTCAGGAGTAAGAATCTCGGAAGGACGGCTTCTCTTCCCTCCCGCCGCTTCGCAAACCCTGCCCAGCATGCGCCGGGGCGCCCATCACGCGGGCGCCCCGGCGTTTTACGTTGTATGCCCGGAGCATCTGCTCCGAGATTGTCTCGATCTGTAACAACTAGGACCCAAACATCGATCTTACTGTTACAGATCGAGAGATTCGGGTTACCCTCGAATGGTTTGTCTTGATCTGTAACATCTAGCAGGCAAAACGGTCCTTAGATGTTACAGATCAAGACATTTGAGTTGACCGCGGACGGTTTGTCTCGATCTGTAACATCTAGCAGGAAAAACGATCCTTAGGTGTTACAGATTGAGACGTTAAGTTGTGGCTCGATGTAATGTCTCGATCTGTAACAGTTACTCGACAAAAACGGGTCTAGTTGTTACAGATTGAGACATTAGACCGGCTACGGTCCGCCGACCTGGCTATCACCTCGACCAATACCAGAATGTCATACATTTCAACTTCAACTGGACACCCCCAGGGGGTATAGGTGTATAGTGTCGGCAGGTTAACATTCACGACACTAGACCATAGAAAGGAGAAGCCATGGCCCAAGATACGTTCGACGTGGGCGGCATGACATGCGCCGCCTGCCAGGCGCACGTGGACCGCGCCGTAAGCAAACTCGACGGCGTCCAAAGCGTCGCGGTCAACCTACTCGCTGGTTCCATGATGGTCGACTATGACCCCGCGCAGGTCTCCCCCGAGGATATCTGCACCGCCGTCGACCGCGCGGGCTACTCGGCCTCGCCCGTCGATGCGGGCACCGGCGCCGCTGGCTCAAACGGCAGCGTGCAAGCCAGGTCCGGCGCCGCCCATATGGAGTCGCCGACCAAAAAGCTGGAGGCCGCCGCCTCTGCCATGCGCACCCGCCTCATCGTCTCGATTGCCTTCCTCATTCCGCTGTTCTACATAGGCATGGGGCACATGCTCGGCTGGCCGCTACCTAACGTCTTCACCGACCATACCCACAGCATGACGCTCGCCCTCACCGAGCTCGTCCTGCTCATCCCCATCGTCTACGTCAACGACGCGTACTTTATCAACGGATTTAAATCGCTCGCGCACGGCGCGCCCACCATGGACGCGCTCATCGCCGTAGGCGCCACCGCGTCGATCGCCTGGTCGCTCTATGCCATGTTTATCATGGCCGACCAGCTGGCCACAGGTCAGGTGCACGAGGCCATGATGACGAGCATGGACAACCTCTATTTTGAGAGCGCCGGCACCATCCTGTCGCTCGTCACCGTGGGCAAATACCTCGAGACGCGCAGCAAGTCCAAGACCGGCGGCGCCATCGAGGCGCTCATCGACTTGGCACCCAAGACCGCGACCGTCGTTGCCGATGACGGCACCGAAACCACCGTCGACGTCGACGCCATCCTTCCCGGCCAGGTCCTGCGCGTGCGCCCCGGCGAGTCCATCCCCGTCGACGGCGTGGTGCTCGAAGGTGCCTCCGCCGTAGACGAGAGCGCGCTCACCGGCGAGTCCATCCCCGTGGAGAAAACCGTCGGCGATACCGTCAACGCTGCCACCGTCAACCGCACCGGCTCGTTTACCTTCCGCGCCACACGCGTGGGCGCCGACACGTCGCTTGCCAAGATCATCCAGCTCGTCGAGGACGCCAATGCCACCAAGGCGCCCATTGCCCGCATGGCCGACAAGGTCGCCGGCGTGTTCGTGCCCGTGGTGTTTGTAATCTCTGCCGTAACTTTTGTGGCGTGGATGGCGCTCACCGGCAACATCAACGAGGCGCTCACTTCCGCTGTCGCCGTGCTGGTGATCAGTTGTCCGTGCGCGCTCGGCCTGGCCACGCCCGTCGCCATTATGGTGGGCACCGGCAAGGGCGCCGAGATGGGCATTCTGTTTAAGAGCGCTGAGGCGCTGGAGAACCTGCGCAGCGTGGGCACCGTGGTGCTCGACAAGACGGGCACCGTCACCCGCGGCAAGCCTGCCGTAACCGACATTGTGGTTGCCGCGCGCGCCGACGGCTCGCCGGCTATGAGTGAAAAGGCGTTACTGAAGCTCGCTGCCGCGCTGGAGCGCTCAAGCGAGCACCCGCTGGCCGAGGCGATTATGGCCGAGTGCGAGGCACGCGGAATCGTGGCGCGCATGGTCGAGGACTTTGCCGCCGTGCCTGGACGAGGCGTTACGGCGCGCGAGGGACAAAACGTCATCGCTGCCGGCAACGTGCGCCTGATGAACGAGCTGGGCGCGGAGGTGCCCGCCGGCGTTGCCGAGCAATTTGCCACCGAGGGCAAAACGCCGCTGTTCTTTGCCAAGAACGGCGAGCTTGTCGGCACCATCGCCGTGGCTGACGAGGTCAAAGAAACGAGCGCCGCTGCCATTGCCGCATTGCGCAAGCTCGGCGTCGACGTGCGCATGCTCACCGGCGACAACCGCGTGACGGCCGAGGCCATCGCCCGCCGCGTGGGACTGAGCAGCGGGCAGGTCATCGCCGACGTCCTTCCCGCCGACAAGGAACGCCACGTGCGCGAGCTGCAGGATGTGGACGGCAAGGTCGCCATGGTGGGCGACGGCATCAACGACTCCCCCGCCCTGGCGCGCGCCGACGTTGGTCTTGCCATCGGCACTGGCGCCGACATCGCCAAGGAGGGCGCCGACGTGGTACTCATGCGCAGCGACTTCATGGACGTCGCCCGCGCCATCGAGCTGTCGCGCGCCACGATCCGCAACATCAAGCAGGACCTGTTCTGGGCACTGTTCTACAACGGAATCGGCATTCCGCTGGCGGCGGGCGTGTTCTTCTCGCTCACCGGATGGCAGCTCTCGCCGATGTTTGGCGCCGCGGCCATGAGCCTGTCGAGCGTCTGCGTCGTGTCCAATGCACTGCGCCTGAAATCCTTTAAGCCAAAAGTGGCAAAATAGGCTCACCATTACGTCCATTTAGAACGGGTTTTCCAGGTGCCCGAGATTGACCTGAAAGAGGAGCGACGCGTACTTTGGTACGCGAGCGACGGTTTGAAGGTCAAGGTCGGGTGCCTGGGAAAGCCGACACAACAGAGAGGAATACCCATGCGTTACATAATCAAGACTTCCGGCCTCATGTGCGGCCACTGCGACGCTACTGTCGAGACGGCACTGCTCAACGTTGCCGGCGTGACCGACGCCGACGCCGATCACGAAACCCAGACCGTCCAGGTGGAGTGCGCCGACACCGTGACCGCCGAGCAGCTCGCCGCCGCCGTCAAGGGCGCCGGCGAGAAGTTCCACGCCCTGTCCGTGACTGCCGCGTAGCAGCTGCCGCACCAACAGACATCGCCACCTGCATAGCCGCTGGCCGGCGGTGTCTCCCAGCAACCGCCGCCCAACCAGCCCCTCAGAAGTTGCGGTGAAATAGTTCCGGTTTTAACGCTTTAAGCCTTCAATCAGGAACTATTTCACCGCAACTGAGAGCGAGGTATTTGAAAGATTGACCAGAAACGAGGACCCGCCATGATGGCAGACCATAAATCGGTGACCCGCATGCTCAAGACGGCACGTGGTCAGATCGACGGCATCTTGCGGATGGTCGAGGAGGACCGCTACTGTGTCGATATTTCAACGCAGCTCATGGCAACGCAGGCGCTCATCGCGCGCATCAACGCCGATGTGCTCAAGGCTCACATTGAGGGTTGCGTGACCTCGGCCATCGAATCAGGCGACAAGGAGCTCAAAGCCGCCAAGCTCGCCGAGATCGAACGCGTCGTCGACAAACTCGCCAAGTAATTGGTGTAATGGGGACAGGTACGTTTGCGCCACATTGGTGCAGATGAACTTGTCCCCCTTGCTCTAAATCGGGTATAAAGGCGTGCAGCATATCGAATGAAAGGCAATGTGCATGAATGACTTTATGAAGGGTCGCAACGGCGCCGATGAGCTCACCATCGTGATGGGCTTTGCCGGAATCGTCATCGCGATGATCGGATCGATGGCCCGTATCCAGTGGCTCAGCTGGATCGCCCTCGCCGTGATCGTGTTGGGCGTGCTGCGCGGCCTGTCCAAAAACATCGACGCGCGCCGCAAGGAGAACGATGCCTTTGTCGCGGCGACCGCAAACGTCCCCGGCTTGGGTAAGTTCGTTGCCAGCTTGGGCGGCGGCGCCGCAGCGGCAGGTGCCTCGCGCGCGGCCGGCACCAGCAAGGAAGACTTTGAGCGCGCCAAGCGAACGGCCAAGAAGATGTGGAAGGGCCGCAAGACCACGGCGTACCTCAAGTGTCCCAACTGCGGTCAGATGCTGTCCGTCCCCAAGGGCAAGGGCAAGATCCGCGTCACTTGCCCCAAGTGCCACGCCAAGATGGAAACGCGCTCCTAGCAGCTACACCATAGGAAAAATAAAAGCCGAGGCCTCGCACTGAGACCTCGGCTTTTTTGAATGTGGCAAGGGGGCTGTCCCTTTGTCACATCTACGCTACGCCATCGCGGGCAAGTTCCTCGGCCAGCGCCTCTGCCGGCATGGCCATAATCGTGTCGAGCTCGGCGTCCACCTCGGGTATGCGCTTCACCTTGAGCTTGCGCGCCAGGTTGCCGCGGCACATCACGTGCATTGGCTCACGCAGAGCGCGCAGGTCATCGAGCGGGTTCTCGCGCGTCACCAGGATATCGGCGGCCTTACCGCACTCAATCTTGCCGGTCTCGCCGCCCAGCCCCAGCAGCTCGGCGTTGACCTGCGTGGCCGTATGCAGCGCAAACGCATTGCTCACGCCCACGTACTTGGCAAAATAGGCCACCTCGCGCCACATGTCGTACTGGGTCACGAACGGGCAGCTCGAGTCCGTGCCCAGGCCCACCTTAACGCCTGCATCCAGGGCGGCGCGAGCGCTCTCGATAATGCCCGAGCACACGATGTCGCCGTTCTTCTTTTGCGTATCGGTCGAATGGGTCTTTTCCGGGTCGAGCAATACAAACGGTAGCGCCGGGCTGATCGTGCAGGTAACGCTGGGCGCACGTCCCTCGAGCTGCGTGCCCGCGGCGCCACGGTACAGCTCCAGGATCTCGGGCGTCATCGGGGCACCGTGCTCGATCGTATCGACGCCGGCCTCAAGCGCGGCCTTCACGCCCTCGGTACTCTCGACATGGGCCATAACCGGCAGGCCCACCTCGTGCGCCGCCTTGCACGCCGCCGCGGCAACCTCCACCGGCATACGCAGCACGCCCGGCTCGCCCACCTCGGTCGCATCGAACACACCGCCCGTTACGAACAACTTGATGACGTCGGCACCACGCGCGTACAAGTCGCGCACCTGTTCGGCCGCCTCGTCGGGCGTATTGGCGACCTGCGCGAACAGCCCCGCGCCGTGGCCACCCGGCACCGTGACGCCAGTTCCCGGTGCCACCAGACGCGGACCCTGATACTTGCCGGCGTCGATGGCGTTGCGCACGGCGATGTCGGCAAACAGCGGGTCGCCTGCACCGCGCACCGTGGTCACGCCGCTTGCCAGCTGCTGTTGGGCGCTGCCCTTGAGGATGTGGCAGACGATGGCGCGTCCCACGGGATTGTCGAGCTTCTTCATCAGCGCGCCCGCATCGCCCGCCGAGACCGGTTTGCCCGAACCGCACAGATGCACGTGCATATTGATGAGACCCGGCATGAGATACGCACCGCCCAGGTCGATGACCTCGGCACCCGCCGGCGCCTGCGCGACAGCACTCGGCCCCATCCAGGTTATGACACCGCGCTCAACGGCCACGGCCATATCGGGCTGCGGCTCCATATGCTCCGAACCATCCAGAACGGTCGCATTGATAAACAACGTGGGATGATCGGTAGTCGCCATATCGAGCTCCTCCCTCACGATTAACTTGAACATTTGTCCATTATCACCTAATGCAGCGACTAAAGTCGAACATATCGGTTAACGGAGAAAAGGGAGGATGTGAGGATAGAGAGGCCAGCACGGCGATGCTCCAGCCGTGTGGGCCAAACGTCTCGTTCTGTAACAGTTGGGTCGAATTTTGGCTGTTAGATGTTACGGATCGAGATATTCTCCAGCCCTGTCGTCAAACGTCTAAATCTGTAACAGTTAGACAGGTTTTCGGCCTCTAGCTGTTACAGATCGAGATATTTTAACGGCAGCCAACCTTCTGTCTTGATCTGTAACAGTTACGAGGCCAAACGGCCCCTTGTTGTTACAGATCGAGACAAACTCGGCAGGAACAACCACATCCGCGTCAGTTGCACCCCTCAGCGCCCATACCACTGACGTCTCCATTCCTCAGCCAGATTGACCCGCTGCGGAATGCCCGCCAGTCTCATCTTTTCAGCCAGTTTCCCCGGGTTCTTGAGCTCATCAAACGTAAACCTCAGTACCTTATGCCCGAGCATTGTCAGATGAGATTCCCGCTGACGCTCTGCCACGAATGGGTCAACCGACTCCCGACCCTCGCCGCTCTGCAAGGTGTACTTCCCCTTTCCGTCGAGCTCGCCGATGACACACGTCCCGTCCTCGAGCCGCCAAAAATAGTCGACGCGAAACACCTGGCTCGGATCGAGCGGGTCGCGAAACTCCACCTGCAGCTCCGGAACCGGGAAGCCGTACGCAATAAAGAATGCTCGGAACCGAGACTCACCGCCGTTTTCGACAGCCCGTCCGCATACGACGCAATCACCTGTGCCCTGCGATACCCTCGCCTGCCCTCGCAATTGGCGCGGAGGCGCTCGCACAAATCCCCACGTGATACGCCTTTCGCCCGCAGTGCAGAATCGGCAATCGCCAACCCGTAGGAGAACGGCGCACGCAGTAGGCAATCCTCCACCGTGCGCCAAAACGACGTCACCCGCACGCCATCAACATGCTCGAGTGCGCCCGCCATCTGCGGACGCAACAACCTGCACCCGCCGCTCAACGTCACCGAACAACCCGTCTTAACAAGAAAACGCGACCCAAGCAGATCATTCGGCACCTCCAGACCCCACAAAAGCGCCGCGTCATAGCCCCAAAACGCCCAATCGGGATGAAACTCCGCAAGACCCTTAATAGTCCGCAGCGTTCGCTCCGCCGGCGTCAGCACACCCCAATCATGTTGAAAGCAGAACAAATACGGCTCGGGTTCCGCGATATCGTCGGTTCCAACATGACGCCGCAGCCACATGAGCTCGGCATTGTCATGCGTTGCGAGCAGCGCACCTTGCTCGGTCGCCTCCGTGAGTCGCGCGAGCATCCTATTCCGCGCCAACGTGTTGCGAGTCGTATGCTTGTGCTTGAAAACGGTATTAGACACTTCCATCACCACCACATCGGAGAAATGGCCATCGCCGCTGTTGCCGCCGCCGACAAACGTCTCGACCTGTAACAGTTACGGGCACAAGCAGCCGCCAAACGTTACAGATCGAGACATTCGTGCAGCATTGCACCTCTTTGTCTCAATCTGTAACAGGTAGGTAGAATTTTGGCCGCTAGATGTTACAGATCGAGACATTCCCCCAGTCAGGTGCCAAACGTCTCGATCTGTAACAGTTAGACGTTCTCCAGGCCCCCAAACGTTACAGATTTAGACAAACCAGCAGCGCCCAGGCGTTCGTCTCGATCTGTACCAGGTAGACCGGTTTTTTGTCCCTAAACGTTACAGGTCAAGACAGAAAGGCAGAAGGCAAGGCAGGCGACAACTGCCCACCCCCCCTACTCCCACTCCTGCTCGTAGATGTTGAGCGACTTCACGTACCGCCCCTGGGCGCCCATGATGTCGCGGACCAAGCGCAAAAAGAAGCTGATGCACGAGGTGTCGAAACCGTCCTGTAGGTCCTCGGGATGCACCGCGCCCGGCCCGTCGACCGCCGTATCGCTCAGGCGCGCGATGTCATACAGGTAGAGCTGCCCCGCCGCCAGCCAGACATCGTCAGCGCAGGCAAGGCGTACCGCAATTGCGCCATCATTCCAGTGTTCCTTTTGCACGATATGTGGGTCGTAGACATCAAAGCGACGGTCGGTGCGCGTGTCCTTCAGCACGACTATGCCAGTCGCGGGATCCTTGTCCAAAATGCCAAAGCGCGAGAAATACTGCGTATCACGCACCTGCTTAAGTCGCCCGAGCGAAGCAGAAGAAATTGACGCTGGCGGCTCGTCCACATACAGCTCCAACAGCGTCTTACCGTGGTAATAGGGGCGCTCAAACAGCAGCCAATCGGTAAACGCCATGTTGTAGGCCATGATTTCGTTTTGAGAAGGTTCCTCACAATAGCTGAGCCACGGATCGACGATAATCTCGAACTGCTCGCGCGCCGGCTCCAGGAATTGAAACTTCCGCAGCATCCAAAAGTGGGCCATGTCGGCAATATCGTTGCCGACGGCTTCAGCCAGCTCTGCTCGGTCAAAAACTTGGTCAGTCATGGCATCCTCCTCAAACTGATGGACCTCAATTTGAGCTTACGAGGAGGGTGGGCAACCGAGGCAAGCGCGGGCAAAAAAGGCCCTCGACTGCAAACCAGATGCTAACCAAACACTTGACGGGACACTTGACCGAATGAGCCCACCGCAACAAAACCGCAGGTAGACATAGACAGCCAACCCGCTCATTTTGGCCAGATGCTCGCAGCCACCACAGAAACAACAGGTGACCACAGCCCAAGAAGTCGACAAATGAACAACCGTACGTCGATAAACGAGCAAATCGCTCGCAAAGAGTGTCCCCAACGACTAGACAAAAAAGAACGTCCCCAATGACTAGTCGTTGGGGACGTTCTTGAATGACTACTTTACAGCTCCAGCGCCTCGGCGACTTCGGCTGCGCAGGCCAGGGCATCGGCCATAGCACTCACAACGAGCGAGCTGCCGTTGCGGGCGTCACCGGCCACATACACCGGCGCGGCATCCGCGGCGACACCCTCCGTGCGAGCCGCGAGGTGCGAGCCCTCGGCAGCCATCACCGGCAGCGGACGACCAGCGGTGGCAACAGGCACGCTCACCGCATCGAACACGCCATGCTCGGGACCCGTAAAGCCGCAGGCGATGAGCACCAGCTGCGCCGGCACCTCGTGCTCGGAGCCCGCGATGCGCTCGGGCTTTCCCGCCGACCAGTCCAGATCGACCACGCGCAGACCCGCAGCCGCACCCTTCTTGTCCAGCAGCACCTCGAGCGTATCCACACCCCAGGCACGCATCTCGCCACCCATCGCAGTGATAGCCTCCTGCTGGCCGTAGTCGGTCTTCTTAACGTTTGGCCACTGCGGCCAGGGGTTGCTCGCCGTGCGCTTATCGGGCGCAGCCGGCAAGAACTCAAACTGGCGCACGCTGCGCGCGCCCTGACGCACGGCGGTACCCACGCAGTCGTTGCCGGTATCGCCGCCGCCAATGACCACAACGTCCAGACCGCGCGCGTTCACCGCGGGCTCGCCGCCATCGAGCACCGAGACGGTCGAAGCCGTCAGGTAGTCCACCGCGTACACCACGCCCGGAGCATCCACGTTCGCAGCCGAAAGACCACGGGGCGCACGAGCGCCGGCAGCCACCACGACGGCGTCAAAGTCATCGAGCTTGGCGGCAACCTTGGGATCGTTCACATCGGCATCCAGCTCAAACACAATGCCCAGCTCGCGCATGAGCGCCACGCGACGCTCGACCACGGACTTCTCGAGCTTCATGTTGGGAATGCCGTACATAAGCAGACCGCCCGGGCGGTCGTCTCGCTCAAACACCGTCACGCGGGCGCCACGACGCGCAAGCTCCCATGCTGCCACCAGACCAGCAGGGCCGGAACCCACCACGGCAACCGTGGGCGCGCCCTCCCCTGCCGGCTCAAAGCGATGCGGGCCGCCATTTGCCCACTCATGGTCGCTGATCGCACGCTCGTTGTCATGGATCGTCGTTGGCTGGCCATCGACCGAACCCAGGTTGCACGCGGCCTCGCACAGCGCCGGGCACACGCGACTCGTGAACTCGGGCATGGGCGAGGTGAGCGACAGGCGCTCGGCAGCCTCGTCCCAGAGGCCGCGGTACACCAACTCATTCCACTCGGGAATCAGGTTATGCAGCGGGCAACCACTCGGACGTGCCTTGCCAAAGCTCGCGCCCATCTGGCAAAACGCCACGCCGCACATCATGCAGCGGCTCGCCTGGGCGCGACGCGCATCGTCATCGAGCTCCACGTACAGCGGATCAAAATCATGGCTGCGCTCCTCCACGGGGCGCAGCTCGTGGGTCACGCGATCGATATCAAGAAAAGCACCGGGCTTACCCATGGCACTTACGCCTCCTTCTTGGTCGAAGCAACAGAGCCGGCAGCCACGGACGCAGCGCCCGCAACATCAAAGCGCGCGACATCCGCGGCACTCGCGCGACCGGTCACAATGTCAAACGCCAGCTCCTCGGCCTGCGCATGCGTCTTGCCGGCAGCCTCGCCCGCGGCGACAATCGCCAGCACGCGCTCATACTCGGTCGGAATGACCTTCACAAAGTGCTTGCTCATCGTTTCAAAGCTGTAGAGCAGCTTGATGCCGCGCGGGCTCTGCGTAGCGTCCACGTGCTCCTGGATGAGCTCGCGAATCTGCGCCAGCTCGCCGGCCGTCGGGGCCTTGAGCTCAACGCTCTCGTGGTTCACGCGGGCATTGAGTGTGCCGTACTGGTCAAAGACGTAGGCCACGCCGCCTGTCATGCCGGCGGCAAAATTCTGCCCGACCTCGCCCAGGATGAGCGCCAGACCGCCCGTCATGTACTCGCAGCCATGGTTGCCGCAGCCCTCGACCACCACGGTGGCACCGGAGTTGCGCACGGCAAAACGCTGGCCGGCAAGGCCGTTAATGAAGCCGCGGCCGCTCGTGGCACCAAAGAACGCAACGTTGCCCACGATGATGTTCTCGTCGAACTTGTAGGTCGCATGCGGGTTGGGGCGCACCGACACCTCGCCGCCCGAAAGGCCCTTGCCAAAGTAGTCGTTGGCATCGCCGCACACGTTGAGCGTAATGCCGCGCGGCAGGAAGGCTCCAAAGCTCTGACCGGCCGAACCATCGCAATCGATGGTGATGGAGCCGGCGGGCAGGCCCTCGGGATGCGCCTTGGTCACCGCGTTGCCCAGGATGGTGCCCACGCAGCGGTTGACGTTGGCGATATCGGCACGGAAGCGAATCGGACGCAGGTGCGCGCGGGCATCGGCCGTATAGGGCACAAACAACGTGGAGTCGAGTGTCTTGTCGAGCTCGCTGTCCGCGGCCATCTGCAGCAGGAAGTGGCGACCGTCAGCGCCCGGAATATGGGCACCGAACTCGCAGGTCGCGCTCGCCAGCACGGGCGTCAGATCGAGCAGGTTGGCCTTGCGGTTGCCCGGGACCTCGATCTGGCGCAAGCACTCGGGATGGCCGACCATCTCGTCGACGGTGCGGAAGCCCAGGCTCGCCATGACCTCGCGCAGCTGCTCGGCAACAAAGAGCATGAAGTGCTCAACGTGCTCGGGCTTGCCGCGGAAGCCGCGACGCAGACGGCAATTTTGCGTGGCGATGCCGGCCGGGCAGGTGTCCTGCTGGCAGTCGCGCTGCATGAGGCAGCCCATGGAGATGAGCGGCATGGTCGCAAAGCCAAACTCCTCGGCGCCCAACAGGCAGGCGACGGCAACATCGGTGCCGTCCATGAGCTTGCCGTCGGCCTCGAGCACCACGCGTGAGCGCAGACCGTTTTGCAGCAGCGTCTGCTGGGCCTCGGCAAGGCCAAGCTCCAGCGGCAGACCCGCATGCCAGATAGAGTCGCGCGCAGCGGCACCCGAGCCGCCATTGTGGCCGCTGATCAAGATCTTGTCGGCAGCACCCTTGGCCACACCGGTGGCGATGGTGCCGACGCCGGCCTCGCTGACCAGCTTGACCGACACGCGTGCGCCGGGGTTGGCGTTCTTAAGGTCAAAGATCAGCTCTGCCAGGTCCTCGATGGAGTAAATATCATGGTGCGGCGGAGGCGAGATCAGGCCGATGCCGGGCGTGGACTGACGGACCTCGGCGATCCAGGGGTAGACCTTCTTGCCGGGCAGGTGTCCGCCCTCGCCGGGCTTGGCGCCCTGGGCCATCTTGATCTGAATCTCGAAGGCACTGCACAGGTAGCGGCTCGTCACGCCAAAGCGCGCGCTTGCTACCTGCTTGATGGCGGAGTTCTTGGAGTCACCGTTAGCCAGCGGGGTCTCGCGACGCGGATCCTCACCGCCCTCGCCGGAGTTGGAACGGCCGTGCAGGCGGTTCATGGCGATGGCCATGCACTCGTGTGCCTCTTTGCTGATGGAGCCATACGACATGGCGCCGGTGTTAAAGCGGCGGACGATGTTGAGCGCGGGCTCGACCTCGTCGAGTGCCACCGGAGTGCGACCGCTGGCATCAAAGTCCAGCAGGTCGCGCAGGCGCACGGCACGGCCGGTGCGGTGCAGGCGGGCGCTGTACTCCTTAAAGGTGTCGTAGCTGTCCTCACGGCAGGCGGTCTGCAGCAAGTAGACAGTCTGCGGATCGATGAGGTGATCCTCGCCGCCGAGCGGACGCCACTTGGTCAGGCCCAGCGTGGGCAGCTGATCGGGAGCCGGGCTCTTAAGGATAGCGAGCGCGGCGTCGTAGCGCTCGTTTTGCTCGCGCTCAACGTCCTTGACACCCATACCGCCCACACGGCTCACCGTGCCGGCGAAGTACGCGTTGACGAACTCCGGCGTAAAGCCCACGGCCTCGAAGATCTGCGCCGAATGGTAGCTCTGCACCGTGGAGATACCCATCTTGGACATGATGGAGACGATGCCGGCGGTCGCAGCCTTGTTGTAGTTGGCGATGCCCTGCTCGGCCGTCACGTCCAAGTCGCCGCGTGCCGCCAGATCGCGGATGCACGCATGTGCGTTGTACGGATAGATGCCGCTCGCGGAGTAGCCCACCAGCGCCGCAAAGTCGTGCGGGGACACGGCGTCGCCGCACTCCACCACGATGTCGGCAAAGGTACGCACGCCGGCGCGGATCAGGTGGTTGTGCACGCAGCCCACGGCGAGCAGCGACGGCACGGGCACCTCGCCCGCGGCGGCGCGGTCGCTCAACACCACGATGTTCACGCCGTCGCGAACCGCAGCCTCAACGTCCTCTGCAAGCTGCTTGAGCGCAGCCTGCAGCGCGCCCGAGCCGGCATCGCGGCGGTACACGGCACAGAAACGGCGGGTCTTAAAGCCCACGCGGTCGATGGCGCAGATACGCTCGAACTCCTCCTCGTTGAGCAACGGGCGCTCCAAGCGAACCAGCTGGCAAGCCGTGCGTGAGTCCTCGAGCAGGTTGCCGTGGTTGCCCAGGTAGAGCGTGGTCGAGGTGACCATATGCTCGCGAAGGGCGTCGATGGGCGGGTTCGTGACCTGAGCGAACAGCTGATAGAAATAGTCGTTGAAGGAGCGCGTCTTCTTGGACAGGCAGGCCAGCGGCGCATCGATGCCCATCGAGGCGAGCGGAGCCTTGCCCTGCTGGGCCATGGGACGCACGACCTCGTCAACATCATCCCAGTGATAGCCGAGCTTGGCCATACGCACGGCGGCAGGCACCTCGGCGTCCTCGGCGGGTGTTGCCGCAACGGGCTCATCGAGCGCGTCGACGGTCAGCGTCTCCTCGGCAATCCAATCGCGGTAGGGCTTTTCCTTGGCGTAACGGGCGCGCAGCTCATCGTTGTAGATGACACGCCCGCGGGCAAAGTCGACCTCGAGCATCTGGCCCGGCCCCAGACAGCCACTCGTCAGGATGTTCTCGGGGCGCACCTCGATGGTGCCCACCTCGCTTGCCAGCATAAAGCGGCCGTCGCGCGTCACATAGTAGCGGGCGGGACGCAGGCCGTTACGGTCGAGGGCGGCGCCCAACGTGCGACCGTCGGTAAAGGCGATGGCCGCCGGGCCATCCCACGGCTCCATGAGCATGGACTGGTAAGCGTCGTAGGCGCGGCGCTCCTCGCTCAGGCTGTCGTTGTGGTCCCACGGCTCGGGCAGCAGCATGGACGCGGCGCGCGTAAGCGGGCGACCGTTCATGACCAGGAACTCAAGCACATTGTCCAGAATCGCGGAGTCGGAGCCCTCGCGGTTGATGATGGGCATCACGCGCTCAAGATCGTGCTGCAGCACGGGGCTGTACAGGTTGGGCTCGCGGGCGCGGATCCAGTTGACGTTGCCCTTGAGGGTGTTGATCTCGCCGTTGTGGATGATAAAGCGGTTGGGGTGTGCGCGCTCCCAGCTGGGCGTGGTGTTGGTGGAGTACCGCGAGTGGACGAGCGCTACGGCCGTCTTGACGGCGGCATCGTTGAGATCGATAAAGAAGCGGCGCATCTGCGTGGCGACCAGCATGCCCTTGTACACGATGGTGCGCGAGCTCATGGAGCATACATAGAAGATCTTGTCGCGCAGGGCAAACTCGGCGTCGGCCTTTTTTTCGATGGTGCGGCGGCACACGTACAGGCGACGCTCAAAGGCATCGCCGGCGGGCGTGTCGTCCGGACGGCCCAGGAAGGCCTGCAGGATAGTAGGCATGCAGGCGCGGGCCGTCTCGCCCAGGTCGTGCGGGTCGACCGGCACCTCGCGCCAAAAGAGCAGCGGCACGCCGGCCTCGGCGCAGCCCTCCTCAAACACGCGGCGAGCATCCTCCACGCCCTTGTCATCCTGCGGGAAGAACAGCATGGCCACGCCATAGTCGCCCTCTGCCGGCAGAATCTGGCCGCACTTTTGAGCCTCTTTACGGAAAAAGTGATGCGGAACCTGGAACAGGATGCCAGCGCCGTCGCCGGTGTTCTTCTCGAGTCCCGTGCCGCCGCGGTGCTCCAAGTTGACCAGAATGGACAGTGCATCGTCCAGAATCTGGTGATGGCGCTCACCGTTGATATCGGCAAGCGCGCCGATGCCACATGCATCGTGGTCGAATTCGGGGCGATAAAGGCCCTGCTGCTGAGCGGAATCTGCCTGCATCGCGATCCTCCCCTTGGTGTTAGACAGTCAGTTGAATAGGCATACTAGAAGTATCACCGATCCGTTGTGTTTCCTGCCCGTTTCGAAACAATTGCGTAACGCACGCAACAAATGATTCCTTGGGGACGGAAGGAAACGGACCACTTGGTCGGACTGACCCCCCCTGAGTGATCCGTTTTCCTCCGTCCCCAAGGGGTCATTCTGAAAAAGCGATACCCGAGTACCTTAATTCCATATATTCATACATGTTTAGTAGGTTGTAGACTATCGGGAACCGAAACCGTGCAGACAGGAGTCACTCATGGGCTATCCGAGCATTCATCCCACCGGCACACTCATCTACGACAAAGAGCGTGCCTATAACGGCTACACCATTTTCCCCACCCCGGGCGGCGCGCTGCTCATCGACATGAACGGCCGCGAGGTCAACCGCTGGGCGGGTCTGGGCGGCTTCCCCAACAAGCTGCTGCCGGGCGGTCAAGTCTTTGGCACCTCGGGCGCACGCGGCGGCGCGGCAGCCTACCAGGACCAGCTCGACCTGTTGCAGGTCGACTGGGACGGCAATATTGTGTGGAAGTGGGACCATACCGAACTCGTCGCCGACGAGGGCAAAGACCCCACCTGGCAGGCGCGTCAGCACCACGACTACCAGCGTGAAGGCTCGCCCGTGGGCTATTATGCGCCCGGCCTCGAGCCGCGCACGGACGGCGGCAACACCATCATCCTCACGCACGAGAACAGCTATCACCCCGAGATCAGCGACAAGCTCCTGATCGACGACAAGGTCATCGAGGTCACCTGGGACGGCGAGGTCGTCTGGGAGTGGCGCGCGTCGGAGCATTTTGAAGAGTTCGGCTTTGACGAGGCAGCCAAAAAGTCGCTCTACAACAATCCCTCCATGCGCGGCGAGGCCGGCGGTGACTGGCTGCACATCAACTGCGTCTCGGAGCTCGGCCCCAACAAGTGGTACGAGCGCGGTGACGAGCGCTTTGCCCCCGAAAACCTCATCTTCGACTGCCGCAACGCCAATATCTTGGCCATCATCTCCAAAAAGACGGGCAAGATCGTCTGGAAGCTCGGCCCGCGCTTCGACGGCAGCGATGCCGAGAAAAAAATCGGCTGGATTATCAGCCAGCATCACTTTCATATGATCCCCAAGGGCCTTCCCGGCGAGGGCGATCTGTTGGTCTTCGATAACGGCGGTGCCGCGGGATACGACGCGCCCAACGCTATCGCGCCCGACGGCACCAACGCCGTCCACCGCGACTACTCGCGCATTCTGCAGTTCAACCCCATCACGCTCGAGATCACGTGGCAGTACACCCCGCTCGAAGCCGGCTGGCTCCCCTTTGCCGACGGCAGTCGCTTCTACTCGCCGTTCATCAGCTCTGCCCAGCGTCTGCCCAACGGCAACACGCTTATCACTGAGGGCTCCGACGGTCATCTGATCGAGGTCACGCCCAAGCACGAGATTGTCTGGGAGTATCTGAGCCCCTACTTTAAGGCACCGGCGCCCGGCTTTAGCTCCAACATGGTCTACCGCGCCTACCGTGCGCCCTATGAGTGGGTTCCGCAGGTAGAGCACGCGCCCGAGGTGTCGATCGAGCCCATCGACAACGCCACCTTCCGCGTGCCGGGCGCTTCGAGCGAAAAGCTCAATGTGACCGTGGTCGATGGCATCGACCCCTACCAGACCGCTCTGACCGGCATGAATGCCGAGGACGAGGAATCCGACGAGGGCCACGCGGACTTTTGCATGATGCGCCTGGACACCGCCGACCTCAAGGGCGACAACAAGGGCCCCAAGTTCGACCTATAAGCTCACCGCTTCAAGCATCTCAATCTGTAACAGGAAGACCATATTTCGACGCCTAACTGTTACAGATTGAGATGCTTTTGAGAGACGGTCCCGAATGTCTCAATCTGTAACACGAAGGGCCGGTTTTGGCGGTCAGCTGTTACAGATCGAGATTTTCCATAGGACCATTTCTTCCTGTCTCGATCTGTAACACCTAGGCCCAATTTCCATCCCTAGTTGTTACAGATCGAGACATTTCGGCAGCCCCCCCTTTCACGATCCCATTCAAATACAATAATCTTGTTAGTCTTGGTTAACTTTTAAGCCTAAAACGGGTATCCTTTGCAGCGTAAAGCAAACGGCACGCACACCGTGCCAAATCAAGGAGGCCCCTATGGCACACCAAGCAGACCAGCAGACGATGCAACTTGTCCTTATCCGTCACGGAGAATCCGAGTGGAACAAACTCAACCTGTTCACCGGCTGGACCGATGTTGAGCTCACCGACACGGGCCGCGAAGAAGCCGCCGCAGGCGGTCGAGCCCTCAAAGAAGCCGGTTTCGACTTTGACGTCTGCTACACTTCGTGCCTCAAGCGCGCGATCCACACCCTCAACATCGTGCTCGGCCAAATGGATCGCGAGTGGCTGCCCGTCATCAAATCCTGGAAGCTCAACGAGCGCCACTACGGCGCGTTGCAGGGTCTCAACAAGGCCGATGCCGCGGCAGAGCACGGCGACGAACAGGTGCTCATCTGGCGCCGCTCCTTCGACGTGTGCCCACCGGCACTCGAGCCGGACGACGCGCGCGATCCCCACACCCAGGAGCAATACCGCGACGTCGCACCCGATCAGCTGCCCTATACCGAGTGCCTCAAGGATACGATCGCCCGCGCCTGGCCTTATTTCGAAGACGAGATTCGCCCCCAGATGCTCGCCGGCAAGCGCGTACTCATCGCCGCACACGGCAACTCCCTGCGCTCCCTCGTCATGAAGTTCGAGCGCCTCACGCCCGAGGAGATCCTCAAGGTCAACATCCCCACCGGCGTGCCGCTCGTCTACACCTTCGATACCGATTTCAACGTCCTCGACAAGCGCTACATCGGCGACCCGGCGACCATCGCCGCCAAGATTGACGCCGTGGCCAACCAGGGCAAGGCGCGCAAGTAACCCCAACCTAAACCGAGCGCGCGGCGCCGCATAACCCAAGCGCGGCGCCGCGCTGCCCCTATGCGGGAACCGACTATGATCAACCACCTCAAACAACACTTTGGCTCCCGACGCACCGGTGGTCACGGAGGCCTAGACATTGCACGGCACATCGGTCCCGGGCTGCTCGTGACCGTCGGCTTTATCGACCCGGGCAACTGGGCTTCCAATATGGCCGCGGGCTCGCAGTTTGGCTACGCGCTGCTGTGGATCGTCACGCTGTCCACGATTATGCTCATTGTGCTGCAGCACAACGCGGCACACCTGGGTATCGCCACGGGCGCCTGTCTTGCCGAGGCCACGACACGCTACCTCCCCCGCTTCGGTGGGCGCACGGTGCTCGCCAGTGCCTATCTCGCGACCATCGCCACCGCCATGGCCGAAGTCCTGGGTGGCGCGATTGCCCTTCAAATGCTCTTTGGGCTGCCCGTGCGCGCGGGCTGCGTCATTGTGGCGGCAGTGTCGATGGCGATGCTCATGACGAGCTCCTACAAGCGCGCCGAACGCTGGATCATCGCCTTCGTAGGCGTGGTAGGACTCTCGTTTTTGGCCGAGCTTGCACTAGTCAAGGTCGACTGGCCGCAAGCCGCCGCAAGCTGGATCACACCCGGTATGCCCACTGGCTCTGCCGCGATTATCGTAAGTGTCCTGGGCGCGGTCGTTATGCCCCACAACCTCTTCCTGCACTCCGAGGTCATCCAATCCATGCACTTCGAAGGCCAAGGCGAGCAAGTTATCGAAGAACGTTTGCGCTACGAGCTCTTCGACACGCTCTTTTCGATGGGCGTGGGCTGGGCAATCAACTCGGCCATGGTCATTCTGGCCGCGACGACCTTCTTTGCGCATGGCATTGTCGTGGATGACCTGGCCGTCGCAGCTGCCACGCTCTCCCCCATTCTGGGTCCGGCAAGCTCGACGATCTTTGCGGTAGCGCTGCTGTTTGCGGGCATATCGAGCAGTGTGACGGCGGGCATGGCGGCGGGCACCATCACCGCGGGCATGTTCGACGAGGAATACGACATCCACGACCGACATTCCTCGATCGGCGTGGCGGCCTGTTTCGTCGGCGCAGTGACGGCGTGCCTGGTCGTCCCGAATCCCTTTGAAGGTCTCATCTGGAGTCAGGCACTGCTGTCGCTTCAGCTGCCGATTACGGTCTTTGTGCTCATACGGCTCACCAGCTCACGCCGCGTCATGGGCAAATACGCCAACTCGCGCCCACTCAATGCGCTGCTCATAGGGATCGGTATCATCGTGACGACTCTCGATGTCGTGTTGTTGACAGGGATGTAATGGGACGGGGCACCTACCCAGTCAAACGTCTCGATCTGTAACATCTAGACCCGCTTTTGATGTCTAGGTGTTACAGATCGAGATCATTCCGAGGGACAGCTCCGTTTGTCTCAATCTGTAACATGTAGACCCCGTTTTCACTGCTAGATGTTACAGATTGAGATCTTCTGCCGGACGGTTTTGGTTTGTCTCAATCTGTAACAGATAGACTCGTTTTGAGCCGTTAGATGTTACAGATTGAGACAAACAGTCGGCCGAACTTACGGCAAGAGCGGCTAGCAGCAGCTGTAGACAACCTCGCCGTTGAGCTCCATCCGGGCAATCATTACGCCGAAGACTTGTTCGAGCACGCCCTGGTCGAGAATCTCGGCAGGTGTACCCACGGCAACGATACGCCCGCCGTCCACGACGGCGATGCGGTCGCAAAAGCGCAGGGCAAGCGGCAGGTCGTGGATGACCACCGCACCGGTCATCCCCTGCTCGCGAACCAGCCCACGAGCCAGGCCCATCACGTCGAGCGCTGCGCGGGGGTCCAAGTAGGTCGTGGGCTCGTCGAGCAGCACGGTCCGTGCCCGCTGGGCGAGTACCATCGCGATAAACGCCCGCTGCCGCTCGCCGCCCGAAAGCGCGCGGGCAGCCTTGTGCGCCAAATGCTCAACACCGGCAACGCGCATAGACTCGGCAACAATCTGCCGATCCTGCTCGGTCAGTCCGCCAAACAGCCCCATATGGGCATAGCGTCCGCACGACACAAGTGCCTCCACCGTCATGGACGGCGTGCGGTGAATCTGGGGCAGCAGCGCAATACGCTCGGCACGTTCGCGTGCAGACAGGCTGTCGAGAGCATCACCCTCAACGAGCACCTCGCCCGCGGCTGGCTCCAGCACGCCATCGATCACGCGCAACAGGGTCGACTTGCCGCAGCCGTTGGGCCCGACGATGCCCGTCAGGCAACCCGCGGGCAGTGCAAGCGATAAGCCGGCCAGTACCACGTGCTCGCCATAGGCAAAGCGAACATCACGCAGCTCAACGGCCGCGCCCGCGCAAGCCACGCCCGCAACGCCCGCGCCCCGCACGCCACGCTCACTCATCGCGGAACCCCTTTCGCGCCATAATCAGGTAGATAAAGAACGGTCCGCCCACCAGCGACAGCAAAATGCCCACCGGCAGTTCGTAGGGCGCAAAAGCCGTGCGCGCAACGGTATCGCACAGCACCGTAAACGCCGCGCCGCACATCGCGCACAGTGGAATGACCACGCGGTTGTCGTGGCCCGCAAGGCGGCGCACCGCATGGGGCACCATCAGGCCCACAAAGCCAATCAGACCGCCAAAGCTTACCGCGCAGCCCGCGAGCAGCGCCGCCACCGCCAGTGCCGCCGAGCGCACCGCCACCGTGCGCATGCCTAGGCCATGGGCAGCCTCGCGACCGAGCGACAGCACATTCAGGCGATTCGCCAGGCAAAACGCCACCACCATGCCGCATACCGCCAGCAACGCCGGCAGCATCAAGTTGCGCATGAGCACGCCCGAGAAGCCGCCGACCAAGTATGCCGACGACCCCACGTACACGTTCGGTGCCACCAGCAGTACGGTGTTCATGCCGGCACCGGCCACGGCGTTAATCGCCACGCCCGAAAGCACCACCGTCAGACGCGACACGCCGGCACGCGCCGAGATGGCAAACACCAGCCCGGCCGCGATCAGCGCGCCCACAAAGGCAACGAGCGGCAGCAGCTCGCGCGGCGGATCGTTATAGAACAACGGGCAGGCCGAGACGGCAAGCACGGCCAGGCCCGCACCCGAGTTGATGCCGATCACACTCGGGCTCGCCAACGGGTTGTCGAGTACCGCCTGAATGAGCGCGCCGGCAACAGAAAGCGCCGCGCCGGCAACAAGACCGGCGGCGACGCGGGGCATGCGGATATTCACGATGATATTGGCAACGGTCGCGTCCACGGGAGCGCCCGTCGCAAAGGCGGCAATATCGCCGATCGAAACCGAGCTGGGACCCACGCAAAACGAGACAACGGCAACGACAACCAGCGCCGCGACAGACCCGGCAAACAGGCGGACGGCACGGCGACGTGCGTGCGACGGCGCGCTCCCCGCTCCATTCGAACTCGTCTTACGCATGCAAACCCCCTAGTTCATCTTGGCCAGCGCCTTGCCCAGAATCGTATAGGACTCATCCCATTTGGCATTGGGCTTCGACATAAAATGCGCGCTGTCGAGCACCTTGTAGTTGCCCGCTTTAACGGCCGAAAGCTCGCCCCAGGCAGGATTGGACTCCACGGACTGCGTAAAGTTGCGCTCGGCGGCCTTTGCATCAGCGCCGACGGACAGCACAAAAATATAATCCGGATCGAGTGCGGCGATCGACTCGATGCTAAAGTCCGTGAGCGCGCTCGGGTTCTCGTCGCACACGTTGGTCGCACCCAGCTCCTTGACCATTGCGCCCGTCATACCGGTGGAATCCTGCGCGGTAACGCCCTTGGAGTACGAGCTCATCACCAGCACACGCGGCTTCTTGTCGGAAACGCTGTACTTTTTGACGGCCTTTTTAATTGAGGCCTGAACATCGAGGCCGTTCTTCTGATACAGGTCGTCGCGACCCGTGATGGCGGTAAAGATGCGGAGCATGCGCAGATAGTCGTCGAACGTGGTGACCTTAAAGAACGCACAGGGAATCTCGGACGCATCGAGGGCGCTCTTAAGGTCGGATTGCGAAACGCCCGTGGAGTGCTTGCCATCCGAAAGGCCGGTAGCGATCACAAAGTCAGGGTCCTGAGCCATGATGGACTCGAGCGACAACGACGTGGAACGGCCCACCGATGCCACCTTGTCGGCATCGACGCCGTAGTTCTCATAGGCATCGTCGGTCGCGGCGGCGAGCTTGCCGCCTGCGAGCTCCCAAGCGTTGGCAAAGCTGCCCATGCAGGCCACGACATGCTTAGGCTTCTTGACGGTAACGGTGTTGCCCAGGTCATCGGTAAAACTCACCGCGCCATCCTCGGCGATCTTAAGATCGACCGACTTGGCGACCTTATCGTCAGTCGAAGTCGAAGCCGAGGATTTGCCGGGGTCTGACGACTGGACAGCAGAGCCCGCTGCAGAACCGCTATTTGCCGAGGAGCCGGTCGCGCCGCAGGCGCTCAAGCCCAGGCTCAAAACAGCGGCGAGCGCAAGCGTGGCACCGGCCATCATGGGTCGTACCAAATGAGTCTTCTTCATCGTTATACTTTCTGTTCTTTCTTCTCTTCTATTCGTTCGCGGCGAACAGCGCACGTGCATGGTGCGCATACAGTTCCCGTACGGCGGCAACCTCGCCCAGGCCACAATCGCAAAGCTGCGGGACATAGTCTGCAGCCGCGAGCACACTCGACCATGAGTGGTCATCCGAGCCACCGACATTCTTGAGCACATGGCGTCCGGCGGAAAGCATCAGCGGCACCAGCCGCACCGTTGCACCCGGTTCGGCAAACCCGCGAACAACCTGCAGGGCGGCATCCGGACCATCCGACAGACAGGCCACCGCCCAGTCATCACGTCCGGTGCGGGCAAACGCCGCTCCAAGCGACCCGTACGCATCAAAGGCGTCGCGGGGTCGCGCATAGTCGCTGCCCGCCGGCCCGCCAATGCCATGGCCTACAAAGAGGGCCACGGTCCTAGGCTTAGGCCGCCACTCCCCCATAAGCGCCGCGGCAAGACAATCCACATCCGTGGCATCGGACAGGAGCGGGGCACCGACAACGGCCTTCAGCCCCAAGCGCTCGGCAGCCGCACCCACGCGCTCGTGCAGGTTGGCTTGGGCCCATCCGTCGACAACCATACCGGACACGATGGCAACTCTGCGCGCGCCGGCGTCAGCGACCTGCTCCAGCACGCGCTCCAACTCGGGCGCAGGCTCACCGCGGCGAGCCAAAAGCCGGCACACCGCCGGGCCACAAAAAGCCAGCTCGCACGGCACGTCAACGGCATCGGCCACCGCACGAAACACCGGCTCGATCGCCGCCGTGCGCGCCCGGGCACGCGTGGTGCCATAGGCGGCAAACACGACGGCGTCCACGCGACTGGCCTCATGCGGCGTCACCGCGCCAGCCGCACCCGACATCGCGGTCAAAGCGTCTGTCACGCCTTTGCCTCAACAACCTCGAGCGGCACGCGGGCAACCTGCTTGTCGTGTTCAACATGGAAGGCGTTGAGCACCAGATGCTCGGGATCCATCAGTGACAGAATCAGATACGCCGCCGTCGAGTCAAACGCCAGGCGCTTGTCCTCCTCGGAGGGACGCGACGGGCTCTCGGGATGCGAATGCCAGTTGCCGAGCATCTCCCAGCCATGGGCGCGCGCGTCCTTAACGGCCGCGAGCTGCTCGCGCGGATCCATCGAAAAGTGCTCGTTACTCTCGTCGATATTGGTAAGCAGGTACACATGCTCGACGGTACCCACCGCCGCCTCGCCCTCGCCGGCCACCGTGCCGGCGATCAGGCCGCACGCCTCGTTGGGCAGGCCTTCCTTGGCATGTGCCACGATGCGGTCGTAATCCGCAGCCGCAAGCAGCAGCTTCTCCACGCGCGGCATCGCTACTCCCCCGCCTTCAGGCTCGCACCGTGCACGGCGTCGGCACACTCAGGCTGCTCGTAGTCGATCAGCTCGGTGATGGTCGGATGCTCGCCGCAAATGGCGCAATTGGGGTCGGCCGGCGGCAGCTTGATGGTATGGAAATCGCCCGCCAGCGCATCGTAGGTGAGCAGCTTGCCCGTCAGCAGGTTGCCGATGCCCAAGATGTACTTAATGGCCTCGAGCGCCTCCAGGCAGCCGATGACGCCCGCCATGGCGCCGATGACGCCCGCCTGCTTGCACGTGGGCACGGCGTCTTTGGGCGGCATGGTCTTAAAGACGCAGCGGTAGCACGGGCCCTCGCCCGGCACATAGGTCATGAGCTGGCCCTTAAAGCGGATGATGCCCGCGTGCACAAAGGGCTTCTTGGCCATGACGCAGACGTCGTTGATGAGAAACTTCGTGGGAAAGTTATCCACGCCGTCAATCACAAAGTCGTAGTCGGCGATCAGGTCGGCGATGTTGGTGGAGTCGACAAACTCCTGGTAGGTGTTGACCGTGACGTCGGGGTTGATGTCCTCCACCGTCTCCTTGGCGCTTTCCACCTTGGGCTCGCCGATGTTGGACGTGGCATGGATCACCTGACGCTGCAGGTTGGAAAGATCGACCTCGTCAGCATCGACAATGCCGATGGTGCCCACACCGGCAGCAGCAAGGTACAGGGCCGCCGGTGCACCCAGGCCACCGGCGCCAATGATAAGGACGCGGGCATTCAGGAGCTTCTTTTGCCCCTTGACGCCAACCTCCTTCAAGATGATGTGGCGCGAATAGCGCTCAAGCTGTTCATTCGAAAAAGCCATGCGATAGCTCCCTTAAAACTGAAGAGAAACGGGGATCGGCTAAAAATGTTCCAGGTGCCGCAGGTTGCCGCGAAAGAGGAGCGCCGCGTACTTAAATGTACGCAAGCGACGGCTTGAGGGCCAAGGTGCGGTGCTTAGGGAACTTTTTTAGCAGCCACCGCCCATGAAGTAGAGAAACTCAACCGTGTCGCCATCGTTGAGCACGCGGCTGTCGAAGTCCTTGTGGTCCACGAACTCGTCGTTGACCGACACGGTCACGTACTCGGGCGTCTCGACATTCTCGGCCGCTACGAGCTGCGTCACGGTCAGGCCCTCGTCGTATTCTTTCTGCTTGCCGCCGACATTGATCTTCATGATTGGCATCCTTCCTACCAAGAAATTACGTATCCGAGCCCTTGCGGGCGCATCCAAATGGGGTCTTATGCAAGCGCCCCGTCGATAAACTCCTCGAGCTCTTTGAGCGCCTTAAAGCCCACCGTGCGACCGGCCTCCTTGCCGCCCTGGAACAGCACGAGCGTGGGCGCCGCCATGACGCCGTTGTCAACGGCCACCTGCGTGTCGAAGTTGATATTGACCTTCACCACGTCGAGTTCGCCGGCGCGGGCCTCCTCCAGCTTGGCAAGCTGCGGGTTTAAGCGCTTGCACGGAATGCAGGTATCCGAATAAAAATCCACGAGCACCGGCTTGTCCGCCTTGAGCACGCACTCCTTAAACGAAGCGGCGTCGATTCTCTCTGCCATCGTCAGTCTCCTTACTCGTCCACGAGTTTCTTAACGTACAGGTCAAACGTGCCCTCGTCCGACGGCGCCAGGCGCAGTACCTGCTGGCCGTCATCCTTAAGCGAGCGCGGCACGTTTTGCATGGGCTCGCCCTCGTTGAGGTGCACCTTGAGCACCTGGCCGATCTCGAGCTCCTCGATGGCGGCCTTCGCGCGCACAAACGTCATGGGGCAGACGGCGTCGGTGATATCGACTTCGTCGTCAAATGCAATCTCTTCCTGGACCATGGAGGCCTCCTTCCTTAGACGGCATGGGTGTAACCGCGCCGCGTCAACTTATTTATCGGTGCCGATCAGCGGCTTGATGGGCTCGCCCGGCTTGGGCGCATGCTCGTTGTAGGCAGCGGTCACGGCCTCGACCATGCCCTCCCAGCCCTCGCGATCGAGCGTGAACTTAAAGCGATCGCCGGCCTTGGCGTGGTCGTCGAACCACTGGATCGCGGCATCCGCCACGGCGATGAGCTGCTCGTCGCTCTCGATGGGCGGAAGGAACGACTTGGCCTTGGTAATGTGGTTGCCAAACAGGCCGCCAAAGCACACGTTGTAGACCGGCTGGGTCTCCCAAGCGTCGACCGGGCACTTCTGCGAGCACTTGCCGCAGCTCTCGCACTTGTCGTAGTCCACCGTGAGCGTCTCGCCGTCGTCGCTGATGGCATCAAACGAGCATACCTTGGAGCAGATGCCACAGTGGATGCACGCGTCGGGAACCCAGGTGACCTTGCGGCCGCCCTTGATGCCCATGTCGTTCTCCTCGGCCTTCAGGCAGTTGTTTTGGCAACCGGTCACGCCAAACTTAAACTTACCGGGCAGGTCGCGGCCAAAATAGCGCTCGTCGAGCTCGTTGGCGACGGCAAAGCTGTCGATGTTGCCCGAAGGACACGACACGCAGCCCTGGCAGCCCGTCACCGTGCGGACGCGCGCGCCGCAGCAACCCGGCTCCACGCCGCCCTGGGCAAGCACGGCCTTGACCTCCTCGGCATCCTCCACGTTGATCCAGGGAATCTCGATGGACTGGCGACTTGTGTTGTGGATGTAGCCATGACCGTACTTTTCGGCCACCTCAGCCACGACACGCAGCTGCTCGGCCGTCATATGCCCGGCCACCACGCGCAGGCGAAGGCTGTAGTACCCCTTCTGCTTCTGGGCCATAAAACCGCCCTTTTTGAGTGCGGCATTGTTGATCTTTGCCATACCAGTTCCCCTTCTATGCTTGATCGGCGGCGGTGAGCGATTGCTCAAAATCCTCGATAAGGTCGGCGAGGTCCTCGATCCCGATCGATAGGCGAATCGTATCGGGCCACACGCCTGCCGCCTGTTGCTCCTGCGGCGAATTGTCGGCGAAAACAGTTGTCGCAGGATGCGTGATGAGCGTCTTGGTGTCGCCGATGTTGCTTACGCGCAGCGGCAACTTGACGCCGTTGATAACCTTGAACGCGCGCTCCTGGGAGCCCACGCGGATCGACATGAGCGCGCCAAAGCCGCGGCCGCCAAACTGACGCCCGGCCACGTCATGACCCGGGTGCGAGGGCAGACCCGGATAGTCGACCTCGACTTCGTGGCCGCTCGACGCGAACCATTCGGCAAGGCCTTGGGCGTTCGCGCAGGCGCGCTCCATGCGCAGGGCGAGCGTCTCGATGCCCATACAGTTGAGAAACGCGTTTTGCGGCGACAGACACGCGCCGGTATCGCGGAACAGTCCCTGGCGCAGCTTGACCGTATAGGCCATGTTGCGAAATTTGGCCCACTTGGCCATGGACGGATAGCGCTGCGGATCCCACGGACCGCGACCCGAATCGATCACCACACCGCTGATGGCATTGCTGTGACCGTTGATGTACTTGCTCGAGGACTCAACGACCACGTCGGCACCCAGGTCGAGCGGGCGACACAGATACGGCGTCGCCACGGTGTTGTCGACCACCAGGCCAATGCCGTGCACGTGGGCGACCTCGGCAATAGCGGCGATATCGAGCACTTCGAGCTTGGGATTCGAGATGGTCTCGGCAAAGACGAGCTTGGTGCGCTCGTCAATCGCCTGCTCCAGCGTGTCCGGTGTCAGCTCGGGAACATAGACGGTCTCGATACCAAAGTCGCGCAGACTTTCGAACAGCTCGAGCGTGCCGCCGTACAGGCAGGCACCCGCCACGATCTTGTCCCCCGCGCGCAGCACGTTGGAGACGGCGTTGAAGATCGCCGCCATGCCCGAAGCGGTGGCGACGGCCGCAAAGCCGCCCTCCAGCGCCGCCATGCGACGCTCAAACGCCGCAACGGTGGGGTTGCCCAGGCGCGTATACACGTAGCCCGGCGCACGCCCGCCTGCCACCGCGGCGTGACGCTCCTCCTCATCGAACGCATAGGCGCTCGTCTGGTAGATCGGCGGCGTCGTCGACTCCACGGCGAACGGCTCGCGGCGGCGCGCGTGGAGCAGCGCCGTCTCAAAGCGCATGCCGTCGATGCGCTCGTCGCTCGGTTCGGTCATCCTCAATCGCTCCCTCATTGTGCGAACAATTTGCTTGGCGCACCATTCTGCTACAAATCCTACCAACCGTATAGGTTAAATAACGTATTCGGGTCCCTTTTGTTTCGATTTGATGAAATGGTCGTACACACGTTTCTTGTACCAGGCAAAGTCGGCGCTTCCGCGGTCGCGCGGGCGGCCCAGCTGCACCTCGACGATCTCCTCGATCTTGCCGGGTCGGCTCGACATGACCACGATACGGTCGGCCAGGTACACGGCCTCCTCGATATCGTGGGTCACCATGGCCATGGTGCCGCCCTGCTCGGCGTGGATGCGCAGCAGCTCCTCCTGCAGCTCCATCTTGGTAAAGGCATCGAGCGCGCCAAAGGGCTCGTCGAGCAGTAGAATCTCGGGATTAGTCGCCAAGGCGCGAGCGATGGCGGCGCGCTGCGACATGCCGCCCGAAAGCTGTGCCGGGTACGCGTCCGCGAACTCTTCCAGGTCGACGGTCTTGAGCAGGCGGCTCGAGATCTGGGAGCGCTCGGAATCGGAACGTCCGCGCAGGCCAAACTTAACGTTGTCGCGGATGCTCATCCAGGGAAACAGACGGTGCTCCTGAAAGATCATGGTTCGGTCGGGGCCGGGGCCGGTCACAGGCTTGCCGTCGAGCGCGACGGTACCCGTCGTGGGATGCTCGAGTCCGGCGATGATCTTGAGCAGCGTGGACTTGCCGCAGCCGGAGTGGCCCACGATGACCAAAAACTCGCCGGCGCGGATATCAAGGTCGATATGGTCGAGCACGTGGCGCGTCTCGCCCTTGATGGAAAAGTCCTTGTTAAGGTCTGCAATCGAAAGCTCGTGAGACATCATGCCCTCCTAGTTCTTCTTCTGCTGCCAGGGCGTGGCGATCTTGGCGATCACGCCGAGCACCATATCCATCAGGACGCCGGCGACGGCGATAACGATGATGCCGGCAAAGACAATGGAGTAATCCATAAGTGTGCGGGCGTCGTTGATCCTAAAGCCGATGCCCGAGCTCGCGGCGATCATCTCGGAGCCGACGACGGCCATCCAGGCTATGCCGAGGGCGAGTTTGAGGCCCACAAAGATCGAGGGCAGGGCGCTCGGCAGATAGATCTGGCGGAACATCTGCCAACCCGGGAGGCGATACATGCGACCGACCTCCACGAGCTTGGGATCACAGCGCTCGATACCGTCGATAGTGTTGACCAGCACGGGGAAGAAGCTCGCCAAGAAGATGACCGCGACCTTGGACTCCTCGCCAATGCCAAACCAGATCACCAGCAGCGGCACCCAGGCCATCATCGGAATCTGGCGCACGGCCTTAAAGGCGAGCGAGAAAAACTTGTGGGCCGAGGCGCTCATGCCCATGACCACACCAAAGAAGACGCCGGCGACCACGGCGATGGCATAGCCCTCGAGGATGCGAACCACACTGATGGTAAGGTCGCCCTTAAAGGTGCCGGTCGTGAGCTGCTGCACGAGTGTCGACACGACCGAGGAGATCGTGGGCAGCACCACCGTGGAGAGGAGGCCCGTACTGGTAGCCACATGCCAGACGACGAGCACCCACAGCGGCAAAATGAGCGCAAACAGCGTGTCGACAATACGAACGGCAGGTGCCGGGTCGGCGGCGGAACCGTTGGAGCCCAAGCGGCGACGCAGGTTACGGCGAGCGACGACGATGCCAACCGTGATGACCGCCGCGACTATGACCACCGGAAGCGCACCGATCAGGCCTTGGATAACCTCGGCCTGCTTGCGGGCCGCGCGGTCCTCGGGACTCGCCACGCTTGCGGCAATCGCGCTCGTCGCGAGCTTGGTGCCGTCCGTGCCCTTGCCGTCTGATCCAAATTCCTCAATCGCCTGCTTCAGGGCGCTCGAATCCGTCCAGGCTTCGATATCGACCTCGCTTTGGATGATCTTGTTATCGAGCTCAAACTGCTGGATGTTTTTCATGGCGGCGAGCATGTCGTCCGAAAGCGATGCGGGACGAAGGGTCTTCTGGTCGGCCACGTTTTGCGCCTTGATGACCTCGATGGGGTTGCCCGATTTCTCGGACGAGAGCTTTATAAAGCCCTCCGGGTCGGCAATGACGTCAGCACGCGCCTTGAGCAGCGCTTTGAGAATTGCCACCGACACATCCTGGTGGTCTTTGGCATATGCTGTGCGACCAATCAGAACCGTGGGCTCAAAATATGTGGAGGAATCGGCCTTAGCGCCATCGTGCAGGACCTTGACCAGACCTTCATTGGCAAGCTGCGTCTCCTGTCCGCCGCTCACCACCGCAGCGTCCACACCGCCCGAAGCAAGCGTCGACAAGCCGTCGGGAAGCGAGGCATTGACTGGCACGATGTCATCAAAGGTGAGCCCTGCCTCAGCCAGCACGCGTACCAGGTACATCTGCGGCGTGGCACCGCGCATGTAGGCAACCTTTTTGCCCTTCAGGTCCTTGAGGCTCTTAATGCCCGAGCTCTTAGAGACAACGAGACGCCAGCCCGAACCAAAATCAGTCACGGCGAGCAGCGTGGTGTCGATACCCTTCGACTTGCCGAGAATGCCCGCAAAACCCGCGTAATCGACGTAGTCGAGGTCACCGGAGCTCAGGGCCTCATGAAGCGCGGGCGCCGCACCGACAAATCCCGTCACCTCGGCTTTGTATCCGAGCGGCTCCAGATACTCATCGAGATAGCCCTTGGTTTCGGCCACGCCGAGCAGACCGCTTGCAAAGTTATTGCCGCTCGAGGGAAAGCCGATGCGAACCGTCTTGGTCGGCGCATCAGCCGCCTTGGCCTGGATGGGCAGCGCGACAACAGCTGTCGCTGCGACAGCCAGCACGAACAGGAACGCGCACATGCGGCGCTTCCAATCGACGCTGCGTACACCCCTTGTAATCGTGTCCTGCGATGTCATAAGCAATGCCCCTTCCCCAGCACGGACGCGGCGGATCCGCGTCTCCTTCGTTGCTTAGGTTCGGCATTATATCCGTTTATCCTACTAGGTTTATAGGGAATATAACCTGACACCCCTATCAGAACAGCGTAACCGGCTATCGCAATTCCAGATACCCCGGCGCACCAATTGATCCCTTGGGGACGGAGGAAAAGGGCCCCGGCCGAAAATTCGACCGGGGCCCTTGGACAGAGCTATATGTTGCTGCAAGTCGTGTGTCTACGAACTACTCCTCGACGAGCTCAAACTGATCGGGACCGACGCCGCACACCGGGCACACGTAGTCCTCGGGCAGCTCGGGCGTGTCGACCTCAACCTCGTAACCGCAAACGACGCACACAAACTTATACGTCTTCTTTTCCTCAGCCATGATGTTCTCCTCTCGAACGCGACTGTTGATGCACTTCATTTATTAGTATAGATTCTCAATAATATAATGCAAGTTTTTTTAAAACATTTCTAGCCTTGATAGGACGAGGCCTTGGGCGGCGTCTTGCCCTTCAGAACCTTGTGATAGTAGTCGTACGTCAGCGGCGTCTCGTCGCTCAGGCGCTCAGCATCCTCGACCTCGCCGATAAACAGTAGATGCGTACCCGCATCCACAGTGTCGATCAAGCGGCAGCTAAACAGGGCTGCCGCGTGCTCGGGCACATAGGGCATGCCCAGAGCCGTCTCGCGGGTCTCGTATTTGGCAAACTTGTCATAATCGCTGCTGGTGCGGAACCCAAAGTTACCGATGTAGAGCATGTCGGCGGTTTGATCGATCACGGTCAACGCGAACGCTTTGGCCGATGCGATAACGCCCGAGGTAACGTTGTCCTTGTTCACGGCAACCGAAATTCGCGGCGGCATGGACGTCACCTGCACCGCCGTGTTGATGACGCAGCCGGCGCGCAGCCCGTCTGCCGCGGCGCTCACCACGTACAGACCGCTCGGCATGGTAAAGAACGCAGTTGTGTCCATAACGATCACTCCCCTAACCCGGGCTGGAACCTCATAGATGTATGTACCCACAAAAAAGGCAATGCCCATAACGGACGCCGCCCCGTACACATATGTGCCAAGATTGTAGGTCAGCCAAGTCCCTCCACCAAGTTGCGGTGAAATAGGGACTGAATAGCCCCTCAAACAGGCAAAACAGTCCGTATTCCACCGCAACTTATACAGAGCGCCTAGCGGTTGCGCTCCTTGAGGGCGCGGTCAATCTCGCGCTGGACATCGCGCTTGGCCATATCCTCGCGCTTGTCGTAAAGCTTCTTGCCGCGGCCTAGGCCCAGCAGCAGCTTTACGCGACCGTCGGTATTAAAGTAGAGCTCCAGCGGCACCAGGGCATAGCCGCGATTACGTAGCTTACCGTCGAGAAAGTCAATCTCCTTGCGGTGCAGCAGCAGACGACGGCGGCGATCAGGGTCGCGGTTCCACACGCCACCATGGCTATAAGGGTGAATATGCAGGCCCACGAGCCAGCACTCGCCGCCACGAATCAGCGCAAAGGTGTCGGTGATCTGGCACGCGCGCTCGCGAATCGACTTGACCTCGGTGCCACTCAGCTCAATGCCGCACTCAAAGGTCTCATCGATAAAATACTCGTGGTGTGCCGAGCGATTCTTGGAGATGAGCTTGCGCTCGCGCTTACTGGGCATCGCCGACCTCCTTGGTTCCATCGACGTTTGAGCCCGCGGCGTCGCGCTTTGCCTTGCGCTCGGCATTGAGCTCGGCGTCGCTCTCGCGCACCAGTTTGATAATCGCCGCGCAGGCCTCCTCGCCCACCAAGTCGCGAGCACGCACCGTCAGACGCGTCGCCTCCTGCTTGTCGCCGTCGCTTGCAGCATCGGTCGCGCACATAATCAGGCAGATGGCAATCTCGGCCGAAGGCGAGGTCGGCACGCCTTGCAGGGACAGTTCACCCATCACGTGGTCGTCGCTCTCATCGGCGGCATCCGGATAGGCAGTATGGATCTTGTTGAGCAGGCGTGTCGTGTACATATCGTTGGGTGCTAAGCGCAGTGCCAGACGAGCACAGCCCACGGCCGCCGAGACATTCTCGGTCTCGGGCTCCAAGAAGTACTGACCTAGATTGGCGTAAGCGCGGGCGGCGCACTTGCCATCGCTTGCACGCTCCAGCACCGAGAACGAGAGCGATGCCCATTCCTGCTTGTCCTCGAGTGCGCGGAACAGCTCGGCCAAATCTAAGCGATAGTTGCAGTTCATGGGGTCCCAACGCACAGCCTGCATCAGGGCATTACGAGCGCTCACATAATCCTGCTGGCGAATGTAGGCAAACGCCATGTCAGAGTACAGGCGGTCAAACGGCACCTCGACCTGCACGAGCTCGCGTGGGTCCTTCTCCACGCGGCGATAGGCCAAGCGCTCAAACTTGCTATCGAAGCTAAAGTATTGGCGCTTCTCCTCCGTCTTGCACTCGGCGTCAATATACTCCTCGGCAAGTTCCACCAGGCGCTCCAACAGCGGCGTCGCCGTAGCCAGGTCGCCCTGCGCCAGATAGTTCTCGGCATACGTGATGTCTTGCAAGCTGATGGGCAGATCCATGGCTACTCCTCGATCTGAGCGAAACACGGCAGGCGCCGTATATACGGTCGATACACAAAACCCGGGTCTCTTGCGAGGCCCGGGCGTTCATTTGTGGGTAGCCCGTACCAGATTCGAACTGGTGATCTCCGCCTTGAGAGGGCGGCGTCCTAAACCGCTAGACGAACGGGCCATATGTAGCAAATGCAATGGCTGGGATGGAGGGAGTCGAACCCCCATTGACGGAACCAGAATCCGCTGTCCTGCCATTAGACGACATCCCAATGACTGCATTGCTGCGCTCGGCTGTGCCTTTGCCCAAGAAAGAAATATACGGGAAGTCCCGCCATGACGCAAGCCCCAATTTTGACTTTTTTGAAATTCGGCCAAATTGGCCTAATTTCGTCCAACCCGTGAAGGACCTGTGAAGCCGACCGCTGTACACGAAGGGCAAAACGCCGCGAGCGGTAGCCGTCAACCGTTGGCAGATTCTACCCCGAAAACGATAGCACCAGGCAACACAATCGAAGTATCAATGATCGCGTAGATATCGAGGCGCCATGGACGAAGAGCTTGATTACCTATGGGAGACTCTGGGGCTCGAGATCACTGCTGACCTTTGGCCCGAACGGGACAAAATCCATCCCACACTGCGCCCCGCCATCACGGTAGTGCAGGCAAACTACCGCCGCGCCTCATTTTTGATCATGCGAACGTCATGGCATGCGGCGCTCCCCGACCTCAAGCGCATCCAGGCAAGCCTCGTCGAGCTGTCCGGCATGCCGACCGTCATATCCGAGACGAACCTGGAGCGGCGGCAGCGCGAGTGCCTGCAGCGGCATCGGATTCCGTTTATCTGCCCCGGCATTCAGGCATACCTGCCCTTTATGGACGAAGAGTACTGGAGCGACACGTCCGACACGTACGTAAAGACCTACGACCCACACGAATGGGCGCAACTGGAGGACTGACTGGGCCAGGCCCGCCGGCGGAAAGTGCGTCCCAGATTTCAAGCTCAAAACGGGACGCGCTTTCCACAGTTGCTACAGCAGCGCCTCGGCCCAGGCTGCTTCCTTAAAGCCCGGAATCGCAAAGTCATCGCCCACCAGCAGCGGGCGCTTAACTAGCATACCGTCAGTCGCCAGTAGCTCGTAGCATTCCTGGTCCGTCATACCCGCATCCAGGCGCGCCTTCAGGCCCAGCTCTCGATACTTCATGCCCGATGAGTTAAAGAAACGACGCACCGGCAGCCCCGAACGCGCAATCCAGGTCGCAAGTTCATCGGCCGCGGGATTGTCCGTAACGATATCGCGGTCGATATACTCAACCCCATGTTCGTCCAGCCATGCCTTGGCCTTTTTACAGGTCGAGCACTTGGGATATTCAACAAACAGTACGGTCATGGGAATCCTCCGAATATAGATCGGCCAACGCAGGTACACACCATACAAGGCGCCTTCGCATCATGGAGCAATTGTAGCCCACGGGTCACACGCTAAACAAACCGTACCCCAAAGCCTCGCTTAACGAACGGCAGCAACTCCATCGCTTCGGGCGCAATATGGCCTACAACGTTCATGCACTCGTCGCCGGGAAGATCGACCCGCGCAATCTCAAGCTCGCCTTCGTAGCGCCCATAGCCGCTATTGCTCACAGCGATCGACCCCGTCTTTCGCGGTAGGCCGGCACCGGTATCCGTCGGCACGGAATCCGGCTTAAGCGTCGTGCGCGACTCCTGAGACCTAAAAATAAGGGCGCTCGAGTCAGGTCGATCGTGATGGACTTGCCCCAACAAATAGGAGTATCCGGGGTCGAGCTGGCACGGCATGTCAACATATCCAGCGGAAATCTGGGCAAACTGTGCCCAGCCTGCATCGGAAAGATCGGGGTCGCCGACCAAAACAATGTCGCAATCGGCACCATGTGCGAGCTCAAGCATGTTGAGGGCAACCTTTGACGCGCGACCGCGCTGCGCCTCAACCGTCGGCAAGCCCTCGCATACCGGCCCGCGAACGTTGGCATCACCCGGCACAAAAGCCATAATTTCGAAGCCAAGGGCCGCAAGACGAAGATTCGTCCGAGCAATGTCCTCCAGAGCTAAACCGGTATAGGGCTTGGGATAATAATTGTGGCAGGCGGCAAAACGGGTCACATCGGCGCCGGCTTCTCGCCACGATGCGATTTCATCAGGACTCACCGTCGATGCATTGACCACAATGCGAAATACACCGGACAGCTCCGCGACCCGCTGGGCACTAAAGCCATAATCCAAGCGCAGATACTCCAGTCCCAGATCACGCAAGTCCTCCATGCGCTCAAGGCCCAGCAAATCGCACGTGCGCGGCCCCACATCGGCAATGAGCGCAATACCGCGAGCGGAAAGTCGCGACAGCACCTGGCGAACCTTATCGGCATACGCCGCTCCCCCATCCTCGGGAATATGCAGCGAGGTAAACGCATAGCGCGCACCCGCCGCGGCGCCATGTTCAATCGTCCGCTCGATATCTTGCAGAGGACTGGAAAGATAAATCGAAATACCCGTTTTCACGCTTCAACACTCCTTTAAAAAAGGCCGGCGGAGCAGTTAGCCCCGCCGGCACAACCATAGCATCAAGCGATCTGCGGCACGTCAAGACGCTCGAATGACATAGCGCGCAGCATCAGGCTACTCGCCAAAGAACTCGTTGATCTTCTGCTCGTCGACGCCGAAGAACCACGTCAGGACAAAGCCGGCGGCGTAGGCAAGCAGCATGGCGGCAACGTAGCCGAGCTGCTGGCCAGGAACGACGATCAGCAGGCCAAACAGACCGGAAACGCCCTGAGAAACCGTGCCGATGTGAAGCAGCGCCGCGAGCGCGCCACCAAATCCGGCACCCAGGCAGGCCGTCACAAACGGGCGGACAAGCGGCAGCGTAACAGCATACATCAGAGGCTCGCCAACGCCCAGGATGCCAACGGGAATGGACTCTGCAACATACTTCTTGAGCTTGGCGTTCTTGGTCTTAAAGTACAGCGCCAGACCGGCACCGACCTGGCCGCCGCCAGCCATCATAAGGATGGGCAGCAGGTAGTTGATGCCCTTGGTAGCGCCCTCGGGATCGTTGAGCATAGCGTGGATCGGCGTAAGTGCCTGATGCAGGCCGACGGAAACCAGCGGCAAAAAGCCTGCCGACAGGATATAGCCGCCCAGAACGCCCAGCTTCTCGAAGATAAAGGTCAAAACGCTAAAGATGGCAGTCGTCAGCCATGCGCCAACCGGCTGGATGACGAGCATCAGAGCAAAGGCGCCGATGATGAGCACCAGCAGCGGAGACAGGAATGTATCGAGCGCGTTGGGCATAACCTTGCGAATTTGACGCTCCATCCAGGCAAAAAATGCGCCAGCGATGAGAGCCGCGATCATGCCGCCCGCGGCGGGATTGTACTGTGCATTGGTAAGCGGCAGCAGAATGGCAGTGACAGGATCGGCGGCACCAGGCGCAAGCAGGGGCATAGCGCTGTTGGCGATACACATCATGCCGGCGATACCGCCCAGCGCAGCGGAGCCACCAAACTCGCGCGCCGCGTTGTAGCCCACCAAAATGGGCAGATAGGCGAAGAGGGCCCAACCCATGGAACGAATGCCCTGATACCACCACTCGCCTGCAAGCGCACCCGCCGTCGAGACATTGATGACGTTGCAGATACCGTTGATGAGGCCAGCCGCAATGATGCCGGGAAGCAGGGCGACGAAGACGTTGGAAATCTTCTTAAGGAAGGCCTGAACCGGTTTGGTCTCGTACTTGGCCTTCTGCGCGGCCTTGTTTGTGGCCGCAGCGTCAACCACACTCTCGTCAGCAACGCCTTTCGCAAGGCCGGTGAGCTTGGAGAATTCCTCGAGCACCTTATTCACCTTGCCCGGACCCAGCACGATCTGCATCGTGTCGTCCTCAACAAGGCCCATCACACCGTCGAGTGCCTTAATACCCTCCGCGTCGACGTTGCCCGCGTCTTTGACGGTCACGCGCAGGCGCGTCATGCACGCCGCGTTTGCCAGCACGTTGTCTTTACCGCCCAAAAGGTCCAGCAGCTTTTGAGCCAGCTCTTTGTTCGTCATAACTCCTCCTTGTATCGGGTATCTCTTCTGGATGTCACATCTGCTTACGCCGTGCACCTATTGGGCATCGGCATTGCCTTTCTCATGGCCACTCACCGCAGCACGGACATGGCCGCGCGCCCGTTCAAGAGCTACCGCAGCCTGCTCGGTATCGCAGTCCAGCAGCACCGAGACAATAGCGGTTTTTACGTGCCCGCCGGCATCCGCAAGCGCCTGAACAGCGTGCTCGCGCGTGCAGCCGGTCGCCTCCATCACGATGTTCTGGCCGCGCACCACCAACTTCTCGTTCGTCTGCTGTACATCGACCATCAGGTTTTGGTATACCTTGCCGATCTTGACCATGGCACCGGTCGAAATCATGTTGAGAATGAGCTTTTGGACCGTTCCCGCCTTGAGCCTCGTCGAGCCGGTCAGCACCTCGGGACCGGGTACGGGCTCAATGGCAAGATCTGCGCTCTCCCCGATCTTCGACCCTTGGTTACAGGCAATTGCAATGGTCTTGCACCCAGTTGCCTTTGCGTACACAAGGCCGCCCACCACATAGGGAGTACGACCGCTTGCCGCCAGGCCAACGACAAGATCCTTGTCCGAGAGTCCACGCTCCCGCAGGTCGCTCGCGCCAAGCTCCTCGCTGTCTTCGGCACCTTCGACAGCCTTGATAAACGCCGTCTCGCCTCCGGCAATGAGCCCGACAATCAGATCGGGTGACACGCCAAACGTGGGCGGGCACTCCGAAGCGTCGAGCACGCCCAGACGACCGCTGGTGCCTGCACCCATGTAAAAGACACGCCCGCCGCGCTCGAGCGCCTCGGCAGCCCAGTCGATTGCTGTGGCAACCTGGGGCAACACTTTCGTGACCGACTGGACAGCACGAAGATCCTCATCGCTCATCGTCGTGACGATTTGCAGTGATGTCATCGTATCGAGGTCCATTGACCTAAGATTGCGCTGTTCGGTCGTGAATTTTGTTAAATCGAGCATTTCATTCACCTCATCTTTCCTGTTTCTCGATGTAGTTTTGCTTAATGACATGCGTCGCCCGCTCGTAGTCGCTGGCAACGTAAGCAGCGTACAGGGCATCGACAACCATAAGCTGGGCCATACGCGAAGCCATGGCACCGCTGCGGACCAAGGGCTCACTCGCAGCGACGCCGAGCACGGCATCGGCCATGGTGGCAAGCTTGGACGATCCATCTACTTTGGTCACGGCCACAACGGGGCAGTTGTGACGTTGAGCCTCGACGGTGCAGTCCAGCACCTCTCGTGTCAAGCCCGAGTAGCTAAAGGCGATTGCCATATCGCCCTCATGCATGTTCTTGGCACACAGAAGCTGATCATGCCAGTCGTCGTACAGATGGCACACCTTGTCAACACGCATGAGCTTTTGCGCCAGATCGTGCGCGACCAAACGAGAGGCGCCGATACCGAACAGATTGACCGCGCGTGCCCGCTTAAGATGGGCCGCGCATCGCTCCAAGACGCTGTAATCGAGCGTTCGCGCCGTCGCCTCGATCGTGCGCACGTTGCTTTTCATCACCTTCCCCACGATACGTTCGACGCTGTCGTCCATGGAGATGTCCTCGAGGGCAACGTCTTTCTTATCACCCAAGAGCGCCAGTTCGGCAATCAGTTCGCGCTGGAACTCCTTGTAACCCGCAAAACCCAAGCGCTTGCAAAAGCGCAAAATGCTCGAGGGCGAGGAGAACGTGGCATCGGCAAGACCGCGGACGGACAGCCCGACCACCTCGTGCGGATGAGCGCTTACGTATGCGATGACATTGCGTTCCGCCGGGCTCGCGCTGAGCTCACGTTCACGAAGCCGCAAAAGCAATCCGTTTGCCATCTCAAACACCTCCGTTGAGAAGAATTAAAGACCAATGAATGATTCGTACCGGATATAAACAGCTTTTACGGTACATTGTGCCGCATCGTGGTGCACAAAGGGCGAGCGTTCTACCGCTCGCCCCTCAAATCCGACCGCTCGGAAATACGCGCGACACAAAATAATTCAACGAGGTCGCATTATCAGAAACGGGTTTGTTACCGGTTAGCGCCTCGCATGGGCGCCGATGGGGCGCGTCACGTGGTGCACCCATGCGGAGACCAGCAATACCAACAGCATGGCGGTGACATAGCCCGCGGCATCGGAGCCCAGGTCGATCATGTCGAAATGACGACCAGGAACAAAGATCTTGTGCACTTGGTCACCGACAGAGCAGACGGCGCAAAAGAGCGCAGCGAGTACGTACCGGAATCGCGCGCATGGCAGGCACTCGCCCAGGCGTGCCACGGTCGCCGAAGCAAACAGTCCGACAAAGAAGAACTCAACGGTATGTGCGACGCGACGAATGTTGGCACCCATCCACAGACGAACGGGCGCAAGCGGGTCTGGATGAACGGTGGCAGTCGTTGAACCTGCGCCCTCGACGGCATCCCCCGCCTGGGACTCCTGCGCGGCGTCGGGCCGCACGTCCGCGGCCCGTCCCTCCACCACGCGCGCAGTAGACTCGCTGAGCGACGACGTCTGCTCCACGTTTTGCTCCGTCAGTATCCAAATACTTGTCAGCGTCACGACCAGCAGGACAACCGAAATCCATCCGCCTATGTGCTTCACACGCGCCAAGGGCTAACCTCCGTCATTTTTTGAGCAGCAGCGAGTGTACCCCCAAATGCAGTTGTCGCCGTAGCGAAATCCAAAATGTTCGAATTGGGGCGCCAAAGGGCCGTGGCGCCCCTACTCCATCTCGCGCATCCAGCGATCGAAGGTCCCCACGCACACGCCTAGCCGCTTTGCCGCCTGACTCCGCGTGATATCACCCGCCTCATAGGTAACGCGCACCAGCTCGAATTGCGGAGGACAGGGCTTGCGGGGCCGACCAAAGCGCACGCCGCGCGCTCGCGCCGCCGCAATGCCCTCGGCTTGGCGCCGATGAATGTTCTCGCGCTCCACCTGCGCCACATAGCTCAGCAGCTGCAAAACAATATCGGCAATCAAGGCACTCGTCACGTCTGACCCACCACAGTCTCTGGCGCGCGTGTCGAGCAATGGCATGTCCAGCACCACGATGGCAGCGCCGAGCTCTTTGGTTATGCACCGCCATTCCTCGAGGATCTCGCTGTAGTTACGGCCCAGCCGGTCAATGGAAAGTACCACCAGCACATCACCGGAATCCAACGCGCACAGCAGTTCGCGATACCGCGGTCGATTGAAGTCCTTGCCGCTCGCATGATCGGCAAAGATATTCGCCGGTTCCACGCCATAGGCGCCCAGCGCATCCAGCTGCCGATTCAGATTTTGATCACGCGAGCTCACCCGCGCATACCCGTACACCGTTGTCATCTCATCCCCGCTCTCTCGTAAACCTCCCAAAAGGGAACAGGTTTATTTTGGTAGGTTTTATCTCCCCTGTAGCAGGCGGAAGACGCAAGCACACGAGCGGCAAGACGATTGATGCGCCACAAAAAAGGCGGCCCCAAAAGACCGCCCCGGTCTCTATCAATCAGCAAATTCCGGCTAATGAATAAGCGTGAAATCCAAGTGCCCGCGCGTGGTGTTGACGCGCGAGACCTCGATGATCACGCGCTGCCCCAGCTCATAGCGAGTCCCCGTGTCGGCGCCCGTGAGCGTGAGCGCGTCCTCATCAAACTCGAACCACTCGTTGCCCAGACTCTTGATCGAAACCAAACCCTCAACCTGTGTCAGATCCAGGCGCACAAAAAGGCCCATGCTGCTGACCCACGAGATCGTTCCGGCGTAGCGCTCACCCAGGCGGTCCTCGTAGTACTGGGCGATCTTGATCTTTTGCGTCGCATGGCTGGCGGCGTCGGCCGCACGCTCGGCATCGCTGCACGCGCGGCAGATTTGCGGCAGGATGCGCGGCAGGGACTCGCGGCCCTTACCGATCAGCCACGGCGTACGCACCAAGGCGTCCTTGCCGCCCAGCCGCTCGTAGGCCAGCTGCAGCTTGAGTACGCGATGCACCACCAGGTCGGGATAGCGGCGAATGGGACTCGTAAAGTGGCAATAGCACGGTGCGGCAAGTGCAAAGTGGCCCTCGTTGCGCGGCTTGTACAGTGCACGCTGCATACTGCGCAGCAGCAACGTGTTGACGAGCGGCGCGTTGGCCGTACCGGCTGCGGCGTCAACCGCCGCCTGCAGCTCGTCGGGGCTTCCCAGAGCAATGCCTGCCGCGCGACGGTCATCGATGATACCCAGCTGTGCCAGCGCCACGGCGGCACCGTGCAGGCTGTCGGGGCTGGGATCGTCGTGCACGCGATAGCAGGCCTCGATATCGCGGTCGGCCAGCCACTCCGCCACGCACTCGTTGGCCAGCAGCATGGCTTCCTCAATCAGCGACGTGGCGCACGAGCGCTCACGGGCCACGATCTGCACGGGCACACCGTCCCCGTCCAACAGCGCACGGATCTCGGCCGTATCAAAGTCGACCGAACCGCGCGCACGGCGAATACGACGGCGAAGCTCGGCGAGCTCGTTGGCGGCTACGAGGAAATCCCCCAAGTCGACGCTATAGCCGCGGGCGGTTTCCTCGCACGCAAGCCCGCGCTCGAGCGCTTCCTCGCGCGAGGCTTCAACCGCGGCAACATCCTCGGCGGCACCCTCCAGCACCGAATACTCCACCGCACCGGCACGTACCAGCAGCGCCTCGGCACCGTCGTAGTCCATGCGCACGCGCGAGCGGATCACGCTGGGATAGGGATCGTAATGGCGCACGCGACCCTGCGCGTCGAGCTCAATGTCGACGGTAAACGCCAGGCGGTCCTCGTCGGGACGCAGCGAGCACAAATCGTTCGACAGGCGCTCGGGCAACATGGGCAGCACGCGATCGGCAAGATACACCGACGTCGTGCGATGGCGGGCTTCCAGATCGATATGTCCGTCCCAGGCGACATAGTGCGAAACGTCGGCAATATGGACACCCAGCTTGTAGCCACCCTCGGACGTGCGCTCCAGCGAGATGGCGTCGTCAAAGTCGCGCGCGTCGACCGGGTCAATCGTAATGACAAAGCGGTCGCGCAGGTCTCGGCGGAGTGGGTCCTTGAGTGCCGAGGCCACATCGAGCGAAAGTGCCTCGGCCTCGGCTAGCGCGGCCTCGGGATACGTATCGGTATAGCCATAGCGCGCCATCACATACTGGACGCCCAAGTCGGGCGCATCATCGCCGCCAATACGGCGCTCGATCGTCACGGTGCCCGATTCCAGGCGCGTCGGATATGTCAGAATGCGTGCGACGACCGCATCACCCGGATGAACGCCCAAGCGCTCCGCCGAGGTGTCCTCCGGCATAATAAAGAAATCAGCCTTAAGGCGAGAGTCAAGCGGCTCGATCACCCCGAGTGGGCCGGCGGTCTGATACGTGCCCACCACACTCATGGCTGCACGCTCGACGACGCCCTCGATTACGGCGCGTCGCTCACCATGCGGGCTGTTCTTAATGCTCACGGCAACGGTATCGCCGTCCATAATCTCGCGCTTGCCGCGGCCCATGACCTTGTAGTCGCCGTTTTCGGTTACAACGTAGGCACTATGCTCATGGAGCTGCACGCGTCCGGTCAGACTCGGGCGACGCTCGCTGCGCACCGGCCCGCGCTTATCGCGCGCTCCACGCTTATGCTTGTTATTGCGCCCCATGGCGCCTCCTTACTATCGATGGCCGTTTACACCCCAAAAGTCTACCCAAATGATCCCTAGGGGACGGCAGGATTGCGGGTCACATAGATAGACCAGCGCCACGATGATCCGCAATCCTGCCGTCCCCTCGGGATCAAAAAACGGGCCGTCCCCAAAAGAGACGGCCCGTTAAAGGAACGAATTCCAATCACGCCTACACGCGCAGATAGCGGCGCATGGCGATGGCGGAACCAAAGAGACCGATCAGCACGCCGACCAAAATCAGCGCGGCGTAGGTCACCAGGTAGTACTGTATCGGCAGCGCAAACGACATCCAGCCGATGCTCTCCTGCAGACGCGGAACCATCAGGTTACGCAGCAGCTCCAGCACGCCGATGGAAAGCAGCGAGCCTAAGATGGCCTGCAGCACGCCCTCGGTAATGAACGGCCCGCGAATGAAGCCGTTGCTTGCGCCCACCAGACGCATGATCGCGATCTCACGACGACGCGCCGTAATGGACAGGCGAATCGTGTTGTTAATGAAAATGAACGCGATAAAGGTCAGCAGGCCGACGAGAACCACAGCGGCGATACGGATGTAGTTCGTCACCTGGAACAGGCGGCTCACTTCCTCCTGGCCGTACAGAACGCTCGCGTTAACGTCGCCGTCATCCGCGATCTTCTGAAAATCGGCGTTCTTCTTGAGCTTCTTGGCCGTGCTCTCGACCTTGGACGGATCATCCATCTCGATGGCGAACGAAGCCGGCAGCGGGTTCTGACCGTCGAGCGCGCTCATGGTAGCGTCGGCGTTGCCCGACATCTTGCTCGTGTACTCGGCCAGCGCGTCGTCCTTGTCCTTGTACGTCACGGACTTGACGTTGCTCCACGTCTTGAGCTCGGCCTCAAAGGCCTGAACATCTGCCTGGTCGGCGTCATCGCTAATAAAGGCGTTGATGACGACCTGATCCTCGACGGTACCGATCACGGAGTTCAGCATCGCGGAACCCATAATGAACAGGCCGATGATAAACAGCGAAAGGAAAATCGTGATGACGGCGCCGAGCGAGGTGGTCCAGTTACGGAAGAAGTGGCTGATTGCCTCTTTGAGCGAGTAGCCCACATTAGTTGGTGCCATAGTTGCCGTAACCTCCCCTCTCCTGGTCGCGGATTACGTGGCCGCCCTCGAGGGCGATCACGCGACGGTGCATGCTATCGACCATCTCGCGGTCGTGCGTAGCGACGATCACGGTGGTACCGGTGCGGTTAATGCGCTCGAGCAGCTTCATGATGCCCAGCGAAATCGCCGGGTCGAGGTTGCCCGTGGGCTCGTCGCAAATCAGCAGCGGCGGGCGGTTGACCATAGCGCGGGCAACGGCCACGCGCTGTTGCTCGCCACCGGAAAGCTGATCGGGCAGCGAGCCCATCTGGTCGGCCAGACCGACCAGACGCAGCACCTCGGGCACCTGGCTGCGAATGACGCCCTTGGGCTTGCCGATGCACTGCAGGGCAAACGCCACGTTTTCGTAGGCGGTCTTTTGCGGCAGGAGCTTAAAGTCCTGGAACACGGCGCCAATCTGACGACGCAGGAACGGAACCTTGCGGTTCTTGATCTTCATGAGATCCTGGCCGGCGACCAAAATGCGGCCGCTGGTGGGCTTGACGTCGCGGTTGAGCGTCGACAGCAGCGTGGTCTTACCCGAGCCGGAGTGACCGACCAAAAAGACGAACTCGCCCGGATAGATCTCGATGTTGATGTCGTCGAGTGCGGGCTTGTTGGGCTGCGCCGGATAGATCTTGGTGACGTGCTCCATAAGGATGACGGGCTCGACACCGGCCTGCTTGGCCATCTTTTTGCGGCTGGCCTGCGGGTCGATGGGCGCAAACACCGACGTGAAGTCGGGGTTGTTGAGCGCGTTGTCGAGGCTTGCGACCTCGGCGGCCTGATCGCGCTCGACCACGGGAGCCGCAGGCTGCGTGGGGTCGGGAATGCCGGCAAAAAGACCGGACTGCGCGGGCTGCGGCGCGGGAGCCGCAGGAGCCATGGGATCGGGGATGCCGGCCATGGTAGGCTGCGGCGTGGCGGCGCTCGACTGAGGCTGAGCGACGCGGGCGGTCACCGTCTGAACGGGCTCAAAGCCAGCCGTGCCGGAAAGCGCAACATCGTTGTTGGGGTTGTAGGCAAGGGGATCTGCCGCCGGCTGTGCCTGATCTGCCGGCTGTGCGGGGATCGGGCTCAACAGCTGATCCTCTGAATCCGGAGTGGCGAAACGACTGCCCGGGACGCTCGGCTGCGTCTTGGGGGCTTTATCGCCCGCACCGGAGGTACGGAAGTGGTTACCCACTGGTGCTCCTTATCGTCGTGCGTTTAAACTACATGAGCGCTTTGTATTTTAGCAGCATTGCCTTTGCTGCACATAAGAAGCATGGCGTGCTTAGGGATCCCGTCGGTCGGGCACAGGGTTACTCTCCAAATCGTCCTCGGACATGTCGGAGCCCCCGCTGCGCGCTTTGCGCGGCGGGGGCTCCTCCGTCCTGCGGAAAGATTTGGAGAGTAACCCTGTGCCCGACCTGCGGTAACTAAGGGGTCGCTGCGTTTTACCTGGGTGCAGCAGCGTCGTGCTTGGGGGCTGAATTGCGCTTTGTTGGGATGAGCCCGTTTCCCCATGGGAACTTTGCTTGGCAGGGCTCTCATTTAAATTCAACATAAACAGGGGCCCCCTCTTTGGGGACGCCCCTGTTCTGGCTTGCATGTGGTTGTTGAAGCGATACTTTACCTGTCTTGTCCTAGGCCAAGAACTCCTTGGTGGTCGCCACGATGTTGGCGGCGTCCAGGCCGTACTTGTGCAGGAGTTCGGCACCCGGGCCGGACTCGCCGAAGGTATCGTTAACGCCAATCTTCTTGAGCGGCGTCGGGCACTGCTCGCACAGGACATCGGCAACGGCGCTGCCCAGGCCACCGATCACGGAGTGCTCCTCGACGGTCACGACGTGGCCGGTCTTGGTGGCGCTCTTGACGATCAGGTCGGCATCGATGGGCTTGATGGTGTGCATGTTGATGACCTCGGCATCGATGCCCTCGGCAGCAAGCTGCTCAGCGGCCTCGAGCGCCTCGCCGACCATCAGGCCGCAGGCGATGATGGTGACGTCGTTACCCTCACGCATGACGATGCCGCGGCCCAGCTCGAACTTGTAGGTCTCGGGGTCGTTGATAACCGGCGAGGCCAGACGGGCAAAGCGCATGTACACGGGGCCATCGCACTCGTAAGCGGCGCGCGTCACGGCGCGGGCCTCGACGTCGTCGGCGGGAACAATCACGGTCATGCCGGGGATAACGCGCATCAGGGCGATATCCTCGCAGCACTGGTGCGTGGCGCCGTCCTCGCCCACCGAGATACCGGCGTGCGTGGCACCGATCTTAACATTAAGGTGCGGGTAGCCGATGGAGTTGCGGACCTGCTCAAAGGCGCGGCCGGCGGCGAACATGGCAAAGGTGCTCGCGAAGGCGACGCGGCCGGTGGTTGCGATGCCAGCGGCAACACCCATCAGGTTGCTCTCGGCGATGCCCACATCGAAGAAACGATCGGGGCAGGCGGCCTTAAACTTGCCGGTCTGCGTGGCGGCGGCCAGGTCGGCGTCGAGGACCACAAAGTCATCGTGCTCGTTGGCGAGCTCGACGAGGGCCTCGCCGTAGCTTACGCGCGTGGCAATTTTCTTGACGTCTGCCATCCTAGAGCTCCTCTCCGGCGGCCGTGAGCTCTGCCATGGCCTGCTCAAACTGTTCATCGTTGGGGGCCTTACCGTGCCAGCCCACCTGGTTCTCCATAAAGGAGACGCCCTTGCCCTTCGTGGTCTCGGCGATAATGGCAGTCGGCTGACCCTTGGTGGCGCGAGCCTCGGCAAAGGCGGCGCGGATCTGGTCGAAGTCGTTGCCGTCGGCGAGCTCCACCACATGGAACTTGAAGGCGCGGAACTTGTCGGCGAGCGGCATGGGATCGTTGACCTCCTCGACGGGGCCGTCGATCTGCAGGCCGTTGTGGTCGACGATCACGCAGAGGTTATCGAGCTGCTGGTTGCCGGCAAACATGGCGGCCTCCCAGACCTGGCCCTCCTCGCTCTCGCCGTCGCCCAGCAGGGCGTAGGTGCGATAGTCGTCGCCCCAGTGCTTGGCGGCAACGGCCATGCCCACGGCGGCGGAGATGCCCTGCCCGAGCGAACCGGTGGACATGTCAACGCCCGGGGTGTCGTTCATGTTGGGGTGACCCTGCAGGTGACTGCCGATGTGGCGCAGCGTCTCGAGATCCTCCTTGGGGAAGAATCCGCGCTCGGCGAGCACGGCGTACAGACCAGGCGCGCAATGACCCTTGGAAAGCACGAAGCGATCGCGGTCGGCCTTGCGGGGGTCGGCCGGGTCGACGTTCATTTCCTCAAAGTACAGATAGGTCATGATGTCGGCAGCGCCGAGCGAACCGCCCGGATGGCCGGACTTGGCAGCGTGCACGCCGGTGACGATGCCCTTCCTTACCTCGTTGGCAACCTTTTTGAGCTCTTCGTCGCTCATTGTGCCTTCCTTTCATCCTCTTTAGACAAGATGCGCACGGCACAGAAGGTCGTCCCAACACAGCCGCAATGCACGTACGTCATTCATTATGCTGGAAACTGATGGCTTTACCAGAGTTTTTATCATTATTTGAACAATTGAGCAGGCAGAACCGCTGATGAAACGGTTTATCAATGTGAACGTCTTTTGGATGGAGCGCAGTCGGCCCTACGCGTTAATGTCCTTGAATCCCTCGCCGAAGGTTTCCGTAACGTCGGCCACGGTCACGATGGCGCGCGGGTCGCGCTCGCGCACGATCGTCTTGAGCGTGTTGAGCTCGCGACGGCTCACGATTACCATGATCACCGGCTTCTCGGCACCCGAGTACATGCCGGTCGCCCTCAGCTTGGTGCAGCCGCGGCCCAGGCCATACATGATGTCGGCCGCGATATCGGGAAACTTGTCCGAGATGATGAGCACCATACGGCGCCTGTTGCCGCCGTCGACCACGGCATCGATCACGTAGCCGCTAATGACCATCGAAAGGCCCGCATACAGCGCGTTTTCGACCGAAAAGACCGGGGCCGACAGCGCGCACACGGCAACATCGATCGCCATGACGGTCGAGCCAACCGGCAGCGATGTGTTGCGCGAGATAATCTGACCGATGGTGTCGGAGCCACCAGTGTTAGCACCGGCGTGCAACACCATGCCATATCCGACGCCCGTGATGATGCCGCCCCACATAGCAGGCAGCATCAGATCGGCATGTGCCAGCGGCGCGACAAACGGAGCGAACAGGTCGGTGAAAAAGCCCAGCAGCACAAAGCCCGTCGCCGTCTGCACCACGTAGAACATGCCGCCCGCACGCATAACCACCAGCAGCAGCAAGGCATTCATCACAATTGTCTGGATACCGACGGGCAGCGATATGCCATGCGAGGCGCCAACCGCCTGAATAATGGTGGCGAGGCCCGTAACGCCGCCGGCGGCAAGGCCGTTGGGAATCAAAAACAGGTCCGTCGCGATAGCTGCCAGGGCACAGCCAAACATGATCTTGGGCAAGTCATGAAAGAAGTTCATCGAAAGAATGCGCTTGATGTCCAGACGATATGCCATGCTGCCTCCCTCAAAAAAGCGCACCCAAACGAGTGCGCCTTGAACTTCTTGCCGTATTCGATTCTACCGATTCACCAGGCAAATACCACCCCTGCGAAGCGTTTGTATCGACCCGGAGCCAGCCATGTGCCTAGGCGTCCGAGCCTTCCGCATCGGCGTTGCCGGTTGCCCAGCGATGGTAGCCGATCACAAACGGATCCAGATCGCCATCGTCGAGAACGGCCTCGACGTTGCTGGTCTCCACACCCGAGCGCAGGTCCTTGACCATCTGATACGGGTAGAGCACGTAGCTGCGAATCTGGTTGCCAAACCCGATCGTGGTCTTGGGTCCACGAATCTCGTCGAGTGCCTCGGCGCGCTTCTCGAGCTCGATCTCGTACAGGCGGGCCTTGAGAATCTGCATGCACGCGGCCTTGTTTTGAATCTGGCTACGCTCGTTTTGGCACGTGACAACGATGCCGCTGGGAAAATGCGTCACGCGTACGGCGGAGTCGGTGGTGTTGACGCCCTGGCCGCCAGGACCGCTCGCGTGATACACGTCCACGCGGATATCGTCGGGACTGATCTCGATGTCGATATCGTCAGGCAGCACGGGGATGACCTCGACGCCGGCAAACGTGGTCTGGCGGCGCTTCTTGTCGTCGGTGGGGCTAATGCGCACCAGACGGTGGACGCCGGCCTCGGCGCGCAGCATGCCAAACGCATCCTTGCCCTCGACGGTAAAGGTCGCACGGTCGATGCCGATGACCTCGGCCGCGGGGCAGTCGTTAATGGTGACCTTCCAGCCGCGACGCTGGCAGTACTTCATGTACATCTTAAAGAGCATGAAGGTCCAGTCCTGCGCCTCCAGGCCACCCTGTCCGGGCTTGATGGTCACAATCGCGTCGCCGTGATCGAACTCACCGGTAAACCAGCTCGAAAGCTCGAGCTCGTCGATAGCGCGGGCCAGGCGTTCTGACGTAGCGGCAGCCTCCTCGCGCAATGCGGCGGCATCGGGGTCGTCGCCCATCTCCTCGGCAAGCTCCAGCGCCGCGCGGGCGTCAGATAGCTCACCGCGCGCGGTATCCACGGCAGCGATATCTTCCTTGGCGCGAGCGATCTCCTCCATGGTGGCGCGAGCGGCGTCGGCGTCATCCCAAAAGCCGGGGGCCACGCTTTTTGCCTCGAGCTCGGTCACGCGTGTGCGTTTCTCGTCCAAATGAAGATACGACTCGACCTCGCCGAGCCGGTCCGCAAACGCATCCAGCTCGGCGGGCGTTACCTCTAAAGCCTCGGCCATTAACGATTCCTGCCGTGGCAGTACTTGAACTTCTTGCCGCTGCCGCAGGGGCAAAGGTCGTTGCGGCCAACGTTGACGTACGGATCGCCGCTCTCGTCCTTGCGGTAGGTGGTCACCTTGCCGCCGTTGTTGACAGCAGCAGGGCCTCCCTGGACGGCCGCACGGGCCTGCACCTGTGCCTGCTTGCGCAGCACCGAGCTGCCGTTGTCGCCATCGACATCGGCGGGGCCGGAGAAGTGCGCACCCTCGAGCGCGGGGTCTTCCTTGTGCTCCACGGCGTGCGGGGCGGCCTTGATCTCGATGCGCAGGACGGTGCGCAGGTAATCCTCGTACATGGTGTCGACGAGCATCTGGAAGGCACCATAGGCCTCGGTCTTGTACTCGACCAGCGGGTCGCGCTGACCAAAGCCGCGCAGTCCGATACCGGTCTTGAGGTAGTCCATCTCCTGCAGGTAGTTCATCCAGCGGGTATCGATGACGCGCAGCATGACCTGGGTGTTGAGCTCGCGCATGAGGTCCTCACCCAGGCGCTCGGCCTTCATGTTGTAGCACTTCTCGACGTAGGCCAGGACATCGGCAGCCAGGGCCTCAAAGTCCTCGTCGGGGAACTTGGGCGTATCGATATGGCCGGTCAGCTCCACGACCCACTTGCGTAGGCCCTCCAGGTCGCGCTCGCCATCGTGGCTGTCCTTGGTGCAGAACTCCTGCACGCAGCGGTACACGGTGTCGTGCATGACCTCGGTGATGTGGTCGGTCAGATCCTTGCCGTCCAGAATCTTGTTGCGCTCGGCGTAGATGACCTGGCGCTGCTTGTTCATGACGTCATCGTACTCGAGGACGCTCTTGCGCATGGAGAAGTTGATGCTCTCGACCTTGTGCTGGGCATTCTCGACGGCCTTGGAGATGATCTTGTGCTGGATGGGCATGTCGTCGCCCATGTCGGCGGTGACCATCATCTTGGAGACGCGGTCCATCTTGTCGCCGCCGAACAGGCGCATGAGGTCGTCCTCGAGCGACAGGTAGAACTGAGTCTCGCCCGGATCGCCCTGGCGACCGGAGCGGCCGCGCAGCTGGTTGTCGATACGACGGGACTCATGGCGCTCGGTGCCGATGACGGTCAGGCCGCCGGCGGCAAGCACGCGCTCGCGCTCGGCCCTGCAGGTCTCCTTGGCCTCGGCGTTAAACTGCTCGAGCTGCTCGGGCGTCACGTCCTCCATGGTCAGGCCCTCGTGCTCAAGGCGCTCGCGCACCAGCTCGTCGGGGTTGCCGCCCAGCAGGATGTCGGTACCACGACCGGCCATGTTAGTAGCGATGGTCACGGCGCCGAAGCGTCCGGCCTGGGCAACGATATGAGCCTCGCGCTCGTGATGCTTAGCGTTGAGGACCTCGTGCGCGATGCCGCGCTTGGTAAGGGCGGCCGACAGCTTCTCGGAGCTTTCGATGGAGACGGTGCCCACCAGGACCGGCTGGCCTTTGGCGTGACGTCGCTCGACGTCGTCGGCAACGGCGTTGTACTTGGCCCGGATGGTGCGGTACACCAGGTCCTCGTGGTCAACACGCTGGACGGGCTTGTTGGAGGGGATGACCTCGACGGGCAGCTTGTAGATCTCGCGGAACTCGGCATCCTCGGTGAGTGCCGTACCGGTCATGCCGGAGAGCTTGTCATACAGACGGAAGTAGTTCTGCAAGGTGATGGTGGCCAGCGTCTGGTTCTCCTCGCGCACGAGCACGCCCTCTTTGGCCTCGATGGCCTGGTGCAAGCCCTCGGAATAGCGGCGGCCCTCCATGATGCGACCGGTGAACTCGTCGACGATCTTGACCTCGCCGTTAGTGACCACGTATTGCTTGTCGCGATGGAACATGTACTGGGCCTTCAACGCCTGCTGTAGGTGGTTGACCAGCTGGCCCGAAAAGTCGGCGTAGATGTCCTCGATGCCCAGACGGCGCTCGATCTTCTTAAGACCGCGCTCGGTGGCGGCGATGGTGTGCTTGGCCTCATCCATGACGTAGTCGCCCGTGGGCTCGACGTCCTCGGTGGCGGTGAGCATGTCGTGCGACACGTCCTCACCGCGCTCCAGGCCGCGCACGGCACGCGCGAAGTCCTTGTAGGTGCTGGCGGACTTGGTGCCGGCGCCCGAGATAATGAGCGGCGTTCTGGCCTCATCGATCAGGATGGAGTCGACCTCGTCGACGATGGCGTAGTTATGGCCGCGCTGTACGCGCTGCTCGGGGCGGGTGACCATGTTGTCGCGCAGGTAATCGAAACCGAACTCGGAGTTGGTGCCGTAGGTGACGTCTGCCTGGTAGGCCGGGCGCTTGAGCTCGAGCGGCATGTTGTTCTGGAGCAGACCGACGGTCATCCCCAGGTACTTGTAGATGCGGCCCATCCACGCGGAGTCGCGCTTTGCCAGGTAATCGTTGACGGTGACGACATGCACGCCCTTGCCGGCGATAGCGTTGAGGTAGCCGGCCAAGGTGGAGACAAGGGTCTTGCCTTCGCCGGTCTTCATCTCGGCGATATGGCCCTCGTGAAGCGCCATGGCGCCGATGAGCTGCACATCAAAGTGGCGCATGCCCATGGTGCGCTTGGAAGCCTCGCGCACGGTGGCAAAGGCCTCGGGGAGCATATCGTCGAGCGACTCGCCGTTGGCGTAGCGCTCACGGAACTTATCGGTCTGGGCGCGGAGTTCCTCCTCGGTCATCTTCTCAAACTGGGGCTCAAGACCGTTGATCTGGTCGACGATCTTGTAGTAGCGCTTAAGGTCCTTATCGGATCCAAAGGACAGCAGCTTTGACATGAATCCCATGTTGTTTTCCTTTTTGGCCATCGCCCGTGCTATGCAGCTCCGAGCGAGTTAAACACAGATAGTTGTACTTTAGCCAAACAGGGCGCACCCTATGCGGTCGACCTCAACCGCCACGTAATAACTACGACCAACCTGCCAAAAAGGGACTGGTTTATTTTGGCAGCTTTTATCTGGGAAAACGCCGTCTCTCTGCCATTTGGTGCAAACCAACCTGTCCCCTCCGCACCAATCTGGTGCAATGGGGACGAGCTAGCTTGCACCAATAAAAAGAAAAGGGCCGCGCACCCGAACGGATGCACGGCCCTTATGCCATGAATGCGAGCGATTCCGCGGCGAGCTATTTACTCAGCAGCCTCGGTGGTCTCGGCCTCGGCAGCGGCCTCCTCGACGGGAGCCTCTGCGGGAGCCTCGGCGGCCTGCTTGGCAGCCTCCTCGGCAAACTTAGCGGCACGCTTAGCCTTCTCGGCAGCCTTAGCCTCAGCGGCGGCCTTGCGAGCGGCCTCGGCCTCAGCAGCCTTGGCGGCCTTGGCAGCCTTGGCCTCCTCAGCCTTCTTGAGCTGGGCGGCAGCGGCGCCACCGAACTTGTCGGCGAAGCGCTGGACGCGTCCACCGGTGTCGACGAACTTCTGCTGGCCGGTGTAGAACGGGTGGCACTCGTTGCAAAGCTCGACCTTCATCTCGGACACGGTAGCATGCGTCTTGAAGGTGTTGCCGCAAGAGCACGTCACCGTGCACTCGACATACTGGGGATGGATACCCTGCTTCATGGTAGGACTCCTTATTGGTCAGGCGCTGGTTACCGATCAGCGCATAAGGCGTCTTGGTTTCCGACCAAGACAACAAACTCGGCTATGGTACCACGGCGCCGCGCGTCCCACAAAAGGTTCACGGTCTTTTCGGAACGACACGAATCTGACCCATCGAAACACATCTCCACCGTTCCTTCAACTGGGAAAATGCCGTCCCCGGGGCCTGAGAAGGGCCCCGGGGACGTTCGACTGACTGCGGGAACGGCCTTTCCGCTCAATGTGTTCGGCTGAGATCGGAAATCAACCAAACTGAACTAGGTTCAGTTGACATGGTTAAAAACGAGGGGCGACGCTTTTGCGTCACCCCTCGTCCCGGCCGGGTTGCTTTAGTTGTACACACGGTAGTTACACTTGAACTGGGTTATGTGTCCATAGTTGGGGCCGTACCAACCCGATGTATAGCTGATTACTTTTGCGCCTAGATATTCGTATCTCTTGTTGTAGCGAAGCTCACGGTAGGTCGTGTCGTACTCTGCTACGTAAAACGCGTCTCCAGAGAAGGCTTTGTACCGGTCTTTAACCGTCGAGCTCATGTACAGAGGTTCGACATCGCCTTTCTCCCCGTTGAGCGCATAGACGGGTGCCGCGATTCCGCATAAAGCCGTTGCTACGAGGATGGCGTAGACAGCCATGCGCGACGCATTGGACTTCAGTTGTTCAAATAGTTTCATGTCATTCACCTCCTTCGTATGTATCGAGGTATTCCTGCTTGAGCGTCTGCGAGGACGACTCGATCTTTTCCACGAGCGAGCCGGCTTCGATGAAGTAGAACGAGTTGGTGAGGTCTGCCAGGTCGTCGAGTAGATGGCTTGAAATGAGCACGCTGCGTCCCCGCGCCACCTCGCTGCGCATCGCGTCGCAGGAGGTTTTCCGTTTTCCCGGATCGAGGCCGTTCAGCGGTTCATCGAGGATGAGGTACGGGCAATCGGTCGCTATCGCCATGGCAAGCTTTACCTGCTGCTTCATTCCTGTCGAGAGTTTACGGGTCGGCTTGTCGAGATATGGGGAGATTCCGAGGGAGTCGCAGAGCGAGTCGATGTCGGCGGCCGATTTCCACGCCTCCCTAACGAAAGCAAGGTGCTCGCGGGCCGATAGCGTGGGATAGAGATCCGCGCCGCCCGAAGAGCTCAGGTAGACGAGTTCTGCAAATTCGGCTGATCGACGTTGGCAGATTCCGTCTGCCGCCAGGCTTCCCGAGCGGATGCGGGTGGGAAATTGGCCCGACAGCGCTTCAAGAAGGGTGGTTTTCCCCGAGCCGTTGGGAGCAACGAGGCCCGCCGCCGTTCCCGGGCTCAGGAAAAGCGACCCGATTGAAAGTATCGTCGTGCTTCCGTATCCCACGCTCGCGTCTAGAAGCTCGAGCCCATGGTGCTTTTTCGCGGGTCCAGGCTGTTTGGGGGAACGTGTCGCAACGGCGCCGACCGCAAAAAAGACCGCGACGTATGCCAGGGCCACGGCAAGCATCGATGCGCTGCCTGAACCGGAGCCAATGAATTCTGTCGGGAAGCATCCTACGTAACCCGTGGCCTCGATAGGCGAGAACACGGCCAGCGGCAGGAGCCCGAGCACGGCGTTATGCTCCAGCGCCGAATCGGACAATAACGGGAATGCCGGGGCCGCGACAAGCAGCGCTGAGGTAAGGGGGCCTGCGAAGACGCGCCTCGTTGCGGTCGATAGGACGGCGGAGAAAACGGATATCAAGGTTCCGCCCGCAAGCAGCGCGAGAAGCAGGGTCGTGAAGACGTTTCCCGCGGTCGTGGTGGTAAGCGCGCCGTTATGGAAGAAGGCGATCGGGTACCCAATTTGCCCGAAGCCGTTTAGGACCGAGGCGTAAATACTCCCGGGTGCGAGGCCGGCGAGGAGCATCGCGGTCCCCGCGCCAATTATTGAAAACACGGTTTGGATAAGGCGCCGGAATTTGGGCACGGGCGCCTTTGCCGCCAGGGTCCCGGGCCTTGTGGCGACGAGCACGAGTATCGACGAGAGAAGGAAGGGGATGAAGGGAAGGAAAGACGGCGCCGCGGCAATGGTGTAAGGCAGGAAGGAAAGGAATGGCAGGTCGTTTGCGGAGGCCGGGATATCCGTGATGCCGGAGCTGCTCAGGGCACGGCAATACGCGAGCTCCGCGTCATTGGTCTCTCGGTCTCCCACGATGGACCCGGATTGGAAGCCTTCGTCCATGAGCGCGTAGTAGCTCTCGGCAGAGTCGAGAAAGGCGGCGTCGGTTTGAGCGGCGAGGGCGGCGTTCGCGTATCTTGCAAGCTCAGCGTCATCTTGCTGCTCTGGCGATAGGTCTGTGCCGCTGGCCTGGGGCGCGCGCGTATTGAATGCGTCGACAAAGCTCTGCATGCCCTGCTTCATAAAGAAGGGCCCGTAGATGGGTGAATTGAACGCAATGGGGACGGAAAAGGCTGCAGCGAGAACGAGCGTACAAATCCATACGGCCTTGTCTCTTAGGATTAGTTTGAGAAGAAGTCGACAGTACATTCAGAAGCACCTACGTTCCTCAAAGAACTTTTAGATTAAAAGTAACAGACCGGATGAAGATACGTGCGACGGGGGCGAGGCGAATGGCTGAACGGTATCGATATGCGGGTTTAACGGCATATCGACCACATAGATTATTAACTTGCATTTCTACCCGCCCTTTTCGTAGAGTCGCCGATACGTGCTTAGCGCACCCTCGGCGCGTCCGGCAGGCTTTGCGAAATGGGATCCAGGAGACTTCGGCGCAGCATCATCTTGCGGAATGCTTCTAATGAGCCTCCCATCCTTCAAAAACAGAATCTCATCGCACAGCCTATCGACCGAATCCAAGATGTGGGATGACATGATGATGCACGTACCAGAATCGGCCAGCTTCCTGAGAATCTCGGAATGCAAGTCCACCCTGCTGGGGTCGAGCGCGTTCATGGGCTCATCTAATAGAAGGTACCGCGCGCCCGTCGCATACGCAATCGCCAGGGTAAGCTGCTGCTTCATGCCCTGGCTCAGAGTGCGGATCCTCATCTTCGCGAACTCGCCTATCTGCGTTTGTTCCACTATCTCTTCGATATCGCGAGCATGCGGCCACATATCGCAAACCATCTTGAGGTGATCTTCCGCACGCAATCCGGGATACAGCAGCGTCCCCTCACCAGGTGCATAGAAGATCATAGAACGGACCTCTCTCGCACCCGTACCCTGCACCTCATCCAGAACGATACTCCCGTCCACGCGAGGACCCGGCAAACCTGCCATCGCACGCAGCAACGTCGTCTTTCCATGCCCGTTCGGAGCGACGAGACCGTAGACCGTACCCGGGGCAAACTCAGCGTTCACCGAATCTACGAGCACCTTCTTTCCATAAGAGATCGTCAGCGTTTGAAGGTCAATCATCGAGATCATCCCCTTTCGATCTTTGGAACACTCAGGCGCACCATCAACGGAGATACGGCGCCCAAGACCACCAGCAGAGCGCCCGATGCGCCGACGACCTCTCCAAAAGGCATCGCGTTCGTCCCTCGCCCAAGGAACCCAATCGTCCCCACCTGGGAAGCGGGATCAAACGAGGCGAATGGAGCCAGCAGCGCGACGCCCATGCCCACGCTTTCAACATGAGCGCTCAACGAACCCAACACCAAGAGAACCGCGCAAACCATTCCGGTGACAACGGGGTTGCGGCTAATCGCTGCTGTCAACGCAGCGACGACGGAAATCACGCCGTATGCCATGACCAGCAACGGAATACTGCACAACACCGCCTCCCCCACCATGGACGTTGTCGAAGCTCCCGCCCGAATGAGAGCGACGGGATACTCCGATCCACCCGCACCGTTCTTAATCACGGACACAACGACAGCGGGAACCATCGACACCAAAAGCAGCACCAAGCCAAGCAGGAGAGCCAGCGCAACAGCCGTCAGAAAACGTACATGCGCTGTTGCGGGGATCTGGAGAACCAGAAGGGAACGACACTGCAGGTGGGTGCACGCGAGCGATGTGACAACCACGGGCAACAGCAAAAATAAGGAGGGAAGCGCTGCCTGGAGATACGAAAGGAGGATTAATGGGGGCATCTTCGTACTTAACTCGTAAACCTTGGGGTCCGGCAAGCTCGCGATCGACTCAAGCAGAAGGGCGCGCGCCTCCGCACGAGAAGGAGTCTCCGGCTCGATTCCGATCGATTGCAGGAGAGTCGCATCTGCCGTGCCCAGCTCACCTCGAGCGCGCTCGTACGTCGCAAGGCTTCGAAACCCCTCCGCAGGCATAGGCGCGTACACGAAACCCGAAAGAGCATCCCGCATGTCTTCCAGGGCCGCTTTGCCCTCGACGTCCATATTCGCAGCGTTCTGCTCTAGATACCGATCTACTGAACGGAGCTCCCCATCCCTATACCGAACAGCGGAAACGTTATCAGCGTCAGGAAACATCTCGACCAGAGCCGGGGCCAGCATCGTCGTCGACATTGCAATCGCGCATACGGCGAGGGTTGGAGAACGCAGGAGCAGTTTCCCCATCGTTCTTACGTATGCAACGGCGGAGGCACAAGCGCTCGAACGAGTTGCCGTTCTCGATGCAGTGAAGGAACCTCTCTCAAGACAAATCGGGGATATCGGGCACGCGCAGCCGCTCTTTCCAGCAACGCAAAGCAGGCTAATTGCCAGCACCTCGATCCCGATTGCGCATACGAGGGCAATCGCGCCACGCTCGAAGCAAAGTCCAGGCAGATTCACTATCTGCGTTGTCGGGTACGGGCTATAGGCGCCGACGGTCAACTCAGTGTTCGCATACGTAAGGGGATTCAACAGGGCGAACTCACGTAAAGCGATGGATCTTCCGTAATACCCGGGAACCATCGTCACCCCCATCAGGGCACATACGAACACGATTCCAAGCGTAGGGTTATTGGCAATCTTCACGGCAAGGTGAACGACAAGCGAGATGAACGCTGCCACCAAGAATTGCAAGATGGCCGTCTGCGCGAACACCAGCCAAGCCGGTTTGATAACCGGAGTCGCATATTGAATGTAGCCTATCGGATAGAACGGCGAGCCCGGGCCATTCTTCACAAGCGCGGCGATTATCCCTGGAAGATTGATGGCGAGGACGGCAAGCATTGCAAAAACACTCGCCCATACGCTCGATGCAACAAGTCTACCCAGCTCGCCCATCGGTGCCTGGATGATGAGCTTTTCACGTTTGTTAAGACGCGCGGCAAGGAACGAGACGGCAACGGCCGTTGCGACCCATAGCAAGTACTCCTTCGATCCGTCATAATAGGTGTACTCTCCATCCGATATCTGCAGAAACGGAAGTAGGGGAGAGAGCGGTGCCAAGATAAGACGTCCCGCGGCAAGAGGGTACAGAAGCGCGGGCATGCTTGATGAAGAGGTATAGACACCGTCCTCCCCCGCATTCACAAGCGCATCCGCATAGGATGCTGACAATTCCTGCTCAACACGGGTTATTCCCGACTCGAGGTATTCGACCCGTCCGTCGATGCCAGCCGCGCTCCTGAAGACGGGCAGAGCACAAAGAACCATCAACGCAACAACGACAACACAGAGCGACCTGGAGGAGAGAAGCGACCTAAAGATCGCCTTCGAGATTTTGAGCATATTCATCGCCAGCCTTAACCTCATCCAGTCGGAACAGAGGGGCCGAACAAAATGCTCGGCCCTTCCTCGCATCTAGTAGGTGCTATAGACAAATTGCAATTTATCAGTTGTGCCAAGAACACCACAGGGGCACATTGCAGCGAGGCGGGATTCCCTATGATGCGCGGATCGGCGATAGCCATTTCGGTAGGAGATCGTCTTGTAAGAGATGTTGAACATCGAGATGCTGTGCCCGCTTACGCCGCGAGGACAGCTGTAGCTCCAGTAGGTATCGACGACGTCGTCCGTATACCCGAGGGGCTCAACGAGGGCACACTGGCTGCTCTCCTGGGAAGGAGGCATCGGGGTATCCGCAAAAGCGGGGGCTCCCGGCAGCAACAGACAAAGAGCGAGGCCGAGGAAAACCAAGAGCTTACACAACTTAACAGTACTGAACATAATCCTCTCCAATCTAGAGGGGTTTCGGTTGCAGCATGCTGTGATTACTTGCCGTCAAAGTCAATTTAACATAAACTGTTAAAAAGTAACCTGAGTTTTTTAAATTCTTCGGAGGTTATTATGAGTTCCGACAATCGCACTCCCCGGCTTCATTCCTTCCGCATCGCATGTGCGATAGCCTCTGCGACCCTTTGCGCCACCGCCATCGCACAAGTGGCGTTCTCCTTAAAGCCAGCAATCGAAGTGCTCGACAACCCTGTAATTGCAGACTCCCCCGCGTATCCAGCCCTTGCGATCTCGACATTGGTCCCTGCCGTCATCGGTATCGCTACGACCATCCTCAGCGCCGTTCTCGTGTGGACGATCAAGAGCGCAGACCCCTTCAAGAAAGGGTCTGCGACATGCTTGAAGGTGCTCGGCATTCTCTTCGTTGTTCAAGCTGCCACCAGCCTCTACGCCGGCTCACTCAAAACCTCCGTTTCGATGTTTGGCGGCGAGGGGGCCGTCGGCGCCCAAGAGATCGCTTCATCATTCGATTGGACCTCTCTGGTTCTCGGCATCGTCCTGTTCATGCTTTCCCAGCTCTTCTTGTACGCCCGAGAGCTGTACCTCGACTCCGACGAGATTGCGTAAGGAAACGCCATGCCCGTAATTGTTCGCCTCGACAAGATCATGGCCGAGCGAAAGATTTCCTCGAACGAACTTGCCGAAAGGATTGGAACCACGCCCGTGAACCTGTCCCGTATTAAAAAAGGGCATATTCGCGGCATTCGCTTCAACACACTCGAGCAGCTATGCCTCGCCCTTCGTTGCCAACCCGGAGACCTTCTCGAAGTCATGAGCGAAGAGGATGCCCGAAAGGAGTTCGGACTCGATTGGTCCGCCGAGGATTAGAGGGCGGTCGTACTCGCCCTGCACACGGGAATGCGAATCGGCGAGGTCTGCGGCCTTCGGTGGTGCGATGTGGATTTCGAGACGGGCCTGATCTCGATCAGACACTCGGTGGCGTACGCGAAGGGAATGGGTTCGTTCATCAAGGACACCAAGACCCATGACGCCAGGGGTATCCCCATCGACCCGGTCGGCCTACTCCCCTTCCTGAAGGAGACCCACGAGATCGACTGCGGAAAGCTGCGCTTGCGCGGCCTTACCGGGGCGGTCGAGATCGGGGGCTGCTACATCCTGTCGGAGCCGGGCGCGACCTTCGCGACGACAAGCTATATCCGCAGGGCGTTCAAGACGTTCTCGGAGACCAACGGCCTCATGGGCACCAACGACGAGCTGATCACGTTCCACGGCCTTCGCCACACGTTCGCAACGCAGTGGATCCGCCAAGGCCGCCAAACCAAAGCGCTCCAATCGATCCTCGGCCACAAGGACGCCATGGCGACGCTCAACGTCTACGCCGACATCGAGCCCATCTCCAAAATCCATAACATGCTGCGCGCCACGCCGTGCCTTTGGCGCGGGCACCTCGGGCCGAGGGTCGATCCGGGTCCCATGTTCCAACAGAGGATCCAGGAGTCCATCGAGACGCTCCAGGCGTTCGGCTACGGCATCACCGAGCCGGACGACCGAAATATCGCCATACGCGACGTGAAGACGAACAGTTGGCTCTAGCTCACCGAGTACGCGGCAGTGCTGGGCCCATCCCAACTGAGGTCACGGTGGTCCGATAGGGGCGCCGCCCGCGGCATGCGCCGCGGAGCGGTATCCCCTACCGAAGGGCGGGGATGCCCTCCGCTTCCAGTTCGGAATCAGCCGTCGGAGGCGTTCGGCTGACTGCGGGAACGGCCTGTCCGCTCAATGTGTTCGGCTGAGATCGGAAATCAACCCAACACGAGCCGGATACGCGCCAGACGGCTCTTCCCCGTACGGCCTTCCCCCTTACGCTCATGTTGCAGACGTGTAACGCCGCAGCAAGCACACCCCTTTTGGCGCCAGACAGGTACAATGATGAACACTGTACCGCAGCGGAGCGCCCCGCGCGCCGCAACCACGCGAAAGGGTTTCCCATGGCCGAGATCTCGTCCTCCCGTATCGTCATCACCGTCCTTGGCAAGAACCGCCCCGGCATCGTCGCCGGCGTCACCCGTGTTCTGGGCGAGGCCAACGTCGACATCCGCGACATTACGCAGTCCATTATCGAGGACATCTTCACCATGACCATGCTGGCCGACACCGCCGAGTCCAAGCTCGACTTCGCCGAACTCCAGAAGGCGCTTGCCGAGGCCGGCGAGCTTTCGGGCGTCAATGTGTCCATCCAGCGCGAGGATGTCTTTAACTTTATGTACCGCCTGTAGCGAACAGGTCGTGCGGGAACAGGCTGGCGCATCTGCACCCAAGCACGCCGCCCCCACACGACCCCGAGAGGAGCGCGCATGGCTTACGACGCCAAGAAAATCTACTACCGCTTCGATGACCATCTGAGCCGCCTGGTCTTGGATTATGAGGCGAGCCGCCAGATTTCGCCCGAAAGCGAAAACCTCTACCACGGCCTGCCGACTGATCCGTATGACGAGGGTCTGTTCGTCGAGCATAACGTCAAGCGCGGCCTGCGCAACGCCGACGGCTCGGGTGTGGTCGCGGGCCTTACCCGTATCTCGGACGTGCACGGCTACAACAAGATCGACGGCAAGGTCGTGCCCGACCAGGGCAAGCTCACGCTGCGTGGCTACAACATCGAGGACCTGGTCAACAACGCGCAGGCCGAGAATCGCTATGGCTACGAAGAGGTCGCCTACCTGCTCATCACGGGCTCGCTGCCCAACAAGGAAGAGCTCGACGGCTTTTGTGAACGTCTGGGCGCTTTTAGGCATCTGAGCGACGAGTACGTCAAAGAGTTCCCCATGACCACGGTGTCGTCGAGCATCATGAATGTGCTTCAGCGCGCCGTGCTGCTGCTCTACGCCTTCGACGCCGAGCCTGACGTCATTACGCCCGAGCACGAAATCGACGTCGCCATTTCCATGCTCTCCCGTCTCCCCCGCATCGCCGCCTTCGCGCATATGGCCTCGGTCGCCAAGCGCCGCGGCTCCGAGGTTCATGTGCCGCACCCCACACCCGGCCTTTCCACCGCCGAGACCATCCTGCAGGTGTTGCGCGGCGGCATGGCATTCAACCGTGACGAAGCCATGCTGCTCGACGTGATGCTCATGCTGCATGCAGAGCACGGCGGCGGCAACAACTCCACGTTCGCCTGCCGCGTGCTGTCCTCTTCGGCCACCGACCCGTATTCTGCCTACGCCGCGGCTATCGGCTCGCTCAAGGGTCCGCGCCACGGCGGCGCCAACGCCAAAGTCGTGTCCATGCACGAGGACATCCGCGCGCATGTTTCCAACTGGGAAAACGAAGACGAGGTCGCGGCCTACCTGGGCAAGATCCTCGACAAGCAGGCTTTCGACGGCACCGGTCTCATCTACGGTATGGGCCACGCCGTCTACACGCTGAGCGACCCGCGCGCCGAGGTGTGCCGCCGTTACGCGCGCACGCTTGCCGCCAAGAGGGACTTGGGCGAGGAGTTCGCGCTCATCGAGCGCATCGAGCGCCTGGCCCCGCAAGTGATGCGCGATCACGGCATGACCAAGCCCATCTGCGCCAACATCGACCTGTACACGGGCTTTATTTACAAGATGCTCGGCGTGCCCGAGACGCTCTTTACGCCGCTATTTGCCGTCGCCCGCATGGCCGGCTGGTCGGCGCACCGCATGGAAGAGCTCTTCTGCGCGCACCGCATCATCCGTCCCGCGTATCGCCCGGTTATCGAGCCGTTGGAGTACAAGCCGCTCGCCGATCGCTAGGGCGTGAACCGTAATAGAACCCGAGCGTGGCCAGGGCATCACCGCCCTCGGCCACGCTTTTTATGCCAGTAGAAAGGGCTGCATCGAATGATTGTGTTTTCCGATATGGATGGAACGCTGCTGACGAGTGATAAGCAGATGAGCGACGCCACCTGGGCGATGCTCGACGAGCTTGCGCGCCGCGGTATTGAGTTTGTGCCCTGCACGGGGCGCCCGCTGTCGGGCGTCTTTGAATCCGTCCTCGCCCACCCCGCCGTACACTACGCGGTCTGCGCCAACGGTGCCAGCGTCTGGCAGCTCGACGACGACGTGCCCACCGATGCCTCACGTGCTACGCGCATTTTGAGCCGTCCACTCGATCGCGGCATCGCCCATCGCATCCATAGCATTGCCGCCGGCCACGATGTGACCTTCGATATCTTCGCGGACGGGCAGTGCTTCCTCCCCCGCTCACTCTACACGCGCCTGGACGAATTCTGCGGCGGCGACCCCCACATCGCGGCTTCGCTCAAGCGCACACGAACACCGATCGACATGGATATCGACAGCAAGATCGACGAGGTCGAGACGCTCGAGCGCATCGCCATGTACTGGCACGACCCGGCCGATCGCGACGCCATCGCAGCGAAGCTCGACACGCTCGGCGGGATTGAGGTCACGCGTTCGTACGCCATGAATATCGAGGTCATGGGCGAGGGCGCCACCAAGGGAACAGCCCTCACGTGGCTATGCGAGCACCTGGGCGAGCGTCTCGCCGACGCCTGGGCCTTCGGCGACAACATCAACGACATCCCCATGCTGCAGGCAGCGGGCCAGGGTGTGGCCATGATCAACGCCGAGCCCGAGGACCGCGACGCCGCCAACGCCATCACCGAGTTCGACAACGACCACGACGGCGTCGCCCGCGCCATCATGGCTGCCCTCGCCTAGCAGCAGCAGCCCGGCAGGGCAGCTAATTTGGGACGGGGCTATTTTAGCTGCCCGCTTGTGTGGGGTAGCTAAAATAGCCCCGTCCCAAATTAGCTGCCCCAGTCACAGTAGTCGTTGGGGACACTCTTCGCGGGGCACCGCGAGGACTGTCCCCGGCTGCCGGCAGAACGGGAACGTCCCCATCTGCCGGATTAGGCGAGGCTCTCCAGAACGTGGCGGAGTTCTTGCTGGACAGCGTGGTCGCGGTTGCACCCCACCACGCGATCGGCGACTGCCTTGAGCGCAGGGCGCGCGTTTTCCATCGCGCAACCCGTGCCGACAAAGCGAATGATCTCGTAGTCGTTCATCGAGTCGCCAAACGCCATGACCTCATCGCGTCCAATGCCATAATGCTCCGCGAGCTGCTCGATGCCCGAAGCCTTCGACACACCGGGCTGCATGGCATCGATCCATGCGTTACCCGAAGGCGCAAAGGTAAAGAGCTGACCGAGTTCACGCTGCAGCACGTACGCACTGTCCATAACGGCACCGTCGTCGCAAAAGACACTCGCTTTGATGATATTTACGCTGGGATCGGGCAGCTCCCAAATGCGCTCGGCATTGGGAAGGTCCTTATCGACCTCGCGCACGAACTTGCTCTCGTCATCGAGCAAAAAGGACTTGGTTCGGTCAAAGAGCGCAAGATGCAGATTGGGAAACGTCGCGACGGCCTGGGCGAGCTTGCGAACCGCCAGGTGCGAATACACCTCGCGGTCTACCATTTTGCCGTCGGCGTAGACCTGGGCGCCGTTGGCGGCGACAAAGTCCATCTTGTCGCGAACGGGTGCAAAGAACTCGCACAGGCGATCGTAGCGGCGGCCTGACGATACGGCAAAATGCACGCCATGCTCGCGTAGGGCCAAAATCAGTTCGTAGGTCTCGGGAGGCACCTGGCTGTTTTCGTCAAGCAACGTGCCGTCCATATCGGATGCAATCAGTTTAAACATAGAAAAGCTCCCTTCGGGCTTGTTGGAATCGGGCATCTATCCGAACCCACCGTACCCAAAGGGAGCACGAATAAGACCCCGCAGACATAAACGTTACAAGGACCTAGCAAATAGCTCACGCGCGCCAGAGGTCCCACGGTCGCAGCGTCAGGCGACACGCCAAAGAGCGTCGCAGGCGACTAGTCGTTTAAGAACGTCCCCGATGACTAGTCGGCGTAGGTGAAGGTGGTGACGTCGAACATGCCCTCGGGGCGGATGCGGAGCGTCGGGATCACCGGCAGGGGCAGGAAGATGATGCCCATGATGGGATCGAGCGGCGGCTCAATACCCATGGCGCGCGCCTTGACCATAAAGTCGTCGTGCTGCGCCGCGACGTCCTCGGCCGTGCCCTCGCTCATCAGGCCACCGAGCGCCAGCGGAATGCGCGCCACGACCTCGCCGTTGCGCACTAGTACGTGGCCGCCCTGTCCCACAGCTTCAACAGCCGCCATCATATCGGCAGCGTTATCGCCCACGACACATACGTTGTGCGAGTCGTGGCCAATCGTCGAGGCGATGGCACCACCCGTGATGGTAAAGCCGCGCACCCAACCACGGCCGATATGCTTGCCGACCAGGCCCAGACCCGCGGGGCCGTCACCGTCGGCGCCCTCGGCCTGCAGTGACACGCCGCGGCCATGGCGCTCAATCAGCATAATGCGGCGCAGGCCCTCGGCACTCTCGGGGCGAGCCATACCCGTGATGGCCTTACCCGGCACCACGTCGATCACGGCCTCGCCTGGCTTAAATGCATAGTCGAACACGTTGAGCGAAAGCTTCGGTAGCTTAACGGAGGCGCGCAGCTCATCGGCAAGGGCCGCAACCTCGGCCATCTCGGGCGCGATCTCGCCCACAAAGGTGCCGTCCTGCGCCACGAGCACGCCGGCGGCATATACGCGATGCGGAGCCGTGGCAAACGTCAAGTCATTGAGCACCAGCAGGTCGGCACGCTTGCCCGGGGCAATCGCACCACGCAGCTCGTGCGGGTCGCGGCAGCCGTGATCCAGGCCAAACGCCTCGGCCGTGGAGAGGGACGCCATAGAGATAGCGACCACGGGGTCGATGCCGGCCTCGATGGCCACGCGGCAGGCATTGTCGATCATGCCGGTCGCAAGTGCATCGGAAGGGGCGCGGTCGTCAGTCGCAAAGCAGCAGCGGCGGGCGCGGGCAGGGTTCTCCAGCAACATCGGGGACAAATTGGCCAGGTCGTGGCTGCACGTGCCCTCACGCAGCATCACATACATGCCGCGGGACAGCTTGTCGAGTGCCTCCTCGGGAATCGTAGACTCGTGGTCGGCGATAATACCCGCCGCGGCATAGGCGTTGAGGTCCTTGCCGGCAACGAGCGGCGCATGGCCGTCGACCTGCTTGGACGGCGTCTGGTTGGCAGCATCGATGCGGGCGCAGGTCTCGGGATCGGCCATAAAGACGCCCGGCAGGTTCATCATCTCGCCCAGACCAAAGACATCGCCCGGATGCTCGGCAAAAAACGCCTGCATATCGGCGGCGGTAATGACGGCGCCGGCCTGCTCGTCGGGCAGCGCGGGCACGCACGAGGGCATCATGTACTTGATGGAGATGGGTGCGCGGCGGCCGTCCTCAATCATAAAGCGCAGGCCGTCCAGGCCGGAAACGTTGGCGATCTCGTGGCTGTCGGCAATGGCGGTGGTAGTACCGCGCGTCGCGGCCATGCGAGCATACTCGGCGGGACGGATGTTCGAGGACTCGATATGCAGATGCCCGTCAATAAAACCGGGAGCGAGATAGCGACCCTGGCAGTCGATGACCTCAGCTGCCTCGTAGGTGCCAGCGGCATCGTCGCGACCATCGTAGAGCACGCCGACGATCACACCGTCCTTGACGGCAACGCTACCGGGCGCCACACGCTGGCCATATACGTCGACAATCTGCGCATTGGCAAACAGCGTGTCGACGGGCACGCGACCCTCGGCGGCCTCGATCACAGACCTCATAACCTCAACGGACATACATACTCCTTCTACTGTAGAAAAAAGCTGCGGAGCGGACGAGCCTTCACCGCAGCAAGCCAATAGCAATTGTATGCCCAAAAGAAGGTCCCGCTAACGCCCATCCACTTAGCGGCGCACGCCGCTGGGCGCAATGGGGACTGCCGCTGAGCACCAATAGTCGTTGGGGACGTTCTTAAACGACTAGTCATTCAAGAACGTCCCCAACGACTACTTGCGACCAAGGCGACGCCGACGTTTTGGCAGTGCCAGCGAGCGGGCCGCATTTGAGACAAGGTGACGTGAAACGAAAGGGCGCTGACCTTCTGGTCGCGCCCTTGAAGTTGAACGTCAGATTGTACAGGTGCGGCCCGCGCAGCATCGACCGGTTACGTGGTTTGGTAAAACCGCGTAGCTAAATAAGCTTGAAGCCCTTGCGCTTGCCTACGGAGAGGGTGTCGCCCAGCTTGAGGGCACTGGGGTCGATGTTGTAGCTCTTGGGAGCCACGGCCTCGCCGTTGATCTTGACGCCGCCGCCGTCGATATCGCGGCGGGCCTGGCCGGCGCTCGCCGAAAGGCCCAGGTCCTTAAGCAGGCCGGCGAGGTAGATCTGGCCCTCGTCGTTGACGGTCAGCTCGACATGCTTCTCGGGGAAGTCGGCAAGCTGGCCCTCCTTGAACACACGGTCGAACTCGGCCTGAGCCTCGTCGCCGGCGCCGGCGCCGTGGTAGGTGTCGCACAGGTCGCGGCCCAGAGCGCGCTTGAGCTCGTAGGGGTCGGCGGAACCATCGGCCAGGGCGGCGTCGATCTTGTCGACCTCGGCCGGGGTGAGCGAGCTGGCCAGACGATAGTACTTGCCGATCATCTCGTCGGGGATAGACATGGTCTTGCCGAACATATCCTTGGGAGCGTCGGTCAGGCCGATGTAGTTGCCATAGGACTTGGACATCTTGCGCACGCCATCGGTGCCCTCGAGCAGCGGCATGGTGAGCGCGATCTGCGGCTCCATGCCCATCTTCTCCATAAGCTCGCGGCCGGCAAGCAGGTTGAAGAGCTGGTCGGTGCCGCCCATCTCGACGTCGGCCTTAATCTGAACGGAGTCGAAGGCCTGCATCACGGGGTACAGGAACTCGTGCAGGGCGATCGGCGTCTGGGACTGGTAGCGCTTGGTAAAGTCGTCGCGCTCGAGGATGCGGGCGACGGTGAACTTGGAGCACACCTGCAGCAGGCCGGCCAGATCCATCGACAGGATCCAGTCGCCGTTGTGCACGATGGTGGTCTTCTCGGGGTCCAAGATCTTCATGGCCTGGCTTACGTAGGTCTCGGCGTTGGCCTCGATCTGCTCCTGCGAAAGTTGCGGGCGGGTGGAGTTCTTGCCCGAGGGGTCGCCGATCAGTGCGGTGCCGTTACCGATGATGAGGGTAACGTTGTGGCCCAGGTCCTGGAACTGACGCATCTTGCGCAGGGGCACGGCATGGCCCAGGTGCAGGTCGGGGCTGGTGGGATCGACGCCGAGCTTGATGTTGAGGGGCTCGCCCTTCTCAAGCTTCTTGCGAAGGTCGGCCTCGGGGACGATCTGCGCTGCGCCCGAGGTGATGATACGCATTTGCTCGTCGACAGACAGCATTGGGTATCCTCCTTTTGCTATAGCACCCTCACCGGATACGGCGGTGCTCGAAGTTCATAAACCCACTCATAATAACCAAAACGGCGCGGCCGAACACCTACGACAGGAAAATCCTCGTCCTGCCGCACGCGTCGATAACGACCGGCAAACGCGTGCCGTCACGTTCGACCAAAAAGTGCGCCCGCTGACGGCGCGAGCAGTCACGGCAACGGACCTGCCCCGTCGCATCCGTGACGCAGGCGCCCTCGGCAGTCAGCAAGCAGTGCTCGCACACCATATGCTCGGGACGGTCGGCGTCAACAGGCCCCAAGACACCGGGGCAAGCGGCAAGCTCGGCAACACGCTCCGCGTCGTCGGCGACAAGCTCGGCAGGCACATACACACGGCCCGCGCCGAGCCCGCGTAGCCAGGCAAGCGTAGCCCGGTTTGCGCAAAACACCGGTGCCGCAACGTCAAACGCCACGCCCAGCTCATGCGCCATCGCCACCTGTCCCAGATTACGACAGACGACGCGCCCGGCACGCCGCATAAGCGAGCGGGTACGCGAGGCATCGGCTGCGCGACAGACCTCGTCGAGCACCACGGTCGCATCGGACAGATCGCGCTCGCCGCGCGGGTCGGCATCCATCAGCCGCCAGGCAAAGACTATGCGATCGGAAGCCCCCTTTTCCGTCGGCTCCGTCAACGCCGCCTCGGGCACGTCGCCAACAGTCACGGCGGCCTCAAAGGGCAGTACCTCAACGGCTCGTGCAACGGGTACGACCGCGTCCGCCTCGACCCGCATGTGCCCCAGCGCCGTCGCCGTCTGCTCCAACACGCCGGCGCTGCGAATCAGGTACACCTCGCATCCCGCATCCACCTTGCGCTTGCAGTGCACGACAACGCGCTCCCCCGCCGCTGCATCCACCGGGCAGGGCACCTGGGGCCAGCGCTTGGGCACATCGGGGCGTGCATCGGCACCCGGATAGAACCGGATCTCGAGCGTGTCGCCCGCGGCCACGGCGGCATCGAGTTCGACGGTCACCTCTTCGTGACCCACCGTCACCAAGTGGCCCACGCGCACGCCCTGGTTAATCGCACGCTCAAAGCTCATGAGCTCAGCACCCGATCGCCCCCGCAGATACGCATCGGTAAACCCGCGGTTGAACGACCTGCCCAGCTCGCGCTCGAGCGCCGACACGGCAGCGGCATCCCACGCGCCATCGCGCAGCATATCGAGTGCACGACGCCACACCCGCACCACGTTGAACACGTAGTCGGGGTTTTTCATGCGCCCCTCGATCTTGAGCGACGCCACCCCGGCCCCAACAAGCTCGGGCAGGTGCGCAATGCCCAGATAGTCGCGCGGGCACAGCAGACGATCGCCCTCCACGGAAACGACGCTCTCCCCCGCCTCGTCCACCAGGTCGTACGCCAAGCGACACGGCTGCGTACAGTCGCCGCGCATCGCCGATCGTCCACGGCGCAGAGCCGAAAACTCGCAGGCGCCCGAATATCCAATGCAAATCGCGCCGTGGCAGAATACCTCGATAGGCACGCCGGTAGCACACAGGGCGGCAATCTCGTCGACCGCCAGCTCGCGGGCGGTCGTCACGCGCTCGACCCCGAGCTCGTCGGCAGCCAGGCGCACGGCGCCTTCGCTATGAACGCCCGCCTGCGTGGACAGGTGAATCTCGACCCTGGGAATCGCCGCGCGCAACGCGCATACCAATCCGGCGTCGGCAACAATCATGGCATCGGCACCCAGCCCCAACGCATGGACCCCCAACGCCACCGCGTCGGCCAACTCGTCGTCGAACACAAACACGTTGAGGGTCACGTATACACGCACGCCGTGCGCATGCGCCACGACGCAGCCGCGGGCGAACTCGTCGTCGGTAAAGCCGTGTGCGCTCACGCGGGCGTTAAACCCGCCCAGGCCTGCATAGATGGCATCGGCACCCGCCGCAATCGCCGCGAGCATCTGATCGAGCCCTCCGGCAGGCGCCAGCAGCTCGGGCAGCGCCGCCTCGGCAGCCCCTGGCTCGTTATCGCATTGTCCACTCGGCCCCGTCGTCCGAATCGCCATCGGCAAACTCCTTACCAACAAGGTATGCATTCACTCTGAAAAATACCGTCATCCAGCATACACGAGGCCTCGCGCGCCTCGTTTGGTTTATCGTGTAATAACTTATGTCCATCCTGCCCCAGCGGCGCACCCGCCGCCCGGCACGACATACCTGGAGGTCAATATATGGGTCCTCGCCAACGACAGGGGCGCAGTCGTTCCAAGACGCATGCCCTGCCCATGATCCTGCTCTCGTTCTTGGGCCTTTTGCTCATCGCGGGCGTAGCGTTTGGGATTGGCATGATCGGCAACGTCAATCGTTGGCTGTCCGATCTGCCCGACTATACCGACGCCAACGCCTATCTGGTGAGTGAACCCACCGAGATCGTCGATTGCAACGGCAACAAGATCGCGAGCTTCTACACGCAAAACCGCAAGTCCATCACCAAGGACCAGGTTTCCCCGTTCGTGCTGCAGGGCACCGTCGACGTCGAGGACGAGCGCTTCTACGAGCATGGCGGCATCGACCTGTGGGGCATTGCTCGCGCAGCGGTGGCGACCCTTTCCGGCGGCCACGAGGGCGCCTCGACCATCACCCAACAGCTGGTACGTAACACCATTCTGCAGGAGGAGCAGTTCGACTCGACCATCGAGCGTAAGGTCCGCGAGGCCTACATCGCCGTCAAGATGGAGGAGATGTACTCCAAGGACGAGATCCTCATGATGTACCTCAACACCATCTATTATGGCCACGGTGCCTACGGCATCGAGGCCGCAGCCGAGACCTATCTGTCCAAGAGCGCCGCCGACCTCACCCTGAGCGAGGCCGCACTGCTCATCGGCCTTCCCAACTCGCCTTCGCAGTACGACCCCACGGTCAATCCCGATCTGGCACTGTCTCGCCGCAACAAGGTTCTCGATAACATGCTGCGCCTGGGCCACATCACCCAGAAGGAGCACGACGCCGCGCAGGCAGAGCCCATCACCCTCAACGTAACCGAGATTTCGGGCAGTGGCGTCGACGTGTATTCGCAGCCCTACTTTGTCGCCTATGTTAAGCAGCTGCTGGAGCAGGAGTTCTCCACCGACGTGCTGTTTAAGGGCGGCCTAACCGTCAAAACCACCATCGACCCGACCATGCAGCAGACTGCCGAGGAGGCCGTGCGCGCCCAGCTCGACACACTTTCGCTCGACGGCCTGGACATGGGCATGGTCGTCGTCGACCCCAAGACCGGCTACATCAAGTGCATGGTGGGCGGCTACGACTATAACGCCGACGAGAACCACGTGAACCACGCCACGGCCAAGCGTCCCGTAGGCTCCACGTTTAAGGCCTTTACGCTGGCCACTGCCATCCAAAACGGCATGAACCCCAACGTCACCCTCAATTGCAACTCGCCTCTAACAGCCAAGGGCACCACGACCAAAGTGCAAAACTATGCCAACCAGAGCTACGGCACCATCACGCTCAAGCAGGCGACGGCATACTCCTCCAACACCGGCTATATCCAGGTTGCAGAGGCTATCGGCAATAACAAGATCATGTCCCTCGTCAAAAAGCTCGGCATCGATCCATCTAAGGACAATATCGAGGACGTTCCCGTCATGACGCTCGGTACCGGCTCCATCTCGCCGCTCGAGATGGCCGCGGCCTATGCCACGTTTGCCAACGGCGGTTACTATCGCCAGCCGATCGCCATCACCGAGATTGATTCGCGAACTGGCTCGGTGCTGTACCAGCACACCGATAACCCCTCGCAGGTGCTCTCCACCGGCGAGGCCGCGGCAGTGACCGACGTCCTGACCGGCGTCATGCAGGGCAGCGGCTCGGGTGCCGCCGGCGCGCTGAGCGTCAACCAGCCCTATGCCGGCAAGACGGGTACCACCGACAACACCACCAACCTTTGGTTCTGCGGCTACACGCCGCAGCTGGCATGCGCCCTGTGGACCGGTTATTCCGCAGGCGAGATTCCCATCCAAAAGTACGGCATGGACCTGCTGGGCGATAGCACCAACCTGCCCGTCTTTAAGAAGTTTATGAACACTGTTCTTGCGGGCACCGGGCGCGAGGAATTCCCGACCGGCACGGCTCCCACGTACAAGAACAATAACGCCTGGAAGTTCTACGGCACCAGCAACGCGAGGAAGTCGGAAAACGAGGGAGACGAAGACAAGGAGGGGACCACCACCACAACAACGACGACGACTACCACGACGACCGAGACCACGGGTGGAGATACGACCGGCGGCAACGGTGCGACCGGCGGAGACGGTACAACGGGCGGAGACGGCACGACCGGCGGCGACGGCAGTGGCGGCGAGGGCGGCTCTCCTACTCCTACCCCCACCCCCACTCCCACGCCCACGCCCACGCCTACCCCCACGCCCGATCCTTCAACAGGTCAGTAGCCAGCCATAGCCAGCAATGGGGCCCGGACAGCACGCACGCTGCACGGGCCCTTTTTTCGTCTTACCCGGACAATGCCACCGTACGTCTCCAGGCACCGACACAAAAAGACGCCGGCTCTAGCCGGCGTCCCTTCAAGTTTATGAAACTGCGTATACGTAAACGACGCGCACGCCGCGCATCCCCTACTTACGAGAGCTACTCAGCTTGTTGATGAGCGCCTCAAGGCGCTCGCCGTCCTCGGCCGTCTGCGCAATGACCAGGATCGTGTCGTTGCCGGCAAGCGAGCCAAGCACATCGGGCAGCTCCGCAGCATCGACGGCTGCGGCAATACCAGAAGCCGTACCGGGCTGTGCCTTGATCATAACCAGATTATCGGTGCGCAGTACGCCGGTAACCAACTCGGAGACCATGCGCTGCAAATGCAGGTCCTCGGCAAGGACATAGATGCCCTCGGGGAGCTTACGCAGCCCCATATCCGCGATGTCGCGCGAAACGGTCGCCTGTGTGCAATCAAAACCCATGGCACGCAGCTCATCTACCAAAACGCGCTGTGTACGTACGTCCTTGTTGCGCACGATATCTCTGATGGCATCCTGGCGCCCATTGCGTTTTTTAGCCATACAAAACCTCACTCCAAAGATGGCGGAGACAATCAATCAGTGATTGAATAGTTTAGCGCTATTAAAGGGTATTTGTGAATAAGAACGCATTTCGAAACAATTCCATGCAAGATTATTTCGAACATAGCCATCTTAGGAGATTTTGGCACCCGTCCGGTTAAAAAAAGCGGCCAGGTGCGTATACATCACGCAACGCGCAGGCTTGGCACGGGCAATCGGTCCAAACAACAGGCCGAGTCGACGATGGTTGTCGCTGAGTGCCGCGGCCATCTGACGAGTCCGAGATGCCTCGAGCATATCACGCAAACGAGCGGAACGCTCAATTGAAGAAACCCCATGCGGGCTCAAGCACAAGTTTTCGATGCAGGCGACCAGCCCGGCGAAGTAAAACATATGGCTCTCCACCTTTAGCTGCGTGTCGCTGCTCGCCTCTGCAAGCGAATCAGTAAGCGCGTCAAGCGCCCGGGCGTCATCGGTAAGCTTGGCAAACAATGTGGGGTCAAAAGCATCTGTGAGCTGCGGCGCCACCGCATGGAAACAGGCGCCACCGCACCCAGATATGCGTTGCGCCTGCGAAAGAGCGCATGTCATAAACCCAATCGTGCGAAACGCACGATCTCGCGACAAACACGTCTCGAACAACGAGCGGCTATACATCACACCGGAAGTCTGGGCAATCAGGCCGCCGGAAATCATCTGAGACAGACCAGCCGCCAAAGAAGCACGGTCATCGATCGTAAGAGAGGTGGCATCCAGTACGCGCGAATGGCGCTCACGATGAGCGTCGTAGCGGTCGAGCGATGCCGTGGGAATCACCATGTCTGCCGCAGCATCGCATGCAACATCGACCATCTTGGAAAGGGACTGCGGGGCAAACCACTCGTCGGCGTTCATGGCAACTATCTGCAAGCCACGCGAGGCGGCAAAACCGGCCTTGAGACATGCTCCGTGCGCCGAATCCTCGACGTCGATCAAATCGATGTGAATATCTCTGCCGGCGGCAACCTCGAGCGAATGGCGCACACCCGGTGCGACATCGCGGAATACGACAACAATCTGCAGATCATAGAGGTCTTGGTTCTGGATGCTCTCGAGCGCGCGCATCGCATAGCTGGGTGAACCCTCGACAACGAGGATTACAGAAAGTCGCGGATGCGAACCACGTCGAACCAAGTTTTCCGTCCTCTCGACAGCGCCAAATCAAACCGTCGTTCATGGTACACCCGAGCTATAAAAGCAACGAGCCGCCTAACATGTTGCACGCCAAGAACAGATGTTGCACACGCGCAGCTCACACATAATATGTGCCGCCAGGTACGGATGCGTCGAGCACTCCCCTAGTCGAGCACGACAAGCTCGTCAGGGCCGTAATCCACGCCCATAAACGTAAGGCCACAGGCAGGCGCCGTGGGACCCGCAGCGGTACGGTCGCAGGCGTCAATAACCTCGCGCATCCACTGGGGATCGCGACGATGCATGCCAATCTCGACGAGGGTGCCCACAATGGTTCGCACCATCGAATGCAAAAACGCATTGCCCTCGATGGTAAACGTGAGGATGTCCTCGCCAAAGGCGACCTCATGGCCAAACTCGGCGCGCATTACGCAGCGGTGCGTAGGCTTGCCCACGGCAGACGCCACCTTGCAAAAGCTCTTAAAGTCCTGCTCGCCCAAGAGCGCAGGGCAGGCGGCCCCCATCGCATCGACGTCGAGGGGATAGCGATGCCACCACACGGCACCGCGTGACAGTACGGGCCGTGCATCACGATCGGCAATGCGATAGGTGTAAGTACGAGAACGTGCGTCAAAGCGCGCAGAAAAGCCCTTACGAGCCTTGTAGACCTCATTTATGGCGATATCTTTGCCCAGGAGGGCATCCATAGCCCGCAGCCACCTACGGCGCGTACACGCAAGCTCAGCGTCCGTTACAGGCACGCTGATGTACTGCGCCACCGCATGCACGCCGGCATCGGTACGCCCCGCACACGTCAGATCGATCGGGCGGCGCAGCAGCGTCTCGGTAGCGCGGCGCAACTCGCCCGCAACGGTCGTCTGGCCCGGCTGTTCGGCAAATCCGCTATACGATGAGCCATCGTAGGCAACACGGAACACGAGGGTGGCATCGAGCTCAGGAATCGAATTGAAATCAGACGGCGCGGTCATGAGCGCTCCCAACAAACAATCAACGGTATCGTGACAAAAAAGAGGGGCACGCGAACGTACCCCTCGAATATAGCTTATGCAGACGGATTGTCTACTCAGCGGTCTCCTCAGCAGGAGCCTCCTCGGCAGCCTCGACCTTCTTGGGAGCAGCGGCCTTCTTGGGGGCCGGAGCAGCCTTCTTGGCCTTAGGCGTGCAAGGCTCGGTGACGAGCTCCATGATAACGATAGGAGCGTTGTCGCCCTTACGGTTACCGAGCTTCATGATGCGGGTGTAACCGCCGTTGCGGTCCTGCCACATACCCTGGGCAGCCTTGTCGAAAATCTCGCCAACGAGCTGCTTATCGCCGAGCTTGGCGATGGCCAGACGACGAGAGTGCAGGTCGCCCTTCTTGGCCCAGGTGATGATCGGGTCGACGACCGAACGCAGCGCCTTAGCGCGGGTCTCGGTGGTCTTGATGCGGTCGTTCTCGAAGAGGGCCTTAGCAAGGCTCTTCTTCATGGCCTTGGTGTGGCTCGCATCGGTGCCGAGCTTCAGGCCCTTCTTAACGTTATGACGCATGGTCTAGTTTCTCCTCAAAAATGCGTAGCATTAAGCCTTCAGGCTCAGGCCCATGGACTCAAGCTTGTCCTTCACTTCCTCGATCGACTTAACACCGAAGTTACGGATGTTGAGCAGATCGTTCTCCGAGAACTCAACGAGCTGACGGACCGAGTGAATGCTGGCGCGCTTAAGGCAGTTATAGGAACGGACGGAAAGGTCCAGATCCTCGATCTGCTTGTCCAGCTCGGCGTTGTCGTTGGTGACCTCGGGAGCGAAGATCGAAGCCTCCTCCTCGACCTCGGGGGTCTCGGCAAGGTTCATAAAGGCAGCCATATGCTGGTTGATGATATTGGCAGCCTGGACCACGGCGTCGCGCGGAGCGATGGAGCCGTTGGTCTCGATCTCGAGGACAAGGCGGTCGTAGTCGGTGTGCTGACCGACACGGCAAGCCTCAACGAGCTTGGCGCAACGGGACACCGGCGAGTACAGCGAGTCGACGTGGATCACACCGATGGGATCGTTGTCGCGCTTGTTAGCCTCGCCAGAGACATAGCCGCGGCCATAGCCGATGCGCATGCTCATGGTGAGATGGCCACCCTCGGTGAGCGTAGCGATGTGCTGCTCGGGGTTGACCAGCTCAAACTCGGACGGAATAAAGAAGTCCGCACCGGTGACCTCACAGGGGCCGTCAACCGAGATGGTGGCGGTCGCCTCGTCGGTCGTGCCGAGAGCCCTGAAGACAAGACCCTTGACATTCAGGACGATGTCGGTGACATCCTCGACCATGTTAGGGATGGTCATGAACTCGTGCTGCGCGCCATCGATCTGAATAGCCTCGACGGCGGCACCCTCGAGCGAGGACAGAAGAACGCGACGAAGGGAGTTACCCAGTGTATCGCCGTAGCCACGCTCGAGCGGCTCAACGGAGACACGAGCAGACGTCTCGTTAATCTCTTCGACCTGAACCTGAGGCCTAATGAATTCTGACATGTATTACCTCCAGCCTCAGCAGCCCGGATGGACTACTTAGAGTAGAGCTCGACGATGAGCTGCTCGTTGATATCACCGCTGATCTGCTCACGCGTCGGCAGAGCGAGCACGTTACCAGACAGCTTCTCGATATCGACCTCGAGCCAGCCAGGGACCTCGAAACGCTCGGAGGAAATCAGAGCCTCCTTGATGGGGAGGAGGTCACGGAACTTCTCGCCGACAGCGACGACGTCGCCGGCCTTGACGCGGTAGGACGGGATGTCCACGCGCTTGCCGTTCACGGTGAAGTGACCGTGACGGACGGACTGACGAGCCTCTTTGCGGGTGCGGGCGAAGCCAAGACGGAAGACGACGTTGTCGAGGCGAGACTCAAGGATGATCATGAGGTTCTCACCGGTGACGCCGTTCATCTTACGAGCCTTGTTGAAGTAGCCGTGGAACTGCTTCTCCAGAACGCCATAAATGAACTTGACCTTCTGCTTCTCGCGCAGCTGCATGCCGTACTCAGATTCCTTGCGACGGCGCTTGGGCTGACGGATAGATTCCTTCTTGCTGCTGTAACCGAGCTCAGCGGGATCGATCCCGAGCTGACGGCAGCGCTTAAGAACAGGAGTCCTGTCGATTGCCATATTGATACGATCCTTTCAGTTACACGCGGCGACGCTTCTTGGGGCGGCAGCCGTTGTGCGGGATGGGGGTCTTGTCCTGGATGCTCGAGACCTCGAGGCCAGCAGCCTGGAGGGAGCGGATGGCGGTCTCACGACCGGAGCCGGGGCCCTTGACGAAGACGGAAACCTTCTTCATACCGTGCTCCATGGCCTGCTTGGCAGCAGCCTCGGCAGCCATCTGGGCAGCGAACGGCGTGGACTTACGGGAGCCCTTGAAGCCCACCTGGCCAGCCGACTTCCAGGAAATGACGTTGCCCTGGGGATCGGTGATCGAAACGATCGTGTTGTTGAACGTAGAACGAATGTGAGCCTGGCCCACGGAGATGTTCTTACGGTCCGCGCGCTTCAGACGGGCAGCGCGAACGTTCTTCTTAGCAGTAGCCATCTATCTAGCGCTCCTTATTTCTTCTTCTTAGCACCGATCTGACGCTTCGGGCCCTTGCGGGTACGAGCGTTAGTGTGGGTGCGCTGGCCGCGGACCGGGAGGCCCTTGCGGTGACGAAGGCCGCGGTTGCAGCCGATGTCCATAAGGCGCTTGACGTTCTGGTTGCGCTCACGGCGGAGGTCACCCTCAACCATGATCTGATTCTTATCGATATAATCGCGGATGGCGTTAACCTCATCCTCGGTGAGATCCTTAACGCGCGTATCCACGTTAACGTTGCACTCGACGCAAATCTTCGTCGCAGTGGTGCGGCCGATGCCGTAAATGTAGGTCAGACCGATCTCAACGCGCTTCTCACGCGGGAGGTCGACACCATTAATACGGGCCAACGTAGTCTCCTCTCTTAACCCTGACGCTGCTTATGACGGGGGTTCTCGCAAATGACGAGGACCTTGCCATGGCGCCTAATGATTTTGCACTTATCGCACATCTTCTTGACCGAAGGACGTACCTTCATCGTTCTTCCTTTCGGTAGCGCTCGAACTACTTCCCTACTATCTACTCGCCCAGCCGCAGGCGTTTAAAACTATGGCTGGTCTTCACACACAAACCGACCGTAGGTTGAGCTAAGCCTGCAGTCGGAGAAGGAGTGCGTGTATGCGCGCCGCTATTTATAGCGATAGGTGATGCGGCCGCGGGTCAGGTCGTACGGGGAAAGCTCCACGACAACCCTGTCACCGGGGAGAATACGGATGTAATTCATTCGGATCTTGCCAGAAATGTTGCACAGAACCGAATGACCGTTCTCGAGCTCGACCTTAAACATGGCATTGGGCAGCGGTTCCTTTACCGTACCCTCGAGCTCAATTGCGTCTTCCTTCTTCACAAGCAATCATCTTTCTCTAGAAAACGACAGCGATTGAGTATTCTACAATACGCGCGCACGTATCGTAATATCTTCGTAATGGCTCCACAACTACGTGGGACTTGTTACATTTGGAATGTAAATGCCGACGAATTTGAACGCGACCTCTACATCTCGCCTCCTTGCAAGGAGCACCAAGCGCCTTGGGCGTCGGTAGTGAGAATCACCGGGCCGTCATCGGTGATAGCGACGGTGTTCTCGTAATGCGCGGCGGGCAGGTGGTCGTTGGTCGTGACGATCCAACCATCGGAGCCCGTGCTCACATGATTGGATCCCATCGTGACCATCGGCTCGATGGCAATGACCATACCGGCCTGGAGACGAACGCCTCTCCCCTTCTTTCCGTAATTCGGAACGTTGGGATCCTCGTGCATCACATGGCCAATACCGTGCCCCACATAATCGCGAAGCACACCATAGCCGTGAGACTCGGCGAGGGACTGGACGGCATAACCAATGTCCCCAATATGGTTACCGGGAACAGCCTGCTCGATGGCAGCCTTAAGGCAATCGCGCGTAACCTCGCACAGGGCCTTGGCCTCGGGCGTAGGGGTACCGACGAAAAACGTCCAAGCGTTATCGCCGACCCAACCGTCGACAACGGCACCCGTATCGATGGAGATGATATCCCCATCACGCAGGATCAAGTCGGGATTGGGAATACCGTGCACCACGGCGTCGTTAATCGACGCACAGATGGTACCGGGGAACCCGCCGTAGCCCTTAAAGGCCGGGGTGCCACCATGCATGCGGATAATCTGCTCCGCAAGCTGATCAAGCTCAAAGGTCGAAACACCAGGGCGAACCATGGCTCCAACGTGGCGGAGCGCCATCTTAGATAGCGCTCCTGCCTTCTTCATCTGCTCGATTTGCGTTGCAGACTTAATCTTGATCATAGACCGAGAGCCTCTTTGACATCCCCGTACACGGTCTCGCGAGCCTGGTCACCGTTGACCGACTTGAGCAGACCCTGGCCACGATAGTAGTCGACGAGCGGGCTCGTGGACTTCTCGTAAACGTCGAGACGGTTCTTGATGGTCTCGGGCTTGTCGTCGTCGCGCTGATACATCTCGCCTGCGCACTTGGGGCAGGTAGCATCGGCGGCGGTGCCGGTGTAGCCGCAGGCGCGGCAGGTGCGACGCGAAGACAGACGGTCGATGATGACCTCGGGGGCCACGTCGACCAGAAGAGCGCAGTCGATCTCGCGACCCAGGGCGGAGAGCTCGGAATCGAGTGTCACAGCCTGAGCGGTATTGCGCGGGAAGCCGTCGAGAATGAAACCCTGCTGGGCGTCATCGGCGGCAAGGCGCTCCTTGACAAGATCAATCACGAGCTGATCGGGAACGAGCTCGCCGGCGTCCATGTACTTCTTAGCCTGAACACCGAGCTCGGTGCCACCCTTGACGGCGGCACGCAGCAGGTCGCCCGTGGAAATGTGAGCGACGCCAAACTCGGCAACGAGCTCCTGTGCGACGGTGCCCTTACCGGCACCCGGAGCTCCGAGCAATACGAGGTTCATGAGCAATCCTCCTCTAGCCTATTTAAAGAATCCATCGTAATCATACATCTTGATCTGGCCTTCGAGCTTATCGAGCGTGTCGAGCACGACGCCGACCATGATGAGGATGGACGTGCCGCCAAATGCCTGGATCAGATGATTACCCGTGAAGGAGAAGATGATCGAAGGCACGATGGCGATGAGCGCCAAAAAGACAGCGCTGGGAAGCGTAATCTTGTTGAGCGCGTTCTTGATGTAGGCCGCGGTGGCCCTACCCGGACGGACGCCCGGAATAAAGCCGCCCTGCTTCTTAAGATTGTCGGCCGTGTCATCGGGGTTGAACACCATGGAGGTGTAGAAGTACGCGAAGAACACGATGAGGACAACATTAAGCACCCAGTTGAGCCAACCGGTCGAAAGCGCAGAGGCAACTGCCTGAATCCACCCGATGCCGGGGAAGAACACGGCAATCTGAGCCGGGAAGTACAGCAGCGCCGAAGCGAAGATGATCGGCACGACACCCGCGGTGTTGACCTTGATGGGCAGGTAGGTGGTCTGGCCACCCATCATGCGACGGCCCACGACGCGCTTAGCGTAGGAGACCGGGATACGGCGCTGGCCGCGCTCAAGGAAAACGATCAGCGGGATAACCAGCAGGATGATGGCGCAGATGATCACCATGGTGATGATGCCACCGGCATTGCCCTTGGTGCTGGAGAAGATAGCCTGCGGAAGACCGGCCATGATGTTCGCAAAGATGATCAGCGACATGCCATTGCCGATACCGCGCTGGGTGATGAGCTCACCAATCCACATGATCAGCATGGCGCCCGCAGTGAGCGTGCCGACGATCATGAGGTCGAAGATAATCTCGGGAGCGCCGGCGCCATGAAAGCTAATGCCGAAGCTCTTAAAGAGGAAGAGGTAACCCACGGAGTTGAGGATTGCCAGAGCCAGGGTGAGGTAACGCGAATACTGCGTAATCTTGGTCTGACCGACCTCGCCCTCGCGGGCAAGCTCATGCAGGGAAGGCACGACGGCCTGGAGCATCTGGAGGATGATCGAGCTGGTGATGTAAGGCATGATGCCCAGAGAAAACACCGACACATAGCTCAACGCGCCGCCAGAGAAAAGATTCAGGAGGGCCATAGCACCTGCGGCGACCGAATTGTTATCGGTCGAGAAAAGGCCCAGCATCCCCTGGAAGGGAATGCCGGGCACAGGAACGTGCGCACCAATGCGGTACACGACGAGCATAGCTATGGTAAAAAGAATCTTTTCGCGCAATTCTTTAATGCGGAAAGCATTCTTAAGACCATTTAGCACGGCAGCTCGACCTTTCCGCCGGCGGCCTCGATCTTGGCCTGCGCAGAAGCGCTGACCTTGTCGACCTTGACCGTGAACTTCTTGGTGAGCTCACCATTGCCGAGCACCTTGACGGGCTCGAACTCGCTCTTGGTGATGCGAGCGGCCTTAAGAGCGGCACCGTCGACCACAGCGCCGTCCTCGAACTTACGCTCGAGACGCTCAACGTTGACAGCGGTGTACTCGATACGACGGGGGTTGCGGAAGCCCGGAAGCTTGGGCAGGCGCATAGCCAGCGGAGTCTGGCCACCCTCGAAGCCGGCACCCTTGGTGCCGCCAGAGCGGGAACCCTGGCCCTTCTGGCCGCGGCCAGAAGTGGTGCCGTGACCCGAAGAATTGCCACGGCCGACGCGCTTGCGGTTCTTGGTGGAACCGGGCGCGGGAGTAAGATCGTGAAGCTGCATTTGCTACTCCTCTACAATCTCGACAAGGTGCTTGACCTTGAAGATCATGCCGCGGACGGACTCGTTGTCAGCAATCTCGCGAACCTCGCGGATCCTGTGGAGACCGAGGGCACGGACAGTACGGACCTGGTCCTGCTTGCAACCGTTGGTGCTGCGGACCTGCTTGATCTTGATGGTGTCAGCCATGCTTAGTTCTCCTTACCGACGAACATCTCGGAGACCGTCAGGCCACGGCGAGCCGCGACGTCCTCAGGGCTGGAGAGCTCCTTGAGGCCCTCGACGGCAGCCTTGATGATGTTGAGGCCGTTGTCGGTACCGAGGGACTTGGACAGGACGTTCTTGATGCCAGCAAGCTCAAAGAGGGGACGCACGGCGCCGCCGGCGATAACGCCGGTACCCTCGACAGCGGGCTTGATGATGATGCGGCCGGCACCAAAGTGGCCGAGAACCTCGTGCGGGATGGTGCCCTGCTCGGTCACCGGCACGTGGAACATGTTCTTCTTGGCATCGAGAGACGCCTTGGAGATGGCCAGGGGCACCTCAGCGGACTTGCCCATGCCAACGCCGACGTTGCCCTTGCCGTCGCCAACGACGACGAGAGCGACGAGGCTCATGCGACGACCACCCTTGACGGTCTTCGACACGCGGTTGATGTAAACGACGCGCTCCTCGAACTCGGAGGCCTCGCGCTGCTGCTTCTGATTACGAGCCATGTGCTACATACCTCCTAGAACTCGAGACCGGCGGCACGAGCACCGTCGGCGAGGGCCTTGACGCGGCCATGGTAGATACGGCCACCGCGATCGAAGGCGACCTTGGTGATGCCGGCCTCGATGGCGCGCTTGCCAACGAGCTGACCGACCTTCTCCGCAGCCTCCTTGTTCGAGGTGTGGGTGCCCTTGAACTCGGCCTCGAGGGTCGAGGCAGAGACGAGCGTCAGGCTGGAGCCCTTGCTGTCGTCGATGATCTGGGCATAGATGTTGGCGTTAGTACGGGTCACGCGAAGACGCGGACGCTCGGAGGTACCCGAGACCTTGCCGCGAACACGACGCTGACGACGCTTGAGGCCTTCCAGCTTCGCCTTATGCTTGTTCATACGTAAACTCCTAAAAAGGTTGATCTTGCCAGCACCTGACGGGGTGCTGGTCTTATGCGAGTGAGTCAGTTACGACTACTTGGCGGCCTTACCCAGCTTGCGGCGGATGTGCTCGCCAACGTAGTGGATACCCTTGCCCTTGTAAGGCTCGGGAGGACGATGGCCGCGGATCTCGGCGGCGATCTGACCGACCTGCTGCTTGTTGATACCCTTGACGTTCACGTGGGTGTTGTCGGGAACCTCGAAGGTGATGCCCTCGGGAGCCTCGACGATCACGGGGTGCGAGAAGCCCAGGGAGAACTCGAGGTTCTTGCCTTTCTGCTGCACGCGGTAACCGACGCCGGCAAGCTCGAGCTTCTTCTCGAAGCCCTCGGAAACGCCAACAACCATGTTGTGGATGAGGGCGCGGGTGAGGCCGTGGCGGGCACGGGTCTCACGCTCGTCGTCGGGACGGGAAACGGTGAGGACGTTGTCCTCGACGTTGATAGCGAGCTTCTCAAAGACATCGAGCTCGAGCTGGCCCTTGGGGCCCTTGACGACAACGTTGTTGCCGTTGACTGCCACTTCGACTCCGGCGGGAATCTGGACAGGCTTATTACCGATACGAGACACGGTGATCTCCTTTCCTTCTACCTACCGAGCGAATTACCAGACGTAAGCGATGATCTCGCCGCCGACGTTGTGCTTGCGAGCATCGCGGTCGGTCATGACGCCATGGCTGGTGGAAATAATGGCGGTACCAAGGCCACCGCGGACGCGGGGCATGTCGGCAACGCCGGTGTACTTACGCAGGCCCGGCTTGGAAATGCGGCGGATGCCGTTGATGATCTTAGCCTTCTTGGGACCATACTTAAGCGTGATGTGCAGAGTCTTCTGGGGAACGGTGTCCTCGACATCGTAGCCCTCGATGTAGCCCTCCTCGTGCAGAACACGAGCGATCTCGACGAGCTTCTTGCTGCTCGGCATGGAGACCGTGGCCTTGTTCACAGAGTTAGCGTTACGGATGCGCGTAAGCATATCTGCGATCGGGTCTGTAAGGTTCATACAGATTCTCCTTCGTTCTTGATGAACACGTGCTCTTGGTTCTTCGCCGCCCTTAACGGCAAAGCCTAACTAGCGCGTTTTCCCTGTTCCAAACGGATGCTTGAAACGCTGGTAGTGACTTACCAGCTGGCCTTCTTAACGCCGGGAAGCTCGCCCTTGAGTGCAAGCTCGCGGAAGCAGACACGGCACAGGCCGAACTTGCGGTACACAGAGTGCGGACGGCCGCAGCGCTGGCAGCGCGTGTACTCACGAGTAGAGAACTTCTGCTTGCGATTGCACTTGACGATCATCGATGTCTTAGCCACTTATATCCTCCTCACATAGAGTATTGTTCGCCCCAAACGCCGTCCCCTTTTGGAAACGGCGCTTTTAGGGCAGGTGAACCTATTTTTTGAACGGGAAACCGAAGGCGTCCAGAAGGGCCTTGGCCTCCTCATCGGTGTTGGCGGTGGTCACGAAGGTGATATCCATACCACGCTGGTGATCGACGGAGTCGAAGTCGATCTCGGGGAAGATGAGCTGCTCGGTGACGCCCATGGAGAAGTTACCACGGCCGTCGAAGCTCTTGGCGGAGATGCCGCGGAAGTCGCGGATACGGGGGATCGCGACGGAGGTCAGACGATCGAAGAACTCCCACATACGGTCGCCACGCAGGGTAACCTTGCAGCCGATCGGCATACCAGCGCGCAGGCGGAAGGTAGCGATGGACTTGCGGGCGCGGGTGATCATCGGCTGCTGGCCGGTGATGGCGCGCAGGTCGCGCACGGCACCGTCGATGGCCTTGGAATCGGTAGCGGCCTCGCCGACACCCATGTTCACGACGATCTTCTCAAACTTGGGGATCATCATGACGTTCTCGTACTGGAACTTTTCCTGAAGCTGCTGCTTGACCTCGTTGTTGTACTTGGTCTTCAGACGCGGCACATACTTCTCTTCTGCCATTGTTCACTCCTTCTTGGGGTTTTAAGCACGGGGCGTGGCCACGGTGGGTTGTCCTCGTGCCTCCTGGCTGCATCCGCCCCGCTCATGGCATTTCGCGGTTTGGACTCGACGCAGCAGGAGCCGACAAAACAATCGGTACTATACGCGCATCGGGAGCGTATTTCCAGAAAAACCTCGTCTGCCTGCACAACTCCACAACTCCCCCGCACAAATTGAACCCTTGGGGATCAAAATAGCAGTTGCGGTGAAATAGTTCCTGGCTGACCGCCCGTCGGGCCCATCTAGGAACTATTTCACCGCAACTCATATCGAGGATGCCATTAGCGCTTGCGGGGGACGAGCTTGGTGCGGCGCAGGTGGATCATCTCGGCGGCGATGGAGATGGCGATCTCCTCGGGATCCTCGGCCTCGATGGCGACACCGATCGGCAGGTGCAGCTCATCAATCTGGTCCTGCGTAAAGCCCTCCTGCTCCAGGCGGGCGCGCACAAAGGCCGTCTTGCGGCGCGAACCCAAGCAGCCCAGATAGGCGGGTTTGGCGCGCATGACCTGAATCACCACGTCGATATCGGACTTGTGGCCTGCTGTGGCAACGACCACCAGGTCGCGCGGGCCGATGGGGCACTGCTTGCTCAGGTTCTTGTAGTCGACCAGACGACCGTCGTAGACACCGGGCATCCAATCGGGGGCCAGCGTGCCGGGGCGGTCGTCGCAAGCCACGACGGCAAAGCCCGCCGCCGTGAGCACCCGCGCCGTCGCAGCGCCCACGTGGCCGCAGCCAAAGATATAGGTCAGGCCCTCGGGGCAGAGCGTCTCGATGTGCGCCGCGGGAATCTCGGAGGCAGCGTTGGTGCAGGTGACCTTACTCCCCTCCTCCACCAGCGAAAGCCCGGGGCAACCCGCAATGGTGCGGCGCGATTCCTCGCCATGGTACTCGGCCACATCGCCCTCGAGCGCGCTCGCGATAAACGGCTCAAAGTCGATGACGAAGTCGCCGATACGACGATACGCCAACACATCGGCAATCGCCTGAAACAACGGCACCTGAGTCGCATCCAGATGCAGGTAGCACAGGCAGATGGCTCCGCCGCAGATCATGCCGGTATCGGAGTTCTCACCGCCCATGGTGTAGCGGACCAGACGCGACTGTCCCGCGCTCAGGAGCTCGCGCGCCTCATCCAGCGCAAAGAGCTCAATCTTGCCGCCGCCGATAGTGCCCGCCTGGCTGCCATCGGCAAAGACAGCCATCCATGCGCCCACACCGCGCGGTGACGACCCCGCCGTACCGGCCACGACCACGAGCTCGCACGTCTCGCCAGCACGCAGGGCGGCAAGCGCCGCATTCACAACATCGAGCTTTTCCATTGCCGCCTTCTATCCTCTAAAGACATCGGTGAGCATAGCGAGTGCCTCGAGCACGCCGCCGCCGACCGACGTCGCCTTGTCCGAAATGTAGTTGATATAGCTGGCATCGCCGCGCGGATCGACATCGGCGCATTTAAAGCCCTCAGTCACCTGTACGCCATTCGCCAAAAGCCCGCGCAGACAGCCATCGATCTGCGTGCACATGGGCGTATCGTCCGCATAGCCAATCACGTCTCCGGCGCTCACGATGTTGCCGATTGCGCGGTCGGACCGGAACACGCCGACGGCGGGGCTGTGGATAACGCGCTCCTTGCCATAGCCGGCGATCATGCCCGGCACGCCCGTGTTGGGCTGGGGCGAACCTTGGGTAATAACACGGCCGAGAAAATGCCCGCGCATGGTCTCGACCACGGCGTCGCAGTCTACCGGCGCGGTAAAGCCCGGCCCCACGGCGATGACGGCAGGCGCCATGTCGCGCGTGGTACCCAAGTTGCGCTTAGCCAAAATCGCGTCGACCACGGCCGCGGGTTTAAGCTCATCGAGCATCTTGGCCCGAGGGTCCACCACAACGGCGACGCCTCCGGCCTCGGTAATTGCAAGCGCCTCTGCCGGCGTCTGCGCCAAGCGAGCGCGAATGCCCTCGACCTGGACCTCGCCCAGGCGAATGGCCTCGCAAAAACTGATTGTGCGACGGATACACGTGGGGACCGCGATATCGGCCATGACGACCGACACGCCGGAGCGCACCAAACGGGCAGCGACACCCGTGGCGATATCGCCGGCGCCGCGAACATAAACGAGCATTCCCGGGGCACCTCCCTGTGCTACGGTTTGAGCAGAGCAAAAGCGGTTCGACCGCTACTCTGATGATTATTTATTATCACAGTATTATACGGCGGTGAACAGATGGAAACGGTTAGCGGCAATCTTATCCCAGCGCTCAGGATCGAGCCGGGCATTACCGCGATTATCGGCAGCGGTGGCAAGTCGACACTGCTGAAGACGCTGGGTCTCGAGCTTATGCGCGCTGGCGGCCGCGTGCTTCTCTGCACCACCACGCACATGTTTCCCGTCGCCGGCGTGCCATGGGACGGGTCGAGCCGTCGCCTGGACGCCTCGCCTTGGAAGCCGGGAACCCTGCATGTTCCCGGCTGCACCTGCGAGGCATGCGCGGGCCTTGTCCGCGGAAGCATCTGCCAAGCGGGTGTTTTGGACCCGGAGACAGGCAAGCTCTCTGCCCCCGCTGAGCCGCTCGACCAGCTGGCGCAGCGCTTTGACTATGTGTTGGCCGAGGCAGATGGCAGCAAGCGACTCCCGCTCAAGGCGCATACCGCCTGGGAGCCGGTAATTCCCGCCGCCACGGCAAATGTTGTCTGGGTCGTCGGCGCCTCGGGGCTCGGCAAGCCCATCAACGAAGCCGTCCACCGCCCCGAGCTCTTTTGCGAGCGTTGCGGCTGCGAGCTCACCGACATCGCCACGCCCGAGCGCGTCGCCATGGCGCTCAATGCCGAGCTGCGGATGCTGAACCTCAACAATGCCTGTATCATGCTCAACCAAGTCGACACGCTCAGCGACCCCACGATGGCCGACCGCTTTGAGGCAGCTCTCGACCGCCCCATCGTCGCCACCAGCCTCAAGTAGCTGGCGCTGCCCCAGCAGGCCTATAAGTTGCGGTGGAATAGTTCCTGAAACGGCCTATTTGGCGGCTAAACAGGAACTATTCCACCGCAACTGCGGAGGGAAATCCGGTGATCTTCCTGTTAGCGGGGGACGTAGCGACCGGGCTGGGCTCCGGTGGGCTCGCCGTCGCGCGCGGCCAGCACGCCGTTCACAAACACAGCCTTGGCGCGACCGTGCGCCTCAAAGCCCTCGAGCGGCGTGTAGTCCACAGCCTGATGCTGCGTCGCCGCGCGAATGGTCCAGCGCGCCTTGGGATCCCACACGCACGCGTCGGCATCGGAGCCCTCGGTAAGACAACCCTTGCGCGGGTACATGCCAAACACGCGCGCCGGGTTCTCGCTCATCAGGCGGCAGAGGTCCTCGGGGCCCAGCTGTCCCTCAAAGCTCGTAGCGATCGCGACAGGGCGATGCTCCACACCGGGCCCGCCGTTGGGAATCGCGCGAAAGTCGTCGCGCCCGCGGTCCTTTTGCCCGTATAGGTTAAAGCTGCAGTGGTCGGTCGCAATCGTATCGATCTCGCCGGCCACAAGCGCCTCGCGCAGTGCCGCACGGTCACCCGCATGGCGCAGCGGCGGACTCATCACATACTTGGCACCCGCAAAGCCGTCCTCACCCCGCTCCAAGTAGCAAGTATCGTCGAGCATCAGATACTGAGGGCAGGTCTCGACATAGATATTCTTCTGCCCGCGCGCCTTGGCGGCACGGATGGCCTCGAGCCCCAGCTTGGTCGAAAGGTGCACCACGTTGACCGGTGCGTCGCCGGCCAGGTGCGCCAGATATAGCAGACGGCTCACCGCCTCGGCCTCACACACGTCTGGACGGCTGAGCGCATGGCCCTCGGGTCCATGAACCCCCTGCTCGTACACGCGCTTCTGCAGCTCGTTCACCAGCGTACCGTTCTCGCAATGCACGCACAGGATACCGCCGAGACGCTTGAGCTCCTCGAGCACCTCGAGCGTCTCGGCATCGTCCAGGCGCAGATGATCGTAGGCAAAGTAGGTCTTGAACGACGATACGCCCGCCTCGCGCATGGCCGAAAGGTCGGCGCGGTTGCGCTCGTTCCACTCGGCGAGTGCCATATGAAAGGCGTAGTTGGCCGTGCAGGTTCCATCGGCGCGGCGATGCCACTCGGCCAAGGCATCGGGCATGGTCACGCCGCGATCGGCCGTCGCGTAGTCCACAATGGTCGTCGTGCCGCCGCAGGCAGCCGCGCGCGTGCCGGTCTCAAAGCTATCGGCCGTCCAGTCCATGCCGGTCCAGCACTGCATGTGCGTGTGGCCGTCGATAAAGCCGGGAAACACCCAACAGCCCGCGGCATCCTCGACGGCGTCACCCCCGGCCGGCTCAATCGCCGCGGCGATCCGCACGATCTTATCGCCCTCCATGGCAAGATCGGCGCGGCGAAGCCCCTGGGGCGTCACGAGCGCGCCGTTTTTGATGATGATCATAATTGCTCCTTATTGATTGATGCAGTTGGCCGCGCGATCAAAATACGAGCAGGCGGCGATATGCTCCGCTATGCGTCGCTGTCCCTTGGCGGTATCGACGTCCCACAGCTCGTAGGCATGCGCCTCGACCAGCGCAACGTCGACGCGGCCTTTGAGAATCGAGCCCCCACCGTCCTTGCCCTCAAGACACATAAGTGCATCGAACAGTTCCGCCGGAAAGAGCACCGGACTCGAAGGCTCACCGTTGCACGCAAGACGCACCGGATGCTTGCGGCCACGCTCGTCAAATGCACGAACCATAGCCTCAAAAGAATCCGAACTCACGAGCGGCTGGTCGCCCGGCAAAAAGAGGCAACCTTTCCAGTTGCGTTCGACTCCCCACGAAAGGCCCGCACGGACGCTTTCGCTGCGCAACTCGCCATCATGCAGCACGCACGGGCAATGCTTGTCCTCACAAATCTGGGCGACCTCGGGCCAACGCGTCGAAACCACGACGTCAAAGCCCCGGGGAACCGAATCGATGGTCCGGGCAATCAGCGGCTTGCCATAGATATCGGCAAGCATCTTGTTGGAGCCAAACCGCTTGCCCTCGCCCGAGGCCATAATCACGCAACCAAGTTTCATCTCCGCAAACCTCCCCTGGCTGTCTTGGACGCCATAGTTGCCATACCCACCATACCAATCTCGCACTCCGTCGGAACAGACACGCGCTCGTTTTTTCCAGCGAGCGCCCCTCGGCTCTCTGTAGCACAAAGGAGGGCACCCCGCGACGCAGGGCACCCTCCTCAATGGTGCAGATATGCCTACTCGGCGTTGCCGGTAAACGTGGTACCGGTCTTGCCGGCAAGGCCATCGCGCGCCTTCTCGAGCAGCGTGATGAGCGCCGCGCGACCCGGCTTGCTCTCGGCAAACGTCGAGGCGGCCTGGACCTTGGGCAGCATAGAGCCGCGGCCAAACTCGTTGGCCTCGGACAGACGCTTAACATCGGCAGCGGTCAGCGTGTCGAGCCACTGCTCGTGATCGGTGCCAAAGCCAATGGCAACCTTCTCCACGGCCGTCAGGATAATCAGGGCGTCGGCATCGAGCTGCTCGGCGAGTTTCTCGGCCGCAAAGTCCTTATCGATGACGGCCGCAGCGCCCTTAAGGTGATTGCCCTGGGACTTGGTGACGGGAATGCCGCCACCGCCGCAGGAAATCACCACATGGTTGGACTCAACGAGCGACTTAATGGTGTCGAGCTCGACGATGCTCACGGGCTTGGGCGAGGCAACCACGCGACGGAAGCCCTGCTTCCCGTCGTGGATAAACTGGTAACCGCGGTCGGCCTCCAGCTCCTTGGCCTCGGCCTCGCTCATCCACGGACCGATCGGCTTGACCGGGTCGGCAAAGGCCGGGTCGTCCGCCGCAACCTCGACCTGGGTGAGCACAGTAGCGACACCCTTGTCGATGTTGCGGTCGAGCATTTCCTCGCGCAGGGCATTTTGCAGGTCATAGCCAATGTAGCCCTGGCTCATGGCGCCGCAAACGGACAGCGGACAGGGAATGTACTTCTGAGGGTTAGAACGCGTGAGCTCGGCCATCGCATTGGCGATCATGCCCACCTGGGGGCCGTTACCATGCACGACGACGACTTCGTTACCCTCCTCGATCAGGTCGACAATGGCCTTGGAGGTCGTCTTGACGGCCTCCATCTGCTCGGGAAGGTTGGCACCGAGGGCGTTTCCGCCCAAGGCGACAACAATACGCTTAGTCATTTCTCAGCCCAGCTTTAGGCCTGGAACCAACGGGCGGCGTTGCGCTCGTCGAGGGCCTTGAGGGCGGCGGCGGGATCGGCAACCTTCTGCAGGAACATCATGGCAGCGATGGCGTACGGCTTGTAGCTGGCCTCCTTGTACATGCCCACGCGGTGCATGTCGAAGACGTCGGCGTTGACCTCGCCGTGATCGCAGGAGACACCGGAGATGTCGGCGGGCAGCGGGTGCATAAAGATGGTGTCCTGGCCGTTGGCGGTCTTCTCCATGAGCTCGGTCGTGGAGCACCAATCCTGATGGGTGGCGTTCTGAGCGAGCAGCTCCTTCTCGAGCGCAGCGATGCCGGCGTCGTCGCCCTCGGCGTACAGGTTGGTGCGCTTCTCCATGGCGGCAAACGGCGCCCAGCTCTTGGGGATCACGATGTCGGCGCCCTCGAAGGCCTCGGCCATGGTGTTGACCTGCTTAAAGGTGGTGCCGGACTCGGCGGCATAGCCGCGGGCACGCTCGACGACCTCGGGCATGAGGTCGTAGCCCTCGGGGTGGGCCAGGGTGACGTCCATGCCAAAGCGAGGCAGCAGGCTGATCAGAGACTGCGGGCAGGACAGCGGCTTGCCGTAAGAAGGCGAATAGGCCCAGGTAACGGCAACCTTCTTGCCCTTGAGGTTCTTAAGGCCGCCAAACTCGTTGATGAGGTAGAGCATGTCGGCAGAGGACTGCGTGGGGTGGTCGGAATCGGACTGCAGGGAGATGAGCGTGGGACGGTGGTCCAGAACGCCGTCCTCGTAGGCCTGCTGGACAGACTCGGAGACCTCGGCCATGTAGGCGTCACCCTTGCCGATGTACATGTCATCGCGGATGCCGATGACGTCGGCCATAAAGGAGATCATGGTAGCGGTCTCGCGGACGGTCTCGCCGTGGGCGATCTGGGACTTCTTCTCGTCCAGGTCCTGCAGCTCAAGGCCGAGCAGGTTAGCGGCCTTAGAGAAGGAGAAGCGCGTGCGGGTGGAGTTGTCGCGGAACAGGGAGACGGCCAGGCCCGAGTCGAAGATCTTGGGAGAGACGTTGTTCTCACGCAGCTGGCGCAGGGCGTCGGCGACGATGTAGAGAGCCTTGAGCTCATCGGTGGTCTTGTCCCAGGTGTGCAGGAAGTCACTGCCGTACATGCCCTTAAAATCGAGGCCGTTCAGCTGCTCGACGAGCTCGGTAAACTTAGCGTCCATGGAAATGTCCTTTCTAAAGATGAAACAATCACAATGAGTAGATGCTCTCCGGCGTGCGCGTGTGGCTAGCACATGCAGAGCACCATGACGAGGACCCGCCACCGTTGAGGAAGCATGGGAGATAACGACCGCGGGCCCCAAGTCAACAGGGGGGGGTGCCGGGGACACGAGCGGCCCCCGGCCCAACAATATCGAGGAATGGGACTAATCGATCTTGTTGTTGGTCAGACCGGCGCGGAACACGGTGGCGTCGCCATCGGCCTGGCTCGGATCGTAGAGGTTCAGGGCAGCCACGTACATGGCGGCAGCGGTGACCAAGTCGTCCTTGTAGGTGACCTCGTTGGGAGCGTGAGCCTGAGACTCGGCACCCGGGCCAAAGCCGACGCAGGGGATGCCATAGCGGCCCTGGATGGAAACGCAGTTCGTGGAGAAGGTCCACTTGTCGCACAGCGGGCGACCGGTGCGCTTGTCCATGCTGGGCTCGCAGCCGATGCGCTCGTCACCGAACATGGCCTTGTGGGCGTCGACGAGGGCCTTGACGTGCGGAGCGGTCTCCTTGTTGATCCACGTGGGGAAGTAAGCCTCGGTCTCGTAGACCTCGCCGGTCCAGGACGGACGGTCGTACATGTACATGGAGACCTTCACGTCGTCGCCGTACTTCTTGGCGGCCGGCAGGTTGCGGATCTCGTCCAGGCAGGACTCCCAGGTCTCGCCGGCGGTCATGCGACGGTCGATGGAGATGGCGCAGGAGTCGGCCACGGCGCAGCGGCTGGGGCTGGTGTAGAAGATCTGGCTGACGGTGCAGGTACCGCGGCCCAGGAAGCGGGCGTCCTCGAAGTGCTCGGGGTTGTACTTGGGGTCGAGCATCTTGACGAGGCCCTTGATGTCGGTCGACTCGTCGCAGCCGTTGTTGTTGAGGGCGCGGACGTCGGCGATGATGTCGGCCATCTTGTAGATAGCGTTGTCGCCGCGGTCGGGAGCGGAGCCGTGGCAGGAGGTGCCGTGAACGTCGACGCGGATCTCCATGCGGCCGCGGTGACCGCGATAGATGCCGCCGTCGGTGGGCTCGGTGGAAATGACGAACTCGGGCTTAATGCCGTCCTTGTTGTAGATGTACTGCCAGCACATGCCGTCGCAGTCCTCTTCCTGGACGGTGCCGACGACCATGATCTTGTAGCCCTCGGGGATGAGGCCCATGTCCTTCATCATCTTGGCAGCGTAGGTAGCAGAAGCCATGCCGCCCTCCTGGTCGGAGCCGCCGCGGCCGTAGATGATCTCGTCGGTCTCGTAGCCCTCATAGGGATCGGCATCCCAGTTCTCGATGTTGCCGATGCCGACGGTGTCGATGTGAGAGTCGATGGCGATGATCTTGTCGCCCTCGCCCATAAAGCCCATAACGTTGCCCAGGCCGTCGACCTTGACCTCGTCATAGCCAAGGCTTTCCATCTCGGCCTTGATGCAAGCGACAACCTCGCCCTCCTCACAAGACTCAGAGGGATGCGAGATCATAGTGCGCAGGAAGCGAGTCATATCAGCACGGTGGGACTCTGCAGCAGCCTTGATAGCGTCGAAATCGAGTTCTTTAGTCATAACAGTCAACCTTTCTACAAGGGTTTACCTACAGGTAGATATTTCAGATAGATCACTTGTGCCAAGCAGCGTGAGGTTGAGCACCCCACAAGCAAGTAACCATAGGAGGCGGACGGAGGACTTTGCTCCGTCGCGAGTTCCGCACGAGCCGGAGAGCACTTAATGTGCTCTCCGTGCGAGCAGGACTGTCCGAGCAGGGAGTAAAGTCCTCCGGCTGCCTCCGGACAGGTCAGTCTGCTAGCAGGTGGGGTACTCGCCCTCCCAGACGATGCGACGGTACTGATCCGGATCAGTGTCACCTTCCGTGGAGAAGCAGAGCACGGAGCTTGTCTTGTCCAGGCCGATGAGCTCCTTGAGCTCGGCGTACTCGGGATCGAGCATGAGGGTCTCGACCAGGCCGGTGGTCACTGCGCCGGACTCGCCGGAGATGACGCGCGGGTCGCCTTTCTCGGGAGCGCCCAGGGTGCGCATGCCGCGAGCGGTGACCCAGTCGGGGCAAGATACGAAGGCGGTGGTGTGGTTGCGCAGGATATCCCAGCCCAGAATGTTGGGTTCGCCGCAGCACAGGCCGGCCATGATGGAGGGCATGTCGCCGTCCACGATGCGCGGGTCGCCGTCGCCGGCGGCAGCGCCCTTGTACAGGCAGGCGGCAGGTGCGCACTCAACTACGACAAAGGTGGGCGGGTTATCGGGATACAGATTGGTGAAGTAACCCACCACGGCGCCGGCCAGCGAACCCACGCCGGCTTGGACAAAGACGTGCGTTGGGCGGTTGATGGCCATCTCGCGCAGCTGCTCGGCTGCCTCGGAAGCCATGGTGCCGTAGCCCTCCATAATCCAAGACGGGATCTTCTCGTAGCCCTCCCAGGCGGTGTCCTGAACGATGACGCCGCGCTCGCAGGCGTCGGCCTCGGCGGCGGCCATGCGCACGCACTCGTCGTAGTTGACCTCTTCGATGGTCACCGTGGCGCCCTCGGCGGCGATGTTATCGAAGCGAGGCTTGGTGGAACCCTTGGGCATGTGCACGACGGCCTTCTGGCCCAGCTTGTTGGCAGCCCATGCCACGCCGCGGCCATGGTTGCCGTCGGTGGCGGTAAAGAAGGTGGCCTGGCCAAAGTCCTTGGCAAGCTGATCGGAGGTCAGGTAATCGAAGGTGCACTCGGCAACGTCCTTGCCGGTCTCGTCGGCAACGTAGTTGGCCATGGCAAACGAGCCGCCCAGGACCTTAAAGGCGTTGAGGCCAAAGCGATAGCTCTCGTCCTTAACGCACAGGTTGGAAAGGCCCAGGCGCGCAGCCTGGCCATCCAGGCGGGCAAGCGGAGTGACGGTGTACTGGGGGAACGACTGGTGGAAGGCGCGGGCCTTCTTCACGTGGTCGAGGCTCATGATTCCCAAGTGCTCATCATCGCTCTTGGGCATCGTGTTGCCCGCCCACTGAATCTTATCGGCCATACGGTGAACTCCTTAAGTCCTCTCTTGCCGGCCCCCGCATACGCGTTCCAGCCCATTCCCGTTCATGCGGCTGAACTTTTATGTGGATGCCAAACAAAAAGTTTGTTAGCACTGTTCTATCACACTTTTTGATTGGAAAACATAACAAATTGTTTGTTGCCGTAATCGGTACCTTTTCGCCGCCGAACGGTCACATAACGCAGCGACGCTTTCGTTATTTGCGAACAGGTGTGGTTTATGGCACAGTGTGCCCAAACTAATTTTTAGGAAGGCACCCATGACCCCCGCACAGATTGAGTTTTACAAGCGCCTTGCACACGGCTTGGCGCTCCAATTTGGTCCCAACTGCGAAGTCGTCGTCCACGACCTGGAGACCGAGGACGTGGACCACTCCATCGTAGTGATCGAAAACGGCCACGTCAGTGGGCGCAAACTGGGTGACGGCCCCAGCCATATTGTGTTTGAGTCCATGCACGAGGGCATCACCGACGTGCACGACCGCGAGCCATACCTCACCAAAACCGCCGATGGCAAGCTGCTTAAGTCCTCGACGATCTTTATCCGCAACGACGAGGGCAAGCCCGTCGGCATTTTGGGCATTAACTTTGACATTACGCTCATGAAGGCTTTTGAGCGTTCGCTCGATGCCTTTGCCGGCACCGGCGGCACGGACTACACCGAGCCTGAGCCCATTACCAAGAACATCGGCGACCTGCTCGAAGACTTGCTGCGCGAGTGTGAACAGTTTGTGGGCAAGCCCGCGGCGCTCATGACCAAAGACGAGCGCATCCGCGCCATTGGCTACCTCGACCGTCGCGGCGCCTTTCTCATCTCCAAGTCGAGCGAACGTGCCTGCGAGTTCTTTGGCATCTCTAAGTACAGCTTCTATAGCTACCTCAACGAGGCAAAGGCTGCCGCCGGCGACAAATAGTCAGCGCGCCTGCACCCCTCCCCTTTTGAGCGCGAGTTCTGGAATGCACGAATCCGAGAGTCGGCCGCAAGGCAAGTTCCATATAATCGATGAATGTGAGTATTTCGAAAGGATGGGACAAGATGGGGTCGAGCAACGCATCACGCAACGGCCGCGGAGTCACCGCTTCTGCCGCCAGGCATGCGAACCGCGCGTTTGACGAGGGCGAAGACGATCTGTTTGCGTTGAGCCTGGACGACGTGATGAGCGACCGCCCCTGGACCGCCGAGGAACTCATGGGCGGCGGAACTCGTCCGACAAGTGCAAAGCCCGCACTTGCGCCTAAGCCCGGATCTGCGCCGACTCCTGCGCAGTCGCCTGTTTCGACGCCCGCGCCTACGCCCGCACCCGCTTCGGCGCCCACGCCCGCCCCCCGCCCCGCAAGCGACCCGTCCGAGACGGCGGCATTTCTCGCTGCAGCGACGCAGGGCAAATCGGCCGACAGCACCGTTATGTACAGCGCCCAGCAGTTGCCTGCTCCTGCGGTAAGCGAGCCTCCGGTCACAAGGCTCGATGAGCCCGTTGCCCATCAGGTTGCCTACGACTCCTGGGCTGCAGACGATCTGGATGAGACCTCTACCGGCATGCCGGCGCTCGACGTTCCAGTTAACCCGCTTTTTGCCGCCAACACGAGCGCCGCGGACCATGAGAGCAGTACAGCATATTCCGATTATTCCGATGGCCATGCTGACACCGGTCGCATCGAGACCGAGGATTTTGGCACCGCATCGAGCGATTATCTCAACAATCCGTACGCCGCCACGCCTGCACCGGAATATGACCCGGAGGCCGCGTCCGCGCCGGCGTATACCAAAAGCACGGGCGAAGAGCGCTTCGCCGATTATTACGCCACGGAAAAGACGCTGCGTTTCTCGGAGTTTCCGCAGGCAGTCAAGGTTGCCTTTATCGCCATTGTCATTGCCCTGCTCGGCGTCATTGCGTTTGAGGGATTCCAGCTGTTCCGCGGCCCCACCCAAGCGGAGTCGGAGACCCAGCAAAAAGAGGACGACAACCAGCACCTGGACATCAACACCCTCAAGGGTGACCCCAACGACGGAGACGACGAGTAGCGAGGGTTAAGGGAAGGCCGGAAGAGCCGGCGGCACGTTACGGCTCCAAAAGCCCTGCCATAAAGATGGGCAGATACAGCACGTCACCATCGCGGTGAAGATTGCATTCCGCAAGTACCAGGGCGCGATCGATTCCGTAGCCCTTCGTTGCCAGTGCGTTATCGAGCGCGGCATGGGACTTAAAGCTCTTGCCCGATTTGACCTCGATAGCAAACACTTCCCCATCGAGCGTCTCCTCAACAAAATCGAGCTCGCCAACCTTTTTCGATGTAAAGTAGCGCAATCTGAATCCATGAGCTTTGAGCTCTTGGGCAACAAAGCCCTCAAACGCCGCCCCCATGTTCATGCCAAAGGCGTCTTCCGCCTCCCCATCAAAAACGCCTTGGGCGACCCTTTTGGAATACGACGACATGAGCATTCCGGTGTCCAAGTAAAACAGCTTAAAGAGATTTCGTTGCTCCCCCAATAAAAGGGGTGCCACGGGCGCCGTTACGTTATACACGGGAAGCGCAACACCCGCCTCCGACAGCCAGAGAAAATGGTTCGTCACCTGCGAAAAACGTTTGACACCGTTAATCGATGACAGCTTGAATCGCTTGTTTTTGGAGCCGGCCTCGCTGGGAATCAAATCATAGATATCGCGAATAGCCAAGCGTAGCTCGGGCGGAGCGTACTTTGCGATGTCATCGCGATACAGGGCGTGAAGATCGCGGTGGATGTTTCGAACCTCGTCGACATTGCGCGTCGCCAAGAAGGAATTGGCCGCGTCGGGCATGCCTCCCACCACCACATACTGATGGAACAGATCGAGCAAGCGGTCATACAGGTAGCCGGGGAGCTCCCCCTCATCCTTTAGACAGCCCCTGAGCATGTCAAAAACGCTGGCACCAACGCCATTTGCCCAACAAAACTCCTCAAAGTCGAGCGGGTACATCTGGACCTGCTTGACATACCCCACTGGCAGGGAATCGATGCCCTCGAGTTCAACGCCAAGGAGCGATCCGGTAAGGATGTATCGAAAGTCGCCGCGCTGGACCAGGTATTTGATAAACGTCACTACGTTGGGGCATCGCTGTACCTCGTCGATAACCACAACGGTCTTGTTGGCGACCATCGGCCGCGTCGCAGCGATGGACATGCGCATAAGCAGGTCATCCGCGCTTTTTGCCGCCAAAAACGAATCGCGCACGGACGCGTCGGCGATAAGGTCGAACGTCACGACATTTTCGAACGATTCGCTTGCAAAGACGTTGACCAAATATGACTTTCCTACCTGCCGGGCACCCTTGACCAAAAGAGCCTTGTTAGGCGACGAGGCAAGCCAAGATTCAAACCGTGCTTTCGCTTTTCTCTGCAGCATAAGCGCACCCCTTATTACGTGCTGTTTTAGCACTAGGATACACTTTTCCGTGGTTGGATTATGGTCTATTTGACACTTTTTCGAAGTATTCTGGTGCCTATTACGACACTTTTTCTTATTTTTAAACGTCCTAATATTGCACTTTTCCTGATTTAGGCCGAATAATTGCCCGCAATTCCAACGCCAACCGGCCAAGAGCAGCCTCTCCCACCAAATGCGCTTTACGGTGAAGAGCCACCAACAAATCTGAGGCAATGAAGGCCGGGGGCCCAATCCCCGGCCCTTAACCTAGCACTGCTTTATGAGATCGAGCACCGCGGGGATATCGTCAGCGCTACGGAGTGCAACATAGGTCGGCATACCCGGCCCAAATCCGCCCTGTGTGCGCTTGTCCTGGCACATGGCCTCCGGGTCAATCAACTCGTCCACACTCTTTGCCAGGCCGACGGCAATCCAACCACCGTTGCTGGTCCTGCCTTCCAACACGGCATGCAGTTTTCGCTTGCCCGACCTGAAGCCTACGTAGTACTTGGCTATATAGGACTCCCACGAAGGGTTACCACTCAGAACGGACTCGCGTACCTCATCGAAAAGCTTCTGGTTGAGTCCTCCTTCAGCAAAAGTGGGGTGATTCTCCTGCAGAGTCCAGACAGGAGCCTCGTCAGACTCCCCTCGAGAAGGACGGTACTTGTCGACGACGTCTGCCGGAAGGTCGGGATACTTCCATATCTCACACGCCTCTTTCGCCAGCTCGTCCGCGCGCTGCCTAATCTCCTCCTCGCCCCATTTTTCATGCGAGGCGATCGACTTGTTTAGGTAGAGTGGGCTGCATTTAAGTCCCACGTTCGGAAGATTGAGCTTGTCCGAGAACGACCGGTTTGAGTACTCCTGGTTGTAGCCCGTCAGCGTTAGATTTCCCAAATTGTTGCACAGCCTGTCGTGGATGTCTTCCCAGTTCTCGCCAAGCGATTCCTTCCAGCCATGTTCATCATCAATCGTCTGGGGCATAACGTGCTCGATCTGGTAATCGTCAGCCGAGATGGACTCCTTCGGGTGGCGCCAGTTCTCCATGCGTTCCAAGTAATAACGCTTTTTGGAGAAGCGGTTGTAGCAGTCACGCGTCTTAAACTCCTCGACAAAATGCTCGTCAGTCGGGAAGTACGCGGTCATACCGCTGTTGTGGATAAGGAGCATCGCCGTAACGTACTCCTCTATATCGTCCTGCTGCTCGAGATTGCGATACATGCCGGCAAAGAAATTATTTAGGCCCGTGGTAAGCCTGCCGCAAACCGCCCGCCTGAACAGAAACGACTCGATAGTCTCGCAGATACGTAGAAACGCATTGCGGTCGATCCTGCCTCCTTCATAAACCGAGTAAAGCAGCATCAGCAAAGGTCTGACCGACTTCACATAAAGACAGGCAATCCTGCCGAACACTCGACGCAGACCCTCGTCTTTTTCCTTGCCAAGGAACAGCCTGGCATATCTTTGCGCATATTCGCGGAGCTCCTTCAGCAAGCCCTCGGTATCTCCATCGTAGTCGTCAGCGAAATAGCGTTTGAACTCGTGGTAGGCCTCATTTTCCTTCGGCATCCTATTAGGAACCTTCAGCCACAGCCAGTACCAGATAAATGCATTGAACTCTTCTTCACCGCCTTTTCCGAACAAGCACTCGAGCGGATGCCAGTAACCCTCGTAAAGCTTGGTCTGCTCGTCGTTGGGAAGCGACATAAGAACGTAGTTACGAATGAGGTCAATAGGCGTGAGCGGCTTGCCCTTGGAGTTCATGGACTCAAATATGAGCTGGGCGTTATCAACGCCGGCGGTGAGCTTAGTGTCGATGACCTGCACGCGGTTTAGTCCCGCCCAAAGTCTTGCCGGATCAAATGATTTACCGCGCATCTTCTCACAGAAGAACGCATGGTTCTCGACGATCCGATCCGATTTTTCATCTGGTATGGGAGACCCAGACACGATGGAGAACAGCGTCTCTTTATCGTCCTGCGAGAGCACCAGCTTGTAGCGCGCCAGACCATTGTAGTCATCATCGTTAAAGAGATAGTTCTTCCGCAGCGCTGAGACCTTGAGATCGCCAAGGAAGCCGGCCTTGTCGGGATTACCCTCCAGATAGTCAGCCAAGGCAGCGATCATCAACGAAAACGTCGTCATGCGCTGCTGCCCGTCAATCAGAAGCACGCGCGAAATGCTCGTGGCAGAGCTCTCGGACTCGGGGATATAAAGCATCGACCCCACGAAGTGCGATACGTCATCACGACCCGCTCGCATGACGTCATCCCAAAGCACCTCGCACTCTTTTACGCTCCACGAGTAAACTCGCTGGTACACGGGAATGACGAACTGCATCTTCGCCACGCCCATAAGGTCGAGCAGATTTGCCTCGGTTGCTTTCATTTGTGCTTGCTCCCCTTTTCTTGTTTACGCCGTTTGCAGTCAGTCCTCCACTGAGCGGAGGGCGCTAAAGACGAGAGCATCGAAGCACTGAAGCACAACCGGGATGCTCATATCGTTAGATTCTACAACGAAAGCAAACACTTACGCCGTCATGGTGGCGCGCGATCGCTGCACGCCACCCCCCAAAATCATACGATGTCAAAAGACTGACACTTGTGTATGCCTTTTGACATTGCCACAGTCTTACGAGCTTCTTGTCTCATATGCCAAGAGCGGATATCTAGATCGCTGCCTCTCCCGCCCAAAGAAACTCGACAAGAACTGATCGAAGGGCAAATCAGACATCGAGCAAGTCGCCGACCTGCACTCAGCCTCGACAAGTGGCATCGAAAACAAGCTCACCGGCATAGAGCTTGCGTTAAAACAAAATGAGCCCCGGCGACTTGTATCAGAGGCCATTCCCGGGGCATCAATATGCAGTGTACCTATTCATCGCCCGATGCCGGCAAGCTGTTGAGCAGCTCACCCTCACCGGCGGTGCCAAGGCGCCTCTGCATCTTTTCGATCTGCTTAAGGGTCGAAGTCAAATACCCAAGACCCTTCTTCAGTTGCTTAAGTAACTTGCCATCCTTGCGATTTCCCTTTCCGTTCTCCTTTTCGACATCTTCTTCAATGCCAGCGATGCCGCGCTGCACGGCCTCGGCTGCTTTCCGCACCAAAATGGCCCCCTCATGCGGGCAGCGGTCAGTTGCCACATCAAGAAATGCGAGAAGCCTTGAGCATTCAACGAGCACGAACTGAGCATAGTCCTCCCCCATCGACGCCGCCAGGGCAACGCCGCCAGAACCCAAAAGGCCAAGCGCAGCGCCGCCGCCCGCAATTAAAGCGGTGCCGCCAGCCATACCCATGCCGCCGGCGGCCAAGGCGCCGCCGCCAGCAGCGGCAAGACTCGCATTGACAAGCGCAGCTCCGTGGAGGCCGACAAACGAGCCTCCAAAGATACCGACAGCGATATTTGGAGCGACCACCGCGGCAGCTCCTCCAGTGCCCACGGCCACCACCGCGGTGATGGCTCCGCCCACCAAAAACTTTGGCAACGCGCCTGAAAGCCCGCGAATGCGCGCCTTACATCGCTTCTCGAGGGAACATATGGCGTCCAAATCAACAGCGTCTTGTCTCCTGGGAAATTCATCTTTAACCCAAGACCCACTCTTCTTCAAACCTTTGTATTCCTTCTTCTCTTCATCTCCCAGCTGCGAATAGGGGCAAAACTCAACTAACTCCTGTGCAACCAGCAGGGCGCGCACCTTACCACCTCGCTGCCGCGAAATAGCCTCAAGGGCTCCGTACGCATCTTCCTCGCTCAAAAAGTAGCTGTCTGCATCTATGCCTGGGCCATCCGCGACCGAATCCCGCCACGCGCGAGCCCAGCTCCTCTTTTGCCCTTTGCGCACTTCGTTCTTCTCGTTCCCGCAGTCGTAGTTGATGGCGGCAAGCTTCAGCGAAAAGGCAATCCTCGTCGTTTCTCTATCTAGGCTATAAAAGTGGAATCCATCGAAGATATCCTGGCGGCGTCTGGCGCGCTCAGCCCAAGCCTCGGACATTTCCTCCGCCATATAGCCCCAGTCGGCATGGAGGGCAAACGCAAGGCGTCCAACTCCAACGTAGTTTATTCGCAAGAAGAACTTCTGGGCGAAAACAACCTTGTTCCCCTCGCATTCGATACCCGCCCTGACCGCCGCCGTCGCCAGATTCGCCAAAACAAACGAAGTGCTCGAAACCGTGACCATGCGAGTGAGGGCCTTGCTGTTGTAGGGCATGAAATGCGAAGCCTTGAGCTTGCGCAAGCCGGAAACCTTGCTCACTTCGCAACGTTCTAGCTCGGCCTTGAGCCTTGAAAGCATGTAGAGACAACGAACGATAACCTCGTTGGCCACGACTGCTGGCACCTGGCTTAAAGCCTGATCGAGAAGACCGACTTCCGTCCGAAGGTCGAAACGAATGGGCTTGCCGTCCTCGGTTTTGAACGCCGTTCCGTTAAACAGCTTTGAGATCCATTGCTGAATGCGAATATCCTCGCCCTTATAGGCAATCTGTATGTCTTGAAAAATAGGCAGGGAGGAGAGCTCCTTTAGCAGGGACAGCACGACGCCGGGAACACCCGTCCCCTTACCGGGGTTTGAACTAGACCCCGCCATGTCGCTCACGAGATGCATCGCCCAGAACAGAATGCCAAACGCGATCTTCTCTGGAACGTTCCTGCCTATAAGAGGGCAGTCGGGATCGAAGGCGGCGGCAGGCAGGTCAAAGGCGACAAACCGGCCGGCCGTATCGGTACCATAGCCTTTGCACGTGAACTGCGAGAGAATCGAACACGCAAGGCCAACCAAGCTCGGGTGGTGCGAAAAATCCCGCAGATGATGTTGGAGCCCGCCGCCAAACTCGGCAGTCAGCTTATCCGCGGCAAGAGGAAACCCTTTCTCTAGAAAGCGAATAGCGTCTTCTAGAGTTGCATCCGCCTTTGTCATACCCACAGACTTGGCAATCGTAAGAACGAATTTGCCAACCTTCTTGTCGCCCCACTCTTTGGCGCCCTCTAGGTTGAAGTCTTTCTGCCAAAGGATGTTCAACGTGCCCGTGAGGAGCCCGCTAACGGCCGCAAGTTCATAGTCGAGCTTCGTAGCCTTTTCAGCCCGAGGGTCAAAATCAAAGAGGGCCTCCTCCCCATCGGGAGCGTCCTTAAAACCAACCAGCACGGCGCTGCCGTTCAGCGGCACAGATGCAACTTTGGGCAGTTGAGGCATGGTGTAAACTATCTCGCCACCACTAAAAACAAGTTCGTCTGCCATACCGGCTTCCTCCTGCAAACGCGTATTATTAGATTGCTCTACGCCGCAAAATCCCTCTCGTAGAAGTACTCGATAATCTCGATGATGCAGTTGCTCAGAACCTCGCCGGAACAGTTCGCCTCTGGCAGCCTGTACGCCTCATTGTGCACGATAACGCGCACAGCGTCACGGGTCTATACCTGCCCATCCAGCGAATCATGTTAGCAAGCCGTTCTTCGACAATGGATGCCATCTCGATGTACATACTCTTGACCTGCTTGGTCTCGGCGGATGTCAGCGTGTCCTTGAGTAGAATCCCAAACGCTGTCATCTGCTGCTGGTCCTAGAATCCTTCGCGCAACCATTCCGTCCGCTTGTCGCCAAATGAGCCCCCTACCTCCCCTCCGCCTTCAGCTTCAACAGCAGGTCTCCCAGCTCGGGGCACTTCTTGGAAAGGTGCGTCTGGACTCGCTCGCCCATCCCCCACCGCTGGCAGATCTCCTGGGCGCGCGAACTCACATGATAGTCCCCCTCCATCATCTGCTTGAGCAGCTTGGCGGTCACGCGCGCATCGGCTAAGGCGCTGTGGGCGTGACCCGTCGACTCGTCGAACTCGATGCCAAACCACGTTGCCGCGTCACTCAAAGAGACGCGCCCGTGGCTGCCCACGTCCATGATCGAGGTGTAAAACGCCTGCAGGTCGGCCCAGTCCGCAGGAAATGCGGAAAGATCGATGTGCTTTGCCTGGCACTCGGTCAAAAGCTGTCGACGGTCCGCCCCGCTCCAACAGACCACCTGGGCGGAGTAGCGACCGATCCAATCGCTGAGCCTTTTGATCACCATGTAGAGCGGATCGGCCATCGCGGTGTCCACGGCCGATATCCCTGTGAGCTCGCGGACGGGAAACGCAACGCCTTCGGTAAATTCCGTCTGCACAAACTGCGAGAACTCGCCCATAACGTTGCCGTGGTAATCGAGCTTGACGGCACCGACCTCGATAATCTCATTGCGCAGTCCACGGCGCTGGCGCTGCTTTGGCACCGGCGCAAACTCAAAGTCCAGCACAATCTGGCGCGCAAAGTTCGTCGTATCGATAGCCGAGATACACAGCGTCCTTTCAGCTGACACGGTTAGGGCTTTTCTCCGTCAACTGCCGCTTGCCACATAGGCGGCTACATTGCCGTAAGGATAGACGCTCGTGCGGACACAAAAGCGGGGTGCAACGCCATGCGCCGGTCGCACGCCATGCAGACCGCCCCAAGAGAGTCGCCCGCTCTATTCAAATGCATGAAAAAGATTGAGACCCGGTGACTTGAATCAGCGGTCATCCCGAGCCCATCAATATGCAGTGTACCTACAGAGGGCTGGTTAATCAAACGGGCTTTCGGTGACGAAGACCTGCGCGTCTATCCCCAATCGCCCAGCGCCGTCTTCTGCCGCCCTTACGAAAGGCTGCTATTCGAAGGAATCACGTTGCTGTTATTATCGAACATATATTCGTATTTATGACCGCGCTTTGATAGAATGGCAGTTGTTGACGGCAGTTCCATGTGCCGGGCAGCGCCCTCCATGCGACGGGAAGTGATGCCCATGACCGATCTGATTGATTTCGTGAAGCTCCTGACCGCTTTGGTCTCGCTCCTCACGGCGCTTATCGGACTTTCCGAGGCACTTAAGCAGCGTACGAAGCAAAAGAAGAGGGGTCGACGCCGTTAAGGCATTGACCCCTTGAACTAAGTAACGGCGCTGCCCAGCTATCACCCTTGGGCTGCCGTCGACTTTATTCTACCCACGGTTGCCAGGTTTAACAAATGAATTTTCAGTAATGGAGCCTCGGAGCCCGCTCGCTCAACCACCTGGCCATCGGATTGGCCGGATTCTGGGACACGCCTTCCGTCCCAGGCCTCTACCGGAAAATGCATCCCACCCTGAGGCTCGATTCCGGGACACGGTTTCCGTTTGAAGCCCCGATGGGAAAGCGTGTCCCGTTCCGAGAGCTCATTCCGGGATGCAGTTTCCGCTAGAGATGCCACCGGGAAAGCGTATCCCGTTTTGGAGTCAAATTCCGGGTCGTAGTTTCCGCCTGAGGGCCGATCCGGAAACGGCATCCCACTCTGGGGCCGAAATCTGGGACACACTTTCCGCCGGCAGCCAACACGACAAAAGAAGGGGCCCTATTCCAGCAATTCGAGGACAGGCTCTTGCCCTCGAGCAGAGCTACCCCGCTCGCACATCTCGGCAAACGAGATCAGCTTGGTATCTCCCCTGTTCGCCGCAGCTTCCTGACATCCTTGCGTAAAGCCACGCTTCGAGAAGATCACGTAGCTTTTATACTGCCGCCTAAAGAGCTCGCTTCGGTGCACGAGCTTTTGCAGCACGTCTTCGCCCACCGGTTCATTGCGCCATTTGCACTCCGCAAACAGCGCGGCGCCCTCGCCATCGTCAACAATCAAGTCGATTTCTTCCTGCGTATGCGCGCGATTATCCGTCCCCCACCAGCGCCCGACGCTCGCCGGAACCACATCGAGCTGGCCCGCCCGTGCGAGTTCGTACACGTATTGCCTGCATATAAGCCCAAAGACCGTGCCCATGTAATCCGATACGTGCGGCTCAATGCGCTCATACGCCATCTCGGCCATATCGTTTTGAATCAGCCCGATGTTCTGCGGCACAAACTTGTACCAGAACCTAAACATCTGGTCGCTCAGCAGATACACGGCTCGCTTATTGCTCGTCTCGTTTAGGGGCAGCTCGCGCTCGACAATCCCAAGCGACGCCAGCTTATCCACATAGATTTTAACGTTGCTCGCAGGGATTCCCGTAGAGCTCGCAATCTCCGAGATCTTCGAGCGCCCCTGAGCAATTGCTTGCACGATCGCATCATATTGCTCGGGATTGCGGCACTCTTGCAACAGCAGGTTACTCGGCTCCTCAAAGAGATAACCCGTAGGAGTAAGAAAAAGACGTTTGATGTTGTCCTTGAGCGATACGGCAGGATCGACTTTCTCGATATATGCAGGAATGCCGCCCGTCATGCCATAGCAAACCGCAGCGTCTTCGCGACTCATGCTCTGCCACAGGCCGAGGGTTGTCGAAGGGTCGAACGTTATAGCTACCTATAATATAGCCAGCTATAACGTCATTCGACGACTGGCGCAAACGCCCGCGCGGACACAAAATGTGCTGCGGTGCCATTGGGGATTATGGGATGCGCTTTCCGCTCGAGGCCTCAACCGGAAACGGCATCCCGGTCTGAAGGTCAAATCCGGGGCGTAGTTTCCGCCTGAAGACCGATTCGGAAAGGGTATCCCGTTCTGGAGCCAAATACTGGGTCGTACTTTCCGCCAAGCATGCCATCCGGAAAGCGCGTCCCGTTCTGAGCCTGAATTCTGGGATGAACTTTCCACTGAAGCATCTACTGGAAAATGTATCCCGTTCCGAGGCTTAATTCTGGGATGCACTTTCCGCGGAGAGACTACCGTTTTTCGAAAAGTACACGTCCCTAAACTTACCAGGCCTTCATAACTTGTTGCCGTTCACGGGAGCCGATCACCGCCCACCGATTCGGATGTAAAAATGTTGCCGAAAACAGGCCATCTACCTGCATGGTTAGATTTTGGTCAGCTTTTGGTCAGCTGAGCGGCAAGTTCCGGCTGATACGTTTTTGCTACCCAAAAGAAGGCGGTAGCTCATGACCCACTGCAATGACCACCTCATCGACCAACTGCTCACTCAAGCCGAGCAAGAGGGACGATGCCTTATTCCCCCGAGCACGGCGATCCGAAAAGCGCTCCTTCGGCGCATGGGCGTCACGGTCGCCTCGCCCATGCCGGGGCTGTTTGCGCGAAAAACGCGCTGGGACGAACTCAACCGGGTGCAACGTCATTGTGAGATTATTCGCGCCCTTGCGATCATCCACCCCGATTGGACGTTCTGCTCGTTTTCGGCAGCATGTCTCCTGGGACTCGAAGTCTCGTGGCGGCACCTGAACGTCGTGCATGTCTGCAGCGCCACCAAGCCGTCGGCTCGCCCGGGCGCGTATATTCAGCGGCACCAGATCAAGCCGGCCGGTGCGGTGAATCAAAATGGCGTATCGATAACGCCGCCCATCCAAACGGCTACAGATTGCCTGCTGCAGACCGGTTTTACCGATGGCATGCCCATTGCCGATTCGGCGATCTCAAAGCTCGGCCTTGCGCGGGAGCAGCTGATGGAGGAGGTCGAGAAGCGAGAAACCGACCGCAACGGTCGCGCGGTGCGCACGGCCCTCACCACGCTCCAATATGCTGACGCGCGCGCCGAGAGCGGCGGGGAATCGGTCGCCCGAGCCGTCATGATCGAGACGGGCTTTGCGCCCGACTGGCTTCAATACGAACTGACGGACCCCTTCGATTCGGCCAAGCCCATACGGACGGACTTTGCCTGGGAGCGCCAGGCGCGGGAACTCACACTGGGCGAGCTCGACGGGCTCATCAAATATACCGACCAGACCATGCTGGCCGGACGCACCACCGCCGAGGCGCTCGTTGCCGAACGACAGCGCGAGGCGCACCTATCGCTCTACGGCCACCCTCTGCTGCGCTTTACCATGAACGAGGTCCGCTCGGCAGGCATGCTTGCGAAAAAGCTGCAGACGGCAGGCATCCGCCAGACCATGCTCCCGACATGGCTCAACGATATTGAGCTGTAGGGGCTGCTGAGCTTATGCCCGTCTGCCTACCAAACCGGGACACGCTTTCCGGTTGGCAGCACCCGCGGAAACCATGTCCCAGACTGAGTGCTCAAAACGGGATGCGCTTTCCAGACAGCATGCCTAGCGGAAACCGTGTCCCGGAATCAAGGCCTAGAACGGGACACGCTTTCCGGTTGAACGCCCAGCGGAAACTACATCCCGGAATAGACGCTCAAACTGGGATACATTTTCCGCTGAGGGCCGATCCGGAAACCGTGTCCCACTCCGAGCGCCAATTCTGGGACGAACTTTCCGCCAGAGGGTTCGGCCGGAAACGGCATCCCACTCTGAAGCGAAATTCTGGGACGCAGTTTCCGGTTGAAGTTTGTTCCGGAAAGTGTGTCCCATTCCAGGCGCGGATTCCGGGATGCACTTTCCGTTTGAAGCTCCAACCGGAAAGTGCATCCCACTCTGGAGCCGAATTCCGGGACGCAGTTTCCGCTCCAAGCAAAAGGCCCCGGCTCGCGATGGAGCCGGGGCCAAAGGCGCAGCATATGCAGTTGATGCTGAGCATGGACAGCCCGTCAGTAATGGCCGTCCACGCCCTACCCTACCCGCGGTTGCGGACGCGGCTGTAGGGCGTATCCACCATGGGCAGATCCGGACGCAGCTTGCCGTCAAACGCGCGGTAGGCGTTCTGTACGGCGGGCGCCGTGGGGATCGTTGCGATCTCGCCGATGCCCTTGCCGCCATATGCCACGGACAGCAGCTCGTCCTTCTCCACGTAGATGGCGTGGATATCCGGAATCCCGGGCGCACGGAACAGCCCGAGCGTACCGTACCTTGCCTGGGGTACGCAGTCCTTGAGCGGCCAGTTCTCGGTAAGCGCATAGCCCATACCCATAAGCACGCCGCCTTCGATCTGACCCTGAATGGAGATGGGGTTGACCACCTTGCCGGAATCGTGCGCGGCATAGACCTCGCTCACGCGGCCATCGTTATCCAGAATGACCACATGCGTGGCAAAACCGTAGCAAATGTGGCTCTTGGGGTTGGAAACATCCGCGCCCAGCCTGTCGGTCGGCTCCAGGTACACGTAGCCAAACTCGCATCCCTCGAGCGCCTTGATGGCTGCCGCGGGATCCTGGGGATGCATGCCCTGGCCGGCGACGAGTTCCTGCGTGCGCAGCTGATAGGCGCGACCGTCGTCGTACTCGATCTTGACGCCGTCGCCGTGCGCGCTCACCGGGGCGGTGGGTGCAGGCTTGCCGGCCTCGATGCCAAGCATGGCATCGCGCAGCAGGAAGGCGGCACCGCGCACGGCCTCGCCGGTCACGACCGTCTGACGCGAGCCAGACGTAGTACCCGAGTCGGGCGCGTTCTCGGTGGAGCACTCGCCATTGGCAATGCAGCGAAGCGGCAGGCCGCAGGCCTCGGCAACGTCCTGCAAAAAGACGGTGTTGCAGCCCTGGCCGATGTCGGACGTGGCGGCATAGACCACGGCACGGCCATCCTCGATGCGAATCTTGCAGCGGCCGGCATCGGGCAGGCCCACACCCACGCCGGCATTCTTCATGGCGCAGGCAATGCCGGCGTGGCCGGGATGCGCATAGTAGGCATCCTTGACCTCGAGCAGCGTCTCCTTCAGCGCCGTGGAACAGTCGGCAATCTGACCGTTGGGCAAAACCTCGCCCGGCTCGATGGCATTGCGGTAGCGAATCTCCCACGGATCCAGGCCGACCTTCTCAGCCAGCAGATCAATCAGGCTCTCGAGCGCAAACTCGGACTGGCAAACGCCAAAGCCACGGTACGCGCCGGCGGGCGGGTTGTTGGTGTAGTAGCCAAAACCGCGGATGTCGGTGTTCTGGTACTTGTAGGGACCGACGGCGTGCGTGCAGGCGCGCTCGAGCACCGGGCCGCACAGCGACGCGTAGGCGCCGGTGTCAAAGTTGATCTCGCAGTCCAGGCCGGTAAAGTTGCCCTCGGCGTCGCAGCCCAGCGTAAAGGTGCCGTCCATGGCATGGCGCTTGGGATGGAACGCGAGCGACTCGGCGCGCGTGAGCTTACACTTCACAGGACGCTGGAGCTTATAGGCAGCAAGCGCGGCCAGGTGCTGGACGGAAACGTCCTCCTTGCCTCCAAAGCCGCCGCCCACGAGCATGGTCTCAACGACCACACGCTCGGGTTCGCTATCCCAGCCAAACATGTGGGCGCACTCTTTGCGCGTGTCGTAGGCACCCTGGTCGGTCGACCGCACCTTGACGCCGTTCTTGTACGGGAAGGCGACGGCGCACTCGGGCTCCAAGAAGGCATGCTCGGTAAAGGGCGTGGTAAAGCGTTGCGTCACGGTAAATGCGCTCTCCGCCAGCGCCTTGGCGGCGTCGCCGCGCGTCACATGGCGACTCTGGCACACGTTGTCCTTGAGCTCAACCGTGTTGCCAAAGGCAAAGAAGCTGTCGTGCAGGCGTGGGGCATCGGCAGCCCTGGCCTCGACAATGTTACGCACGGGCTCCAGCGGCTCGTAATCGATCTTAACGAGCTTCTTGGCCTTCTCGAGCGTCGCCTCGTCCTCGGCGACCACCAGCACGATGGCGTCACCCACGCAGCGGGTGATATCGCCCTGGGCAATCATGACGTCCCAGTCCTGGATAAGGTGGCCGACCTGGTTGACCGGCACGTCCTCGGCGCGCAGGATGCCCACCACGCCGGGCAGGGCCTCGGCTTTAGAGGTGTCGATAGAGAGCACACGGGCGCGCGGATACTTGGAGCGCACGGCGCTGGCGTAGGTCAGACCCGGCTGATCGAGCTCGTCGATGTCGTCGGGATACTTGCCCTCGCCGAGCACCTTCTTGCGCACGTCGATACGGAAGGCGCGCTTGCCCACACCGTAGTCATCGCCGCGCTCCAGAACCGCGTCGATCTGCTTTTCGCCGCGAAGCACCGCAGCGGCCAGCGAGATGCCTTCGATAATCTTCTTGTAGCCAGTGCAGCGGCAGACGTTGCCACGGATGGCGTACTTGATCTGCTCCTCGGTGGGCTCGGGATCCTCGGCGATCAGCGCTGCACCTGCCATGACCATGCCGGGGATGCAAAAACCGCACTGCACGGCGCCCACGGCGCCAAAGGCGTACACAAATGCCTCGCGCACGTCCTCGGGCAGGCCCTCGACGGTCACGATGTTGCGACCGGCGGCAAGAGCGGTGGTCAGCACGCACGCCTTGACGGCGGCGCCATCCACATGGATGGTGCAGGTGCCGCAGGCGCCCTCGGAGCAGCCATCCTTGGCGGAGTGAATGTGTAGGTCGTCGCGCAGATAGCGCAGCAACGGTTTGTTTTGGGTCGTCGTGCGCTCGACGCCGTTAACGGTAAAAGTGAATTCCTGTGCCATGGTGATTCCCTTCTACACGCCGGCGGCGATGCCGGTGCGGTCGTGGATGGCGCCATGCGGGCAGACGACGGCGCACATGCCGCACGACAGGCAGTCCGTACCGTCGATATGGGCGCAGTTGTCCTCGATGCGGATAGCGCCGGCAGGGCACTTTTTGGCGCACATGCCGCAACCGATGCAGCTCGTGTCGCAGATCTTGCGAGCAATGGCGCCCTTATCGGTGTTGTTGCAGCACACCAGGATGTTCTGGTAGCCGGGGACGAAGGCAATCACGCGCTGCGGGCACACCGTGCCGCACAGGCCACAGCCCGTGCACTTGGAACGATCCACGCGGGCGATACCGTCGACCAGCGCAATGGCGCCGTGGGGGCAGGCCGTGACGCAGGCGCCACAGCCAATGCAGCCTTCGCTGCAGCGGGCGTCGCCGCCTGCGGAAGCACAGCCGCTTCCGCAGGCAACGTAGGCCACGTTATGTTGAATGGGTTTGGCCATAAGAGACTCGCCTATTTCTTAAGAAGGTACGGATAGCTATCGCGCACAGCCCTGATGGTCAGGCGGACAGCCTCGGGCAGACCGGTGTTGACGTCATCGACCGAGACGGTGCGGACCGTACCGGCGACGCGGACCTTAACGTGGTCCCCGCCCACAGCCAGGAAGCCCTCGTTCTCGGAGTTCTCCATGTCCTGCTCGCTCCAGAACAGGGTGAGCTTGTCCTTATAGGGACGACCCTCCTGGTAGGGGCAGAACACAGCGCAGTTGCCGCATTCGTTGCACATGCCGTCGACGTGGATGACCTGATGCTTGGCCAGGCCCGGCACCTTAATGGCAACGTTAGCGCGGTTGGGGCACACGTCGCAGCAGACCTCGCACACCGAGCCGCAGCCCAGGCAGCGAGTCTTGGTGCAGTTGCGCTTGTCACGGCACAGCGACCCCTTGCGCTCGTAGCAGGTGTCCTCGCGACCGGCCTGCTCGTTGCAGTCGGCGTACTTGTTAAAGTCCACGCCGGCGATGGCACGGGCGACCTCGGCGGCGTCGGCGATAGCCTCGACCACGGTGGCGGGACCGCGGCGACAGTCGCCCGCGGCCCAGACGCCCTCGACGCCGGTGGAAGTGGCGGCAAGACGGCCGCGACGGTCGTGCTCGACGCCCGCGGCATCGTACAGGCCGGCATCGATGCCCTCGCCCACGGCGCAGATCACCGTGGTGGCGGAAAGCTCGACGGTCTCGCCCGTGGCGACGGGGCTGCGACGGCCGCTTGCATCCGGCTCGCCAAGCTCCATAACGTCGCAGGCTAGCACAGCACCGTTGAGCGCCTTGGGCGCCAACAGCTCGCAGAACTCAACGCCGTCGGCAAGAGCAAGATCGAGCTCTTCCTCGTCGGCGGGCATCTGTTTCTTGGTACGGCGATACACCAGGCGCACGTTCTTCACGCCAGCCAGGCGCTTGGCCACGCGGGCCGCATCCATGGCGGTGTTGCCAGCGCCGATGACTACGACGTCCTCGCCCAGCTCGAGCTTCTCCCCCTTCTTGGCGGCCTCGAGGAACTCCAACACGTCGAGCTCGGCGCCCTCGCCCAGGCCGGCGGAACCGGGCATCCAGGCACCGGTGGCCACGACCACATCGGTAAAGCCCTGGGCCTTGAGCTCGTCAATGGAATCCACGCGAGCGTTGAGCTGCACCTTGGCGCCAAAGGCCAGGCAGAGCTCGGCATCGTGGGAGATATCGTCGCTGGCGATACGGAACTCGGGGATCACGTGACGGACCACGCCGCCGAGTGAATCGCGGGCCTCAAAGATGGTGACGGGCACGCCGGCACGCGTCAGGAAGAACGCCGTCGCCAGACCGGCCGGGCCGCCGCCGATAACGGCAACGTTGCGCTCACCGTCGTTGGCGATGGCCTGGGCGCGCAGCTTAGGCAGCACGGCGGTCATGGCCTCGCGGGCAGCCTTGAGCTTGCTGGCGCGAATCTGGGCGCCCTCGGGCTCGTAAAATGCACGCTCGCAGGCACGGCCGCAGGGATGCGGGCAGATGGTACCGGTAATGAACGGCAGGGCGTTGCGCTCGATGATAATGTTGAGTGCGTCCTCGTAGCGGCCCTCGTCAACAGCCGCCAGGTAGGCGGGAATATCCTGCTGGATGGGGCAGCTCGTACGGCACGGCGTGGTAAAGCAGTCGGAAAGCGGGCTCTTGCCGGCGACCTTGCGGTCGGGCAGCGGGCGCAGCGGCTTCTTGTAGAGCGGATTGGTGAGCGAGTCGGCCTGGATCGCGGTCACGGCCTCGAGAGCGATGCCCTCAAACGGCTTGCCGTCCAGATCGGTGAACTCGCCGGCCATCTGGCTAAAGCGCTCGTAGCCACCGGGCTTGAGCACGTCGGTCGCCAGGGTAACGGGCCAAATGCCGGCATCGTACAGGGCACGGATGTTGTAGACCGTGGCACCGCCGGAGTAGCTGATGCGCAACTTGCCATCGAACTGCTCGGTAATGCGGCGGGCGGCCTCGATGGTCAGCGAGAACAGCGAACGGCCCGACATGTACATCTCGGTGGAGGGCAGCTCGTTCCTCGTCACGTCGACGGGGAAGGTGTTGGTCAGCTTGACGCCAAACTCTAGGCCGCGCTCGGCGCACAGGGCAATCAGGCGCTCGAACATGGGCACGGCGTCGGCCCACTGCAGGTCCTCGCGGAAGTGTGTATCGTCGAAGACGATGTAGTCAAAGCCCAGCTCGTTGAGGCGCTGACGGGCAAACTCATAGCCCAGCAGCGTGGGGTTGCACTTGATGTAGGTGTTGAGGCCCTTCTCGGTGATGAGGTAGGTCGCGATGCGCTCGATCTCCGCCGGCGGGCAGCCATGCAGCGTGGACTCGGTGATGGAGTTGGAGACGCGCGCCGGGATGGACTCGACAAACGCGGCATCGACATGCTCAAACTTGTCCAGGTTGGCGAGCGCCCACGTGCGGCACTCGTTCCAAACCTCGGAGCCGCTGGCGTCCTTCATGCCCTCGATATAGGCGTCGACCTTGGGGTTCTTGATGCCCTCCAAGTCATAACCCACCGACATGTTGAAGACAAAACCGTCCGGGCTGCCCAGGCCGTATTCACGGGCAATCAGGTGGCAGGCAAACCATGCCTTCACGTACTCGGCAAAGGCCTGCGGAACCTCGAGCTCGGTCGACCACTCGCAGTTGTAGCACTCGTCCTGCGCAACGATGCAGGGTTTGTTCACACACTTGGAGAGCTCCTCGCCGTCCATAACCTGAACGGTCTTGAGCTCAAAGAAGCGGGAACCGGCCACGTAGGATGCCACGATGTTCTGGGCAAGTTGCGTGTTGGGGCCGGCGGCCGGGCCAAACGGGGTCTCGATGCGCTCGTCAAAAATGGGAAGCGTGCCCTCCTGGTTGGTCGTGACCATCTTGCGCACGCCAAAGATGGCGTCCTGGGTCTTGTGCTCCTCGATGATCCAGTTCATCAGCTGCGAAAACGGGATCGGCCTCATGATGTCGCTCATAATGAGCTCCTCTCTGTAACGCCCGGCGAGACCGCGCGACGGGCGCAAATACGGTGTAGCGCTAGCACAGCGCCGGCGACCCCGCGGAGGCCGCCTATGCGCGCGTCAGATGCGGCGAAACACCCGACGCGCGTGAATCTACTTGTGAAATTAGTAGGTGCGATCGTTGAGCGTGCTCCAGAGCTTCTTGGACTCAGCCATGATCCACGCGTTGATCTTGTCCTCATCGATACCGACAAACTCGCGATCCTTGTACAGGACGCGGCCGTCGATGATGGTGGTGCGGCAGTTTTTGCCCATCATGCCAAAGAGCATGTGCCCGTCGATGTTCTCCTCGCTCAGCGGCGTAAAGGGCTTGTAGTCCATAACGATGACGTCGGCAGCGGCACCGGCCTCGAGCACACCGAGCTTACGATCGAAGTACTTGCTGGCCATCTTGGCGTTGTTCTCGAACAGCATGGTCATGGCCTCGCACCAGCCCACGTTGGGCATGGCGGCGTTATGACGCTGAATGATCAGGAAGACCTTGAGGCTCTCGAGCATATCGTGGGTGTAGGCGTCGGTGCCCATGCACACGGGGATGCCACGGCGGAAGAACTCGAGCACGGGAGCGCAGCCCACGGCGTTGCCCATATTGGATTCGGGGTTGTTGACCAGCCAAGTGCCGGACTCCTTGACGATATCCATCTCGGCGGGCGTCACGTGGATGCAGTGGCCCAGCATGGTGTCGGGACCAAGCAGGTTGTGCTGCAGCAGGCGCTCGACGGGGCTGATGCCACCGCGCTTCTCGCGGGAGTCCCACACGTCATTCATACCCTCGCATACGTGGATGTGGAAGCCGGTCAGGCCGTTGTTGGCCTCGGCCATCTTGTCCATGGTCTCGTCCGACAGCGTAAAGGTGGCATGTCCGCCAAACATGGCGGCAATCATGTGGTTGTCGTTATCGCGACGCTCCTTGGCAGTCCACTGGGCAAACTCCGCGTTCTCGGCAATGGCCTGGTCGCATTTTTCCTGGCCGCGTCGATCGGAGACCTCGTAGCACAGGCACGAACGCATGCCCAGCTCCTGCGCGGCGTCCTTAATGGTAAAGAGGCTGCCCGGGATCTCGCAGAAGCTCGCGTGGTGATCGAAGATCGTGGTGACGCCATCGCGGATGGAGTCCAGAATCGTGGCATAGGCGCTGGCCTTGGTGCCGCCGAGCGTCAGGCTGTCGTCGATCTTCCACCACTGCTGCTCAAGATTCTCCAAAAAGTTGGTGGGGTTGCAGCCCTTGATGGCAAGGCCGCGGGCCAGACCCGAGTAGATGTGGGTGTGGCAGTTGATGAGTCCGGGCATGATGAGGTTGCCCCGGGCGTCGACGTACTCGGCATCCGGGTACTTGGCCTTGAGCTCGCACTCGGGGCCCACTTCGACGATCGTATCTCCGTCAATGGCGACCGCACCGTTGGGAATGAACGGGGTCTGAGCGTTGCGGGTAAAGACGGAACCGTTAGCGACCAGAAGCATGAAAGCTCCCTTCAACATCAGGGGCGGGGTTTGACACCTCTGACATGGCGGAAGTGCGAAGCGCCGGCCTACACCGGAAACGGGCCCTCTCCCGTCAACACTTCACCAAAGGGACAAACCCTTTGAAGCGCGGCTTGGCGCCGCATGACGTCGGCGGACGAGGCGATGCGCCCGCCGACGAATAGCACCGAATTGATTACTTCTTGCTCTCGGGCAAGACCAGGTCCACGGCGGCATCCTTGGCGGCATCGATGTGCTGAGCCACGACCGGCGTCTGCGGAAGGATCAGGTTGAGCACGATGGCCATGATGGCGGTGGGAGTTACGGCATTGGAGCCGATAACGGTGGACACCCAGGTGGGCATACCCTCGCCGGCAAGGCAACCGCTGGCCATCCAGATACCCAGGCCAAAGACGACAGAGGTGCCGACGATGGTGGTAGTGCGCTGCGTGAGGCCCTCGCGGGTGAACATGCGCACGCCGTTCATGGTGATGGTGCCAAAGACGCCGACGGTCGCGCCGCCGATGACGGGCTGCGGGATAGCGGAAAGGACAGCAGAGAGCTGCGGGAACAGACCGGCGATGGCAAAGACGGCCGCAATGGTCACAAAGACCCACTTGTTGACGACCTTGTTGGAGCAGATGATGCCCACGTTCTGGCCAAGGGCGCTGGTGGGAAGACCGCCCAGCAGGCCGCCGACCATAGAGGTGAGGCCCTGGGACACGATAGCGCCGGAGAGCTCGCGCTCGGTGGGCATGCGGTCGATGGAGCCCAGGCAGGCAGCGGAGACGTCGCCGATAACCTGGATGGCAACCATGGGGAACACGACGGCGAGGGTAATGCAGACCTCGGGATCAAACTCGAGCGCGTAGGGCATGAGCTTGGGAAGGGCGAAGACCTGAGCGGTGGCGACGCTGGAGAAGTCAATCATGCCAAAGGGGATGGAGACGATCATGCCAACGATCATGCCAAAGAACACGGATCCCAGCTTGAGCGTGCCCTTGCCAAAGTTGGCAAGGGCGAAGACCACGGCGAAGGTGATAAGAGCAACGCACCAGGCCTGCGGGGTGCCCCACAGCGGCGTGCCCATACCGCCGGCCATATACTTGACGGCCGTGGGATACAGCGAAACGCCGATGGAGAAGATGACCGTACCGGTCACGACGGGCGGGAACAGCCATTTTATCTTGCTGTAGGCCAGACCAAAGAGGACCGCGACGGCGCCGCCGACGATCTCGCCGCCCAACAGCGCGCCAAAGCTAAAGCCCGAGGCTCCCATGGCCTGCAGGGCCGGCAGGAACGCGAACGAAACGCCCATGACGATGGGCAGGCCGCCGCCGATGCGACGGAAGGGGGCGAAGGCCTGAAGGGCCGTGTCGATCGCCGAAAGAATGAGCGCGACTTGGATGATGTCGGTGCTCTGCTGGCTATTAAAGCCGTAGACGCCGGCCATGATGACCGCCGGGGTAATGATGCCGGCAAACGATGCCAGTACGTGCTGGAGGGCACACGGGATCATTTCCTTAACGGGAGGCATGCCTTCGCGAGTGAACAGGGCTTCAGTGCCGTTCGTAACCGTCTCCTGGGTCATTTGACCACCAATCCTCGAAGTAGTTGTTTTCGCATCTAACGCCCTATTGTGACGCAGTGCAGGGTTGAGGTTGTGCCTTCGTTGCATATCGTATTAAAGAATTTTCTCATTCTCAATAATAATTATTTGTTATCAGACTATTCTTCAGCTGAGATAATGCATTTCCGCAGGTCAAGAAAGTGTCCGGTCAAAATAACATCTAACTTTTCTTTTGGTCAACCGCTTGCCGCCAAATTCCTACCGTTCGTCTGTATTACGCAATGTACCTGCGGATATACGAGATGATGAGCAGCGTGTTACCATGAGAAAAAATTGTTATGAAACTTCCGATTTCACCTAAAGGAGTTGCCCGTGAACGAGACCGTACGTCGCTTTTTGCCGATGGTCGATTTCCTGGAGCAGATACTCGGTAAGAACAGCGAGATCGTCCTGCACGATTTCTCGGACATCGACCACGCCATCGTCGATATTCGCAACGGCATCGTGAGCGGCCGCAAGGTCGGCGGTCCCGCCACCGATCTGGCACTCAAGATCATGCACGACCCCAAGTATCGCGAGCTGCCGTTTATTACGGGCTACGAGGGGCGCGGTGCCGGTGGCAAGACGTTGGAGTCAGCGACGTACTTTATCCGCGAGAATGACGAGATCGTCGGTATGCTCTGCGTCAACACCGACCTCTCGACCGTGCGCTCCATCAATGCCATGGCGCAGCAGCTCATGGCGTGCTTCGACGCTATGCCTAGGCAGGCGGAGCCCGCGTCTATCGAGGTCGAAAGCCTTTCGGAGTCCACACAGGAGCTCATCGACCGCAACATTGCCGAGTTGCTGAGCGCGCGCGGGATGGATGTAGCGTCGCTTGGTCAGAGCGACCGCGTGGACGTCATTCGTCACCTCAACGGCAACGGTGTGTTCATGCTCAAGGGCGCCGTGGCCTGCGCCGCCACCGCGCTGGGCATCTCGGAGCCCAGCGTCTACCGCTACCTGCAAAAAGTCCGCAAAGAAGGCTAGCGAGCAAAATGGAGCGCGGGCAGTCTTTTTGGGACGGGGCTATTTTAGCTACCCTTCCTCTGCCCGCGATTTCTATGTAACGCAAGTAAAATCAATCCCGCATGTAGGGGTAGCTAAAATAGTCCCGTCCCAAAAAGACTGCCCCTGACACAAAGAACCCTGCAGCTCACACGCGCTGCAGGGTTCTTTTGCATGTCATGTTGAGTTGTTGCCAACGCCTTAGAGAGCGGCGACGACCTCGATCTCGACCAGACCGCCAGCCGGAAGAGCGGCAACCTGGAAAGCGCTTCGCGCAGGGAACGGGGCCTCGAACTTGGAGGCGTAGATCTCGTTCACGGCAGCGAAGTCGGCGATGTCGGCCAGGTAGACCGTGGTCTTGACGACATCGGCAAAGGTGGCGCCGGCAGCGGTCAGCAGGGCCTCGACGTTGTCGAGGGACTGCTTAGCCTGGGCCTCGACGCCCTCGGGCAGCTTGCCGGTCGCGGGGTCGATGCCCAGCTGGCCGGACAGGAACACCATGTCGCCGGTCTGGATACCGGGGGAATACGGACCGATGGCTGCAGGTGCGTTATCGGAAGACACGACGGTCTTGCTCATGTTTTTCTCCTTACGATCAAATAGAGAGCGTGAGCGCGGCGTTCACACCGGGAGGCACAGTTCGGTCTGAACGCCGCGCTTGATTGGGATAGTACTCAAGGTTTCCGCGCGATGCAAGAATTTTATTATTGTGCGATAAAGTTTTATCGATCAACGGTGCCCCTCGGCCGGCAAACGGCACAGCCGACCACCTGGTGAGCGATCCGTTTTACTGCGAAGCCTGCTGATGACTTTGTCCTGCTTAAATTACGGGCGTCGCCTGCCGCGCCCGATATCGGCCTCGAGGTCTGAGCTGCGTCACCGCCGCGGTCGGGAAGCCCCACGCCATGCGGGCCAACGACACGCCGGACAGACACCGGCTGGTCAGGCGGCTCGATGGGCCTCCCTACCAAGATAATCTCCAAAAGCGCTTGGAGATATGCTCGCCATGGCATATGTCCCGTTCGGACCCCTTCTGGCCTCAATCCCACCGGGCTCACCCCTTAACCCCGGTCTCCCCTCCGATGCCGTTGACGAACCACTTTTCCGTCAACGCAAACAGGGCCAGCAGGGGAACGACGACGATTGCGCTGGCTGCCATTACCAAGCCCCAATTTGTACCATAGGCGCCCCCCTCGATAAAGAAGGCCCTCAACCCTTGCGAGACGAGATAGCGTGATGGGTCGTTCGTAATCAAGGACGGCCACATATAGTTATTGTAGGCAGAGATGAAACTCATCAATCCGAGCGTGACGAAAGAGGACTTTGTGAGCGGGCAGACGATATGCCACAGAATCTCCCAATGCCTCGATCCGTCCATTCGCGCCGCCTCTACGAGGCTTTTCGGAATCTGCATAAAGCCCTGCCGAAGCAAGAAGACGCCAAAGGTCGATACCGTGCCCGAGATTATCAACCCCGTAAAGGTGTTCAGGAGATTCAGGTGAGAAAGGATAATATAGGACGGGATATACGTTGCCGCCACGGGCAGCATATACGTCGCCATGACAGTGACGAAGATGCCGTTCTTCCCTCGGAAATCCATGAACACCAAGGCGTAGGCGAGCATGGCGGATGTAAAGACCTGCAAGGCAACGATCAGCAGCGAAATCCAAGTGGTGTTGAAGATGTAGGCCGGAATGGGCGAAGCCGTTATAACGCCGACGATGTTGCCAAAATCAACATGGCTCGGGAGAAAGGAAACCGATCTCATGACCTCCTCGCTCGGTTTCAACGAGCTGCAGACCATCCATATAAACGGAAGCGCCGTCAAGGCAGAGAAAAACGTCAAGAATAAGACGCGGAGCCCCAAGAAGGACAGCCTTTTTAAACCCTGATTACTCATAGTTCACCCACTTTTTAGAGTATCTAAACTGGAAAATCGAAAGCGCCACCGTGATGATCATCATGATGACGGCGATCGCCGACGCCTTTCCCATCGAGAATTCTTGGAATCCCAGCTGATAGTACATATACAGCAGGGTCCTCGTGGAGCCGGCAGGGCCTCCCTGTGTCAAGATCTGAATCTGGTCATATGCCTGCAAAGAATTGATCATCGTGATGATGGTCAAAAAGAACGTCGTGGGGGAGATCGAAGGCAGCGTGATATCAAAGAATTGGCGGACTCCACGGGCCCCGTCGATGGAGCTGGCCTCATACAGATCTCTCGGCACCTTCTCCAGTGCAGAGAGGTAGAAGATCATGGCATATCCGAGCGACTTCCATATCGTCACGATGATGACGGATAGCATCGCGGTATCCGACGACGAAATCCACTGCAATCCGGGAAGATGGAAGACATTCAATATTTGGTTGGCAAGGCCGTTGTCTGGCTGAAAAATCCACGTCCATACGATAGAAATGGCGACCGTCGGCGTGACCCAGGGCGAGAATATGATGAATTTCAGAAACTCTGACCCGCGGAATTTCCTTGAAAGGGCCAAGGCCAGCAATAACCCCAGAACGATCGTGGGGACCAGGGTGCCCACCGTAAAAACGAGGGTATTCAACAGGGCCTCATAAAAACGGCTATCGTGAAACACCGCGATATAATTGTCGAATGCCACATAATTGAACGCCGGACTCATGAAATCGGAGTTGGTGAAGCTCATCCATATTGCCTTGCAAATTGGATAGAGCCAAAACACGCTCAACGGGACAAACGCGGGCAGCACAAACAGGAGAACACTCCCTATTTTTTTCAGTTTATATTTTTCCATTTCCAATCACTCTCTGAAGAGTCGGGGACATCGACGCCGGGCGAACGTGGGCCGCAACACGAGGACATGGTCTCCGTCCGCATGCGCGCAGCAGCCTTGTCCAGGGATTCTCATATGCCATACATAATCAGGGGCATCGGCGGTGCATATCGAACCGCAGGCCATCCATCGGACACAGCAAGCCTATGACCGACCAAAATGGACTGCCGCGCTCTAATCCGCATCATACGTGAAGACGAGAGCCGTCTGCGGCCTAATTGCAAATGGTCGCTCCGCTTTCGATATCGAAAAAGTGGATGTGCGCTTCGTTGAGGCGTAGATGCACCTCTAGACCCGGCCTGTATGAATTGCTCTCCTCGATCGACGAAACGATGTCTCCGTCGCTTGTCTTGACATGAAGTACCCCCTCATAGCCAAGCATCTCGTAAACATCGATGCGACCCGAGAAAAAGGAGTCCTTCTTTTCGCATGGGATAACGTGCTCTGGCCTAATTCCCAAAACCACCCTTGAGTTTTGCTTTGATCGGCCACGGATTTCCCTTGCCCGCTCCTCATTCACCCTGAGTTCGCCATCCGTGCCCCGCACATAGACGTCCCCGTCTCTTTCCACGAGGTCGACCTCAACGAAATTCATTCCGGGCATGCCGATGAACCCCGCAACGAAACGATTTGCCGGGTAGTGAAACATATTGTACGGGGTATCGATTTGCTGAACGACGCCATTGTTCATGGCGACTATTTTGGTCGCCAGCGTCATGGCCTCTGTCTGGTCGTGCGTCACATAGATAAACGTCGTGTCGAGTTTTTCATAGAGTGAGGCGATCTCGACGCGCATTTGCGCCCTGAGCTTGGCATCCAGATTCGAGAGCGGCTCGTCCATGAGAAACACCCTTGGCTTTCGGATCAGGGCCCTGCCCATCGCCACCCTCTGTTTCTGCCCGCCCGACAGTTGATTTGGCCTCCTGTCCAGCAGGTCCTCCAGGTTGAGCATGGAGGCGATTTCACTTACGCGGGCCTCGATCTCGTCCTTTGGGACTTTATGTATCCTCAGCGAGTAGGAAATGTTGTCCTTTACGGTCATATGGGGGTAGAGCGCATAGTTTTGGAAGACCATCGCTATATTGCGGTCTTGGGGCTCCACCTCATTCATGACTTGTCCATCGATCAGCAGGTCACCTTGGGAGATGCTCTCGAGGCCCGCGATCATCCTGAGCGTAGTAGATTTCCCGCATCCCGAGGGACCTACGAGAATCACGAATTCCTTTCCTTCGATATCGAGATTGAAGTCTCGAACCGCCTCATAGCCGTTCTCATATGTCTTATTAACGTGTTTGAGTTGAATAGTCGTCATAGTACTTTTTTCAATTCTCCTATATTCGTTAGAACGAGATCGGCATACGGGGCGAGCGTCCGTTCGGAAGAGACACCGGTTAACACTCCAACAGTCCGGGCGCCCGCGTTTCGGGCAAACCGAAGATCATTTGGGGTGTCCCCCACCATCAGAACATGTTCGCACGTCGTATCCCATGCCCGCGCACAGTAGCCGATCAGCTCGGCATCTGGTTTTTTTGGAATGGGGCCATCGCATGTGGACACGATGTCCGCCGCTATGCCATTTTCCCGCAGGAACCCCTGCGTGACTTCCGTGTTGTCGGTTGTTGCGATGGCGACCCGAATCCTCTTCTTTTTCAGAAATGCAAGCAGCCCATGTATATCTGCCGTCAGGGTACAAGGCTGGCGAGCTGCCTCCTCTTCGAAAGCCCGCGTCATGTCCCCCAAAAAGGAGGCCCCGTCCACCTCGACGCCGCCGCGCGCATACACCTCCGATACGGCACGAGAGATTGTTCCATAGGTCCCGACCGCCAATTGGCCCTCCGGATCCACTTCTCCGCCCTCGGAAACTCCGAGGGCGGAAAGGCAATCCTGATATTCGATGGCATCCGCCTGGTACAGTTCCCGGAGCCTCGAGAGCACTCGGCATGTCACGGGAATCCAGAAGGGCTGGAACTCTATCAAGGTTCCATCTTTATCGAAGATGACCCCGCGAACGTCATGCAATTTCATCTATCGCCGCCCCAAAGGTATCGAACTGATGCTCTCTTTCACAGCAATACACGGGATTGGCGTAGAAGATGCAGTCCCCTTTTTCATTTTCCGCGCCGAAGCGCATCCAATGGTATGCGTCCGTACTCCAATTGACCCGGTATGATGCGGTCGCCCTCCTGTGCTCGAAATCGAACTCGAGACGCAGGCTCTCCCTCACGCCGTCCCTGATAACAAAAAGATGAATCGGCTCGCGCACATTGTCGAATCGGAAGACGGCTTCGAAGGTTCCGGGCTCAGGCATTGCGTCACCCGGGAGCACTTCGCGCCCGTTCTCGCGCATGCAGAAGCTCACTTCAATGTATCTCGTAACGAATACGTGGCACTTTCGAAGTGCCTCGAGTATCTTGTTTTGGCTCAGCCCCTCGCTATACACATGCGTGGTCGGATCCCCCACAATGGACGGTCCGCTCTCGGGCGTATACCACTCATGCAGCAATGCGTGCGTGTCGCTTCCCCCGATACCGCAGATCTGCCATCCGTCATTCCACATCGCATCGATCAGCCTGACTGCCTTTTGATTCGCCTCATGGTTATTCGGATAGGTGGGGTCGTTTATGATTTCAAGGCAATCAACTTTATCTAGGGGATAATCTGGACATGACCATTGCCACGGCACTAAAAATGGGTGGTTGATGCTGATAACGCTGCGTTCCGCATGCAATTGACCGAGGATGTCCAGAAAGGCCTCTCGACTGTCGCCGGCGCAGACACGGTCCAGATTGTCGGGACGTTTTTTTAAACCGAAGGCATTCGCATGCCCATATATCGTTGTTATCTCCGTCCCGCAGATAACGAGTAGGTCCGTTTCGACCCATGTCGCGGGGACCAGATTGTGCTCGGTCGCCGAGTAAAAATCCAATCCCATGAGGTCTGCCTTTGCCATCTGATTGGAAAGACGCTCATGCCCGTCCGACAGAACTGTGTGGCAGTGAAAATCTCCCTTATACCAGCCGGTGTGATTTCTCTTCATGTGATCTGGATCATATCCGGACAGCTTTCCCCGCCTGTCCATCCAGACAACGGTCCCGCACGGATCGGCTTGCCCCGCGCATCCAGATTCACAGACTACGTCTACCCGCGCAGTGTGGAGAAGATGGGACCGCGCATCATGCCATAGCACGAGCTCGATCGTGTACATCCCCTTCGTCAACATGCACGGTATAGCGCCATTTGATGCTCTTCTTATATCATTCGCGATCGTGATGACATTTCCACCGGTCCCCAATTGCCTGTGGAAGAGCACGTTGTCTGCGCTGTCTTTGACGAACAGGTCCACAGAAGCCAGTATCGATGGTTTCCCCTCGACCGAAATGGTTATTGCATCTTCGTCGTCATTCAAGAGAAGCTGCTGCTTTTGAATGGCAGCAGCTTCTCGTGAGAACGTGTACTTCAGTTCCTTTTTCATAGCTACTTGTTTACTGCATCCAAAGCAGCCTGTGCAGTCTTCTGCGCTTCGTCCAGGGCCTCTTTTGCGGGAACATTATCGATCTCGACCTTATCGGCCGCTACCTTCAGGGCATCGTGGACCTGCCCGTTGGTCGGATCGACAGGATAGATGGAAGCGTGCTTCGCCTGGTTAAAGGGAACGACGGCCTGGGGATGCTCCTCAAGGTATTTCTTGTACGTATCGTCTTCCATGATCTTTTTATTCACCGGAACGTATCCGACGGTCGTGCTCCACTCGACTTGGGAATCGACAGACATGAAGTACCTCAGGAAATCGTACGCGCCCTGTTTCTCTGCATCGCTCGATGATTTCAGAATGCTCATCGTCTGTGCCCCCGCCGTGGGCTTTGATTCGGTAGCACTGGACCAAGCAGGCTGTTCAATGGCCTGAACGATATTGAAATCGAGGTCCGCCTGATCTCCCGAAGAACCCGTATAGCCGCCGGCCTTGTTTTGGATAACATCGTCGATGGTGTCGTACCAGTACTCCCAGCCCTGTCCGCCAGAGTGGATGGCCATCGTCTTGTCGTCATGGATCCACTTGCGGAATTGCTCAAACACCTCGACCCACTGTTTTGAATTGATCGTTACCTTCTTACCATCCTTCGAGAATACCGAGGCGCCGTTGCTGAGAGCAGCATCGATCATATTGTCTGGGCCCCACATGGGCTCCCATCCATATTCGTACTTTCCGGTCGCCTTGATCTTTTTGGCGGCATCGCCCAAATCCTGCCAAGTCTTTATGGACGATGGATCTACGCCGGCGTCCTCAAACGCCTTGATGTTGTAATACAGGACCTGAGTCGTTCCGTAGGCCGGCAATGCGAACTGCCCACCCTTATCGTTGGTTCCCTGACTATAAAAGGCAGAAATCAAATCGTCCTTGTTGAAGGTGTCATCCTTTTTGGTGTACTCGTTGAGATCGGCCAAGAGGTTCTTCTCGTCGAGCGTCCTTGCGGCAGAAGGACTCAATAGCACCAAATCTGGCGCAGAATTACCTGCGATGGCAGCTTGGAGTTTTTGATACGTCTCGTCATAATCCGCTTGGGTAACGGTCTTGACTTCGTATTTATCCTGGGATTTATTGTACTTGTCGACAATATCCTGGATGACGCCCACGGCTGTTTTACCGCCTGCGTACCAGAATTCTACGGTCGTCTTTTTTCCGTCATTTGCAGACGTCTGCGTCGTCTTACTGTCCTGTGCAGACTTGCCGGCATTTGTAGCCGTGCAGCCCGTTGCGTTCAATAGGCTGGTCACACATAATAAGACCGCAAGCGCAGCGCTTATCATCTTTTTGAGCATGTACATCCTCCTGGTGACACGAGTTCCGATATCGCTATCATCTTATGTACGCGGTGTTAATAAACCCGCCTGCGAAACCTTAAGGCTATGTAACGTAAACTAAAGGCTATGTAAACTAAATCCCGGGCTACTTATTGCCCTATGAGCTGCCGGCGCATTCGCTGTCCGTCTCGCCGCCCATGGGCTATCTTTCGACAGGTACGTCCAATCGCCCTCTTTCCGCCGGACCCATCGCTCAACCTTGTCGGATCCTCGACGACACGCGTAAAGACGATAGACGATGGAGCCCTCGTCTCCGCCACATTTTGACCGCTGCCGTCATCTCTTCTCCTATCGTGCCGGCCGCACATTGGACGGGCGACATGACGCTCGCCGAAACGCTTGTCTAAGATTCCAATTGATAACAAGAGCCCCGTATACAAAACGAGAGGGCGTCGAAATGAGTCGACGCCCTCTTGCGAAAGAGAGAAAGACTAATGGTCGGGCTATGACTCATTCAGTGTATGAATCGCCTCGACATCCACCGTGCGCTCGCCGGTCGAAGCAGTGCGCTCATCGATTTTGACCATGTGGACAAAACGTTCATAGCTGCACGGACGAAGCAGCGAAGTCGCCACCGTCACCGATCAGATACACGCCTCAACCAGATTGCTAACGCTTTTCTCATCCACCCCGGCGGAGAAGGAAAGGCGTATATGACCATCGAATCTGTGGGCGATTTTTTCTGCCACAAACGACATGGCCGTTTCTAATAATCAACGTTGCGCTTAATCCTCCCCGACAGATCCGGACATCTGGGCCTCGACACGCGCTTCTTCGAGATTTTCCTCGCCCTTGGGCAGGCAGATGTTCAACAAAATGGCGGTGATGGTGGAGACTACGAGCGCAGAGGAACCGAAGACGGTGCCAACCCACTCGGGCATGCCGGCGCCGGCAAGGCAGCCGGAAACCTGCTCGATGCCCAGACCAAGAGCAATGGCGGTGCCGACGATAAGTTTCTTGCGAGCCGTGAGGCCACCCTCAACGATCAGGTCGAGACCGCTCATCGTAATCGTTGCAAAGACACCAAGGACGGCGCCGCCCACGACGGGCTGTGGAATACAGGTGAGCACCGCGGCTAACTTAGGCAGAAAGCCAGCGACGATAAAGACCAGGCATGCGAAGGTAAAGACCAAACGATTCTTTACGCCATTGGAGATGATGATGCCAGTGTTCTGCTCGTAGGTCGACTGGGGAATGGCACCGACAAATGCGCCCAGGATACTCATGATGCCTAGGGAGATGATGCCGCCGGCATACTCATCGGAAGTGGGGATACGGCCTTCGACGGCGTTGACGGTCATAGCAACGCCACCCATGTTTTGCAGGCAGTTGACCACATAGACAATGGCTACGGTCGCCATGGCTGCAGGCTGGAACTCAAGCTGGAAGTGCATGATCTCGGGCATGGCAACCCATGCGGAATCGCCCACAGCGGAAAGATCGAGCATACCAAAGGGAAGCGAGACAATCGTGCCGATGACGATGCCGAACAGAAGCGAGCCCAAGCTCAAAATACCCTTACCGTAATTACCAAGCACGAACACTGCGACAAGGGTGATGATGGCGATAAGCCATGCCTGGGGCGTGCCCCACAACGGCGTTCCCATACCGCCAGCCATCCAGCGAATGGCGATCGGATACAGGGAAAGGCCAATCGTGAAAATGACGGTTCCCGTAACCACCGCAGGGAAGAGATGGCGAATGTACTTGATGAAGAGTATTTTTTAATAATTTATTATTATCAATTGCTATTTTCTGAGGCTGCTTGCGATGGGACCCAACGCGCTTGGGAAGCTTGCCCGTCGCCGAATCGATACCAAGCTGATCGGAGAGAAACAGCGCGTCGCCCAACTTGATGCTAGGAGAGTACGGACCGATGGCGGGCGGAGCATTCGTGGAAGCAATAGCCTCTTTATTCATACCGGCTCCATTCAAGAGAGGGTTTCCGTTTGGAGGCTCCGGATTATGGCTCTGGTCTATGGCCAACTTCCCGCATGCTGTCCATCGCTCCAAGGCCATGCAAACTTTTTTATAGGTAATAATTTGTTACTATGCAGAGCTCGAACAAATCGCAGACACAAGGCGGTCACGCTATACTCAAAATGAACCTCGACGAAAGATATGGCATAATGACGCAAACCAGCCACTCGCACCCCACCGCACCCACCTATCCCGAGCTTTTGGCGCCCGCCGGAGGGCCCGAGCCCTTTGCCGCCGCGCTCGCCGCCGGGGCAGACGCCATCTACTGCGGCATGGGCAGCTTCAACGCACGCCGCAAGGCCACCAACTTTACCGACGAGGCCTTTGAGCAGGCCTGCCGCGCCGCGCATCTGGCCGGCTCGCGCGTCTACGTCACGGTCAACATCGTCATCAAGGAATCCGAGATGAGCGATGCGCTGCAGCTCATCCATCGCTGCTCCACGCTGGGCGCCGACGCCTTCATCATCCAGGACTGGGGCCTGTTCTTTGAGGTCAAGCGCACGATGCCCGGCATCGAGACGCATATCTCGACCCAGGCGAACATCCACGACGACCGCGGAACCCTTTGGTGCCGCGAGCAGGGCGCCGACCGCGTGACCCTCTCGCGCGAGCTTTCCATCGACGAGATTGCCGCCATTCACGATGCCGCGCCCGATGTGGACCTTGAGGTCTTTAGCCATGGCGCCATCTGCTTTTGCTACTCTGGCCTGTGTCTGCTTTCGAGCTTTGCCATGGCGGGACGATCGGCCAACCGTGGCATGTGCGCCCAGCCCTGCCGCTTGCCCTACGAGCTGATCGACGAGAACGGTCGCTCGCTCTCCCCTGCCGGTCGCGAGCGCGCGCTGTGCCCGCGTGACACCAACACTTCACAACTTGTTCGCCGCCTGTATGACGCCGGCGCCGCGTCGCTCAAGCTCGAGGGCCGCATGAAGGCGCCCGATTACGTGTATTCCATCGTCGACGTGTATCGTCATCAGATTGATGACATGCTGGCCGGAACCACCGTTGCCAAGGACGAGAAAGACGCCCGCCAGCGCCAGCTCAAGCGCTGCTTTAACCGCGACTTTACGCACGCCTATCAGGACGGCACCTCGGGCGACGAGATGATGAGCTATGAGCGTTCCAACAACCGCGGCCAGATCGTGGGCACGGTGCTGGGCAGCCGCCCGGCCAACCGCGATGTGCGCGGCCTCAAGCCCGACGACCGCCGTCGCCGCGCCGCCATCGCCCGTATTGAGCTGTTTGAGCCCGTGGGCAAGGGCGACCTGCTGGAGCTTCGCCACGATAACGAGTTTGACCAGTTCCTGACCACCATTGCCGCCGATGATGCCGCAGCCGGTGAAGTCATCGAATGTCGCGTACCCCGCAGCATGCCCGAGGGCTGCCGCGTCCGCGTGATTCGCAGTCAGCGTGCCATCGACGCCGCCGGCGCCGCGCTCAAGCGCGATGTGCTGCGCCGCCGAGCTGTTGATGTGTCCGTCGTGGCGCGTCTGGGCGAGCCGTTTACCGTTACGCTCACCTGCTGCGACGACCCTTCGCTTACGGCCACGGCCACGGGCTTTACCGTCGAAGCCGCCAAGACCCGTGCGGTCGAGGCGTCCGATCTGGTTGAGCACGTCGGCCGCATGGGTTCCTCTCCCTTTGAGGCTGCGAGCTTTGAGGTGGCGCTCGATGAGGGCTGTGGCATGGGTTTCTCCGCCGTACATAAGGTGCGCGCCGCCGCTTGCAAGGCGCTGGAAGAGGCCATTCTGGCGCCGTACGCGGAGCGCGCGAAAACGCTCGAGCTGCCGGCGATTGTCACCAGTGATTCCCGCCCCGCGCCCGAGCACTACCGCGACGAGCCGCAGATCTGCGCCACCGTCACCTCGCTCGAGGCCGCCGAGGCAGCGCGGGCGGAGGGTGCAACGCGCATCTACATGACCACCGACGCGCTCGATGCGGCCAAGCTCTCCCCCGCCGATACGTTTGAGCAGGGCATCGTACCCGTGCTCGATGAGGTCTGCCGCGCCGTTGACCACGTCCGCGTTGACCCATGGGTTGTTGCCGGCGCCACGGTCGCTATTGGCAACATCTCTGAGCTTGCCCTGGCCGCCCAGGTTGGCGCCACGGCCGAGATTCGCTCTTGCCTGCCGGTGCACAACACGCCCTGCATGGAGGCGCTTGCCGAGCGCGGAGCCGGTGCGTTTTGGCTCTCGCCCGAGATCACGCTCGACGAGATTATCTCGCTCGGCACCGCCGCGCCCGTGGCTCTGGGCATCACCGTCTTTGGCCGCCCGCGCGTCATGACAAGCGAGCATTGCATTCTGCAGGTTGCCAACGGCTGCATCCACGATTGTGCCAACTGCCGCCTGCGTGCCCGCAAGCTCTCGCTCAAGAATATCGACGGCAAGGTCATGCCGGTGCGTACCGACATCCACGGCCGCTCACGCCTGTACGACGCCTACCCCATCGACCTCACGCCGCAAGTTCCGCAGCTGCTCGATGCCGGCGTGCGCCGTCTTATGGTCGACGGAACCTTGCTCGAGGCCGATGAGATTGGCCGTGCCGTCGCTCGCGTCCGTCGCGCTGTCGAGGCGGCTCAAGCCGGCCGCAAGCCGGCCGCCCGCCTGCGCGGCGCCACCTCGGGCTGCATGTTTGTGGGAATTAGCTAACCGAAAGGCTTACACGTGAACGAAGAACCTCAAGTCCTCTACTGCGACGCCTGGCTCATGGCCATCGACAAGCCCGCCGGCATGATTGTCCACGGCGACGGCACCGGCGAGCGCACGCTTACCGACTACGCCAGCGATCTGCTGCTGGCGATGGGCGACGGCTTTGCCGCGACTGACATGCAGCCGCTCAACCGCCTGGATCGCGACACCACCGGCGTGGTGCTGTTCTCGCTCGACAAGCAGACGCAGCCCGCCTTTGACCAGATGGTCATCGACCACGCATTCGAAAAGCACTATCTGGCGCTCGCCGAGGGCAAAATCGACTGGAACGAGAAGCTCATCGACAAGCCTATCGCCCGCGACCGCCACGATAGCCGCAAGATGCGCGTTGGCGCCAGCGGCAAGCCATCTCAGACGCGCGTCAAGGTACTCAAGCGCCTTAAGAGCCGCCGCGGCCTGCCCACGCGCTCGTATATTGATGTCGAGCTGCTCACCGGCCGCAAGCATCAGATTCGCGTGCACCTGGCAAGCGAGCATCATCCCCTGGTTGGCGACGACCTGTACGGAACGCCGCGCCCCTGCGGCCTCATGCTCCATGCCCACAGCGTGTCCTTTACGCATCCCGTAACCGGCGAGCACATCCACATCGAAGCCCCTTGCCCCTGGGAGCCCTAAACCACCACAATGGGAACAGGCACCTTTATGATGGTTTTGCCTTGTTACCCGTTTGTTTGTTAGACCGTGACGACGTTGTCCATTGCCCGGTACTTGGCGGGCACCTCGCCCGCGGTGATGATCGTTGCATCGCGGAAGTCCGCGAACTTGATGGGCGCCACCATGCCAAATTTACTGGCGTCCGAGATTACGAAGCGTTTGGCCGTATGGCGCATCGAGATGCGTTTGACCTGTGCCTCCTCGATATCGGGCGCCGTGAAGCCCTGCTCGGCGGCAATGCCGTTAGAGCCCCAAAAGCCGCAGTTGAAGTTGTAACGGTCTAAGGTTGCCAAGGCATCGGGGCCAACGAGCGCCTCGGTCTCGGGTTTGAGCTCGCCGCCCAGCACCACGGTACGCATGCCGCGCAAAGCGAGATGCTGAGCATGGAGCACGGAATCAGTCACATAGGTGACACCTTCAAGGTGTGGAAGATGCTCGATGAGCCTGAGCGTCGTCGAGCCCGAGTCGATGTACACAAAGCTCTCGGGCTCCACCAGCGCCGCCGCACGGGCGCAGATACGTTCCTTGTCGTCGTTATGGAGATCGCTGCGCTCATTAAGCGTTAGGTCGCGCGTCACGTGCGCGCGCTCAAGGCTCGTCGCCCCACCGTGCACCTTGGCGATACGGTGTGCGCGATTGAGCGTCTGCAGGTCGCGCCGAACGGTAGACGCCGTCACGCCCAGGGCCTCAGCAAGCTCCGGTACGGTAACCGAGCCCGTCTGCTGCACCATCGACACGATTGCGTTGAGCCTATCTTCCGCAAGCATCGCTTACTCCTCCTCGGGGTACACGACTCCCCAATCGGCGCGAAGCTTGGTCATAAGCTCCATAACATCAGAAGCATAATCCAGAAGCTCGCGCTTGGAGTCGTCGCCGGCAACGGCCTTCTCAAGATCGGCCATCTCATAACACAGGGCGTAAGCCTCGGTGCCTGCGTGGACCTCCTCGCGGTGGCCGTCCGCAGTCCACACGATGGTCGCGTGATCGGCACGCGGATATTCGTTGACCTCGATGTAGCACTTGTCAAAGCTGATGACCGAGCGCTTGGGCTGCTTGGAGTGAAGCGTAAGGCTCACGACGCCCAGCTGCTGCTCGGCATTGCGGCAGACGATGCCGCCCGCAACATCGACTCCAGTCTCGCAGGTGTTGCCTAGAGACACGACCTCGGCGGGCTGGCTCGCCATAAACAGGCGCATGACGGACAGGGCATACACACCAATATCGAGCATGGCACCGCCGGCAAGGTTGCGATTGTAGAAACGGTTGGTCAGGTCGCCGTACTCCTTGTAGCTACCAAAGTTGAGCTGAGCGAGGTTCATGCGGCCGAACTCGCCGGCATCCATGCGGCGACGCAGCTCTTGATACAAGGGCATGTGGAGCACCGTGGTAGCGTCCATAAGGACCACGTTGTGCTCGGCGGCAATGGCACGGGCCTCATCGAGTTCAGCGGAATTGAGGGTAATGGCCTTCTCGCAGAGCACGTGCTTGCCGGCGGCCAGCGCGTCACGCAGATAGGTGATATGCGTGTTGTGCGGCGTGGTGATATAGACGGCGTCGATGCCCGGATCGGCGTAGAGGTCCTCAACCGATTCATAGACCTTCTCGATGCCATACTGCTCAGCAAAAGCCTGAGCCTTGGACAGCGTACGGTTGGCGACGCCCGCAAGCTTGCGGCCGGCAAGAGCGAGAGACTGGGCCATCTGGTTGGCGATAACGCCGCACCCGATCACAGCCCAACGAAGCTCGGGAGCCGTAAAGATATCATCGGGGAATGGCTTGTCCTGGACCGAAGCGAACGCTGCTTTTGCGGCTGCCGCGGAGTCGAGTGGAGCCTGCTTGGAATCTACCATATGTGCCTCCTGTGTCATAGAACGTCTTGCATTTCGGATAGCTCTATATTCGCACAAACACGCGCGTCTGTGCGTGTTTGTGCGTATCTCACCGCTAAACGGTCATTTTTGTCCCGTAAACGGCGCATCTATACGCATATTCACGCAATCCCACGCACGCAAATACGCACAAATGCGAACCGGTCATTGCTCAGAGACAGGGGCTTATGCTTAGAACTCAAAAGACAGGATGATCCGCTTCGCCTCGTCGCTCATGGCGCGCTGCAGCTCTAAGGACCGTCCCAAACTGCCGACAGAAAAGGAACGTTCCAAACTGCAGACAGAAAAAGAACGTCCCCAGGCGCCGGCATTTCAAGAGCACTCATTTAAGTCTGTCCCCAATGAGTGGGAGTAATCAGAGACCCTTTGCGAGGGAGGCCGGACGTGGCCTTCCTCGTTTTTATTCATGGACTTTAGTCCGTGCCGCGCGGCACGCGCGGCATAGAAAGCCACCCGCTCAGCGGGTGGAGGCCAATTTCCGCTACGCGACAAAAACCTTCCCCCTAGCATGAGGATTGTTCAGGTCATCATACTAGGGGGAAGGTGATTGCTGTGGCCCAGAAAGCCAACAGCCTCGCGCACACGAAATGGCTGTGCAAGTACCGCATCGCACCGAGGTCAAGCTCATCGCCGCCATCGTCGAGAAGCACCCCAAGGTGCGCTTTGCCGCGAGCCGCACCTCGGCCCACGCCGACCTCTACGACCGTATGGAGCAGGCCCTGTGCGAGCGCGTGGCCAACGCGGTGGAGGTCGTCCGCTCCGACATCAGCCCCGCGCTTCTTGTCCACACCGGTCCAAACCTCGTGGGTGTGGCGGTCCAGGGACTCTAGCGGAGGCGGGGCGTCCTGCCCCAAAAACAAATGCAAAAGACGAGCACTTCTTGCCGCTCAATTGGCAAGAAGCGCTCGTCTTTTCTTAACGCGTTGTATGGCGGAGAGAGCGCAAGTTACGCGAGCGCCCTTCTTGCCAGCTCGGCCGCGCCGAGGATTCCTTGGTCGCCGCCGCAGCCCGGGGCGCAGATGTAGCTCTCCATGTCCTTAAGCTCGGCGGTCTGGATGTAGCCACCCAGATATTCGAGGGTCTTCTTGCGGACGATGCCGTAGAGCTGCTCCTGGTGCATCACGCCGCCGCCGAGGACGATGCGGCGAGGCGAGTACATGAGCACGAGGTTCGCGCACATCTGCCCCAGATAATCCCCCTCGAGCGCCCACACCTCATCGTTGTCCGCGAGCTCGGCCGCGGGCTTTCCCCAGCGCGCGGCGATGGCGGGGCCGGAGGCGAGCCCCTCGAGACAGCTCGCGTGGCTCGGGCAGACGCAGCGTCCCTCCTCGGTGGGACGGGTCCTTACCAGCATGTGACCGGCCTCGGGGTGCAGCATGCCGTGAAGGAGTCTGCCCGCGCACATGACGCCCGCGCCCACGCCGGTGCCGATGGTCACGTAGACGGCGTCCTCGAGCCCCTTGCAGCAGCCGAAGACCACTTCGCCGAGGCAGGCAACGTTCACGTCCGTGTCGTAGGCCACCGGAATCCCGAGGGCGTCGGCGAACGCGGCGCGAAGACCATGGCCTCGCCACGCGAGCTTGGGCGTCTGGAGGATGGAGCCGTAGCGCTCGTCGTTGGGGTCGACGCAGGTCGGGCCGAAGGCGCCGATGCCCAACGCGTCCACATCGCGGGCGGTGAACCACTCGATCATCTGCGGGACGGTCTCGGCGGGCGTAAGCGTCGGGGTCTCCATACGGTCGAGGACCTCGCCGTCGCCGGACATCACGGCACAGACCATCTTGGTCCCGCCGGCTTCGAGGGCGCCGAGCCTCATTTGCTTTTCGCTCATGTGATCCTCCTTACAAAGGGACGCCTGCAGTCATGGTCAACCGCGGGCGCCCATAACGTTGGCTTGTTTCGAGGCGACCCTACCTGGGCACGCGGTCCTGCCTTGCGGCAAACGGGGCGAGCACGGCGTGCGGCTCGCTTTGGTACCAGTAGGCGACGGTGGAGATGTCGTCCTCGCGCTCGTAGAGCTTGATGTCGTCGTTGCCGAGGTCCTGGAACGTCACGCGCAGGTCCTCCTTGAACGAGATCGGGTCGGGAAGGTGCCACCTGTAGAGGCCGTGCCTGGGCAGCGCGTCGTCGTTAGTCGCGAGCATCGGATTCGGGTTCGGCTTGCCCGCGCTGAAGCGGTCGCGCGTGGCGTCGCGCGTCGAGCGGTACGGGTAGCCGGCGAACAGCGTGTTGAAGCACTGCGCCTCGGGCAACGCGTGGGGCGGCCTGTCGAGGAAGGCCCAGGCACCGCCGAAGTAGTCCTCGGCTCCCGTCGAGGTGACCGTGGGGAACTCCTCGTCGCCGTCGAGGAAGAACTTCATCTCGCCCTCGCCCCACCAATAGCGCTCCAGGGCGCACAGGGCCATGTAGGTGCCGACGTAGTAGCCCTTGCCGCGCACGCCGTCGAGCACGGTGTAGTCGACGCCCCTGCGGGTGCTTCGCTCGCGGTTAAAGCGGGCGTGGAAGTACATGGCGTCGTCCGGCACGTCGGTGAGCGCGTAGTTGAACGTGTAGAAGATGTACTTAATGAACCCGGGGTGCTCGCTCGTAAGCGTGACCTTGGCGTGCTTCCTGAAGGGCATCTCGAAGTAGCAGTTCATGCCGCCCGTCGGGTTCACGCAGATGGGCATCGAGTTGACGATGGCGCGCTCACCGAAGCCGTTGCAGAAGAAGTCGCCGACAGGGCACTCGACCGAGGGGGTCTCCTCGTCGTCCCAGTAGAAGCGCAGCACGAGGTCACGCATGACGAAGCTGCCAGCGGCGGTCTTGTCGGGGACGGTCATCCAGATGTGGCGGATGATGCCGGGGCCCTCGATGTCCGCGAGCGTGATGGTCTCGCCGGACTCAAGGGGCACGCAGCACGAGCCCTTGCGGCCGACGCCGAGGTGGCTGGCCGACATGGCGGCGCGGCCCTTCTCGCCCGTGATGTTCTCGGGGGTGATGGCGCGGCTTTCCTCACCGCCGTGCATCCACACGTCCTTAAGGAACTCTCTCATCGTCGACCTCCTCTATTCGTCGTCGTCGCACTCGGCGGAACTGGCACCGTTCACGTAGATGATCTGCTGGCGCGCCTCGTTGACGAGGGCGTCGAAGTCGAGTTTCTCGTCGGGGCGCGCGAGCGCGACCGTCATGGCGAGCGGGAGGTTGACACCCGCGATCACGTGGATCCGGTCGGAGGCGAAGCGGGAAAAGCGCTGGTTCACGCTGCCGCCGTACGCGTCGGTGAGGACGACGACCTCGTCAGTGCCCGAAAGAGCCGCCTCGACCGCCGCGTCGAGCCCCTCGCCGTTGTCGTTCACGTAGGCGCACACGGCGTTGACGGCGTCGCCCTTACCCGTAAGGAACTCGAGGGTGTCCTTGAAGCCCTGGGCGAGAAGGGAATGGCTCGCCACAACTATCTTTCTCATTGATTCACCAATCTCTTGGGTCGAAGCTAGGCGAGGATGCCGGCGGCGGAGGCGACCATCGCGAGGACGATCACCACGAGGATGAGGGCCGTCATGCTCGCGTTCTTCTTGGTAAGAAGGTAATACGCGCTTCCCGTGATGGCGGCGGGGATCATGGCAGGCAGGATCTTGTCGAGCAGCGGCTGAATCTCCATCGCGACGTCGCCGAAGCTGAAGCTAATCGGGCAGGTGACGCCGATGACCGAGGCGATGAGGCAGCCGACCACGGTGAGGCCGAGCACGGAGGCGGCGGCAGTGAGGTTGGGAAGCTTCTCGCTGAAGTCGGTGACGAGCTTCACGCCCTGCTTGTAGCCGAACTCGAGGGCGTGCATGCGGACCCAGAAGATGGCCAGGATGAGCGCGAACCAGATGCCGGCTCCCACGGGGTTGCCCTCGATGGCCATGTAGGCGGCGATGGAGCCCATGATGGTCGGGATCATGGTCATGAGCAGGGAGTCGCCGACGCCGGCGAGCGGTCCCATGGTGCCGATCTTCAGGTCTTGGACGGCGTCCGCCGCCGCTAGGCCGTCGCGCTCCTCCATGGCCACGCAGGCGCCAAGGATGATGGCGGCGAGCCAAGGCTGGGTGTTGTAGTAGCGGAAGTGGTTGTTGAGCGCTTGCTTATAGTCCTCGTCGTTCGTGTAGATCTTCCTCAGGACCGGCGAGAGGGCGTAGGTGACTGAGGCGCCCTGCTGGGTCTGGTAGTTGAAGGTGCACACGCTCATGAGCCAGCGCCAGTTCGCGTTGCGCAGGTCCTTCTTGGTGACCTTGTAGCCGGAGGGCTTGCCCTCGGCGACGGCGGTGATGTTCTCGTTTTCCATGGTTACTCATCCTCTCCGATGAAGGCGTCTGCGGAAGCGTGGGCGGCGAGCTCGGTGTCCCTCTCGGCACGCTGGTAGAACGCAATCGCGAGGGCAACGCCGACGATGGCGGCGCCGATGATGGGCACGTTCAGGAAGGCCGAGAGGAAGAAGCCGGCGAGCAGGTACTGGAAGTACTTGGCGGTTGGCATGTAGCGGAGCAGCATGGCGATACCGACGGCCGGGAGCATCTTGCCGGCGAGGGTGAGGCCGGAGAGGAACCACTGGGGCATGACCTCGAGGAGCCAGTTGACGGCGGGCTGGCCGAGCGTCACGGAGACAAAGACGGGCAGGGCGGCGCACAGGCCGAAGAGCGCGGGGCAGACCCACAGGATGGCGTTCATCTGATTGAACTTACCCTCGTTGCAGAACTTCTGGGACTTCTCGACGACAAAGCCGTTAAGGATCTTGGCGACGACGTCGAGCTGGATGCCGAGCATGCCGACCGGCAGGCCGATGGCGAGGCCCGTGTCGGAGCCCAGGGTCACGCCGTAGGCGGTGGCGATGATGGCCATCGTGCCGTAGTCGGGAATGGAGGAGCCGCCGAAGCCCGCGACGCCGAGCTGCATGAGCTGAATGGTGCCGCCGATGACAAGGCCGGTCTTCCAGTCGCCCATGACGACTCCGGTGATGAGGCCCCAGAAAACGGCGTAATTGACGAAGATCATCGGGATGCCGTAGTAGTCCACGTGCTTGATGAAGGCCAGCAGGGTCAAAAGGACGACCTGCAGGATAGTGAAGTTGACCATATTTCCCCCTTAGATGAGGTCTGCGACGGAGACGGGCTTGTCGGCGGGCACGAACTGGGCCGTCACCTTGACGCCACGGGCGATGAGCGCCTTGTAGCTCTGGACGTTCTCGGCGGAGGCGTAGGCGCGCTGGGTGAGCTGGATGCCGTCCTCCTTGACGAGCGAGCCGCCGACGACCAGCGACGGGAGCTCGACGCCCGACTCGACCAGGCGAAGCATCGTCTCGGGCTCCTTGGCGATGACGAAGACCTTCTCGCGGTCGTACTTGCCCGCGGCGAAGTTCTTGAGCGCGGTCTGCTCGGAGATGATCGAAACGGCCATGCCCGCGGGGCGCGCCATCCTCATGGTGGACTTCAGGACCTCGTCGCCGGCGACCTTGTCGTCGATGACCATGACTCGGGTCGCGCCCGACACCGGGGCCCACTGCGTCACGATGATGCCGTGAAGCAGGCGATTGTCGATTCGTGCCATAACAACACTCATGTTTGCTCCTATCAAATGAAGTTTTGCGTTCGGTACTGCCTCGGCACTATCCGGATTCGCGCCGGGCAAGGGGTTATCGGATTATTGAGGACGCGCGGTCAGCTTGCGGCGGCGCGGGGAAGGTCACTCGTCGAGCAGGAGGTCCGAGGAGCCGAGGCGCTCTTCTCGCGCCGGGGCGGCGCTCACGCTTATGTAGTCGAAGACATATGCGATCTCGCTTACGGGAACCTCTACGCGATAGCGCGTCGAGATGCTCGAGAAGCTCTGCCTGAAGGACTCGATGAAATCGGCGCGTTCCTCCTCGAAGCGGTCCTGGCCAACGTAGGTCTCAATGGGGTTTCTGGTAACAAGGCGCTCGACGAGACAGCAGAGGTGAACGTAGAGCCCAATGATGGCGTTGCTGCCGATCTTCTCGCCTGTCCTGCGCTGAAGCTCGTGCACGGCGCTCTCGATCTCATGGAATAGCCGCTCCGGGTCGAGGATGGTGATGGAGCGGATGACGTTCTGCAGCGTCATGTTCGAGAGCAGCTTCTCGTGGAAAGAAGAGAGCTCGGAAGCGTCAAGCCACCTGCCGAACACGGCATCAACCTTAGAGGCGGACGCCGTCGACATGATGTCCTCGAGGGCGACGAAGGGGACGGAGGCGACCCCGGGGTCTCCCGTGCCGATGACGGCGCAGACGCGGTGCTCGGAGAAAACGGCGTCGTTCGACCCGTTCGCGACGAGCTGCTTGAAGGGCCTCGTGAGCAGGCGCGCGCCTATGGTGCGCGGGAGGCTCTGCGAGACGAGCTGGCGTATCCTCTCCGCGGCGTCGACCCCGGACTCGGAGCAGAAGACGATGGCGTCCTCACGGTTGACGCGCTCGATCACCTTGCAGTGCGTCACGCACGCGGCGGTCGCATCGCCAAGAACCTCGGCGATGGACTTGCCGCCGAGCAGCCCGACCCCGATCTCGAGCGCAAGACCGGTAGAGACGTTGTTCACCACGCCGATAGTGGAGTCGGTAACGTTCTCGAGGGCCTTATAGGCCTCCTCCAAGGAGCCCATGTCGACGAGGAACACGACCCCGGTACAGTAGGAATGGCGGTCGACGAGGCGCTGGAGCGGACCGACGATGTCCTTCAGCTGCTGGTCGTAGGGCATGTCGACAGCCTCGTACACATGCATGCCGAGCATACGGTTCGCCGCGTCGGCGATGCTCGTCGCCGTTGAGTAGCCGTGGGACAAGATGACGCAGAGCGTCCGAAGGGCCTTCGCATCGCGAGACTCCGATGCGACGCACAGCGTCAGAAGCGTCTTCGTGAAGTGATCGAGCGAGATTCCCAGCGCCCCTTCACGTCTGCGGCGACCTGATCGGAGACACTCGAGGCAAACGGCAATTCGGAGGTCACGGCACCGAGGAGATGGGAGATTTGCTCCGCACAGGCAGACTTTCGCTTAGCCAGGCCGATACCCGGCCACAACTGCAGGCAAATCTCCTGGGCCAGTAGAAAAGCGACCTTCCTCGAAAGCTCGATGCCATAAGAAGAGCCTGCGTCGGCAAGGACCGCGCCCACGACGCGCTCGAAGGCGCGCGACCTCGAGGAGGCGACGCCGTGGTCGAAGATCAAGTGATCCTCAACGCCGCGCACAGCGGAGACAGCTTGCGAGACAAGCTCGGAGACAGAGAGCTCCCCGGCGCAGAATCGCTCATCGAGGGAGCACAGGGCATCGAGCGCCTGCTCGACCGGCCCTGTGCTCTCGGCGGCATCCAGAGACGCGTCGATCAGAACGCCATCGTCGGGCTGTTGATCGATCTGCGCGGAGGAGAGGAGCCCGCTGGGAAGAAGATACGGGCGAACGACGACGTAGTCGCCCTCGCGATTGAGGAACGCTTTGGCACAGCAGTTCGTCACGCAGGCGCGCAAGCCGGCGATGTTATCGGAAAAGTCCGCGTTCACGAGGCAACGGTATGCGCCGCGGCTGATCTTCACATCAGAACCGATTCGGCACCCCTCGCTGCGCAGGAAGCTCAAGATGAGATCCTCGCGCTCCTCGGGGGTCCGCTCCTTGAGTGAGGGGACGCGGGCACAGATGGGCATTTTGCTGTAGGCCGAGGAAACCTTCAGGTCATCGGCGGAAAGCGTCGTCGAAAGAACGAGGCGAGCGCGCGGCGCATCCTGGGAGGCATCGAGCCCGAGGGCCGTCGCAAGGCAGTGCTCCATCGCAGAGGGAGAGAGTGCCTCGATGCCGTTGACAAAGACCACACCCCCGCGCGCTTTCGCGATCGACTCGTCAAGAAGCCCGTTGAACGAGGCGGCGTCCGGGACCCCGGCGCAGTCGATGCGCACATAGGAGGAGTCGCGGGACAGCAAGCCCTGGTTCTTGCCGTACTCGTACACAAGGCGAGAAAGGAAAGACTTACCGACACCCACGCCGCCGCTCAAGAGGATGGGCAGGCCAAACGGAGGGTACTGAACCGCAGCCTTGCACTGCTCGACAACGGAGCTGAGGCTCATGTCGAAGCCCACGGCACGCGCGAAGTCGCGGTGATCGGCGATTCCCGTCGCTTGGATGAGGTCGGCGAGCGAGGCGTACTCGCTTGCAGAGAGCTTTACCTGAAAACGCTTCTGGAACGCGCGGCGATGAAAATAACGGACAGGCCTGCCCGCCACCTTAACCACAAGACCGGCGCGAACAAGGTCGTTGAGGTACTGGCTCGCCAGGCTCCTGGAGATGATGAGCGTCTCGGCGATGTCGGAGGTGGACAGACGGGCAAGGTCGTCGAGCGAGACGGCAGAGGTGAGGGCCTCGAGATGCTCGAGAATCCTGTCCCTCATGTCGACGGGTTTCTTTGCCAAGCTGTCCTGTGTGGTCTTGTCCATGACTTCTTACCTCCTCGTACAAGGAGTATAAGGGGAGAACAGAGAACGGAAGGGGGCGCGTGGGGGAATCAACAGCTCCGAGGAAAAGTCCACCACTTGAGGGGCAGAAAACAACGGCCATTGAACATTCAGGGCCGACGCTCAACACTTCGGCTCGACACTTCGCTTTGGAAAGGGCCCCGGCGCGCCGGGGTCCCAACATAAAGAAGGGCCCCGGCGCGCAGGGCCTAAAGCTTAACCATGCGCGCGGCGATGCGGGCGCAGTCGCAGGCGGCCTTCTTCTCGAAGGTGTTGTAGTCGACGACCCGGCCCTCGGCGCAGGGCTTGTCGCTGATGGCGCGCACGACGACGAGGGGCACGCCGTTGAGATAGGCGGCCTGCGCGATGGTGCAGCCCTCCATCTCGCAGCACAGGTCGCCGAAGGTCGCGAGGATTCGCTCCTTCTGTTCCGCGGGCGAGACGAACTGGTCGCCGGAGACGACGCGGCCCTTGAGGACCTTAATGTCGGGGGCGACGGCGGCCGCGGCGGCGCACGCCGCCAGCAAGGGCCGGAACGGATCGCGCAAGATCAAGGCGTCGCCCGGGAGGTCGGGCGTTACCGTCAGCCGGCGCCGCGTCTGCCGCATCATGAGGGAGAACGGCCTGGCCGGCGCATACGGCAGGAAGAGGTTCAAGGTGCACCCCGGGGCGGTCAACGAGGCCGACGTGTCGAACGTCGTCGCGCGCGGCTTCGGCGGCAGGGCGCCGTGCACCCATATATGCAGCGACTTGGCCTGCGTGCGCGTCGGGGCGTCGTGGAACTACGTCTGCCTGCTCGTCGACCTCTGCAACGGGGAGATCGTCGGCCACTCCGAAGGACCGAGGAGGGACGCACGAGCGCCGAGCCAAGCTCTTGGATTACGTGCACTGGTACAACAACTTCAGGATCCACTCGACGCTGGGCTACATGTCGCCGGTCGAGTTCAGGGAGGCGGGGCCGTCCCTCCCGGAATCGTCCAAATAAGTGTTGCCAATCCATAGCCAATCCAGCCATCATCTTCGCGAAGGCGGACGTCAGGAAAAGCTCGGCTTGAGCTCGGTCGGACGCGGTCTGTGGGGCATCATTCAGGCTCAGGGGGTCTCCTTGTCTTCTTCGGTCGCAACCTGAATGATAGGGACGGCCCCTTCTCTCTTTCCCCTTCGTTTTCGACGCGTCACCCTCTCGGCGGGCTTAAGGCCCGCGCTCGCGGGTGCAGGGGCTACGCCCAAACCCCAAAAACGTAACGCCGTGCTCGAAGCGTTTCCGGACGTCAGCGTAATCTCAAATCCCGTTCGTCAACTCATGGGCAAGCCACCTGAGACTACTCATTTCTCCTACTGGCAATGAAGACCTGCGACCTGCAGTTTTGCAAACTGCTTGAAAGCCACCTGCGTTGATTCACTTCCTATTGCAGCTGGCGGCTTGCACGCGAAAAGGCATTTAAGTTTCAAAACGGGCGTTTTCGGCGCTATCGAGCCTCCAAAGGCATCCCGCCGCGCCCTTTGGGACAAAAACAAAAACTCAAAGCCCTGAGTTCGAAAATAGTTTTTGGAGTTGTCCCGACTTTTGTCCCCGAAGCCGACGAAACGCGACAGGGTGTCACCTGGCGGCACTCGATTCGAGACGGCACCGAAAACTGGATGCAACCGGAATGACAGGACGGCAGAACCGAAGCCATCGAGTGGGGATAGAAAAAGGCCCGGGTGCCGTGGCATCCGGGCCTTTGCTAGCAACTTGATGTTGCGGGCAGCTTAGAACTTGTGGCCACACTTCTTGCAGACGCGCAGCTTGTTCTTGCCGTCCTTCTCGTGACCGACGCGGGTAACCTTACCGCACTCGGGGCAGACGAGATTGACGTTGGAGGCGTCGATGGGAGCCTCCTGCGAAACGATGCCGCCCTGCTGGTTGGCAGCGTTGGGCTTGACGGCCTTCTTGACGACCGAAACGCCCTCGACAACGACCTTGTTCTCGGCGGGGAGAGCACGCAGGACAACGCCCTGCTTGCCGCGATCCTTACCAGAGAGAACCTGGACCTTATCGCCCTTCTTGATATACATATATCTCCCCTAACTACAGGGTCTCGGGAGCGAGCGAGACGATCTTCATGTACTTCTTGTCACGAAGCTCGCGAGCGACGGGCCCGAAGATACGGGTGCCGACGGGCGAACCATCGTTGTTGATGACAACGCAGGCGTTCTCATCAAAGCGAATGTAGGAGCCATCCTTGCGGCGGATCTCCTTAACGGTGCGAACGACGACGCAACGGACAACGTCCTTCTTCTTGACGTTGGCGCCAGGGGTAGCCTCCTGGACAGCACCGATGAACACATCGCCGATGCCTGCATAACGACGCTTGGAACCGCCAAGCACCTTGATGCAGCGAATCTTGCGAGCGCCGGAGTTGTCGGCGACGTTCAGCATGGTTTGCATCTGAATCATGGTAGATGTTCCTCCGAACTAAGAACCGAAGAGAGGTGCGCAGCCTTTATACGGCCCGTGGTATGCAAGCCAGGCATACGCACATCTTCGGAAACGTACAAGTCGTAAGAGCGACTGCTTATTTAGCGCGCTCGACGACCTCGATGAGGCGCCAACGCTTCATCTTGGACATAGGACGGGTCTCCATAACGCGGACGGTGTCGCCCACGCCAGCCGTGCACTCCTCGTCGTGAGCGTGCAGCTTCTTGGAGCTGGTCATCATCTTGCCGTACTTGGGGTGACGCTTGCGCTCGGTGATGGTGACAACAATGGTCTTGGCACCGGAGACGGAGGTAACGACACCCGTACGGACCTTACGCGAGTTACGCGAATCAGTCATGTTCTCTCCTTAGGTCCTACTCGGCGACAGCGGACTTCTCCGCTGCGATCTCGCGGGCGCGCTGCTCCGTGAGGACGCGAGCGATGTCCTTCTTCACGGTGTTGACGCGAGCGGTGTTGTCCAGCTGGCTGGTGGCCATCTGGAAACGAAGGTTAAAGAGCTCGGCGCGCATTTCCTTCAGCTTCTCAACGAGCTGAGCGTCCGAGAGCTCACGAATCTCTGCGGGCTTCATTAGTTCTCCTCCTTGGCGGCGGCGGCGTCCTCAGCAGCCCACTTGGCCTCGAGAGCGGCCTCCTCAGCCATCTCCTTCTCGATGCGCTGCTCAGCGTTCTTAGCAGCAACAATCTTGGTCTTGATGGGAAGCTTATGCTGAGCAAGACGCAGAGCCTCGCGAGCGACCTCCTCGGGCACGCCCTTGACCTCGAACATGATGCGGCCGGGCTTGACGACGGCCACCCACTCCTCGGGGTTACCCTTACCAGAACCCATGCGAGTCTCGGCAGGCTTCTTGGTGATGGGCTTATCGGGGAAGATCGTGATGTAGACACGACCGCCACGCTTCATGTAGCGGGTCATGGCAATACGAGCAGCCTCGATCTGACGGTTGGTGATCCAATGGGCCTCGAGAGCCTGGATACCAAACTCGCCGAAATGCAGCTCGGTATTACCCTTGGCCTGGCCCTTCATGGAGCCACGCTGCACCTTGCGGTGAAGAATACGCTTAGGGGCAAGCACTACTGACCCCTCCTCTCGGAGTTACGACGACGAGGACGGGAAGAGCCCTCGAGTGCAGGGTTGGGAACAGGCTGGCCCGGGAGCTTCTCGCCCAGGTAGATCCAGACCTTCACGCCGCAAGCGCCCATGGTGGTGCTGGCGACAGCCGTGCCGTAGTCGATCTTGGCACGGAGGGTGTGCAGAGGCACGCGACCCTCACGGTACCACTCACGACGGCCCATCTCGGCACCGCCGAGACGACCGGAGCACTGGATACGGATGCCCTTAGCGCCGGCCTTGCGGGCGGACTGGACAGCCTTGCGCATAGCGCGACGGAAGGCAACGCGGCCCTCGAGCTGCTCGGCGATAGACTGAGCAACGAGGTTGGCGTCGAGCTCGGGGCGCTTGATCTCGACAACGTCGACGGAGAGCTGGCCCTTGGAGACGCCAGCGACCTTCTCGAGCTCGGTGCGGAGGGTATCGATCTCGGCACCCTTCTTACCGATGACAACGCCGGGGCGAGCGGTGAGGATGATGACCTTCACCTTGTCGCCAGCGCGCTCAATCTCGACACGGGAGACAGCTGCGCGGGAAAGACGCTTCTCGAGGTACTTGCGGATCTCGAGATCGTTACCGAGGGTCTTAGCGTAATCCTTCTCTGCGAACCAGCGGGAGCGCCAGTTCTCGGTGATGCCAAGACGGAAGCCGGTGGGGTAGACTTTCTGACCCATACAGCTTTACGCCTCCTTTCGAGGAGCAACGACGACGGTGATGTGGGCAGTACGCTTCAGAATGCGAGAAGCGGAACCCTTGGCGCGGGGACGGATGCGCTTAAGCGTCGGACCCTCGTCAACATAGGCAGCGGCGACAACCAGGTTGTCGGCACGCAGACCGTTGTTGTTCTCGGCGTTCGCAACGGCGGAACGGAGAACCTTCTCGACATCCACGGCGACGGCGCGGTCGCAGAAGTGGAGGATGTCGAAGGCCTGAGCGACAGGCTTGCGGCGGATCAGATCGACCACCAGGCGGGCCTTGCTGGGGGAAACACGCACGTACTTAGCGACGGCGCGAACCTCGGTGGCCTCAGTTTCAATAGACTTAGTTGCCATTTACGGTTAACCCCCTATTTGGCCTTGTGGCCACGGAACGTACGAGTCGGCGCGAACTCGCCGAGCTTGTGACCAACCATGGACTCGGTAACATACACGGGCACATGCTTGCGGCCGTCGTGGACGGCGATGGTGTGACCAACCATCTCGGGGAAGATGGTGGACGCGCGGGACCAGGTCTTCACGACGTCCTTCTTGCCAGCCTCGTTCATCGCGGTGATACGCGAGAGAAGGCGAGTCTCCACGAACGGGCCCTTTTTGAGACTTCTGCTCATAAGTGCTTTCTCCTAAAACTCGGTATCCGAAATTACTTCTTACGGCGACGAATGATGTGCTGGTTCGAGACCTTCTTCTTCTTGCGCGTACGAAGGCCCTTCGTCGGCTTACCCCAGGGGGTAACAGAGGGACGACCAGAGGTGTGGTTCTTGCCCTCGCCACCGCCGTGCGGGTGGTCGACAGGGTTCATGACGGTACCGCGGACGGTCGGGCGCACGTTCATGTGACGCTTACGGCCGGCCTTGCCGATGACGATGTTGGCGTGATCGGCGTTGCCGACCTCACCGACGGTGGCGCGGCAGGTAACGAGGATGCGGCGCATCTCGGAGGAAGGCATACGGACGATAGCGTACTTACCCTCCTTACCCATCAGCTGGCAGGAGTTACCGGCGGAACGGGCGATAGCAGCGCCCTTGCCCGGCTGGAACTCGACGGCGTGGATGAGCGTACCGACGGGGATGTCGGCGAGGGGCAGAGCGTTGCCCGGCTTGATGTCGGCGTCAGAACCGGACATGATGGTCTGACCGACCTCGAGGCCCTTGGGGGCCAGGATGTAGCGCTTCTCACCGTCAGCGTAGTGCAGCAGAGCGATGCGAGCGGAACGGTTCGGATCGTACTCGATCGTGGCAACCTTGGCGGGCACGCCGTCCTTGTTGCGCTTGAAGTCGATCACGCGGTAACGACGCTTCACGCCGCCGCCCTGGTGGCGGGTGGTGATGCGGCCGTTGTTGTTACGACCGGCCTTCTTGGGCAGGGGCTCGAGAAGAGACTTCTCGGGCTTGGTGCAGGTGATCTCGGAGAAATCGGAGATCGTCTGCCAACGCCTACCAGCGGAGGTCGGCTTAAGGTGCTTCACAGCCATTACAATCCCTTTCAATAGGAATCCGTTAGCCATCGCAGACAGGGATTCGAGGTTCTGCCTCGGGTGCGATGACACCGGACTTATACACGGTTCCGGGCGTGTCCATTTTATACACCCAAAACCTAGAGCTCTCGCCTCCCCTAGTTGGGAGGCATGAGCTCACTCAACAGCAGCGAGTCTTAGGCCTGGTTGCCAAAGACCTCGATGGTGTCGCCCTCGGCCAGCGTGACGATGGCCTTCTTCCAAGAACGGGTCTTGCCGGCGACATAGCGCACGCGCTTGGTCTTGGGCTTGACCGTCAGGGTGTTCACGCGAACGACCTTGACGCCGAAAATCTCCTCGACAGCGTCCTTGATCTGATACTTGTTAGCATCCTTGGCGACCTCGAACGTGTACTTGTTCTGCTCCATGCCGGAGAAGGAACGCTCGGACACGATCGGACGGATGATGATCTCGTGGGCGGTCATTTATGCAAGCACCTCCCCGAAGTGAGCGGCGATGTCGGCGGGCATCAGCACGGCGTTGTTGTTGACGAGATCGTAGGTGTTGGCCTCGTCGGCAGTGATGATGAACGTCTTGGGAATGTTGCGGAACGACAGGTAGGCGTTGACGTCCTCATCGCGAACGATGATGGTCAGACGCTTGCCCTCAAGGCCGAGAGCCTTGAGCATGGCGACAGCAGCCTTGGTGGAAGGCTTCTCGAAGCCGTAGTCGTCGACGAGCACGAGCTCGCCATCGGCCAGCTTGGCGGACAGCGCGGAGCGCATAGCCAACTTGACCTCCTTGTTGTTCATACGCTTAGCGTAGGAACGGGGCTTGGGGGCGAAGACAACGCCACCGTGACGCCACTGGGCAGCACGGATGGAACCCTGGCGGGCACGGCCGGTGCCCTTCTGACGCCAAGGCTTCTTGCCGCCACCGGAAACCTCAGAGCGACCCTTAGCAGACTGGGTGCCCTGACGCCAAGAGGCCATCTGGCACTTGACGATGTGGTGCATAACGTGGATGTTCGGCTCGATGCCGTACACCTCAGCGGCGAGCTCGGCCTCGGCGACCTTCTTGCCCTCGCTGTTCTTTACTTCAAACTTTGCCATTTAAGTGTTCTCCTTGGTATGACGCTGGGCTAAATGGGCTGGGCCCTTAGGCCATACGGATGGCGACGAGACCATTCTTGGCACCCGGGACAGCGCCCTTGACCAAGATGAGGTTCTGCTCGGCATCGATGCGGACAACGGAAAGGTTCTTGACGGTAACGCGCTCGTTACCCATGTGACCGGCCATCTTGACGCCCTTGAGGACGCGCGCAGGATAGGCGCACTGACCGATAGAACCGGGGTGACGCTGGAAGTGAGAACCATGCGTCATAGGACCGCGGCGCTGACCCCAGCGCTTGATGCGACCCTGGAAGCCCTTACCCTTGGAGGTACCGATGACGTCGACCTTCTCGACATCAGCGAAATCAGCGACGGTGACGACCTCGCCGACCTTGTGCTCCTCGCCGTTCTCGACGCGGACCTCACGAAGGAAGCGGACAGGCTCGACGCCAGCCTTGGCGAAGTGACCAGCCATGGGCTTGTTCACGTTCTTGGCCTTGATGTCGCCGAAACCGATCTGGACGGCGTCATAGCCGTCGGTTGCCTGAGTTTTAACCTGCGAGACAGCGCAGGGGCCAGCCTGGATGACCGTGACGGGAACGACGTTGTCGTCCTCGTCCCAAACCTGGGTCATGCCAATCTTGCGGCCGAGAATCATGCTGATCAAGATATGATCCCAACTCTCGCGTGGTCTTGGGACAATGCGTACACCACCGAGCGTACGCCCCTAGAGGACCACTACTTACACGACGTGCTCCCCAGCCTTGTATTTCGCCCGGACTACCTGACAACCCTATTAAGCAGGCATTTTGTCCAGCCAGAATACTCCCCTGGTTACACACAGCTGTTTAGTATACACGGCTGCGGGCGTATCCATCGAGATTCATATTTCACTCACATTGTTTACGCAGGTAAAGTGCGCGGAGTCGCCTGGGGCCGGCAGAGCGGCGGCGAAATATATTAAGGTTGCTGCTCTGCCGGGCTTGGGAGACGACACGTTGACGCCTGCTTAACTCTGCTCGCTCAGGCTAAAGACTTTGTTGGGGATCCACTATTTGTTGGAGGGTGAATTTGCTTTGAAGCGGTTTGCCTTCCGCCTGTGGCTTTTTTGAATTGGCGGCTGACGCTGCCGCGACTTATTGCCAAGAGGACTTCAACACCATCGGCGCTCATGAGACGAGCGGGACACGGCGACCTCCTCAAGGCAGAAGAGGAAGGCCCGCGCTCCAGCTCCATTATCGCGGCATCCCGTTTCGGGGCGAAGAACTAGAGCACCGAGAACCGGATGAAATTGTACGTGCAGATCACGATGATGAGCACGAGGGCGAACACGTAGAGCTTATCGACCGCCGCCGAGTCCATCCGGCGCAGCAGGCGGCGCCCCACGACCGACCCAAGCACCGCCATCGCCGCCATGCCCAGCAGGACCACGGGGAGGAACGCGGGCACGCTGCCCGTGGCCAGCGTGTAGATGAGGCTCGCCGTCTGCGAGAACGCGATGATGAACAGCGACGCCTGCGCGGCGGGCTTGCTCTCCATGGCGAAGAAGAAGACGAGGATGGCCAGGTTGAAGGGGCCGCCGCCGATGCCGAGGAAGGACCAGCACGCCCCGGCGCAGAACCCTATGAGCGCCTGCGCCCACGCATTCTCGAGCTTGAGGCCCTTGATGCGCGCCTTGTTGAGCGTGTAGGCCAGCACGAGGACGGCGAGCACGATGAGCACGGCGGCCTGGACCGCGCCGACGAGCTCGGCGTCGGGGAACACGGACCCCAGCCGGTTGAACAACATCTTGCCGATCACGCCGCCCACCGCGGAGCTGACGGCGATGGGCGACATCGCCCGCGCGTCGATATCAGACTGCCCGCTCGCCGCGTTCTGCGCGAGCGTGGAGAGCGACATGATGAGCACCGACATGCTCGAGAGGAAGCTCACCGTGCTCACGCTCATGACGTTCATCGCGTCGACCACGGGCTTGATGATCACGCCGCCGCCGATGCCACAGAGCGGCCCCAGAAGCGACGCCAGGAAGCATACCGCGAAGACCAAGATGTATTGAGGACCCATCCGAACAAGCTCCTATCGATCGAGCAACACCCTATGCAACGAATTGCAAGCGTTCGTATCATTCAAAACCGCAGCGTATGGTTGTGGACTTTTACATATCTCGAACGCTGCTGCGCGATATGTCCCTATTTACGCCGCTCATGCGGAGCACCGTTGCGCCAAGGGCTAGGCGTCCCCGCCAATCTGCCTGCCGAGTCCATCAATGGCCCGCGCACCGTCTCGACACGCCGCTAGTAGTTAGCGAAGTAATCCTGGTTGAAGATGCACGCGTAGACGACGTCGAGCAGCAGCGCGGTGGAAACGCTCATGGCGAAGTGCCCGATGTTGTCCTCGCGGTGCATCCGGACAGGAAGTTGATGGTCGCCACGTCGGCGACACCCACGGCGTCCATCACGGGCTTAATGATGATGCCCCGCCGACACCGCAGATGGCACTGATGGTAGAGGCGAAAAACGCAATGGCGAATACGATTGCTAGCATATGAAGCGCCTAGACTCTTCCCTACTTGTCAGGCATGGCTGCTGCGAGCGTCCGCTCAGCGCGCTCGCAATAGGACGCGGCGCGCCCCTCGTCACCCTTGTTCTCGTACTGAACCGAGAGCATCTGGCAGAGCAGGGCCTCTTCCATGCCAGCCGCCTCCGACAACGCGCGCTCCATCTCGTCGATATAGGCATACGAGCCCTTGAGGAAGACGTCATAGGTGCGACGGTCGGCACGCGCAGCCTCGCGATCACCGTGCTCCTCGAGGTAGGAGAGCACCTCGCGTGCGTGGGGCTCATCCCCGATCTCCACGTAGAAGGAGAACGCCTTTGCCGCCAGCGCGAGTGTCTGCTCCTCGCTCATCTTGAGCGAACCCATCTCGCGGATGATGCGCTCGGATGCCTCGACGTCATCCATGGCAAGAGCTGCGTTCAAGCGCATGAAAAGCACGTTGTACTTGGGGTACAGCACGCTAGTGAGCGGGCGGTTCAGGACCTTGAGGTAGTTGTTGAGGTCGCCCTCGCGCAGGTACGCCTCGAGCTTGGCGAAGGTTGTGCGCTTTTGGACCTCCATGTAAATGGTGAACCCGACCGCAACCACTACGACCACAATGCCGATCGTCTTCATATCCATGGATAGGCCTTTCTCTTAACGTTGGAGGCGCGAGGGCCGGGGGCGCTCAAGCATAACGGCGGGCGCACGTCCCGCCACCAACTCGCCGTCACGAACATATCCCTCTTCGCGACCAGCGAGCTCCTCAATCAGGCAGGCACGGAGCACGGCGATGCGCGCGGCGCGCTCCGGAGCGTCGATGAGGTCGTGCTCCTCACGCGGATCGGCGTCCAGGTCGAAATACTGCTCCACCCCGGTCCGTGTGAACCAGATGTACTTGTCATGCGGGGTCACGATCCACTGGTTGGACTGCTCGCGGCTGCCGCTGTGCTCGCCGTGCAGGTATGCACGGTTCAGCGGCGCGGCGCCGGTAAGCTCGCCCATGAGCGAGGCGCCCTCCACGCCCTCGGGCACGGGCAGGTCGCACGCCTCGAGGATGGTGGGCATAAGGTCCATGAGTTCCACCGTGCTCTCGCTCACGCCGCGAACGCGCTCGCCGCCCGGCACATCGACGTTTTTGCCCACGTGCACGATGAAGGGGATGCGCGCGGAGCCCTCGTAGGGCAACACCTTGCGAAAGAGACTGTGGTCAAAGAGCATCTCGCCGTGGTCGGAGCAGAACACGATCACGGTGTCGTGGTAGGTCTCGTCGTTCTCGAGCGCCGTGATGAGCCGGCCGATCTGGTGGTCCATATGTGTGATGCAGGCATAATAGCCCGCCATGGCCTCGCGGCGCAGCTCGGCGTCGCGGCAGCCGTGCACGCTGTCCAAGATCATGCCATCGCGCTCGGTGGCATCGGCGTCATCCCAATCGCCAGCGGCAGGCGCGCGCAGCTCCATGTCGCGGTACAGATCGAAGTAGGTCTGCGGCGCGTCGAAGGGCGGGTGGGGCCGCACGAAGCTCGTCATGAGGAAGAACGGGCGCGTGCGATCGCGGGTCTCCAAAAAGCGGATGGACTCGTCCACCACCCAGTTGGTGGGGTGCAGGCGCTCCTCGTAGGCCCAGGGATGGGTGATCCAGGAGTTGTTCTCAACGCCCGAACCGTTCACGTCGGCGAATTCGCCCAGTTCATTTTTGAGGAAGCGCATGTAGTCGTCGGAGACGTTCTGGTGCATCCAGTACGGCAGGTTCGCCTTGCGGTAGTGGCCGATGTAGCCGTCATGCAGGCGCATGTGCTCGAAGCCGCAGCCCAAACGCGGCGGATGCACGTGCATCTTGCCTACCACGGCGGTCTGGTAGCCGCCGTCGCGCATCTCCTGCGCGAGCATATGGTCGTACTCCCACGCGATACCGTCCTGGTAACCCACGCGGCCCGTGCCCGCGGGCGTCTTGCCGCAAAAGAGGGCGGCGCGCGCCGGGATGCAACTCGGGCAGGCGGAGTAGGCGTTCTCGAACAGCATGCCGTCGGCGGCGAGCGTGTCCAAGTAGGGCGTCTGCACGTCCGGATGGCCGTCGATACCCAGGCAGTCGCCGCGCATCTGGTCGCACATGATAAGGAGAACGTTGGGTTGCTGGGGCATAGGGAACTCCAAACTCACGGGAACGGGATGAAGATTGAGTGGTCAAGGCGGGAGGGGCGCAGAGCCCCACACAACTACGACGAGGCAAAACCCGGGCAGGATCAGCGCCGCGTGAACATGCGAGCCACGCGCTGCAGGCCGGGATAGGCGTACTCCAAAATCTCACGCAGCCCGCAGTAGCCCGCATCGTAATAGGCGATGTTCAGGCGCTTGCAGTTGCGATGGCAAATGCCCTCAAAGGGGCAATCGGCGCACCGCGCGCAATCGCGACGCGGCTCGTTCAAAAACATGCGCATGGTCTCACAGGTCGCCATTGCCTCAAGGGAATCGACGCGAATATCGCCCACGCGGTACTCATCCAGCGCATAGAAGTCGCACGGATACACCGAACCGTCGCTTTCCACCACGAACTGCGGAGCGCAGCGGCCGAGCATACCGCACTGCGACGGAAACTGCCCGAGCGCCATCTGCATGACGTTCTCGAACAGCCAGATGCTCACATAGCGCCCAGCACCGAGCTCGCGCCACCACAAGTCGAACAAGCGGCGGTAGAACGAGGAGAAGGCACGCGGGTCGAGCGAGAACGTGTCCCGCTCATCGTCGAGGCCCGGCAGGCACGGGATGAACTGGATATGGGTGATCTTCTCCTGCTTGATGAAGGAGAAGACGCGCTGTGGATGCGCCGCCATCTGCGAGGTGAGGACCGAGAGTATGTTGACGTCCACGCCGCGCTCGCGCAGCAGGCGAACGCCGCTCATGACGCGCGCGTACGTAGCGGCACCGTGCGCATCGGGACGCATCGAATCGTGCAGGTCGCGATAAGCGTCAACCGAGACTCCGATGAGGAACCCGTGCTCGCGGAAGAACTCGGCCCATTCCTCTTCGATCAGGTAGCCGTTGGTCTGCAACGCCCAGCTCACCCGCTGGTTCTCACGGCGCTCCTCCACCCGCGCGACGAACGAATGGAAGAAGTCAAGGCCGGCCAGGGTGGGCTCGCCGCCCTGGAAGGCGAAAGAAATGTGCGCATCACTCGCCACGGCGAGTGCACGGTCGATGATGGCACTTGCCACGTCTTCGCCCATGACGCGGGCGCTCCGCTCCTCGCGATGAGCAGCGACATCGCAGTAAAAGCAGTACCTGCACCGCATGTTGCAAGCACTCGATGCCGGTTTTATCAAAAAGCCAATATGCTTCGCGCACATGGCACATACCCCCCTTCGCACAGGCTAGCCCTCACTCATCGGGCCGGAAACCACCTCCTTACCCGAGGCGGCGCATCCGGCCCGCACAATCACCGCATGAATCTTAGGCCAAGCCCAGGCGCTCCTTTTGCTCGGCCGGGGACTCATGCTCCTCCAGGCCGCGCAGCAGCAGGTCAATCATGCGCTGTTCGGCGTGGTCGTCCTTGCCGGCGAGATTATTAACCTGGCCGTAGTCACTCTCAAGGTCGAACAGCATCGTCTGCTCGACCTCGGCGAGCGGCGTGGCTCCCTCGATCTGGGCCGGCTTCTTACAGGGGATCTTGAACAGCGGGTACTTGGTGCGTTTGAAGTAGCGGCCACACTCAATCTCCTCCGGGCAGTCCGAACCCATCTTTTTGCGGATGGTGTGCGGCAGTGCGGTGTACTCGAAGCACGGCTGGTTGCCGGCGACCGGCGCGCGGAAGTAGGTGTAGCGGCCGTCGGTGACGTTGACGGTCATGGCGTGCACGCCGTACAGGGCGTAGCCACGCGTGGGCGCGTCAGCATCCGTCATGAGCGGCACGAGGGAGGTGCCGCACACATCTGCGGGAATCTCGCAGCCGTGGGCCTCAAGCACCGTGGGCATGATGTCGATTGCCTGAGTGAGCTGGCGGGCATGCTCGCCGGCGCGGGCGTTACCCGGGAAGTGCACAATGAACGGCAGATGCGCGAGCTCGTTATACAGGTGCATGTAGTTTTTGCCCATGTAGTCGCGCTCGCCCAGGAAATAGCCGTGGTCGGTGGTGACCATGACCATGGTATCGTCCAGCATCCCGCGCTCCTCGAGCTTGTCGATGAGCCTACCAAACCAGCGGTCGGTCATGGTGACGAGGGCCTTGTAGCGGCGCTGCAGGTAGTACTCCGCGCCCTTGTTGACGTCGGTGGCGGAGACGCGCTTGTACTCAGGAATCTCGAAGTAGTCGCGGTCGAGCTCGCCAGTGCCGCCGTACATCTCCATGTACTTGTCGGGCACATCGAAGGGCTCGTGCGGGTCGAAGGCCTCAACCATAAGGAAGAAGTCGTCGGCCCCAGCATTGCCGTCGATCCAGTCGCAGGCGGACTGGAAGGTCTTGGGGCTCGGCATGTCCTCTTCGTTGGGCCAGAGCTGACGGTTCTTCTGGTACTGCTCGCGCACGCGCCCGTAGAAGGTCTCGGGCATGTTATTCGGCTCATCGATGCGGCTGACCCACGGGTCGCCCTCCTGGCCGCGGTAGTAATCCCAGGTGTTGAACTCCTGGAGGTAGCCCTCGCCACCGGTGCGTAGGTAGTGGCAGTGGTCGGTGGTGATGTGGCAGAAGTTGCCGTTCGCGCGCAGGCAGGCCGGCAGCGTCACATCGAAGGGCTCGATGGGGCCCCAGGGGCGCTCGAGGAAGTTGTAGCGACCGGTGAGGATGTCGCGGCGGGCAGGCATGCAGGGAGCCGAGCCGATCCAGTGGTTGTCGAACACGCAGGAACGCTCGGCAAAGGCATCGAGATTGGGGGTCTGGACGTCGGTTGCGGGGTTGTAGCACGACAGGACGTCGCGACGCAGAGTATCCATGAGCACGAGGACGGTTCTCATTGGCATCCTTTCGATAGTTGGATTTGCCAGATGGCGATACGCCAAAGGCACATGGGCATAATGGAGCGCACCCCGATCGCGCACGATGGAGAGCACATGAGACAACGAGGCCCGCGCCCGGCATGCGGGGCGCGGGCATCAAACGATTTGCCTTTTGATAAGCTCGCGATTAGGCGAAGATCTTGAACGCCGGGAAGTAGAAACCGATAGCGGCGAACACAAGGGAGAACACAATCAGACCGATGATGATCTGGGCGGAGTTCTTGCCCTGGCCCTTCTTGAGCAGGCGATAGCAGATGAAAGTCAGAACGACAGGCAGCAGGAAGGGCAACACCTTATCGAGCTGGTCCTGGAGCACCAGCGGGTCACCCTCACCGAAGGCGAACTGCACGGCAAGCTTGAGCTTAACGGTCGTGGCGATCAGGCCGCCGGTGACCATGACGCCCAGCACGTTGGCGAGGTTGCCCAGACGGTCGAAGACCTGGACGCCCGCCTTCTCGACGAGCTCCATGCCCATCTCGTAACCCTTGTGCAGGCCGAAGTACTTCAGCGGCCAGTACAGCAGGTTGATGAGCAAGAACATCACGAGCGGACCCACAATGGAGCCGTTGTCGACGCACATAGATGCGCCGATGGAGCCGGCGATCGGGAACCAGGTGAGGTTCAGCAGGGAGTCACCAAGGCCGGCGAAGGGACCCATGAGGGAGGTCTTGATGCCGACGACGGTGTCCTTCTGATCCTCATCCGTGGTCTCCTCCAGGGCGGCGGTGATGCCAAGGATGAAGGGGATCGCGAGCGGGTGGGTGTTGAAGTACTCGAGGTGGCGCTTCATGGCGTTAACGCGCTCCTCCTTGGGGGCGTCCTTGTAGAGCTCCTCGAGGACAGGGGCAAAGCAGTAGGTCAGGGACAGCGACTGCATGCGCTCGTAGTTGTGCGCGAATTGGCAACCCTGGGTGCGCAGCAGGACCTTGTTCAGGGTGGAGTTGGAGATCTTACCCATTAGAGATCGTACTCCTCGTCATCATCGGAGCCGGCGGCAGAGGCGGCGGCAGGGGCGGGTTGATTCTTCTGGCCCTCGGTAATGACGTCCCACACGCCGGCGGCGGCGCAAGCGGCGAGCGCGATGCCCACGGTCGGGACGTTGAGGAAGGCGGCCATGATAAAGCCGAGCAGCAGGAAGATCCACATGTTCTTCTTCATCATCATGGTGAGGAGCATGGCCAGACCGACGGCGGGCATCATGCCACCGGCGGTGGAGAAGCCGGTGAGGACCCACGGAACCTGGTTCTGCAGGAAGGCCATGATGTCCTCGATCACGAAGGAGCCGATGCCCGTGGCGATGAAGACGGGAACGGCGCGGGTCAGGAAGAAGCACAGGGCGCCGGTCCAGAAGAACTTGTTGACGGCGTTGAACTTACCGGACTCGATGGCCTTGTCGGCACCGTGGACAAGCGAGACGTTAGTGGTCATGACCAAGATGTTCAGCTGCTGAACCAAGGTGGCGGTGGGGATGCCGATGGCGACTGCCAGGGCGATGGCGCTGGCGGTGTCGGTGGAACCCATGATGCCCAGGGCGGCACCGACGATGGTGCCGGAGATGACATCCGGCGGAACATAAGCGCCGATGTTGTTGACGCCGAGCCACATGAGCTCCATGGTCGCGCCGATCATGATGGCGGTCGTCATGTCACCGAGGATGATGCCGACGCCGACGGATGCCAGCAGGGGCTTGCGGAAGCCCAGGTGGGGACCGAACTGGTCCCAAGTGCACAGACCCGCCCAGATGGCGAGCAGAAGTGCCTGAAGCATAAGCCTCTCCTTCCCTATTCGCCCATCGTTCCCTCCGATGGGGACGCCCCGGGTTCACATGCCCGGAGATGGTTACTTACTTAGTAGTTCTTGAGGAGCTCGGACACGGGCTCCTTGGAATCGCGCGTGGTGGTCTGCATCCAGCAGTCGACGCCGAGGCCAATGAGCTCCTCGAAGGCGGCCTTTTCCTCGGCGGTGACGGACATGTTCTTGTGCAGGCGATGACGCTGCTCGTTGAAGCGCATGCCGGAGACGTTCAGGTAGTCGAACGGCAAGCCGTTCTCGTGCAGCTTGAGGGCGTCGATGGGGTTGGTGAAGAGCACCATCGTGGCCTTCTTGAGCTCGGTCTTCTTGAGGACCTCAATGAACTTCTCGACACCGAAGACGGAGACCTTGATGTCGGGGGCGGCGAGGCCGGCGACGGACTTCTGGACGGGGTCGTTGGCGACCTTATCCGAGACAATGATTGCCGATTCGATGCCGAAGTCGGGAATCCAAGTGGTGGCGACCTGACCGTGGATCAGGCGGTCATCGATGTCGACGAGTTTGAGTGCCATGATGTTCTCCTTTTCGTTTGCACGTTCCTTCAGTACCGTTTACGAATGCTCTGCTCGATCGAGGCGCCCACTCGGGGGATACGGGTGAGCGCCACTCGAATCGACGGGCTAACGAGCCTAGAGGTCCAAATCGTCCTCGTCTGCCTCCACGGCCGGAGCGGGAGCCTTGATCTCCTGCTGGGCCCCGGCGTGAGCGGCAGTGAGCTGGGCACGGACCGCGTCGGCGGAATCGAGGCCATCGCGGGTGAGCAGGAGCTCGACCGCAACGGGCATGGACAGGCCAGTGTAGGCAACCATGTTCATGCCGTTGAGCAGGCAGCGGGTAGTCACGTTGAATGGGGTGCCGCCGTAGATGTCGCATAGGGTGACGACGAGTTCGCACTCGGCGCTGAGGGTCTCGTAAGCCTCGCGCATCTCGGACTCGAAAGACTCCAGGCTCTTCTCGGCGGTGAGACCAAGAGCGATGACATCAGGCTGCTTGCCCGCAATCATCTCGACGGCGCCGAGGGCGGCCTGAGCGAACTCTCCGTGACTTGCAAGGATGACACCGATACGCATCTTCTGTCCTTTCATACTTATTAATTCTCTTCGTTCTGTTCGTTCTGTTCGTTTATGTTCGTTTATGATCGTCTATATTTGTTTATTGGTCAAGAGATGATTTTTGGAATGAGCTCTATTTACCTCCTATTTGATGGTTTTTTCCGTGAGCGTTATGTTTTGACCGGTGAAAGGTAATGTGCCTTCGTGAACGGTTTGCGTTTATTTATGTTGTTCGTTTACATTGAAATAAGAACAAACGCTCGATGAGGGAGTCGGCACTCATGAAATCCGAACGCCAGCAGGCCATTCTCGACTTGCTCGATCAACATCATTCGGTATCGGTAAACGAGATATCTAATACCCTATCTGTTTCGGATATGACCATCAGGCGTGACCTGGCCGAGCTTGCCGACAAGGGCCTTCTTGTGCGCGTACACGGAGGGGCTCAGCTTCCACACTCCGCCCACGGAACAGCCCTTTCACGTTTGACCCCGCATGAGGAGAAACGTCGTTTTCAAGTTGATCAGAAACGTGCCGCTGCTATAGCCGCCGCCCAAACCGTCTCAGCCGGCGATACGATCTTTCTCGGTGGAGGCTCCACTCTCGAGCTCATGTGTTCGTATTTGCCCCAGGAGGACATACGCGTCGTCACCAACAGTCTTCCCGTGCTGAACCTGCTAGCCGACAATCCACATATAGATCTATTCTTTGTTGGTGGCATGATGCGTCACGACACGCGAGTTTTCACCATGCCATACAACGGCCGCGGCCCCTACGGTCTATCCGCTCCCAAGGCCTACGTCTCGGCAACCGGTATTTTTGGAAACGAGGTCTTTGGCTCTCGTCCCGATGCAGCCATGGTCCTCTCAGACGCTCTTTCTCGAGCTCAGGAGCGTTATCTTGTTGTAGATGCTGAAAAAGTCGGAAGGCGCGACTTCTGCCTTTTCACCACACTGGAGGATATGACCGCGGCATTCATTAACGAGGACGCAGACCCCCGGACCATCGAGGCCCTCCGCGCCTATACCTCCGTCATTACCGCATAATCCAATTGGCAAGCCATGCTTAAACCCGAACGTCACGAACAATTACTTGAGCTGTGCGCTCAGCGCGGAATGGTCACTGTTGCCCAAGCCGCAACAATCTTTGGTATATCTGAAATGACCGCTCGAAGAGACTTCGATGAGCTCTCGCGACGCGCTGGCGTCATCCGCGAGTACGGTGGCATCCGACTTTCAAGCGGCTCCCCCATTGCCGAAGAGGTCCCGTTTTTTGAAAAGCTCTCAATCCGCTCCCCTGAAAAAGAGCATATCGCACGCACCGCTGTCAACCTCATCAGAGAGCGCGACACCATCTTCCTCGGACCCGGTTCGACTTGCGCTCTCATCGCCCGTGCGCTGCCGCGCATGCGGCTGCGCGTCATCACAAACAGCATCATCGTGCTGAACATGCTCCAGACGCGTAACGATGTGGAGATCTGGGCCCTGGGAGGACAGTATCGCAAACGATCGGGTTCTTTCGTCGGGCCCATCGCCGAAGATGCTCTCGCCCCGCTCGGTATCGACACTTGCTTTATCGGCACCAACGGCGTACTCGCCCAATCCATCTCCTGTTCTAACCTTGAGGAAGGACGCTTACAGGCGCTCGCTTGCGATCGCGCCGCCAAGCGTTACCTTGTCTGCGATTCAAGCAAGATCGGACAGATGGACTTCTTCGGCTTCTTCAATCTCGATCAAATGGACGCACTCATCACCGATGCAAATGTCAACGACAAACAGCGTTCCATGGTTCTCGAATCAACTCGCATCATCGTCGCAGAATAGGCCTGTTTTGATTTAGCTGGACACCACAGCAAAGACCCCGATTCGATAAAGCCGAATCGGGGTCTCATTATTCGCATCAAATCGCAAATTGGTCAGCAGCTACTTCTCAGTGTAGACGCTCTCGCCACCGAGATAGGTCTCGACGAGGGATAGGTCGGGGTTGAGGACGACAACCTCACCCACGTAATCGGAGGTGCCGGCACCGGTGAGCACCACATTGAGGCGACCGTCGCCCATGGCGCGGGCGTCGGCCAGGAACGCCTCGACGGCCTCAAGGTTATCCTTGTAGATGTTCAGCGTGTCAAGCCAAAGCTCGGGAGACGACACGTTGATGCCTGCTTAACTCTGCTCGCTCAGGCTAAAGACTTTGTTGAGGATCGATGATCTGCTGCAAGGTGAACTTACATTGGGACGTGTCGCATTCTTCTTGCGAATCCTCAAAATCAAAGATCATGATGGCGCAGTTGGGGAGTTTTGTTGGGAGTTCGAAGCCCTCTGGGGCTGCAGCCTTGATGAATTGGCGGCTGGCGCTGCCGTGGCTTACTGCTAGGAGGGTTTCGGTGTCCTTAGCGCTCATGAGATTGGTGAGGGTGGCCACCATGCGCTCTTGCAGCGTATGGCTTCCTTCTCCTCCGAATGGAATTAAGTCCTCGCCTGGATCCCAAACGTCGGTAGGCAGGGCGTCGTGGGGACCTTCTTCGAAAGTGCCGTAGCTGCGCTCGATGATGCCTTCGCAGGGCTCGACTGCTGCGTCCGGGCCGAGGAGTTCGGTTGCGACGAGCCGAGCCGTGTCCATGGCTCGGCCTAAGGGCGAAGAGACCACCTTGTCGGGGACGACGCCGTGGGCTTTGAGCCATGCAGCTGCCGCCCGTGCCTGCTGGTGGCCCAAAACGGTCAGCGGTGAATCGCAGCGACCCTGGACGAGCTTTTTTACGTTGAATTCTGTCTGACCGTGGCGGAGTAGATATAGACGTTTCATGCTCTCCCCTTCTGTATAAACTTGCTGTACCGGCGCAGTCCTACTCGTGGGTATGGCCTACGTAGTCTTCGTCGATCGTGATCTTGGCAATCGACTTGGGATATTCGGATTCGACACGTTTCGCCAACGCGCGCTTTAGGTCCTCGGCACTCATCGCCAAATCCGAGGGTCGAACGCAGTCAAAAATCACATTGGTGTGCGTAGGGCCCGGCACGCAACGCAAATCATGAATCGAAAGGCGGCCATCGATCTGTTGAGCCATTGCGTTGATGCGCAGTCGCATGCTCGCCACCTTGGGGTCATCGGTCACGATGGGATCGTAGTGAAGCGTGACGATCATGCCGTCTTCGACCCTAAACGACTGCTCGATGTTATCGAGCGTGTCGTGACTTTCCAGCGGGCTGGCCTCGGCCGCCATCTCGGCGTGCGCACTTGCAAACTTCCTGCCCGGACCGTAATCGTGAACCATCAGGTCATGAACGCCCAAAACGCCGGGGTAGCTCATGATCTTGTCTCGAATGTGCTTGACCAGTTTGGGATCGGGTGCCTGGCCCAAAAGCGGGCTCACCGTATCTTGGATAAGCTCAAAGCCGCTCCAGCCAATATAGGCGCCAACGGCAAGTCCAACCCAGGCATCAAGATTGATGTGCGTCACCTGCGAAACAATTGCGCACGCTAGCACGGCACCTGTGGCAAGAACATCGTTCTTAGAATCTTGCGCGGTCGCGTGCAGCGTCTCGGAGTCAATGCGGTCACCGAGCTTTTGGTTGAGGGCTGCCATCCACAGCTTAACAATCATCGAAAGCGCAAGGACTGCCACCAGGGCAAGCGAGAACTCGACAGGTTCGGGGTGGATGACGCGCTCAACCGAGGACTTCACCAGCTCAACGCCAATCAGCAGCACGAGCGCCGCCACGACCAGACCCGAGAGATACTCGTAGCGTCCATGTCCGTAAGGATGCTCAGGGTCCGCTGGCTTGCTCGCCAGCTTAAAGCCAAGCACGCTCACGATATTTGAGCTGGCATCGGACAGGTTGTTCATGGCATCCGCCACGATCGAAACCGATCCCGACAGCACGCCAATTGCACCCTTCGCAGCGCATAGTGCCACATTGGCGACAATACACACCATGCCCGTCAACGTGCCCACGCGCGCACGGTCGCCCTGCGCACGACGAACAATCCACTCAACCATCTATATCCGCCCCCACGGCACTACCTATATATCTATTGCTCAAACGGATTGTAGTGTAGCCACTTTGCCCCACAGATACAAAAAGGCCGCAACCCACACGGGCCACGACCTTGGAACATGACAAAGAAATCGCCCTTTGTCGCACAGGTTTATGCGCTTGCTTCGGCCACGCTCTTCGAGGTTTCGGGTGAATCAGCTCCGTCTTCTGCCGCCTGCCCCTTCGCCGGCACCACGCCAAAGCAGTAGCTCAGCGCCGCAGACACCGCAAATGCCACACCGCCGGCAGCACAGCACCATAGCAGGTTCGAGATGCCGCCCGTGGCAAAACCAATGACCATGAGGACATTCGTCATACCGATGGTATAGGCCGTAACGTGGCCCACGGCCGCAACAAGGCCTCCGACGGCGCCGCCAATGGCCATGCACGTCAGGCACCTGCCATATTTAAAGCCGCAACCGTACAGCGCCGGCTCACTTACGCCACCAAGCACGCCCGAGATCGAATAGCCCAGCATGAGAGCCTTCTCGTCCTTATCCGCAACGCGAAGCGACGCACCAAAGGGCATGCCCCAAACGGCAAACGTCGCCATCGTCGCGGCGATCAGAATGCACGAATCCGTTCCCACACTCATAAACTGCGCATAGGCGAGCGATAGGACAACGTTGCTGACGCCGGCGATCTTTAGGAACTCCCAGCCCGCGGCAAGCCCCATGAGCGTGAGCAGCGACACGATGCCACCGGAATTGCCAAGCATAAACATAAGCTGGCCCAACAGCATGCCCAGATAGCTGCCCGCCGGCGCCGTAATGCACAGGGAAACCGGAACCATGACGAGCATGGTCGCAAACGGAACGAACGAAAACGCCACGGCCTTAGGGATAACGCGCGAAAAGAAACACTCCACTCGCCATAGCACGGGCACCGAGATGAGAACCGGGATAACAGTCGTCGTGTAATCGTTGACCGGCGCGGGAAGCAGACCATACACGGAAGTCATCGCTGCCCCCGTCGTCGATGCGGCATCGACGAGCTTAAGCAGGTCGGGCGCAATCAATACGCCGCCCAACATCATGCCCAACTGCTCCGAGCAACCGAGCTGGCGGGCGGCCGCCCAACCAAGATAAATGGGCAAAAAGTAGTAGCCGGCGTTGTAGAGCCAACTGTAGAACAGGCGATAGATTTCGGAATCGGCAGACCACAGCCCCAGCATGCCTTCGCCCATAATGACGGCGACGGTGCGGAACAACGCCGCGCAAACAATAAAGGGCAGCGCCGACATCATGCTTTTGGACAGATAGTCCACCACGGCCATGGCGTTTGATGAAACCGTCGTTGTAAACGAGGTGTTAGAAACTTGTGACATGAAACACCTTTCCCAATGTGACATGCGGGCTGACCCTTTGTCACATCGTGCGGTAATGACCGATTGCGCGGTACTTTTCGTAGCGGAGGTTTGTGAGGGTCACGTCGTCGAGCTGCCCAAGCGTATCGAAGGCATCAAATGCCGAAGACATGACGGCACCGGCGATCTCCTCATGCGACAGGCCCCTATCGTCGACAATGCCGTCGATGATGCCGAGCGCCAACAGATCGGGGGCCGTGAGCTTAAGTGCCTCGGCGGCCTCATTCGCGCGCTCGGTATCCTTCCACAGGATCGACGCACAGGCCTCGGGGCTCACGACCGAATAGGCCGAGCTCGAGAGCATCAGGATGCGGTCGGCCACGGACAGCGCCAGCGCGCCACCAGAGCCGCCCTCGCCTGTCACCACCGAGACAATCGGCGTCTTAAGGCCGCTCATCTCCATGAGATTCTGGGCAATCGCCTCGCCCTGGCCGCGCTCCTCGGCACCGATGCCGCAAAACGCGCCCGAAGTATCGACCAGGCACAAAACCGGTCGGCCAAACTTTTCGGCCTGGCGCATAAGGCGACGCGCTTTGCGGTAGCCCTCGGGATGTGCCATACCAAAGTTGCGACGCATGCGCTCTTTGGTCGTGGTGCCGCGCTCGATGGCGATGACCGTTACGGGGCGTCCGTCTTTCCAGCCAATGCCAGCCAACACAGCGGCGTCGTCGCCAAAGTAACGGTCGCCGTGCAGCTCAACAAATCCGTCGAGGCCCAGCGAGATCATCTCGCCTGCCGTGGCGCGATCTGCCGAGCGGGTCTGCTTGACAATCTCGAGCGCGGTTTTTGGTGCGGCCGAGCGCTTGAACAAGTGTCCCAGCTTTTTGCCGCGGCGACCCATATGCACGATCTCATGCGGTGCCCCCAGGCCGGGCGCGTGCCCTTCGTGCAGCGCCAGCAGCTCGCCTACCGTGAGCGCAATCTCGCCACGCGGAACAACGGCATCGCAAAAGCCGTGCTCCAGCAAAAACTCGGAGCGCTGGAATCCCTTGGGCAGGCGCTTGTGCATGTTCTGCTCGATCACGCGCGGGCCGGCAAATGCCGTCAGGGCATCGGGCTCGGCCAGGATAATGTCGCCCTCCATGGCAAAACTCGCGGTTACGCCTCCGGTCGTGGGGTCGGTGAGCACCGTGATATACAGGCCGCCCGCCTCGCTGTGGCGCCTAACCGCCGCAGAAATCTTGGCCATCTGCATAAGCGATGTCACGCCCTCTTGCATGCGCGCACCGCCCGAAACGGTAAAGCCGACAACTGACAACCCCAGCTCGGTCGCTCGCTCAAATGTGCGACAGATCTTCTCGCCCACCACGGAACCCATCGAGCCCATCATAAAGTTGGCGTCCATAAAGAAGAGCGCCGTATCGCAACCGCAGATTTTGCCTCTACCGCACACAACGGCATCGCGCTCGCCCGAACGCTCGCTCACGCTCTTGAGCTTGTCGGCATAACCGGGAAACGAGAGGAAGTCCTCCGACGCCAGATTGGCATCCCATTCCTCAAACGTGCCCTCGTCAACCGTCATGCGCATGCGCGCGCGACCGCTCACGCGAAAGTGTTTTCCGCAACGAGGGCAGACCTCGAGGTTGTCGTGCAGGCGCGCCTCATCGATCACGCGGCGGCACTCCGGGCACTTGATAAACACGTGGCGCGCGGGAAACTCGGCGCACGACTCGGTCATCGGTCCCTCGAGGACGTTGACCGTCTTCGCTTTTCTATTCATCAGCATAGAGATGCCCCATCAGATCGGTGTGATACATGCCCGACAAGAACTCGTCGTTTGCCAGCACGTCGAGCTGAAGCTCGCTGTTTTCGCTCACGCCCTCAATCACGAGCTCGCCCAGGGCCGAGCGCATCTTGCGAATGGCGCCGTCACGCGTGGGCGCACACACGATGAGCTTGCCAAGCATGGAGTCGTAGTACGGCGGAACTTTAGCACCGGTAAACATGGCGGAATCCCAGCGCACGCGCGGACCACCCGGCACACGCAACGCGGTGACCGTTCCGCATGACGGCAGAAAGTCCGGCGTTTCGGCATTGATGCGGCACTCCATGGCGTGGTTGCGGACCGGCATGTCCTCCTGCTCAAAGGGCAGAGGCTGGCCGGCAGCCACGCGCAGCTGCCACTTAACCAGGTCGGTATCGGTCACAAACTCCGTAACCGGATGCTCCACCTGCAAGCGCGTGTTCATTTCCATAAAGTAGAAATTGCCGTCATCTGAGTACAAAAACTCGATGGTGCCAGCGCCCTCATAGCCAACGGCACGAGCCAGGTCGCGCGCGGCCTTGTGCATGCGCGCGCGAATATCATCGCGTCCGTCGAGGCACGGCGCGGGGCTCTCCTCGATCAGCTTTTGGTTGCGGCGCTGCACCGAGCACTCGCGCTCGCCGAGCGAAAACACATGGCCCTGCTTATCGGCCATAATCTGTACCTCAACGTGATGCGCCGGCGCAACGAACTTCTCCATGTAGCACTCGCCGTCGCCAAAAACGGCCTCACCCTCGGCACGCGCCTCGATGAACGCCTTTGCCGCATCTTCCACGCGCTCGACCTTGCGAATACCGCGACCGCCGCCGCCCGCGCGCGCCTTAATAAGCACGGGGCAGCCGATGCGCTCGGCCTCGGCCGTTGCTTCCTCGGGGCTTTTGAGCAAATCGCAGCCCGGCACGATGGGCACGCCCGCAGCAGCGGCCGTTCGGCGTGCGGCGTCCTTGTCGCCCATGCTGTCGATCACCTCGGCCGAAGGACCGACAAACGCCAGACCGAACTTGTCGCAGTCGCGCACGAAGCTCGCCTTCTCGGAGAAAAAGCCATAGCCGGGATGAATTGCCTTAGCTCCCGACTTTACGGCACAGGTGAGCACGGCATCGTCGTTGAGGTAGCTCTCGGCAAGACGCGGGCCGCCGATGCAATACGCCTCGTCGGCAAGCTGCACGTGCAGCGCGTCCGCATCGGCCGTGGAATAAACGGCGACGGTCTTGATGCCCATATCGCGGCACGCGCGGATAACACGGACCGCGACTTCGCCGCGGTTGGCGATGAGCACTTTGTCGAACATGAAGCCTTCCTTAACTTTCGTGCACGAGTGCAAAAGACATATCGGCGCGGCAGCAAACCTCACCGTTGACGCTCGCAGTACCCGTCGCAAAGCGGAACGGCCCGCGCGCTCGCGTGATGGAGCACACCAGGTCCACCGTGTCGCCCGGGCGCACCGGACGCTTAAAGCGCACCTTGTCCAGACTCGTGTAGAACGGCGTCGCGCCGCGCGCCTCCTCATCGCCCATCAGCAGCACGCAGCAGTTCTGGGCGAGCATCTCGCATTGGATCACGCCGGGGACCACCGGGTTTCCCGGAAAATGCCCCTGCAAAAAGTACTCGTCGCCCGTAATCGTGATCTTGCCGTGGGCCTCGTCGCCCACCAGCTCGGCTTTGTCGAGCAAAAGCATCGGCTCTCGATGCGGCAACAGCTTCTTGAGCTCTTCTTTGTTCATGGATATCACCTATCCGATCCTCATGAGGCAGCTGCCAAACTCTACGAGGTCGCCGTCGGCCACGCAGATCTCGAGCACCTCGCCATCCGCCTCTGCCGTCACCTCGTTGAGAACCTTCATGGCCTCGATGATGCAGAGCGTCTCGCCGGCCTTGACCTTGGAGCCCACGTGCACAAACGGCTCGTCGCCCGGCGCCGGGGCAGCATAGAAAACGCCGACCATGGGTGCGGTCACCTCGGTGCCCTTGGGCTCCGGTGCGGCGGCAGGTGTCTGCGCGGCGGGTTCCGGTGCGGCAGCAGGCATGGCGACAGGAGCCACCGCCGGAGCAGTCACGGCACCCGGCATGGGCATGGGCACGGCAGCCGGCTGCGCCGCACTCGCGCGCTCGAGCTCGACCGCGGTGCCATCGGGCTCCTCAACGCGCACGCGCGTGAGGCCGCGGTCCTCCATAACATCGGCTATCTCGGCAAGTCTTTTGGAATCCATGCTCTAGCTCCTTGCATATCTACGCAGCGCGATGGCGGCATTGTGCCCGCCAAAGCCCAGATTGGTCGAAAGCGCCCAGGTAAGGTCGGCGCGAACCGCTCGATTAGGCGTGTAATCAAGATCGCAGGCGGGATCGGGCGTGTGGTAGTTAATGGTCGGGGGCACCACGCCCTGCTCGAGCGCCATGGCGCAGGCCATGACCTCGATGGCGCCCGTAGCACCGATCATGTGGCCGGTCATCGACTTGGTCGACGAGACGTGCGCGGCGCGTGCCGCGTCCTCGCCGAGCGCACGCTTAATCCCCGCCGTCTCGGACGAATCGTTGAGTTTAGTCGAGGTTCCGTGAGCGTTGATGTAGAGGCCCTCGGAAGGCTTAACGTCGCCCTCGGCCACCGCCAGCGATATCGCACGGGCAATGCCGGCAGCCTCGGGATCGGGGCTCGTGATGTGATAGGCATCATCGGTGTTGCCGTAGCCCACGACCTCGGCGTAAATGTGCACACCGCGCGCCTGCGCATGTTCCATGCTCTCGAGCACGAGCACGCAGGCGCCCTCGCCCATCACAAAGCCGCCGCGGTCTGCATCGAACGGACGGCAGGCCGTCGCGGGATCGGGGTTGGTGGTCAATGCGCGGCAGGACGTAAAGCCCGCAACGGCATCGGGGATAATTGCGGCTTCGGCGCCGCCCGCGAGGATCGCGTCGGCATAGCCGTGCTTGATGGCGCGGAACGCCTCACCCACCGCATGGGCAGAAGTCGCGCAGGCAGTCACGACGGGTAGGGTCGGGCCCTTTGCCTTGTGGCGAATCGCGATGTTGCCCGAAGCCATGTTGGGGATCATCATCGCAATCATATAGGGTGATGCACGGCGAGGCCCTCGATCGGCAATCGTGTGGACGTTGTCGACGAGTGTCTGCATGCCGCCCACGCCTGAACCCACGTAGACGCCCAGGCGCTCGCGATCGATGGCATCTTCGACATCAAGGCCCGCATCGTGCATGGCCTCGTCCGACGCCGCCAGTGCAAACTGAACGCAGGGGTCGAGGTGCTTGGCATCGTGCTTACCAAAGTACTCGTTGCCGTCAAAGCCCTTGACCTCGGCCGCCACCTTGACAGCAAACGCATCCGTATCGAAGTGCGTAATCGGGCCGATACCGCACGTGCCGGCGCACATAGCCGCCCAGGTGGCAAGCGCCGTGTTGCCGAGCGGCGATACGGCACCTATGCCGGTGATTGCAACTCTCTGTTCCATCTTGGTCTCCTCATTTAAGCCGTTGATCGGCCCTGGTTTCTACATCGCCATTCCGCCGTCGACGCGTACAACCTCGCCCGTAATGTAGGAAGCCGCATCGCTCGCCAGAAAGCGCACCACGCCGGCCACTTCCTCGGGGCGCGCCATGCGCTTTAGGGGAATCTGCTCCTCGGTTGCCGCGCGAACCTTCTCCGAGAGCTTTGACGTCATATCCGTCTCGACAAACCCCGGGGCGACCGCGTTCACTCGTACGCCGCGGGGCGCAAGCTCGCGCGCTACCGCCTTGGTAAGCCCTATCACGCCCGCCTTGGAGGCAGCGTAGTTGGCCTGCCCGGCATTGCCCATCAGGCCCACAACCGAGCTCATGTTGATGACGCAACCGCCGCGCTGGCGCATAAAGGTCTTGGTGATCGCGCGCGTCATATTGAATGTTCCCTTGAGATTGACATCGAGCACGCGATCGAAGGCGTCATCGCTCATGCGCATGAGCAAGCCATCGCGCGTGATGCCGGCGTTGTTGACGAGCGCCCAAATGGAGCCAAAGTCGTTGAGGACCGCTTCCACGCACGCGTTGACGGCAGCGGGATCGGCCACGTCGCATTGATATGCGCGCACCGTGGCGCCAGACGCCTCGCAGGCTTCGCACGTCTCGCGCGCCGCATCGACGCTGCCGGCATAGACGACGGCGATATCAAAGCCGTCCTCCGCCAGACCGACAGCGCAGGCGCGGCCGATACCCCGCGAGCCGCCCGTGACCAGTGCCACGCGACGTGAGTCGTTGCGCTCGAGCGCGCCATTGTTCAAGTTGCCCATGTCATTCCTTTCGGGTTACAGCCCTGTGGACTATGCGAGCTCGTCGGCAATAGCTGCGACCTGCTCGGCCGTTTCGCACGAATACACGCGAACGTCGCTCAGCGTACGCTTGACCAGGCCCGACAGCGTTTTGCCGGGGCCGACCTCAATAAACGTGTCGATGCCCTGATCCTGCAGCGCATGCAGGGTGTCAACCCAGCGCACGGCATGGCTCACCTGGTTGGCCAAGACATCCGATGCTGCTCGCGGGTCCGCCGGATAGGGCGCCGCCGTCATGTTTGCCATGACCGAAATCAGCAGCGAAGACGGCGCGTGGCCGGCTTGGATATACGTCGCCAGCCCCTCAGTCGCCTCGGCCATATAGGGGCTATGAAATGCACCCGACACCGCGACTTTCATAGCGCGGCCGCCAGCCTCTTTTACTAGGACGTCGAGCTCCTGCAGCGCCTCGGGCGCTCCGGCAACAACCGTCTGCTGCGGGCTGTTGTAGTTGACCGGCCAGCAGTCCTCGCCGGCCTGCGCAGCCAGGTTCTCGACTTGCGCCGCATCGAGCTTAATGACGGCGCGCATGCCGCCCGGATGGCGCTCAGCAGCCGCGGCCATCAATGCCGCGCGCTCACACACGAGCTCAAAGCCCGCTCGCGTATCGAACGCCCCCGCAAAGGTGAGCGCAGCGACCTCGCCCAGCGAGAATCCCGCACAGGCGGCAGGCACCACGCCGCGCTCGCGCAGTGCGGCAGCCGCTGCCAGGTCGTGAACAAACACGCAAGGCTGCGTGTTCTCGGTCTGCGAGAGCTCCTCCTTGGAGGCGCTCCGGCACTGCTCACTGGTTCCCGGACGCACCTCGTCGGCGATCGCGAACACCTCGGCAGCCGCCGGCGATGCTTCGATCAGGTCGACACCCATCGCGGGGTGCTGGGCACCCTGGCCGGCGAACAGAAACGCTACGCTACCCATGCGGACGCACCCTTCAGGACGCGCTCGGCGCCATCGACCAGATCGTCAACGATTTCACGCGCGCTCTGGCGCTCGTTGACCATGCCGGCAATCTGTCCACACAAAAACGAACCCTCTTCGTAGTTGCCGTCCTTGGCGGCCTTACGCAGCGCACCGGTTCCCATAGCACCGAGCTCCTCGGAGCTTGCGCCCGCCGCCTCGTTCTTGGCATACGCGTTGGTGAAGGGGCTCTTAAGCGCACGCACCGGATGTCCCGTCGAGCGACCGGTCGCGCACGTCGAGGTGTCGTTGGCCTTCAGGACCATCTCCTTGTACTGCTCCGATACGGTGCACTCGCCTGCGACCAGAAAGCGCGTACCCACCTGCACGCCGGCGGCGCCCAGCATAAAGGCGGCCGCCACGCCGCGGCCGTCGGCAATACCGCCGGCGGCCACGACGGGAATGTCGACCGCATCGACGACCTGCGGCACCAGTGCCATCGTCGAGGTCTCGCCAATATGGCCGCCCGATTCGGTGCCCTCGGCAACAATCGCCGTGGCTCCACGACGTGCCACGAGGCGCGCCAGCGCCACCGAGGCAACGACCGGGATGACCTTGATGCCCGCCTCGTTCCACGCCTTCATGTACTTGGCGGGATTGCCGGCACCCGTCACGACGACCGGCACCTGCTCGTCGATCACAACCTGCGCGACCTCGTCGGCAAACGGGCTCATGAGCATAACGTTGACGCCAAAGGGCTTATCCGTCTTGGCGCGCAGCTCGTGAATCTGATCGCGCAGCCAGTTGGCGTCGGCGTTCATGGCCGCGATAATCCCCAAGCCGCCCGCCTCGGACACTGCGGACGCCAACGAGGCGTCGGCAATCCAGGCCATACCGCCCTGGAACACGGGCTTTTCGATGCCGAGCAGATCGCAGAGAGGAGACTTGAGCATCACTACTTCTCCAATGCCGCCTCGACCGTATCGACGAACTCGCCGACCGTCTTGGGGTTCTCCTCGGTATCGAGCTGAATGCCAAACTCGTCCTCGACGGCAACGAGGATCTCGACGGTACCCAGGCTGTCGAGGCCAATCTCCTCGAGCGTGGACTCGGGCTTCATCTCGACATCGTCAAGGCCGGCGGTCTCGCGGATAACGTCGCAAACGCGCTCGAAGGTCTTCTGATCTGCCATGGTAGTTCTCCTTTGTTTGTGCCCCAGGGGCGTTTTCATTTCCTATGTGCAACTACTTCCAACGAAGCAGATAGCCACCTATATCCAGACCGGCGCCAAATCCAACGAGGGCGATGGTGTCGCCTGCATTCAGTGCGTCGGTGCTTGCCAGCCGGTTAAGCGCAAAGGGAATGCAGGCGCTCGAAATGTTGCCGGTCTCCCGCAGCGTTCGAACCACGCGCTCGTCTGGCACGCCAAGGCGCTTGACCGCCTGACTCAGGATTCGTTCGTTAGCCTGATGGAATACAAAATGATCGATATCCTCGACCGAAATGCCCGCCTCGCTCGCAAGCTTATGGACCGTGTCGCAGATGGCGTTGACGCCGAACTTGAACACACGGCGGCCATTCATGGACAGCACGCTCTGGCGGTCCGAGGGCACCTTGAATGGCGAGGTGCCATCCAGCCCGGGAACGCGCAACGTCTCGACATCGGGTGCGGTCGAAAGCTCAACAGCGAGGGGATTCTCTCCCCCAGCCTCTATGACCGCAGCACCCGCGCCATCGCCAAAGAGCACGCAGGTGGCACGGTCGGTCCAGTCGAGTGCGCGCGTCATCTGTTCGGCAGCAACGACAAGCACGCGCTCGGTACGGCCGCGGGCGATATAGCCCTCGGCGACATCGAGCGCAAATACGAAGCCGGCGCAGGCCGCCGAGACATCGAAGGCAGGGCACGTCGCGCCTAGTCGCTCAGCAACGGCACACGCCTCAGCGGGAACAAGGTGGTCACCCGTCGTCGTCGAGCAGACGATCAGATCCAGCTGGCTCGCGTCGATTCCGGACACCTGGAGTGCCCGCTCGCTCGCCGCTACGGCAAGGTCGTCAAGTGACTCGGTGGTGCACACATGGCGGCTCTTGATACCTGTGCGGGTAAAAATCCACTCATCCGAGGTATCGAGGAACTCGGACAGCTCGTCATTGGAAACACTGCGCTTAGGAAGCGCCGAGCCTGTTCCAAGAATCGTGAAACCCATCACTAACCTCCTTTGAGTTGTTGACGTGTTTACATCGACCAAGAGAGGATAGCGCAATTTTGTCGTTGTTGACGTGTTAACATTAAATTGTCCAAATGCGACAAAGGCTTCACATTGTGTCTATCTCTCGAGACCATTGCGTTATTCACTTATTCATTAAGGAGGTGGCAGCCATAATGGATGCCAAATTAACGATAGTCGACGTAACCGGATCGACCAACGATGACCTGCTCGAAGCAGGAAAACAGGGAGCGCCGCACGGCACGGGACTTGCCGCCCAGGCTCAGACGGCAGGACGCGGCCGGCGCGGCCACAAGTGGGATTCAACCGCCGGCAACCTATTGCTTTCGATTGTCCTGCGTCCATGCGTTAATCCTGCGAAGTACTCTGGTCTTGCCGCCGTCAGCGGCCTAGCGGTGCTCGAGGCGCTCGAAAAACAGGGTCTTGCAAACGAAATTGGCCTCAAATGGCCCAACGACCTGGTCGCGCGTGAACGCAAACTCGGCGGCATTCTGGTCGAGGCCGCACGCGATAACGAAGGCAAACCTTTCGCCGTATGCGGCATTGGCGTCAATGTGAACTACACGCCCCAAGAGGTGCCCGATGGCGGCTTGCCGGCAATCGGTCTCTCGGACCTTAACGAGAACGTTCCTGCCGTCGACATGCTCCTCGATGAGGTCTATCACGCAGTTATAGACGCTGTAGATGCCTGGGCAGAACGCCTCAACGCCATGGAAGAAAACACCGGACCGCTCGCGCCCGTCCACGGCGAATATGTCGCTCACCTCAATTGGATTGGAAAGCACGTTATCGCCCGCTTCCCTGCCGGTGACGAGCTGGCGCGAGGCATCTTTCAAACGGTCGATGCCTTTGGTCGCGCGTGTATCGAAACGGAAGACGGCCTGCGATCCTTCCATTTTGCGGAGGCATCGCTGCGTCCCATGGGCAAATAAGGCGCCACAGCCCCCCGCTCGACAGCATTACCCGGTCCCCCAAGGCTATCATGCAAAACAAAAGAGCCCCGCTACCGTAATGGCAGCGGGGCTCTGTAAGCTATGAGCGATATCGCTTAGAGCTTGATGTCGATGTCGACGCCAGCGGGGAGGTCGAGACGCATAAGCGAATCAACGGTGCCCGAGGTGGGGTCGAGGATGTCGATGAGGCGCTTGTGGGTGCGCATCTCGAACTGCTCACGGGAGTCCTTGTTCATGTGCGGCGAGCGGATAACCGTGTACAGGTTGCGCTCGGTGGGCAGGGGGACAGGACCGGAAACGCGAGCGCCGGTCTTCTGAGCGGTCTCGACGATGAGCTTCGCGGACTGATCGACGACCTCGTGATCATAGCCCTTGAGGCGAATGCGGATCTTCTGGGTAGCCAACTTAAACCTCCAAAGAGTGCGAGAGATGATCTCGCGGATTACGTAACAGGGAGCTCGAACTTAGGCGTTCTTGCTCATGACCTCGTCCACGATGGACTTGGGCGCGGGCTCATAAGAGTCGAACTGCATCGTGTAGGATGCACGGCCCTGGGTCTGGGAGCGAAGGTCGGTAGCGTAACCGAACATCTCGCCCAGCGGCACCTTGGCACGGATGAGCTTGCTGTTCTTGCGATCCTCCATGCCCTCGATCTTGCCGCGGCGACCGGAGAGGTTGCCCATAACGTCGCCCATGTACTGCTCGGGGGTCTCGACCTCGACAGCCATGATCGGCTCGAGCAGCTGCGGATCGGACTTCTTGAGGGCGTCCTTGATAGCCATGGAACCGGCGATCTTGAAGGCGGCCTCGGAGGAGTCGACCTCGTGGTAAGAACCGTCGAACAGGGTGACCTTGACGTCGAGGACCGGGAAGCCGGCGATAACACCGGTGTTCAGGGCCTCCTGGATGCCCTTGTCGATGGACGGGATGTACTCCTTGGGCACGACGCCGCCGACGATAGCGTTGACGAACTCGTAGCCGAAGCCCTCCTCCATCTTCTCGAGCTTGATGACGGCGTGGCCGTACTGACCGCGACCACCGGACTGACGGACGAACTTGCCCTCAGCCTTCTCGACGTCGTGACCAGCGGTCTCGCGGTAGGCAACCTGGGGCTTACCAACGTTAGCGTCAACCTTGAACTCACGGAGCAGACGGTCGACGATGATCTCGAGGTGCAGCTCGCCCATGCCGGCGATGATGGTCTGGCCGGTCTCGTGGTTGGTGGACACCTGGAAGGTCGGGTCCTCCTCGGCGAGCTTGGTCAGAGCCAGGGACATCTTGTCCTGCTCGGCCTTGGTCTTGGGCTCAATGGCAACGTCGATAACGGGCTTAGCGAACTCGATCTTCTCGAGGACGATCTCCTTGCCCTCGGCGCACAGGGTGTCACCGGTGGTGGAGTTCTTGAAGCCGACGCAAGCGACGATGTCGCCGGCGGCAGCGTCGTCACGGTCGATACGCTCGGCGGCGTTCATCTCGAGAATGCGGCCGAGGCGCTCGCGCTGACCGTTGGAAGCGTTGACCACGTAGGAGCCGGACTCAGCGCGGCCGGAGTAAACGCGGACGTAGGTGAGCTTACCGACGAACGGGTCGGTCATGATCTTGAAGACCAGGCCGGAGAAGGGCTCGTCGAAGGAAGGATGACGCTGGATCTCCTCGCCGGTGTCCGGATCGGTACCCGTGACGGCCTCAACGTCGAGCGGGCTGGGCAGGTAGTCGACGACAGCGTCGAGCAGCTCCTGGACGCCCTTGTTCTTGTAGGCGGAGCCCACGAAGACGAGGTTAAGCTCGTTGGCCAGGACACCCTTGCGCAGAGCAGCCTTGAGCTCCTCGACGGTGAAGTCCTCCTCCATGAGGATCTTCTCCATGAGCTCGTCGTCAAAGCTGGCAGCAGCGTCGAGGAGCTCCTCGCGCTTGGTGGCAGCGATGTCGGCAAACTCAGCCGGGATCTCGTCCATCGGCTCGGGGTAGGTCATGCCCTTCTCGTCGGCCTTGAAGTCCCATGCAGTCATGGTGACGAGGTCGATGACGCCCCAGAAGTTGTCCTCGGCGCCCATCGGGACCTGAGCGGCCACGGCGTTAGCGTCGAGACGATCCTTCATGGTCTCGATAGCGTTGAAGAAGTCAGCGCCCACGCGGTCATACTTGTTGATGAAGGCGATGCGGGGGACGTTGAAGGTGGAAGCCTGACGCCAAACGGTCTCAGACTGGGGCTGAACGCCGGCAACGGCGTCGAAGACGGCGACAGCACCATCGAGGACGCGCAGGCAGCGCTCGACCTCGGCGGTGAAGTCAACGTGGCCCGGGGTGTCGATGATCTGGATGCGGTAGTCCTTACCGTCCTTGTTCCAGAAGCACGTGGTAGCAGCGGAGGTAATGGTTACGCCGCGCTCCTGCTCCTGAACCATCCAGTCCATGGTGGCAGCGCCCTCATGAACCTCACCGATCTTGTGGGTCTTACCGGTGTAGTAAAGAATACGCTCGGTCGTGGTGGTCTTACCGGCATCGATGTGGGCCATGATGCCGATGTTACGGGTATCGGAAAGCTTGTACTTAGGCTTAGCCATGTTAGTTCCTTACCTTAACTTACCAACGATAGTGAGAGAACGCGCGGTTGGCCTCGGCCATCTTGAAGACGTCCTCACGCTTCTTGACGGAAGCGCCCAGGCCGTTGGAAGCGTCGAGGATCTCATTGGCGAGACGCTCGGCCATGGTCTTCTCCTTGCGAGCGCGGGAGAAGTTGACGATCCAGCGGATACCCAGAGCGGTGGAACGACGGGAGTTGACCTCCATCGGGACCTGATAGGTAGCGCCACCGACACGCTTGGGCTTAACCTCGAGCGTGGGCTTGACGTTGTCCATAGCCTTCTTGAAGGTAGCGAGAGCGTCGCCACCCTCAGACTTCTCGGCAACGATCTCGAAAGCGGTGTAAACGATGCGCTCAGCGGTGGCCTTCTTGCCGTCAAGAAGGACCTTGTTGATGAGCTGAGTCACCAGGCGGTTGTTGTAAACGGCGTCAGGCTGAACCTCACGACGATTAGCTGCTGCACGACGCGGCATGTGAAATCTCCTTAAGTGTCTACCGTGCGGCGCTCAAGACGGCACACGGCGAAAGTATCAAAACGTTATCTGGCTTATTTGGCCTTGGGGCGCTTAGCACCGTACTTGGAACGGGCCTGCATACGGTTCTGGACCGGTGCAGCGTCGTAGGCGCCACGGATGACGTGATAACGGACACCAGGGAGGTCACGGACACGACCGCCGCGGACGAGCACGATGGAGTGCTCCTGCAGGTTGTGGCCCTCACCCGGGATGTAAGCAGTAACTTCGATGCCGTTGACAAGGCGAACACGGGCAACCTTACGAAGAGCCGAGTTCGGCTTCTTGGGGCTCGTGGTGAAGACGCGGGTGCACACGCCGCGCTTCTGGGAGTTGTGCTGCAGAGCAGCGTTCTTGGACTTCTTGGGCACGGAACGACGGCCCTGGCGAACCAGCTGGTTAATAGTAGGCAAAGCGTACTCCTTCTCGAATGATTCCAGCTTTCTGTAAAGTGCAACGGCTTGAATCGAGGGGTCAGCATCCCCCTACGAAACACGCAGTTCGATAGGATACGTGCCGTTAGCTGTGTCGTCAACAGACCACGCCGCCGGGCGTATCCCAAAATTGGCACATTTCCGCAAAGCCTACACAAAAGGAATCCCCTCCTGTGCGCAAGTGCCCATTCCAGCCGTCCATGTAACACGAAAATGGCCGCTTCCTCTAGCAGGAAGCGGCCTAGACCTTACGAATAGACGATGGTAAAGGGTTCCGACGTTTCGGCGCCCCCTGTTGAAGTGCAGCGTGTGCCCTCAAGCGTTACTGAGACCACTTGGTCGACATCAATCAACTTCGTTGGCACCCAGATGTTCTCTCCGCTATTGCGCGTATAAGAAAAATATAAGTTGAACGCCCCTGCGTCGTCATCTTCGATAATCTGCTCCGATCCATCCTTGTAGGTAACCGTCAACTTCTTCGTGACTGCGTCAATGCCCAGATCATCGATGTGCGTCTGGATGGAAAACGGGCTGATCTCGAGAGGCGAGTCATCGGAGCGGAGTTCCTTAGTATCGACGTACGCTCCAACGCTAAACTCGGGCGTCGATGCCTCGAACGGCTTCGCATCCTCTCCTTCGCCCTCGGTCCACGAGATATTCCAGGTGACCGCATGTTGAAAACCTCGCTCGCGATCCATAGAAGCAAAGTACATCGTGCCATTAATGACAGTATCGCTTGATGTGTCCTTATCAATGGTGCAGCGTGTATCAGCCCATTCCTCGCCGAAGTTCATGCTGGGTGTACCGATGCCTTGTTCTTCTTCACCATAGAGAACAAGTTCGCCTGTCTCTGCTGCCGGCTTGTAGTAGTTAACACCATTTGGATTGGACAGCGTAAACGTCACAGCACCGCAGCCGTTTTGGTCGATAGCCATATCATGAATGTCGAGTGTATAGCCGTTGCCCTCGACGGACAGATTGACCTTCTGTACTGAACCCTCCAAGCTTTGGGGCGCGATACCATCACCAAACTCTCTGGTGTAGGTATATTTAGTCCCCGACGAGCCACCTTGAGTCCAGGTAACGGACTCTCCGTTGCCATGGTTTCCCCAGGCAGAGGCAAAATAACTGGAATTGACAACAGCGTAGGCGACCCCTCCGGTCGCCAGCACTCCGGCAAGACATCCGATTACGGCAACATACAGAGGCTTCGCGTGACCCTTTCGGCGAAGCGGCTCACCAGCAGCGGCATAAAGAACACGGTCAGCAAGATCGCTATCGGCTTGGACGGACTCGAAGGCCTGTTTGATTTGGTTGGATTTCACGGTCGCCCTCCTCTAGGATGAACTTGAGCTTCGATCTACCGCGAGCTAAACGCGTTCGAACGGTCGCGGCTGGCACATGCAATAACTCGGCAATCTCTGAGGTCGAAAAGCCCAGATAGTAATAGAGCACGATGGGGATACGGAATCGTTCCGGAAGCCGCATGACGTCTAATAGGACGGCCTTGGTCTCATCCTGCGCCGTCGAAAGCGAATCGGCCAGGTTCTCAATATCCTCCACACGCCTCCATGGCTTTCGAAAGAGCGATTTGCATTCATTGATCGTGACCCGGATAAGCCATCGACGAAGATGTTCCCAGCTTTCAAAATGCGTATCGCTTTTGAGTAACTTTAGAAAGACGTCTTGAGCGACATCGTCGGCGTCGGCGCGATCGCGCAGGTACGTCAAAGCGATTCGGAACACGACATCCCGGTGGTCCTCGACCGCCTGTCTAAAAGCTTGTTCTTCCATAATCACCTCCCGGTGACGTTAATGGTTCTCGATGAGGCCCTCACCATAGATACGCTCTTGCCGGACTAAATGTTTCAAATTCAAGCAGGGAAAACCTACCAAAATTAATCCGTCCCTTTTTGGCAAGGGATCAACGGAACGCAACAGGTTGATCATACGCAAGCGAGCGGCCCCCAGAGCGTACAAGGTGGCATGAAAAAGGCAGGGCATTGACCTTCTGGTCATGCCCTGCCTTTTGAATGACAGATTGTAGCTCTGGGGGCCGCGCAGCGACGGAGGTCGCCGCCGTTCGTTAGAACGGCGGAACTAGTTACTCCTCGTCGTTGTCCTTGGCCTCTTCGGCGTCGTCGGTGTCCACGAGCTGGTTGAGCAGCTCGTCGAGGGAAGCCATGTCCTCGTTGATCGCGCCGTTGGCGGGAGCCTTCTTGTCGTCGATCGGGGCGCCCAGGAGCTCCTCGTCGGCGTCGGCGTGATGCGTCGGAGCGGAGGTACCCAGCAGGATATCGTCCGGACCGTCGGGGCTAAAGACCATCTGCAGCAGCTGCGAGAGGTCTTCCTCGTCGGCAACGTCGTCGTTGTTCTCGAGGATGTAGAGCAGATCGTGGGCCTCGAGGCCGTCACGGAGCTCCTCGATCGCCTTGGCGCCGATGCCATCGATGCGCAGCAGATCCTCCTCGGACTTGCCAACCAGGTCGCCGACCGTCTCGATGCCAACCTCGCTGAACTTGTTGGTCCAGCGCTGCGACACGCCCAGGTCGTCGAACAGGTACAGACGAGCCTTCTCGGCGGAGATGGTGTGGCCGTTGCGGGTGAACGAACCGTCAGCACCACCGAACTCGTCGTAGCCGGCCCAGTCGAGCTGCTGCGGGAGCTGCTCGTCCAGGTCCTTGAGCTCCACAGGAGCCCACTCGGGCAGCGACTTGGCGTTGGGCGAAGCCGGGCCGTCGATGTCCACGTAGCCGTCGGCCGTGCGATACGTCAGCTTGGCGTTGGCGTACGGCTTGAGGCCGGTACCAGCCGGGATCTTCTTACCGACGATGACGTTGGACTTAAGGTCGAGCAGGTGGTCGACCTTGCCCTCGATGGCAGCCTCGGTAAGGACGCCAGCGGTACGGATGAACGAAGCGCTCGACAGCCAGGAGTCGATGTTGGACGCGACCTTGAGCGTACCCAGGATGACGGGCTCGGCCACGGGAGCCTGACCGCCCAGACGGGCAACGCGCTCGACCTCGTCGGCAAACTCGTAGCGGTCGACGTACTGACCAAGTAGGTACTTGGAGTCGCCGGGGTTGGTGATCTGAACGCGACGCAGCATCTGACGTGCGAGCACCTCGATGTGCTTGTCGTTCAGGTCGACGCCTTGGCTGGTGTAGACGTCCTTGACGCTCTCGACGAAGGTGTGCATCGTCGACTCGATGTCGGTCAGCTTGCGCAGGTTGCGGAAGTTAACGAAGCCCTTGGTGATCTGGTCGCCGGCGCGAACCTCGCAGCCGTCCTCGATCTCGGGCATGAAGCGCACCGAAGCGGGGACGCGACGCTCGTCGAGGACACGGGTGTGATCCTCGGAGTCGGTGAGCGTCAGCACGTACTCGGACTTCTCGGGCTTAATCGAGAGGTGGCCGGAGTACGGAGCCAGCTCGGCCTCGCGACCCAGGATCTTCTCGTTGACGTTGCCGACGATATCGAACATACGGCTGACCGTAGGCAGACCCTGCGTAATATCGTCGACGCCAGCGACGCCGCCGGAGTGAATGGTACGCATCGTAAGCTGCGTACCGGGCTCGCCGATGGACTGGGCGGCAATAATGCCGACCGCGGTACCGATGGCGACCGGACGACGGGTGGAAAGATCCCAGCCGTAGCACTTCTGGCACACGCCGTACTTGGAGCGGCAGGTGAGCAGCGCGCGAAGCTTGACCTTCTTAAGGCCGGCATCGACCATCTTCTGGATGTCAGCGACCTTCTCGATGTAGCCGTCCTGCTCAAAGAGCACGGTGCCATCGGGAGCCACGACGTCCTCAATGAAGCAACGGCCGACGAGGTCGGTGTTGAGGTCGGTGGTGCCGGGGATGATGAGGTTGTAGGTGACGCCCTCGTGCGTACCGCAGTCCTCCTCGCGGACGATGACGTCCTGGGCCACGTCGACCAGACGACGGGTCAGGTAACCAGAGTCTGAGGTGTGGGATGCGGTATCGACCAGGCCCTTACGGGCGCCGTAGGTCGAAATGAAGTACTCGAGCGGCAGCAGGCCCTCGCGGAAGTTCGCCTTAATGGGAAGGTCGATCGTCTCGCCGGACATGTCTGCCATCAGGCCACGCATGCCGCCGAGCTGACGCAGCTGGGTCTTAGAACCACGGGCGCCGGAGTCGGCCATCATGTAGAGCGGGTTCTCCTCGTCGAACAAGTCGAGCATGAGCGCTGCAACCTTATCGGTACAAGCGGTCCACTCGTTAACGACTTCGATGTGGCGCTCCGTCTCGTTGATGAAGCCCTCCTCGAAGTACTCGTTGATCTGGTCGACGTTGGCCTGGGCGCGATCGAGCAGCTCCTGCTTCTCGGCAGGGATGAGAGCGTCCCACACCGAGATGGTGAGGCCGGCGCGGGTAGCGTAGTGGAAGCCGGAGTACTTGATGGCGTCGAGGATCGGGCCGACCTTGGCCTCGGGATAGCGATCGCAGCAGTCCGCAACCAGCTTGGCCACATCGCCCTTGACCATCTTGTAGTTCATGAACTCATAGTCTTCGGGCAGGCACTGGCGGTTGAAGATGATGCGGCCGATGGAGGTCTCGAAGCGCGCGGTCTTGTTGCCGGTGACGTCGTAGTCGACGAACTCATTCTTGCCGTTCTTGACGCGGAAGATACGGGTGCCGTCCTCGTTGATGACATTGGCGTCGGCAGCGGACACGCGGACCTGAATCTTGGCCTGCATGTCGACCTCGGAGCGGCAGTCATAGGCGTGCAGCGCGTCGTCGAAGCTGGCGAACACGTGGTTCTCGCCCGGCAGACCGTCGCGGACCTGGGTGAGGTAGTACACACCGATGATCATGTCCTGCGAGGGGATGTTGACCGGCTTGCCGGATGCCGGCGAGCGCAGGTTGTTCGCAGAGAGCATAAGCACGCGAGCCTCGGCCTGAGCCTGGCTGGACAGCGGCACGTGGACAGACATCTGGTCGCCGTCGAAGTCGGCGTTGAAGGGCGAGCAAACCAGCGGGTGCAGGTGGATAGCCTTGCCCTCGACCAGCACCGGCTCAAAGGCCTGGATGGACAGACGGTGCAGGGTCGGTGCACGGTTGAGCAGCACGACGCGGCCGTCGATGACCTCTTCGAGGATATCCCACACAAAGGTGGCACCGCGGTCGATAGCGCGCTTGGCGCCCTTGATGTTCTCGACCTTGCCAAGCTCGACCAGGCGCTTCATGACGAAGGGCTTGAAGAGCTCCAGCGCCATGGTCTTGGGCAGACCGCACTGGTGCAGCAGCAGCTTGGGGTCGGTAACGATAACCGAACGGCCGGAGTAGTCGACACGTTTACCCAGCAGGTTCTGGCGGAAACGACCCTGCTTGCCCTTGAGGGCCTCGGCGAGCGACTTGAGCGGGCGACCGCCACGGCCAGAGACCGGGCGACCACGACGGCCGTTGTCGAACAGGGCGTCCACGGACTCCTGGAGCATGCGCTTCTCGTTGTTCACGATGATCGCAGGGGCGTCCAGGTCGAGCAGGCGCTTGAGTCGGTTGTTACGGTTGATCACGCGACGGTACAGGTCGTTGAGGTCGGACGCGGCGAAGCGGCCGCCGTCGAGCTGGACCATCGGGCGCAGATCGGGCGGAATGACCGGGATGACGTCCAGAATCATGTTCGCGGGGCTGTTGCCACCCTTCAGGAAGGCGTCAACGACCTCGAGGCGCTTGACGGCCTTCTCGCGCTTCTGCTTCTGGGAGTCCTCGTCGGCGATGATGGCCTTGAGCTTCTCGGCCTCGGAGGGGAGGTCGATGGCAGCGAGCAGGTCGCGGACGGCCTCGGCACCCATACCACCCTTGAAGTACATGGAGTAGTAACGGGTCATCTCGCGGAACAGCGGCTCATCGGAGATGAGGTCGCGCTCGGTGAGCTTCATGAAGGCGTTGAAGGCGTCCGTGCGGAGCTGCTTCTCGTCCTTGCACTCTTCCTCGATATCGACGATGCCAGAGGCGATCTCCTCGGGGGTCAGCGGCTCCTCGTCGGAGAACTCGTCAAAGTTCTCGGGGTCGCCCTGCTCCTTGAGGGACTCGATCTGGCGGGCGCACTCGGCATCGATCTCTTCCAGATCGGCGGCGAGCTCCTCGCGCAGGTCGTCGGCGTCGGCCTCGCGAGCCTCGTAGTCAACCTCGGTGATGATGTAGCTGGCAAAGTACAGAACCTTCTCGAGGTCCTTGGACTTGATGTCGAGCATACGGCTCATCGGGAAGCTCGTGGGGCTCTTGAAGTACCAGATGTGGGACACGGGAGCGGCGAGCTCGATGTGGCCCATGCGGTCGCGACGCACCTTGGCCGAGGTGACCTCGACGCCGCAGCGCTCGCAGACGATGCCCTTAAAGCGGATGCCCTTGTACTTGCCGCAGGAGCACTCCCAGTCCTTGGCGGGACCGAAGATCTTCTCGCAGAACAGGCCGTCCTTCTCGGGCTTGAGGGTACGGTAATTGATGGTCTCCGGCTTCTTGACCTCACCGTGCGACCAGGAACGGATCTGGTCGGCGGAGGCAAGGGAGATCTTTACCGAGTCAAAATCAGTAGCTTCGAAATCTGCCACAGTCAACTACTCCTTATCAGTGGTCGTGGCGGCGACAGCCTCGGGTGCCTCGGCGGTCTCGGCATCCTCGGCCTCGACGTCGGTGTCAACGCCGGCGAGCGCAGCCAGGTCGTCGAGAGCAGAGGTCTCCTCGGCGGTCACAGGGGCGGAGGCGTCCTCGTCGGCATCGTGCATGGGCTCGATGTCCAGCGCGAGGGAGCGGATCTCCTTGACGAGAACCTTGAAGGACTCGGGGATACCCGGAACCGGGACGTTCTCGCCCTTGACGATGGACTCGTAGGTCTTGACGCGGCCCACGGTATCGTCGGACTTGACGGTCAGGATCTCCTGCAGGACGTTGGAAGCGCCGTAAGCGTACAGTGCCCAAACTTCCATCTCGCCGAAGCGCTGGCCGCCGAACTGGGCCTTGCCGCCCAGAGGCTGCTGGGTAACCAGGCTGTAAGGGCCAGTCGAACGGGCGTGGATCTTGTCGTCGACCATGTGGCCGAGCTTGAGGATGTAGGACGTACCCACGGTAATGGGCTCGCGGAACTCCTCGCCGGTGCGGCCGTCGAACAGACGGGTCTTGCCGCGCTCGTCAAGCTGGGTGACGAACTCGGGGCGCATGTGATCGCCAAAGGCAGCGGTGGCCTTGTTGAGCATGTTCTTGTTGGCACGACGGATGACCTCGGCGATCTCGTCCTCCTTGGCGCCGTCGAAGACGGGCGTGGCGGTGAAGAACGGACCGGGGACGTACTTGTCGGAGTCGGCCTGCTCGGTATCCCAACCGCAGGCAGCAGCCCAGCCAAGGTGGCACTCGAGCAGCTGGCCGACGTTCATACGCGAAGGAACGCCCAGCGGGTTGAGGATAACGTCGATCGGGGTACCGTCAGCCATGTAGGGCATGTCCTCGACCGGCAGAACGTTACAGATAACACCCTTGTTGCCGTGGCGGCCGGCGATCTTATCGCCCTGCTGGATCTTACGACGCTGGGCGACGTAGACGCGCACCTGCTCGTTGACGCCGGGGGCCAGGTCGTCGCCGTTCTCGCGGCTAAAGCGGACGACATCGATGACGCGGCCGTAAGCGCCGTGAGGCATCTTAAGGGAGGTATCGCGGACGTCGTGGGCCTTGGCACCGAAGATGGCGCGCAGCAGGCGCTCCTCGGCGGTCAGAGCGCTCTCGCCCTTAGGCGTGACCTTGCCGACCAGGATGTCGCCAGGGCCGACCTCGGCGCCGATGCGGATGATGCCGTCCTCGTCGAGGTTGGCAAGCATGTCCTCGGAGAGGTTCGGGATCTCGCGGGTGATCTCCTCGGGGCCGAGCTTGGTGTCGCGGGCGTCGATCTCGTGACGGGTGATGTTGATGGTCGTCAGCAGGTCCTCGGCCACCAGGCGCTCGGACACGACGATACCGTCCTCGTAGTTAAAGCCTTCCCACGGCATGTAGGCCACGGTGAGGTTCTGGCCCAGTGCGAGCTCGCCGTGATCGGTCGAAGGACCGTCGGCCAGAGGCTCGCCCTGTTCAACGGTGTCACCGACGCGCACGAGCGGACGGTGGTTGATGCAGGTGGACTGGTTGGAGCGCTGGTACTTGGCCAGATGATACTCGTCCATGCCGCCGGCATGCTTGACGATAATCTTGGCGGCGTCGGCAAAGATAACCTCGCCGGCGTTCTTGGCCAGGGTGACCTCGCCGGAGTCCAGAGCGGCGCGACGCTCCATGCCGGTACCGACATAGGGAGCGGCGGGGTGAACCAGCGGCACGGCCTGACGCTGCATGTTAGCGCCCATCAGCGTACGCTTGGCGTCGTCGTGCTCAAGGAACGGGATCAGCGTGGCTGCGACGGAGAGCATCTGACGCGGCGAGACGTCCATGTAGTCGACGTCCTCGACGGGCACGTCGGCGGGAGCGCCGAAGGAACCGTCGAAGTCGCGGGTACGGGCGATCACGGTGTGCGGGCGGACAAGCTTGCCCTCGGCATCGGTCGTGATGAACTCGTTGGTCTTGGGATCGAGCGGCGTGTTGGCCGGCGCGATGACGTGCTTCTCTTCCTCGTCAGCGGTCATCCAGTCGATCTGATCGGTGGCAACGCCGTTCTCGACACGACGGAACGGGGCCTCGATGAAGCCGTACTCGTTGACGCGGGCGTAGAGGGCGAGCGAGCCGATCAGGCCGATGTTGGGGCCTTCGGGGGTCTCGATCGGGCACATGCGGCTGTAGTGCGAATTGTGAACGTCGCGGACGGCCGTCGGCACGTTGGTGCGGCGGCTGGAGCCGGACTTGTGGCCGGCAAGACCACCAGGGCCGAGTGCGGACAGACGGCGCTTATGGGTCAGACCGGTCAGGGGGTTCGCCTGGTCCATGAACTGCGAGAGCTGCGAGGAACCGAAGAACTCCTTGATGGAGGCCACGATCGGGCGGATGTTGATGAGCGACTGCGGGGTGATCTCGTCGATGTCCTGGGAGCTCATGCGCTCACGGACGACGCGCTCCATACGGCTCATGCCGATACGGAACTGGTTGGCGACGAGCTCGCCGACGGTACGGATGCGGCGGTTGCCAAAGTGGTCGATGTCGTCGACCTTGAAGCCCTGCTCGCCGGCAGCGAGGGACAGCAGGTAGCGCAGCGTAGCGACGATATCCTCGTCGGTGAGCACCGTGACCTCTTCCTCGGTGGTGAGGTTGAGCTTCTTGTTGACCTTGTAGCGACCGACGCGGGCCAGATCGTAGCGCTGCGGGTTAAAGAGAAGGCCCTCGAGCAGGCTGCGGGAAGCGTCCACGGTGGGAGGCTCGCCCGGGCGCAGGCGACGGTAGATCTCGATAAGAGCATCCTCGCGGGTAAGGGCGGTATCGCGCTCGAGGGTGCGCTTGATCACATCGGAGTTGCCGAGCAGCTCGATGATGTCGTCGTTGGTGACGGCGATGCCAAGGGCGCGCAGGAACATCGTGGCGCTCTGCTTGCGCTTACGGTCGATGGAGACCATGAGCTGGTCGCGCTTGTCGACCTCAAACTCGAGCCAGGCACCGCGGGACGGGATGATCTGGGCCTTGTAGATCTGCTTGCCCGAATCCATCTCGGAGCTGTAGTACACGCCCGGGGAGCGGACGAGCTGCGAGACGACGATACGCTCGGTACCGTTGATGATGAAGGTGCCCTGATCGGTCATCATGGGGAAGTCGCCCATGAAGACGAGCTGCTCCTTGATCTCGCCGGTCTCCTTGTTGGTGAGACGGACGTCGGTCAGAAGCGGAGCCTGATAGGTCATATCCTTCTCGCGGCACTCCTCGACGGTGTGCGCGGGGTCGCCGAACTGATGCTCGCCGAAGGTAACCTCGAGAACATGGTTCTGGCTCTGGATGGGGCTGGATTCCTTGAACGCCTCACGAAGGCCCTCGTCCTTAAAACGCTCAAAGGATTCCCTTTGAACAGAGATAAGGTTGGGGAGCTCCATGGCCTCCGGGATTTTCCCGAAGCTGACGCGCTTGCGCTCAGTGGCAGTGTATGCGTAGGTCACCAGGTTTTTCCTCCTTCACGGAAATGCTCGGTGGGTTGGCGAGGCATAGCTTCGCCAGTTATCGCAACCTAATAGTTTATCAGGTACCGACCGTTGGGCAAGAAAAGCCTTGACGCGATTGAGTTTTTGGAGTAGCAAAGTTTTTCGACAGAAAAGGGGCAGGTAGATGGATATGTATCGAACATCTGTTCATATATTTTATGTGAACAGCGCTGCTGATGCGCGCCGCTAAATGGCGGCGAGGATTGATTAGGCGGAAATTACGTCCCGTTTTGAGGCCCAAAACTGGGACGCAGCTTCCGGTTGTGACCTGTTTGGGAAAGCATATCCCGTTCTGAGCCGAAAATCCGGGTCGTAGTTTCCGCTAAGAGCTCCAACCGGAAAGCGCGTCCCAGAATTCGACCAAATTGTAGGTCGCAGTTTCCGGAGCTGCGATCGCGTCCCGAATGAAAGAACGGGTGCAGACCGAAATCCGCACCCGTACATGTTGATGCCCCAAGGCCTACTTGCGCATCAATCCGCCGCGCTCGTCAATAGCGTCCCAGAAGGCGCTGGCAAAGCGAGGATCGCTTGCGGCCATGAGGGCGTTGGTGGCCATCCAGCCAGACGGGGCGCCGGTGTCGTAGCCCGACAGTGGGTCGATGACGACAGCGTACATAGCCTCGCGGTCGAGCGAGCGGGCCATGGCGTCGGTAAGCTGGATCTCGCCGCCCTTGCCGGCCTGCTGATCGGCGAGCAGGTCCATGACCAGCGGGCTCAGCAGGTAGCGACCGACGATGTACAGGTTGGACGGAGCCGCCTCGGGAGCGGGCTTCTCAACCAGACCGCCGATGCGCCAGACAGCGCCCGGTTCGGCATCGGCAACGCCCTCGGCGCCCTCGAGCGAACCGACGCGATCGCCAGCGATAACGCCATAGCGGCTGACTTCCTCGGGAGCGCACGCGGCAACGGCGATAACCGAAGCGCCACCGTGCTCCTTGGAAACGGCAAGCATCTTGTCGCAGATGTCACGGTTAGGCACAACGTAGTCGCCCAGAAGAACCAGGAAGTTCTCCCCTGCCACGGCGTCGGCAGCAGAGCGAATGGCATGACCGAGGCCCTTGGGCTCGTACTGATAACGGAAGTCGACCGGCATGCCGCCCGCGTGGGCGACGGCATCGGCGTAAGCATCCTTACCGCGCTCGCGCAGCAGATTCTCGAGCGAGCGATCGGGCTGGAAGTAGCTCAGCAGCTCGGGCTTACCGGGAGAGGTAACGATGATGGCGTCGTCGACCTCCTCGGGGTCGAGTGCCTCCTCAACGACATACTGAATGACCGGCTTGTCGAGCACCGGCAGCATCTCTTTAGGCGTGCATTTAGTGCCAGGCAGAAAACGCGTGCCGAGACCGGCGGCGGGGATGATTGCCTTCATGTTATTCAAGGATCCTTTCGCAGGCGCAGAATACGCCCTGTGCGTGCGGCACAACGGCCGCAGACCAAATTGCGATACCGGAGTATCTTACCGCCGGAGACATACGTCGCCGTAAGGAAACGCAATTCTTCAGCAGGTCAACGCAAATTATTGGTCGAATGGTGCAATTTTTGGCTCCAGCGGTAACGGGATTGGCACGGCGAAGACAGCGGCGTTCTGTGTGTCGAGCAATGGGAATGAGGGGCTAAAACAAAAAAGACGGGACTCGCATAGCGAGCCCCGTCTGCAAAGAAATCTGGCAAGAAAGCCTGATTACTTGAGGGTGACAGCAGCGCCAGCAGCCTCGAGCTTCTCCTTGGCAGCCTCGGCGTCCTCCTTCTTGGCACCCTCGAGAACAGCCTTGGGAGCGCCCTCGACGACCTCCTTGGCCTCCTTCAGGCCAAGGCTGGTGAGCTCACGGACGGCCTTGATGACCTGGATCTTGTTGTCGCCGAAGCCCTCGAGCACGACGTCAAACTCGGTCTTCTCCTCGGCCTCAGCAGCGCCAGCAGCAGGAGCGGCGACAACGGCGGCAGGAGCAGCGGCGGAAACGCCGAAGGTGTCCTCGATAGCCTTGACGAGCTCGGAAGCCTCGAGAAGGGTCATTTCCTTAAGAGCATCGATGATCTCATCGGTGGTAAGCTTAGCCATTTCTAAGTCCTTTCGGTTTCCGTGTCTGTGCACGGAGATCAGTTAAAACACGGCGCGAATGCGCCAGGGGTGCGGCGTTGCCGCCGCGGGTGAAAACAGCGACTAGGCCGCCTTCTGCTCGGAGACCTGCTGGATCGAACGAGCGAGACCAGAGGAAACGCCGTTGACGCAGACAGCGATGTCGCGAGCGAAACCGGAGATGAGACCGGCGATCTGGCCGAGAAGCTGATCCTTGGTGGGCAGCTCGGCGATAGCCTTAACATCATCAGCGGAAACGGCCTTGCCGTCGGAGATACCACCCTTGATCTCAAGGACACCCTTGGAATTGGCGGAGAAGTCCTTAAGGGCCTTAGCGGCCTCGACCGGCTCGGTCTCGTAGAAGACATAAGCGACGGGGCCGGCGAGGATCTCGTCGATCTCGGGCTGCTCCTGGTTCTTGAGGGCGATCTTGACCAGGTTGTTCTTGTAGACCTTCATCTCGGCGCCGCACTCGCGAAGCTGATGACGCAGCTCCTGAGCCTGCTTAACCGTCAGACCGTTGTAGTTGACGACGAACAGACCGGCGTTCTCGGCGATACGGGACTCAATCTCTGCAACCTTGTCGATTTTGTACTGCTGGGGCATGAATTACACCTCCTCGAACTCTTTCCGGGCACGGTCCGCCACAAGGACGTGACGGGGGCATGTCCAAAAAGAAAGCCCCCGCGCTGCATGAGCGACGGGGGCGAGAAGACATATCTACTCGACCACCTCGGCTGGTGGGATATCCCATTAAGCTCGCGGGCGATGCCCGTTTGCGCCGGCTGTCTCTGGCAGCGGATTCGTGCGTGAACCGAAAGTATTATGGCGGGGACCCCGGCGTCGGTCAACGGGCGCGAGGATTCGTACACAAACCCTGCATACGCTCCGACCGGGAGGGGCAAGGCGAGTTTTCCGCTCGGTCAAGTCCTGGGCTCGCACGAAGGCCACATTAAGTGGCCTTCGGCTCGTGCGGAATCTACGGAAAACTCGCCTTGCCCCTCCCGGCCGGAGCTACGTTGCCTTTGCTGCGAATCCTCGTGTCCGTTGAGCGACGCGCCCCACGCATAACCCTTATGTCGGTAGGCTGATGCGTTGCGTCCCTGATGGCTACAGGGTTGAAACGAAGTTGGACAGGCGATTTAGGCCTTCGTCCAGGTTTTCGTCGGAGACGCAGTAGCTGAGGCGGATGTGGCCTTCGGTGCCGAAGCAGTCGCCCGGGACTAGGGCTACGTTTGCTTCTTTGATGGCTCTGATGCAGAAATCATCGCTGGTTAAGCCGTACTGTTTGATGCTGGGGAAGGCGTAGAAGGCGCCGGCTGGTTCCACTACGTCGAGGCCCATGGTGTCTAAGGCTGCGAGCACACGTTCGCGGCGAGCTCGGTAGACTTTGAGCATGGGGGTTGGGTCGACGGTCAGAGCTCGCGCTGCGGCGTCCATCTCGAAGGAGACGGCACTCGATACTAAGTATTGGTGGGCCTTTGCGATCTCGGCAATGACGGGCCCTGCCGCTGCGAGCCAGCCCAAGCGCCAGCCGGTCATGGCCCAGGGTTTGGAGAAGCTCTCGATGACCACCGTCTGCTCGCGTAGCTCCGGGTGGCGCTGGGCAAAGCGCTCGTAGCCATCCACATAGACCAGACGGTTGTACACGTCGTCGCAGACCACGTAGATGCCCGCCTGGTCTGCCACGCGCGCCACGGCGTCGAGCGACGCCGCGTTGAGGATGCAGCCCGTGGGATTGTTGGGCGAGCAGATGACGATGGCCTTGGTCGCCGGTGTCACGCAAGCACGAAGTGCGTCTTCGTCAATCTGGAATTGCGCAGGCTCCGTATCCAAAAAGACCGCTTTGGCGTGGTTGGCCACGACGATGCTCTCGTACAGGCCAAAGGCCGGCGTGGGGATGATGACCTCGTCGCCGGGGTTGAGCACAGCCATGATTGTTGCCGACAGAGCCTCGGTCGCGCCGTCGGTCAGGATGACCTCGTCGGCCGAAAACGTAAGGCCCGCGTCCCCCATGTAGGCAGACAGCGCCTCGCGCAGGGCGGGGCGACCGTTGTTGGGCGGATAGTGCGTGTCGCCGCGGCCCAGCGCGGCGGTCACCTCGGCGCTAATCACATCGGGTGTAGGCAAATCGGGCTCGCCGAGCGCGAGCGCAATGCATCCTGGGTGCTGGGCAGCGAGCGCGTTAATCCGACGGATGCCGGAGGGCTTGAGCGTGGCAAGCGAGGTATTCATGGGCAGACGCATGGCGTTCCTTTCGTAAGGGTTGCACTAGGATAGCGCGGCGAGGCGCCGCCAGACGGTGTAACCTAAACGGAAACCAACCGGAAAGGAGGCGGCATGGAGACGACCGTGCGCGGCGATAAGCCAAAAACACTGCATAACATCGCGTTTGTCAGTATTCCCAATAGCGCCGATCTTGAGTTTTTGCTTTGGGACCTGCAGGATGCCATCGCCGCCTATGCACAGCTTTCCGGCACCGTGCTCCCCCGCCCGGTCGACTTGAAGGCAAATGACACCGGTGTAGTCGATGGCATGGTGCTCGCTGTTAATGATGCCTTTGATGATGAGGCGATGAGCGTCGGAGAGCAGGCGCTTGATTGTCTTGGGGGCACGGAAACGCGCGTCTATGTTGTTGTTCAAGTCGGCTGTGGGAGTCCCGAGCGGGCGCACACGGTCGTTGGCCATCTGCGCGAAGTGTGCGAGCGTCGGGGGTTATCGTGGTGCGGTGGCATTGTCGTCTGCACCGACGCCGGCATCGCGGCGCTTCGCCACTCCCCGCGTATGGGCCTCTTGCGTCGGCCATTTTCGGAAGCGATGGATAAGCTTGTGGGCGCCGTGCGCATGGGCTGCTCCATTGAGCATGCGCAGCTGCTTGGCGGTGGCAATGCCGATAGCGTCGATGTCGACGGGATGGTGCGCGTCAAGCCCGCGCTGCCCGCACCGATCTGGCATGCCATCATGAAACGCCTCGGCACCCGTGCCCAATCAGATATCTAAATTACAGAGCGCCCCAGTCAACGGCTTCACTCCAACGCTCGACAAGGCGTTCCAGGCGCCACGCCGCGTTGGCAGGACTCGTCGACGGCAGCACGATGGCGGGTAGCCCCGTCCGCTCTTGTAGATAGCGTTTGTAGAGCCGCCCTGCCGTACCGCCGTTACAGACAACGACCTCGATCGGCGCGGCACCGGCAATGCGCTCAATATGTGCCGGCACAACGTTTTTGATGCTGGCGTCACTCGAGCCCTTAATATCACAGCTCTCAATCACATCCCACAGGGCCACGCCGCCGTTCAGCAGCATGGAGCGCTTGGCGGCAATCGAGGCATCGAGCGTCGCAGGCTCACTGCCCGCCAAAGGGTCGCCCTCGTTGGGCGGCACGGGCACACCGAGGCACGCGGCCATCACGCGCCAAAAGCGGTTCTGCGGATTGCCATAGTAGAAGGCATTGGCACGCGAGAGCACCGAGGGAAACGACCCCAGCACCAAAACGCGCGAGCGCTCGTCAAACACAGGCTCAAACCCATGCTCAATATGTTGATAGCCCTCGTCGGATGCAGCCATGGCCTAGGCCCTCAACAGATAGTGCACCTCGTAGGGCGCAAGCTCAAGGGAACCCGTCAGCTCAACCGTGGGCGCGCCGTCGGCAAGCAAATCTACAAAGGAGCCGTTGAGCTCGCCGGCGCCAAAGGTGTAAGGCTCGTCCACGGCGTTCACCGCCACGAGCACCGTCGCGTCGTCGCAGGCGCGCTCGAACAGCAGCTGCTTGTTCTGGATCACCACATTGCGATAGGCACCGTAGTTGAGAGCACGGGCCGCCGCGTCGTCGGCCGAACGAAGGTGTGCGAGCTGCGTGATGAACGCCGTCAGTTCGTTGGGCGCAGGTTCATCGAGCGCAGGGCGCAGCGCCCAGTCGCCATCGGGGCCGCCCTTTTCGCCAGCAATTCCCCACTCGCTGCCATAGTAGACGCACGGGATGCCCGGCATGCCAAAGAGCATGCCATAGGCGGGACGCAGGCACGACTTGTCAGTGAGGATGCTTGCCAGTCGCGGCACGTCGTGGTTGTCGACAAACGACAGCAGGTGCTTGCCGCGGTAGATGCACCAGGGGTCGCCGCCAAACTGACGGTGCAGCGAGTGCGCAATCTCGAACATGTTGACCGAGTTAAAGCTGGAGTACAGGCCCTTGTAACACTCGTAGTTGGTGCAGGAGTCGAGCATCTCGTCGTTGACGATCTGGTTGTAGTCGCCGTGGAGCGTCTCGCCGATCAGCACGAAGTCGGGCTTGAGCTCACGGGCGAAGCTATGCAGACGACGCATGAAGTCGCGGTCGAGCATATAGGCAACGTCCAGGCGCAGGCCGTCGACGCCAAAGACCTCGGCCCAGCGGTGCACGGACTCTAGCAGGTAATCGACCACGGCAGGGTTTTGCAAGTTGAGCTTCACGAGCTCAAAATGGCCTTCCCAACCCTCGTACCAAAAGCCGTCGCCGTAGCAGGAGTCGCCATCAAAGCTAATGTGGAACCAGTCCTTGTACGGCGAGTCCCACTTACGCTCCTGCACATCGCGGAAGGCCCAAAAGCCGCGGCCAACGTGGTTGAAGACGGCGTCGAGCACCACGCGGATGCCGTGAGCATGCAGTGTGTCGCACACGGCGGCAAAGTCGGCGTCCCCACCCAGGCGACGGTCGATATGGCGCAGGCTGCGTGTATCGTAGCCGTGACTATCGGACTCGAGCGGCGGGTTGATGAGCACAGCGCCAATACCGAGTTCCTGCAGGTAACCGGCCCATTGGGCAATCTTCATGATGGGGGCATCGGGGCTAGCTGTGGCATCGGCGGCCTGGGTGAGCGCATCCTCGGTAACGGGGGCGGCGTTTTCGCGCGGAGTTCCGCAAAAGCCCAGCGGATAGATCTGATAGAACGTCGTCTCGTATGCCCACATAGCAACCTCCCGGTAAGCTCAACACAACGACATCCATTGTATGCCCAGCAGGGTAGCTAATTTGGGACGGGGCTATTTTAGCTACCCCGTATCCGATGCAGGGGTAGCTAAAATAGCCCCGTCCCAAATTAGCTACCCCAGCCCCTTTCTAAGTTGCGGTGAAATAGTTCCCGCTTGGGCCTTCAGAGGCCTTAAACAGGAACTATTCCACCGCAACTGATGAGGGGATGTGGTTAGGCAACGACCTTTGCGCGGCGTATGGCCGGGAACATCACGGTGATGGCGAGGATGACGCCCACGACGGTAATCGCCCCGCCCACGAAGCCAATCCAAGCGATACCGGGACCCGAAACCACGGCGCCGCCGATTGCGGTACCCGTGCCGATACCCAGATTGAACAGGCCCGAGAAGATCGACATGGCGACGGCCGACGAATCCGCCGGCGTGTACTTGATGAGCTCGGCCTGAAACGCCACGTTAAAGGCCGTACCACAGCAGCCCCACAACGCGCAGACGGCAAGCACCGCCACGAGCGCCGAAGCCGCGGGGGCCATGAGCAGCAGGGCCGCTGGCACGCCGGAAAGCGTGATAGCCAAGAACGGGAAGCGGTGCCCATCGAACAGTCGGCCGAACAGCCAGCTTCCGAGCAGACCAGAGCAGCCAAACGCCGTCAGCGTCATGGTGATAGCGCTTGCGTCGACATGCGCGACCTGAGCCAGGAAGGGCTCGATATAGCTGTAACCCGCGTAGTAGCCGGTCGCCATAAAGACCGTGACCGCGTAGAGCGCGATCAGGAACGGGTTCTTGAGCAGCTCGGGCAGCTGTTTGACGGTAAAGCGCTCACCCGCCGGCATGGCCGGGAACACTGCCGCCTGGTACACCACCGCAGCAGCAGAGAAGGCCCCGACCGCGGCAAACGTCATGCGCCAGCCCACGGCCAGCCCGATGGCGCGGCCGATCGGCAAGCCAAAGATCTGCGCTATGGACGAGCCCGTGGCGATCATGCTGATGGCGAGCGCTCCGTGGCGGGTGTCGACCAGACGCGAGGCCATGATCGAGGCGACTGACCAGAACACGGCGTGTGCGCAGGCAACCACCAGGCGCGCGCAGACTAAGATGGGATAGGTCGGCGCCAAGGCGGACAGGAACTGGCCCAGCGAGAACACGGCAAGCACGCCCAGCAGCATCCGCTTGAACTCAAAGCGCGAGGCAAACACCATAAGCGGCAGCGACAGCAGCATGACACCCCAGGCATAGACCGAGATCATGATGCCAGCTTGGGCCTCGGTGAGCGAAAACGATGCGGCGATGTCGGTCAGCAGGCCGATGGGCATGAACTCCGACGTGTTGAATACGAACGCGCAACAGGCGAGCCCGATAAGCGGGAGCCACTGCTTGAGTGAGATACCACCTTGCTTTGTTTGAGCCATATAGGGAAACCTCTCCGATTGTCTTGGGCGGTGGGCGATTATAGCAATGAGAAGTCTATAAAATGAGCAACAAAAGAATTCTTGGAAAACGATCGTTAACGGACGGCGCGCCAATTCTGCTTAGAAAGCAAGGTACGCAGGAACTCAATGTTGAAAACGCGGCTTCATCTTCGGGCTATCGCGCCTGCTCGGATACGCACAGGGACACCCCCAAGAGCACGTCAATTTCGAGCCAACTCGCAACCGCACAATGAACTAGCAAAAGCAGCATATAAGCAAACGCCCCATAATAAAGTCCCTCGTGTACAAGCGCCGTCACTGAAAGTACCGACGGCAGCGCCACGCTCGAAACTACCCATCCAACAAGAACCTGGATAGCGCAACTTGCAACCAGGTTCCATGCCACCAGCAGCATTGCGGGACGCGCGATTTCTCTCCAGGAGGAACGAAGCACCGTGAACGAACGCATGATGTAGCGTGGTGCAAACCGAATGCCCCGTAGCCCCCTCTGCCCCACGTCTGCATCTTCAATCAACACGAATACGAACGACGCGGAAAGAAGCGTCACGATTACCGTCACCACAAGCGAGCACAACACCCCGAGCTGGCTGCTCGCAAGCGAGGCAAAGACTACAATTGCCGATAAAATCAAGTGAACCAAATAAATTAGTAGCGCCCCAGAAATCTGGAGGGGAACCGTCGAGGCCAAGAGATAAACCGGAAGGGTTCGAGCCGGTTGCACCGTCTCTTTGGATCGGTCGACGGCAAATAATGAAAAAACCGCATTCGATAGAAGCAGGTTCAAAAAGGCTGCGACCACAGTGCAAATAAGCGTAATGGACGGATTGATATAGGCGAGCTCAGTTGCAACGTTTGATACACCAATTTGAAGCGCGCTCATAACAAACAAGGGGATATATAACGCCATCGTGCAGCCACTCCGGCATCCCTTCGCCCGATCGCCCGATTCCAGAAAGACATTGAAGTTCTCTCGCAAGTTCACTCTATACCCGTTTTCTTACTAAGCAGGGCGAACGGGCGCCAATATAAACGCCGGTCCGCCCATCCATAATTTCTAGTTTTAACGTCCAGACTAGTCTGTCCAGCCGTCGATGTAGTCGCGGTTAAGCTCAAAGTACTGCGCGGCGATATCTTTCGCCAAGGAGTACGAATTAACGAGCGGGTGCATCGCGAGGCTCTCGACAATGTCGCGCTTCGATCGGTTAACGATGCCACGCGCCACGGTGCGCTCGTAGTACTTGACGCGACGAATCAATTCGAGGTTTCCCGCGGGCACAGAATCGGCTTCGACGCGATGCGGTACGCAGCCATCGGTGGAGATATCGCACGTTGACTCAATGACATCTGTATCGAGAAGGCCGGGGATGGCGCCATTGTTGGGGGTGCACAGGATCATCTGCTGCGTCTTGCCAGAGCGAGCAATATCCATGAAACGGAGCGCGACACCTGCGTATCCGCCAGCATCTTTACCATACACGTCAAATGTCCACGGCTTGTCGCGACGAATACCTGTCTCGGCCGCCATGTAGTTGTTTTCGCGCATTCCGTACCACTTCTCAAAGCATGCGAGGCCTTTTTCGAAGTCGTTCTCAATATCGATAGATGCAAGCTCGCTCGTCATTTCTCGATTAATTTCTTCGATTAGTTCGCCGCGCGTCTGGGGCGAAGAGAGAACGTTGGCAACGGCGCGCTCGCGATAGTAGAAATAATATAGGTACTCATTTGGCACGCATCCGCGATTTAGGACGAGGTCCTTCTCGAAGAACCTAAGATCTGTATGAGCATATGCCCCGTCGTCGTGGATCAAGTCGGGCATGATGTCCTCGCCGTCAACCGTCACATTGCGGAAGAACGAGAGGTGGTTGAGTCCATAGCACTCGCCCTGAACCGATGCGGGATCAACGCCTTTATACTCGGCAAACTGATGCAACATGCCCGAGGGGGCATCGCAAATGCCATAAGTAAAATCATAGCCCATATCGCGTAGGGCCTGAGATACGACGCCGGCGGGATTAGTAAAGTTAAACACCTTGACGTCCGGCTTTGCGTACTTCTTGATTAACTCGCAATACGAAGCAAGCGCGGGGATGGAGCGCATGGCAAAAGACACGCCGGCTGCGCCAGTCGTCTCTTGGCCAAGAACCCCATGTGAAAGAGCAATGCGCTCATCGCGAACGCGCATATGGTCCCCACCGACGCGAATCGTCGTGATCACGTAATCGGCGTCCTTAACGGCCTCGACTGCATCGCCCGTCAGTGAGAAATTAAGCGCGGGGCAAAGCATGCCCGAGACATGGGCGGCAAGGCCACCGTAGATGCGCAGCTTCTCGGGATCATTGTCCATAAACACAAGTTCGTCGATTCCAAGCGATGACGCCTGCTGGGCTATGCTCTTTGCCAAAAACATGGAGCGGACGCCGCCGCCGCCTATGACCGTAAGTTTCATATCGAAACCCCCAATTAGCACATTCAATATTGCATGGTTCGCCTGTGTATGGATATTGTATCCAGCATGGAGGGCCGCTTCCCGCCCCGGCTGCAAGGCGGGAAAGGAATTCCCCAAGGAGTTATTATTTACGCAACGGAAGCGGCCGCACACGTCCGGCGGGAAGGGAGCACCGATGGTTGATAAAAAGCAGATTTCCAAGCTCTACTCAGCCGCAAAGCTATCCGAAACCGAGCAAAGCGTACTCGAATACCTACTCAACAATATCGACACCCTCGATGATATTGGCATAAAACCCGTCGCCATGGCATGCTTTACCAGCATGACGACAGTCATCAGGCTTTCGAAAAAGCTCGGCTACCGTGGCTACCGCGAAATGATGTACGATCTCAAGCACCTTCAGCATGTCTCCCGCGAAATGAATCAATCACTCAAAGACAGTAGCGTCCACTTCGTATGCCACACCGGAGATGTAGACGTATTCATCGCAGCCTTGCATCGCAACAGAATGATCGGAGTAAACGGAGAGGGCTTCTCACGCATCGTTGCGCAGTACATGGCGACCAAGCTCGTTGGGCTTGGCTTTTTGGCCGTCATACAGGACTTCCTAGAAACCGATCAGTTTGTCGAGTCCAACCGAAATACGCTCAGCTGCATGATGCTCATATCCAAATCGGGCCAAACAGAAGCCATCCTAGAAACCGCAAGGGCATGCCACGACGCGGGCATTACAACCCTTGCGTTTACCGGCAACGAAGACAGCGAGCTCGCCAAGACGGCAGACGCGATCTTTACGATACATGACGATCACCCAATGGATCTTAAGAACGTTAAGCCTAACTGCTTTACCGGAAGTTGTATTCTCGCATTCGAAGAACTATTGAGTATCTGCCTTGACAATCTAAAACAAGAAGGCTTGGCCCCCTAAATCATGCGATAGGAAGCCAAGCCCTGGAATTGCGCTATGCAATTGCAAACCACTTGCGCGTTTTACTCGTCACCGAGAACTTCGTGCACCTCAGAAGCGACTTCGCCGACACGAGGACCGTAAATGACCTGGATCGCCTTGTCGCTCAGGCGGATAACGCCCATAGCTTCAAGATTCTTGGTGAACACCTCGTCGTCTGCAACCTTAGAACCATCCTTGACAATCACGCGAAGACGTGAGATGCAGTTGTCAAGATCATCAATGTTGTCGGCTCCACCAAGCGCTTCGACAACGCCAACAGCAAGCGCGCTGTCCTTGGTCGCACGGCCCTGGACTGCCTTCTCGGGAGTGCTACCAGACTCGCCCTTTGCCTCAGCGGCCTTTGCCTCGAACTCGGCTCTGCTGTTGATCAACTCAATATCGTCACCATCATCTCGACCGGGCGTCTTAATATCGAACTTAGTAATAAAGAACCGGAAGAGGAAGAAAGCTGCCAGGAAAAAGGCGGGGAGCAGAATAAGGTACGGAAGCAGATTAAGCTTCTCGGGGCGGAATAAGAATGGGATCAGGTCCTTGATATTTCCCTGGTACACCGAAACGCCCATTGCCTCCGAGAGAACTTCACCCAGTCCGGAAAGCGGAGCGTAAACGCCAAAGTAGAGCCAGGGGGCGGCAAACAGGAACGTAAAGAGAATGGGCTCCGTAACGCCAAAGAAAACAGTCGAAATCACTGTGGGGATTAAAAGACCAGCAACCTTCTTGCGGTTTTGGGGCTTGGCACAAGACCACATAGCAAGGGCGATGCCCGGGAACAACGCGTAATCGTTAATGCCATAGCCAGCCATGAAGGCCCTAACCAAGAGCTTGTCGCTGCTGGGAGAAGCGAGCTGTGCAAGCTGAATAGCGCTATTGCCCACCACGCGCGTTCCATCGACGACCATGGAGCCGCCAAGCTCAGTCCAATACATGGGCGTCTCGAGCAGCGGATGCAAGCCAAACGGCACAAGGCTCTCGAGCACCCAGCGATAGACAAACGTACCGAACAGACCGGAGCCTTTCACGAACGTCGCAATACCCGAAAAGCATCCACCGATGACGGGCCAGACGAAGTACATGATGCCGCCCAGGATGCCACCGGCGACCAGCGATACAATGGGGACCGTTCGACTACCCGCAAAAAACGCCAGCACCGTTGGAAGCTTGGTCTTGTAAAAACGGCCGGTGATCCAGGCGACCAGGCAGCCCACGATAATGCCGCCAAAGACACCAGAGCTGTAGCCAAAAAAGCCGAGCGAGGTAGTGTAGAGTGCGGACTGCTCACTCGCCTGAATGGACGTAAGGCCGACGGCCTGAAGAGCTAACAGACAAGGGCAGAAAAGGCAGCCCAGCCCTTCTCTTTACGAGACAAGGAGAAGGCGCAGCCGACGGCAAACAAAACACCGAGGTTTCCAATGATTACCTCGCCGAGACCCTTAAATACCGAGAAGAACGTAAAGAGCGGCGAAGCGGCATACCAGTCCCAATTAACACCAAGGGACACAAGGGTCAGTTCGGTCGTAAAAACGCTACCGATACCCAAAAAGAGACCGGAAATGGCAATGAGCGTAATCGGAACGAGCATTGCCTTTCCGAACGATTGGAATTTTTCTTTCATCAATTCCCCTCTCAATGATCCTCTATAAACGACTATTGCACCCCACGTCCCCACACAGGCGAAACGGAAGACATGTTCGGCAATAGAAACAAGGTGATTGTAGAAAGGGGCGCACAAAATGCGCATCGACATCGCGTAATACGGTTAAATCGACCGACGATTGCAAGTATTTACGAATCCGTAAACGGCAGCAAATAGACAGCGAACGGCAATCTGAAGCGTAGGACAGTCCCCGCAGGCCGACAATTGCCGTTATTTTGGCTCATTTTATTGAATTGTTGCTCGCCCAAAAGCGCAGAGCATCAATGTGCCCTTAAGCCAGCCCCAGCAATATGCCCGCCGAATGCACGACAAACGCCACGATCCAGGCGACCGTCACTTGAAACGCGAACACGGCCACGGCATAGCGCGCGCCCAGCTCGCCCTTGACGGCGCCGATGGCAGCCACGCAGGGCGGGTACAGCAGCGTAAAGACCAGGAACACATAGGCGGTAAACGGCGAAAACATGGTCGACAGTGCCGCGGGCGACGTTGCGCCCAAAAGCACCGTGAGGGTCGAGATGACGCTCTCCTTGGCGATAAGTCCGGTGATGAGCGCCGTCGACGCACGCCAGTCGCCGAAGCCGAGCGGCGCCAGCAGCGGAGCGATAATGCTACCCAGACCGGCAAGCAGGCTTTGCGACTGATCGGCGACCACATTAAAGCGGATATCGAACGTCTGAAGGAACCAGATGACCACGGTAGCGGCAAAGATAATGGTAAAGGCCTTGGTAATAAAGTCTTTGGCCTTATCCCATGCCAGCATCACCGTCGTCCTGACACTCGGCAGACGGTAATTGGGGAGCTCCATGATAAACGGTACCGGGTCGCCCTTAAATGCCGTGCGGTTGAGCACCAAAGCCGCGATGCAACCGACCGCAATGCCAATCAGATAGAGCGAGACCATGGCGGGAACTGTCGCCTGCGGGAAAAACGCCCCACACAGCAGACCATAGACCGGCAGCTTGGCCGAACAGCTCATAAACGGCGTGAGCATGACCGTCATCTTGCGGTCGTGCTCGGATGGGAGCGTGCGAGTCGACATGATAGCCGGCACGGTGCAGCCAAAGCCGACGAGCATGGGCACAAAGCTGCGGCCCGACAGGCCAAAGCGACGCAGTACCTTATCCATGACAAAGGCCACGCGCGCCATGTATCCGGAGTCTTCCAGAATGGAGAGGAACAAGAAGAGCACGACGATAATCGGCAGGAAGGTCAGCACGCTGCCCACGCCCGTAAGCACGCCGTCGACAGCCAGCGAGCGCACCACGTCGTTGGTTCCAAACGCCTTGAGGCCCGCATCGGCCGAGGCGATGACGGCAGCGATGCCGTTCTCCATGAGTCCCTGCAACGCCGCGCCGATCACGCCAAACGTCAGCCAAAAGACGAGGCCCATGATCACCAGGAACGCCGGAATGGCCGTGTAGCGACCCGTCAGGATGCGGTCGATCTTGACGGAGCGCACGTGCTCGCGGCTCTCATGCGGCTTGACGACGCAGCGCCCGCACACGTCGCCGATAAAGCTAAAGCGCATATCGGCCAGCGCCGACAGGCGGTCGGTGCCGGCCTCGCCCTCCATCTGGGTAATGATGTGCTCGATGGCGTCAAGCTCGTTACGGTCCAGGTGAAGCGCCTCGGTTACCAGCTCGTCGCCCTCAACCAGCTTGGTCGCCGCAAAACGCACCGGAATGTGCGCCGTCGCGGCATGGTCCTCGATAAGGTTGGCGATGCCGTGAATGCAGCGGTGCAGTGCGCCGCCGTCCGATCCATCGGGCGCACAGAAGTCCAAGCGACCGGGGCGCTCGCGGAGCCGCGCCACGTGCAAGGCATGATCAACCAGCTCGCCGATACCCTCGTTGCGGGCAGCGCTAATGGGGACAACAGGCACGCCCAGCAGGCTCTCGAGCAGGTTGACGTCCACGGCGCCGCCGTTGGCCGTCACCTCGTCCATCATGTTGAGCGCGATGACCATGGGGCGGTCGAGCTCCATAAGCTGCAGCGTTAGGTACAGATTGCGCTCAATGTTGGTGGCGTCAATGATGTCGATGATGGCGTCCGGGCGCTCGTCGAGGATGAACTGACGGCTCACGACCTCTTCGCCTGTGTACGGCGACAGGGAGTAAATGCCAGGCAGGTCGGTAACGTTCGCCTCGGGGTGGTTACGGATGGTGCCATCTTTGCGGTCGACCGTCACGCCGGGAAAGTTACCGACATGCTGGTTGGAGCCCGTCAGTCGGTTGAACAACGTGGTCTTACCGCAGTTTTGGTTGCCGGCGAGGGCGAAATGCAGCGGCGCACCCTCGGGCACGGCCGTCTTGGCCGCGCGGGGCGAATACGTGCCTTCGCCCAGTGCCGGGTGCTCCGTCGTGCCGATTGCGGCGTTAGCGCGCGGACCCGTATCTGTGTCGTGAACACCCACGAGCTCGATGCGAGCGGCATCGTCCTTGCGCAGCGTCAACTCGTAGCCACGCAGGCGAATCTCGAGCGGGTCGCCCATAGGGGCGTACTTCATCATGGTGACTTCGGTGCCCGGTGTTAGGCCCATATCCAAAATATGCTGTCGAAGCGCCTGATCGTCCGATGCCACCGATGCGACAACGGCGTCCTTTCCAATCTCGAGTGTATCGAGCTTCACGCGCTCATCCTTTCGTTAGACGCGGTTAACCGTTTACCGGGGTTAACCAACTCGTAACGACAAATGATAGCGCTCTCAACTATTTTATAAAGTCAAATACCGATGTTTACCTGCGCAAACTTTATGCGGTGCGCCCCGAAAGCTCTTTACGCATACCGCTCAGCGAGATCGAAACGGAACCCGACCGCGCGGTAGCAGTGAGTCGATCACCCTCGACCGACCCCGTGCATGTAAAGGGCGCCTTGCCCATCAAGACGTGGGAGATAGTGCCCGAGAGCTCAAAGAAGTCGCCCTCAGCGCGGGCACTCGAGAGAGCGATATTGAGACCCCTGACATTTAGCACTGCCCTGAGCGCACCGTTCACCCCATGTGAAAACGTCACCTCGCCGCGCTTACTCCCCACCGGCGTCTGGGCCGAAACCACATACGTACCCTCAAGCATGATTCCTCCTCTGAGTAGGCTTTTTGAAATGGCCATCTAGTCTACTTTGCTGCGAGACGGTTTCCCAGAAACCGCGAGTATACAATGACGTTCAATCAACAGATTGCTGCGAGGGGGAACAAGCGTGCAAGGGGACAGATTACATTTGGCACCATTTGCGCCAACGGACGGGATGCGGAGCGACGACCATGCAGGTGGATTCCGGATCGTCGCTTCCTCCGTCCCCCAGCGAATCAAAACAAGTTGCGGTGGAATAGTTCCTGTTTAATGCTTTAACCAGCAAAAACAGGAACTATTTCACCGCAAGTTATGAGGGCTGGGATGGGGGGTGACCCTCTTACATATGGCGCTCCAGGAAGCGGAAAGCCAGGCGGACCCAGGGACGGACGGAAACCTGCTTGTCCTCGTTGTCGACCGCGGTATTGGCGTTGCCGAGCGAAAGGCCGTGTCCACCCTGGTCAAAGACGTGCATCTCGCATGCAACACCCTCCTCGGCCATGCGCTGCGCAAATGGGTAGACCTGCGCGATCGGCGCCGTCTTGTCGTCCGAAACGCCCCACACAAAGGTCGGGGGCATCTGGCGCGAAACGTGCGTGGTGGGGCAAATGTCGGTCAGGTGCTCATCGGTCGCCTCGCCGCCCGTCACCATCGACAGATAGTCGTTGAGCAAATCGCGTCCCGTCTTACCACCCGTCTTGGGCACGCGCAGGTCGATGCGCGGGTCGCGCGTCTGCATATCGCGCACATAGGCAAGGTCGAGCAACGGATAGCCCAGCACCACGGCGTCGGGACGAATATCCTCCGGACGAGTCCCGGCAAGGCCTGCGAAGGGTCCGGTCTTCCACTGCGTTGCCAACGAGGCGCAGATCATGCCGCCCGCCGAGAAACCCACGATGCACACGCGCTTGGGATCGACATGCCACTCGTCGGCGTTGGCGCGCACGGTAGCGACCATCTTGGCGAGGTCCGCCTGCGGGTGCGGAAAGCTCACGTCGCCCGTGGCGCTCGTCACATAGTTGAGCACAAAGGCCTGGTAGCCGCGGTCCAAAAATGCAAACCCCACCGGGTCCTGCTCGTGCGGAGCGATATGCGTAAACCCGCCTCCGCCGCAGATGATCACTGCGGGGCGGCGGCCATTGGGCTTGTCGGGCAGCGGCTCGGCACCCAGATACGTAAACGTCGCCGGATAATCCTCGGTCGGCTCCTCGCCCCACAGCGCATGGTTCTCAATAATCATAGGTGCTCCCTCCGTGCGATTCGTGCGCACTCATTTTTCGCATCTAAGCGTACCCCACTTGAGCCCGTGACGAAGAAACACTCCCGCAATAAGTTTCCCTTCAACTGATATATCACATAATCCCAGCTCAGAGGTATCATTAGGCAGCGTAGAATAGGGGCGTTGGCCAAGCCGTGAAACACATACGAAACGTTTCCGGCAAACAAAGCGCGCGATATGCGCACTTGATACGTTGGAGGCATCTATGGGTCTGCTCGATTCGCTCAAGTCCACGCTCGCTTCGTCGGGCGAGGCGTCCGTTCCGCCCGCAGCAAGCTTCGCCACCCGCGAAGGCGTCATCTACGCCCCCGTCAACGGCGTGCTCGTCAACCTGAATGAGGTTCCCGACGAGACCATTGCCTCGGGCATGCTTGGCCAGGGCTATGGCATCGAGCCCATCACCGACACCATTTACGCCCCCGCCAACGGCCGTATCGGCGCCACCACCGTCACCAACCACTCCATCGGCATGATTACCGAGGACGGCCTACGCGTGTTTATCCACGTCGGCCTGGGCACCGTGAAAATGAACGGTAAAGGCTTTGCTCGCTTTGTCGAGATGGGTGACACGGTCAAGGCCGGCCAGCCGCTCATCAGCTTCGACCGCGACGCCATCAAGGCCGCCGGCCACGAGGACATCGTGACCGTCATCGTCTCTGAGCTCGACCGCCTCAAGAGCATTGACCACGTCGGCGAGTCTGGCACGCTTATCGGCGGCAATCCGCTCGTCAAGCTTGGCGATCCGCTGCTGGTTGCCAAGACCAAGTAGCAGACCGCCGTCACATAACGGGTCAACCGCCTGTGCATCTTTGCCGCATTTGTGTTGTTGTTTTTGCCTATGTAGAGGTTCTGAAACGTTTCTATATAGGCAGCTGAGTATCAACGCAGGTGCGGCTTTTGCGTAGCGAAGCATCGCCCCGCGGCATGTTGTTCAACCGCACGAACCCCCTTCCTTTGTCCGCGCAGAGCGCTAGACTGCTAGGTCGACATTGGAGGAAAGATCGATGCAAAACACACCCACGGGCGCCGCACATGCCGCCCCTCAACGCACCCAACGCATCGTTGCGCTCGACGGGCTCCGCGCCCTCGCCATCGCCGGCGTCGTCCTATATCACCTTCGCCCCAGCCGCCTGACCGGCGGTTTTTTGGGCGTTACACTCTTCTTTACGCTGAGTGGCTATCTCGCCACCAAAAGCATTATGCGGGCCACGGCACGCGACGGATTCTCGTACCCGCGCTATATCTGCCGCCGCATTGCACGCATGATGCCACCAATCGTCGTGACCATCGCACTTACCGCCGTCGCCACCTACATCGCGGCCCCGAGCCTACTCCCTAAGGTGCAGCAGGACGCCCTGCCATCGGCACTCTTTTTGAGCAACTGGTTCTACATCTTCCGCAACGTCTCGTATTTCGCCGCCGCGGGGCTCCCCTCTCCGCTCACACACCTATGGTTCTGCGCTGTCACTATGCAGTTCTATCTGGTATGGCCGGTCATCCTTATGGCGCTGTACAGCAAAACCAAGTCGCGCAACACTGCCATCGGCATCACGATCGCATTCGCGCTTGTATCGACGGCGGCCATGGTCCTCATGTTTAATCCCACCGCCGACACATCGCGCGTCTACTACGGAACCGACGCCCGTGCCGCCGAGCTTCTATGCGGAGCCTTAGCCGCCATCGCCGCGCCGCGTCTGCGCGAGATGCTGAGCGGTGATATCCATACCCCCGGCGCCAACAAGGGCATCTCAAAAGTCAACGCGATTTCTATCGCGTGGCTCATTGCCGTTATAGCCGGCGCACTCATGCTGACCGGAGAGAGCGCCTGGCTCTACCGCGGCGGCTTTTTGCTGTTTGCCCTCGTCACCGGGCTCCTTATCACCTGCGTACAAAACACGGAATGCATCGTGCGTCGTCTGTTGTCGGTCAAGCCGCTCGTCTGGCTGGGCCAGCGCTCGTTCTCGGTCTATCTGGTGCACCATCCCCTACTGCTTCTTATGAACCCCGCAACCCGCACTACCCGCATCGCCTGGTGGGAGCAGGTATTACAGCTTGTACTGATCCTTGCGGTAGCCGAGGTTTTCTATCGCCTCGTCGAACGCCCTTGGTCCCACAAGCCGGCCCAACAGGACAGCACGGCAAGAAAGCACGTCCCCGCGCCCGCCATGGTACTCCCCGCGCTTGGCGCCGCATGCGTCGCCGCACTTGCCTTTGCGCCGCTTGACTGGGCAGGCATCGCCACCGCCCGCGCCGAGCAGCTCCGTCCCGAGCTGGCCCAGAACGCGACCTCGGCCCAGGACAACGGCGCGAACATCAAGGGCGCCGAGCCCGCATCCGGTAAAGGTTCCCAGCCCAGCAACACCGCATCCGATGACGCCACCAAGCAAAAACCCAAAGAGGGACCTATCGCCGAAAAGGTCCCCAAGAACTTGGACTGGAAGAGCTTTACCTACGACAAGGCAACCGGAACCTGCGACGCCCGCGTGCTCATGATCGGCGACTCGGTCACCGCAGGTGCCCAATCTGGCATTCAGGCGGTGCTCCCCAACGCGCACATCGACGGCGTGGTGAGCCGCCAGTTCTACACCTTCCAGGATGTCTATGCACAGGACAGTGCCAACTACGATCCAAGCGTGGTCATCTGTGCGCTTGGCACCAACGGCCTCATCCGCGACCCCCAGCAGGTGCAGGACGTGATTAACGCCGTGGGCGGCAAGCCCATCTACTTTGTAACCGTGCGCGTACCGCTCGAGCTACAGGACCGCAATAACCAGACGATTCGTGACGTCTGCGCCCAAAACGACAACGCCGGCGTCATCGACTGGAACGGTGCCTCAGAGGGCCACAGCGAATACCTTGTCGACGACGGCACACACCTCACCCAGGCGGGAATCGACACCTACGCTACCCTCATACGTCAAGCCATCTGCGGGCACTAGGCAACGCAGAATCGGCGCTTGCGCGGTACCCACGTCACGCCCATACATCACACCTGACGTTTTGCTACGCCCCACTCGCGGGTTAGAATGGTTAACTGTTTGGAAATAATCCGTACAACCGTTATGGGAGGATACGTGAACCGCACCAAAATCGCGCAGCTCTATACGCACGCCGAGTCGCTCGGCGGCCAGACCGTCACCGTTGCCGGCTGGGTCAAGTCCGTCCGCGACATGAAGAACTTTGGCTTCGTTACGCTCAACGACGGCAGCTGCTTCCGCGACCTGCAGGTCGTCATGAACCGCGAGGCGCTCGACAACTACGACGAGATCGCCCATCAAAACGTCTCGGCCGCACTCATCTGCACCGGCACCGTCAAGCTGACCCCCGATGCACCCCAGCCCTTCGAGCTTTCTGCCACCTCCATCAAGGTCGAGGGCACGAGTGCCCCGGATTACCCGCTGCAGAAGAAGCGCGCAACCGTCGAGTTCCTGCGCACCCAGCAGCACCTGCGCCCGCGCACCAACCTGTTCCGCGCCGTGTTCCGCATCCGCTCTGTCGCGGCTGCCGCTATCCATCGCTTCTTCCAGGAGCAGGGCTTTGTCTACGTCAACACCCCCATCATCACCACGAGTGACTGCGAGGGCGCCGGTGAGATGTTCCGCGTGACCACGCTCGACCCCAAAAACCCGCCCCTCACCGAGTCCGGCGAGGTCGACTGGAGCCAGGACTTCTTTGGCAAGCATGCGAGCCTCACCGTTTCCGGCCAGCTCAATGCCGAAAACTTTGCCATGGCCTTTGGCGACGTGTACACCTTTGGCCCCACCTTCCGCGCCGAAAACTCCAACACCACGCGCCACGCCGCCGAGTTTTGGATGATTGAGCCCGAGATGGCCTTCGCCGATCTGAACGACTACATGGATAATGCCGAGGCCATGCTCAAGTACGTCCTTAAGGACGTTATGGCCACCTGCCCCGACGAGCTCAACATGCTCAACAAGTTTGTGGACAAAGGCCTGATCGAGCGTCTGAACCACGTGGCAAACTCCGACTTTGCCCGCGTTACCTACACCGAGGCCGTCGAGATCCTGGAGCAGGCAGTTGCTGCGGGCCACCAGTTTGATTACCCCGTCAGCTGGGGCATCGACCTGCAAACCGAGCACGAGCGCTTCCTGACCGAGGAGCACTTTAAGCGCCCGACCTTCGTAACCGACTACCCGGCAGAGATCAAGGCCTTCTACATGCGCATGAACGACGACGGCAAGACCGTCGCCGCCGCCGACTGCCTGGTGCCGGGCATCGGCGAGATCATCGGTGGCTCCCAGCGCGAGGAGCGCCTGGACCTGCTCGAGGGTCGCATTAAGGATCTGGGCATGACACCCGAGCAGTACAAGTACTATCTGGACTTGCGCCGCTATGGTTCCTGCAAGCACGCCGGCTACGGCTTGGGCTTCGAGCGCCTGGTCATGTATCTGACCGGTGTTGGCAACATCCGCGACGTCCTGCCGCACCCTCGTACCGTGGGTAACGCCGACTTCTAATCGCCGTAACGCCACGAAACGCATCATATCGCATGATATAAGTGCCTCTCGGCAAGCCGAGAGGCACTTTTTTAACAGTGTCCGTCAAGCTTTTGGCAAGGTTTTGGTCAGTCGAGCAGGGCTGTTGAAAACTCGACCCGCCGTTTGCCGACGGCTACCGACCGCCCAGAGCGCCGTGCGCCCCTGGGAAAGCCCCGCGTCCTAGGCTCCATACCGTCGCCACCCAAAACGGAAAGGACGTGGGCACTATGACCGAAGCCGTTGTTGAAAACTACGAGACCATGACCAGGGGCTCCGCCTCGATGGCAGCCTATCGCGCCGTACGCATCCTGCAGCTCTTGAGCGAGAACACCGGCGAGGACAAGGCGCTGCTTTCCGACGAGCTGGTCGAGCTCCTCGCCCATCCCGACGACCCCGCCCGCATGCCCATCTCGGCGGCACGCCGCAGCATCTATACCTCGATATCCGCACTTCGTCACGCCGGATACGAAATCGACTATAAACGCGGCGTGGGCTATCGACTCCTCACCCGCCCGCTTGCTGACGAGGAGATCATACGGCTCCACGGCATGGTCATGCGCAACCGGTCGACGCCCATAGCCATTCGAAAGAGCATGGCGCAGCACCTGGTCGCCATGGCGAGCGCCGATGTTCGCGGCTATCTCGATATGCCCGAACCGGCACCGGCCGCCAACGACGCGCCCGTCAAGAAAACGCGTCCGCACGCCAAGCGCATCGACACGTGCGAGCTCGTCGAACAGGCCATCGACCATGGGACAACTGTCAGCTTTGATATCTCAAACATCCTGGCCCGAGGCGAAACCGAGGTGGTGCGGATGACGGTCCGGCCCTTTGCCATCAGACAGCGCGATGGCGTCTCGTATCTGCTGGGAACGGTCTACGACACCCGAGGCGTCGACGACACCCTGCGCACCGTTGAGGTCAGCCGCATGAGAAACGTCAGCACGCGTTTGCTCGATGGCAAGAAACTCTTTGCCGCGCTAGACGATGAAGACAGCCCCGCGCCCGCAGCGTAAGCCCCGTTACCGTCCGTCGTTCCTCAGCACCGCCCATCCGGTTCAGTATTAAAAACACGCCAGGATGTTGTAAAAATGGGCATCGGCGTTACTATAGTCCCACTTGCACTTTTTCCTAGTGCAGTATTTCCAGCCATTTTTATACTGGGGGTAATGATATGAAGGACATCACCATCAGCCGCAGGAGCCTTCTTGTCTCCGCTGGCCTGCTCGCGCTCGCTCCGCTCGCCGGATGCGGCGGCAACTCTGGTTCCGGCTCCGCTGCCGCCGGTTCCGACTACACCATCGGCGTTCTGCAGCTCACCGAGCACTCCGCGCTCGATGCCGCCAACGACGGCTTCGTCAAGGCCATCAAGAAGAGCGGTCTCAAGGTCAAGATCGACCAGAAGAACGCCCAGAACGACCAGTCCACGTGTAAGTCCATTGCCGACAAGTTCGTAGGCGACGGCGTCGACCTGATCTATGCCATTGCTACGCCCACCGCGCAGGCTGCCGCCGGCGCCACCGCTGATATCCCCATCGTTGGCTGCGCCATCACCGACTACGCCGCTTCCGGCCTGGTCCAGGACAACGACAAGCCCGGCACCAACGTCACGGGCGCTTCCGACCTCACCCCGGTCGCCGAGCAGCTCGAGATGATGCAGAAGGTCCTGCCCGACGTTAAGAAGGTCGGACTGCTCTACTGCACCGCCGAGTCCAACTCCGACGTCCAGATCAAGGCCGCCAAGAAAGAGCTCGACAAGCTGGGCCTCAAGTACACTGACTTCACCGTCTCGAGCTCCAACGAGATTCAGTCCGTCGTCGAGTCTGCCGTGGGCAAGGTCGACGCGCTGTACTCCCCCACCGACAACACCATCGCCGCGGGTGCCTCGCAGGTCGGCCAGATCTGCAAGGAGAACAAGCTCCCCTTCGTGACTGGCGAGGAGGGCATGTGCAAGGCCGGCGGTCTGTTCACCCTCTCCATCAACTACGAGGACCTGGGCTACGCCGCGGGCGAGATGGCCGTCAAGATCTTAAAGGGCGAGGCCAAGCCCGAGGACATGCCAATCAAACACCTCTCGAGCAAGGACCTGGTCGTCGTCAAGAACGACGAGATGGCCGAGGCCCTGGGCATCGACCTCTCCGCTCTGGACGCGTAGCGTCATGCGTGGCAATGCATCTAGAGCCCGTGCTCGTGCCATAGCCGCGTTATTCAATATCTGAGCCACAGGGGCGGACGCTGTAGACCGGCGTCCGCCCTGCTTGTTTCAGGTAAAACAAAACGTCTGTCCGCAACTCTTTTATGCAGCGTTACCGCTATTATGGAAAATCACGTGTCCACTCTACCCTAGGAGGTATGAAGCATGCTCATTGCATTGCAGGGCGCCGTTTCGCAGGGTGTCCTCTGGGGCATTATGGTGCTCGGCGTGTTTATCACGTTCCGTCTGCTCGACATCCCCGATATGACCTGCGACGGCAGCTTTGCCCTCGGCGGCTGTGTTTGCGCCGTGCTCATCGTCAACAATAACGTCGACCCACTGCTCGCCGTACTGGCCGGCATGTGCGCCGGTGCCATCGCCGGCGCCGTCACGGGCATTCTGACCACCGTCTTTGAGATTCCCGCAATTCTCGCCGGAATCCTTACGCAGATCAGCCTGTGGTCCATCAACCTGCGCATCATGGGCAAGTCCAACACGCCCATCCTTGCCAAGGGCACCGTGTTCTCGGCCGTCAGCAATATGACCGGTCTGCCGCAGTCCACCGTTGCCATCATCCTGGGCATCGTGTTGGCCGTGGCCATCGTCGCCATCCTGTACTGGTTCTTTGGCACCGAGATCGGCTCGGCGCTGCGTGCCACCGGCAACAACGAGTACATGATCCGCGCCCTAGGCGTTAACACCAACACCACCAAGATGATCGCCCTCGTGCTCTCCAACGCCCTCATCGGCCTTTCGGGTGCGCTTATCTGCCAGAGCCAAAAGTATGCCGACATTGGCATGGGCACCGGCGCCATCGTGATCGGCCTTGCCGCCATCGTCATCGGCGAGGTGCTCGGTCGCCTGCTGCCCGGCGGACTCACGCAGTTTAGCGTCCGTCTTGCTTCCGCCGTCTTTGGCTCCGTGGTCTACTTCCTCATCCGCGCCATCGTGCTGCAGCTGGGCATGGACGCCAACGACATGAAGCTGCTTTCTGCCGTGATCGTTGCCGTGGCCCTGTGCGTACCTGTGGTTTGGGAGCGCTACAAGCTCCGCAGCTCCTACACGAGGGGAGATGAGGCAGATGCTTAAGCTCTCGCACGTCAAAAAAACCTTTAATAAGGGCACCGTCACCGAGAAGCGCGCACTCACCGGCGTCGACCTCACCCTTAACGACGGCGACTTTGTGACCGTGATCGGCGGCAACGGCGCCGGCAAGTCCACGCTGCTCAACATGATTGCCGGCGTGTATCCGCTCGATTCGGGCGTTATTGAGCTCGACGGCAACGATATCTCGCGTCTGAGCGAGTCGCAGCGCGCCAAGTACCTGGGCCGTGTGTTCCAGGACCCCATGCGCGGCACCGCAGCCGACATGCAGATCGCCGAGAACCTGGCCCTCGCCAAGCGCCGTGGCCAGCGTCGCGGTCTTTCGTGGGGCGTCACCAAGGCCGAGAAGGACGAGTACGTTGAGCTACTCAAACGCCTGGACCTTGGCCTGGATACACGCCTCAACGCCAAGGTTGGCCTGCTCTCGGGCGGCCAGCGCCAGGCACTCACCCTGCTGATGGCCACGCTCACCAAGCCACGCCTGCTGCTGCTCGACGAGCACACCGCGGCCCTCGACCCCAAGACGGCATCGAAGGTGCTCAATCTGACCGAGGAGATCGTCGACGAGAACCACCTGACCACCCTCATGGTCACGCACAACATGAACGACGCCATCCGTTTGGGCAATCGCCTGATCATGATGCACGAAGGCCACGTAATCTACGACGTGGCAGGCGACGAGAAGAAGTCGCTCACCGTGGCCGACCTGCTGCAGAAGTTCGAGGAGGTCTCGGGCGGCGAGCTCGCCAACGACCGTATGCTGCTGAGCTAAACCTACCAAAAAGGGACAGGTTTATTTTGGCAGGTTTTATCTGGGCAAACGTCAAAACCGCCGCAAAGGAACAGACACCTTTGCGGCGGTTTTCGCTAACCCTCATATCGAGCACAGAAGCCCGTACGATGTGATCGGATGGGCTTTTTGGTGGGTATCATGGTTAGACGATCATGAGGAGGTTTCCCTACATGGAATTGTTTGAGCCAATTCTCCATTTCTTTGCACAACGATGGGTCCACAACATCATCTGGGCAGGTATTTTGACCATCGGCACCGCCGTGGCCGCCAAGGTCGCGTCCAAGACCCTGCACCACTTGCTTAACCGCGACGATAACCCACTCCCTTCATCGAGCATCTTCATCAACATCGCGCGCGCCGTCATCTGGATGATCGGCGGCAGCTTTATCCTCGACAACTGCTTTGGCATTAACGCAAACGCCCTCGTCGCCGCTCTCGGCGTCGGCGGCATCGCCATCTCGCTCGGCTTTCAGGACACACTGTCAAACCTTATCGGTGGCATGCAGGTGACCTTTATGGGCATCATCAAGCCCGGCGACAATATCGAGGTCGGCGGTGTGTCGGGCGTGGTCCAAGACATCACCTGGCGCCATACGACCATCGAGGACGCCTGCGGGCAGACCATCATCGTCCCCAACTCCAACATCTCCAAGAACACGCTCGTGCACCTCATGCCCGTTGGGCGCGTTGCCGTGCCCATCGCGGTGAAAGACCCCTCCAAATGGGTGTCGCTCGATGCGCTAGCAGACGAGCTCGCCAGCGCCACCAAAACGGCCGTCTCGCCCATTTCAGATTTTGACAAGGAGCCGTACGTGCTCTTTAGCGAGATTGGCGACTTTGGCATCAAGGGCAAGATCATCTTTATCGTCAGCGACGACAACACCACTTTCACCGCTGCCGACGCCTGCATCCGCGCCATCGCCCCCATCATTGCCCAACCTGCCAAATAGGGACAGGTTTATTTTGGCAGGTTTTATCTGGGCAAATGGGCGGTTTATTTCTCAATGGCCCAGCCGCCCTTTACGAGCTGCCCCTTTTCGAGCGACCGAGATGATGGTACCATGGTTTCTATAGTTGTTTAAACGACTAAGGGAGCCAAGCTATGGAAGAGGCCTATCGTCAAGCACACAAGCGCGGCGAGCAGGGCCGCCGTCATGCCATCAGCCAAAGCGAGCACCCGTACCTTACGGACCTCGATAGCCTCGTTGCCCAGCTCCCCTTAGGTCAGCGAGAGAGCGTCGGCCTAAGGGACATTCCGCTCGAAATGGTCGTCGGCACGGTTACCAAGGGCCGTCAGTCTGCCTTTTCGTGCAACTTTATGCCCCTGTTGCCCTTTAGCACCGAGTTCGCCCGCAAGTGGTCCAACCTCTACGACATCCAGGTGACCGAGGGCTATCGCGAACCCATCATCGTCACCGAGTTCATGCATCGGTTTTACGTCCAGGAGGGTAACAAGCGCGTCAGCGTCCTCAAATTCCTGGACGCCCCGACGGTTTCGGCCAAGGTCACCCGTCTCTACCCCGGCACATGGGATTCCGTCGAAAGTCGCCTGTACGGCGAGTTTTGCTCCTTTTGGCGCGTCTGCCCCCTATACGAGATCGAGTTCTCGCGCGAGGGAAGCTACGAGACGCTCGCCAAGATGCTCGGTCAGAACCTTGTCGAAAAGTGGCCACAGAAAAAGGTCGACTATCTGCACCATTCCTTCTTGCTCTTTAAGCGCGCTTACCTGCGCGCCGGCGGCGACCATCTGGACATTACGCCCGCCGACGCCATGCTCGTTTACCTCAACGTGTACAACCAAGACCGTCTGCTGGACACGCCGACGGATATCCTCGTAAACCGCCTGTGCAAGATCTGGCGCGAGTTGGTCATTGCCGGCAAACGTGATGAGGAGAAGGTCGATCTTGTCGAGGCGCCGAGTATAGATGAGGAAGAGGCGCCCGCCAAGTCCACCTCCAGCGTGCTCAACTTCTTTATGGGCAAGACCGTCTACTCGGCGGCCAACCCCCTACGTATCGCCTTTATCCATGAATTCCCCTGCGCCACGTCGAGCTGGGACAGTCTGCACGACCAAGGGCGCCAGTATCTTGACGGGCACTTTGGCGGCATCGTGCGCACCGAGGCATTCGAGGACTGCCACGATCCGGACGTGTTCTACGCCGCCGTGGAGACCGCCGTCAAACACGGGGCGAACGTCATCTTCTCGACCTCGCACCGCCTGATGGAACACACGCTCAGGGCCGCCGTTGAGTATCCCCAGGTTCGGTTCCTTAACTGCTCTATCGGTCTTCCCCACCAAAGCGTCCGTTCGTACTTTGGCAAGATGTACGAGGCCAAGTTCCTCCTGGGCGCCCTTGCCGCCAGCATGGCGGACAACCATCGCATTGGCTATCACGCGTCGGTCTTTGCGTCGGGCGCACTTAGCGAGATCAACGCCTTTGCGATTGGTGCCTCGCTGCTCGACCCCCGTGCGCAGGTAATCCTCACCTGGGGCGATGTGCCCGCCGGAGGCCTTGCCGAGGCCATGTGCCGCGAAGGCGTGAGCGTCATGACCGGCGCCGATATGTCCAAGTCTCTCGAGGACCCCACCGCCTACGGGCTTCACCGTCTGGTAAACGGCAAGGAAGTTACCGGTATTGCTATGCCGGTATGGAACTGGGGCCGTTACTACGAACTCATCGTACGCAGCCTACTGCACGGCACATGGGACGAGACCGCCGATGACCAGCAGGTGCGCGCCGTCAACTACTGGTACGGTATGAGCTCCGGCGTCATCGATATTCGCTACGCTCCGGGCCTACCCTATCAGACGCGTAAACTTGTGCAGCTGCTTCGCAACGGCATTGTCGAGGGCTCCATCAACCCATTTGGCGGCGAGCTCCACAGCCAGGACGGCGTGGTTCAGATTGAGGGCTTCCCTCCCCTGCCGAGTACGCAGATTGTCGAGATGAACTGGCTGGCTGACAACGTTATAGGCTCGATTCCGCAGCTCGATAACGAGCCGGAGGTCCGTGCCCTATGAATATCCTAGCCATTGCCGATGTAGAGGAGCGCTGCCTGTGGGAATGTTTTCGCAAGGAGCGCTTTGAGGACGTTGACCTGATTCTATCCGCAGGCGACCTGGATCCGGACTATCTTGAGTTTTTGGTCACTGTCATCAACAAACCGCTTGTGTACGTTCGTGGCAACCACGACGACCGCTACGCGCGCCATGCACCGGGCGGGTGCATTTGTGTTGAGGACAGCGTATATGTGTACCGAGGTATTCGCATTGCGGGTCTGGGCGGTTCCATGCGCTACCGCGACGGCGCGAACATGTATACCGAGCGCGAGATGGCAAAACGCATGCGCAAGCTATCGCGAAAAATCGCACTGGTAGACGGATGCGATATTCTACTTACCCATGCACCCGTCGCAGGCATGGGCGACCTGGACGACCTGCCGCATCGAGGATTCGAGTGCTTTAATGCGGCTCTTGAGTCTTGGGGTCCCGACTATATGATTCACGGGCATGTGCACCAAAGCTACGGCCCCAACTTTCAACGCGAGCTCCAACACCCATGCGGAACGAAGATTGTCAACGCCTGCGGCTATACCAAGATCGAAATTGACGAGGCGCGCTACCCCACGCGCGGTTGGAAGGCCGCTTGGCTCAACTCGCAAACCATGCGCCGCGAGCTCAAACGCCACGAAGCAATCGAGTCTTCAACCGCCAGAACCCCCTGGTAACTGCCAACAACCACCACGAAGGGGATAGGCACCTTTATGGTGGTTTTGCTGACTCGTCCGACCTGTCCATCACGGTGCTTGTGTAATTAACGAGAACACTCATTGTTTTGTAAGGACGGCGCTCACGTGCCGTCTTTTTTTGTCAACTTATGCAGTCTCGACCGTGTTGTATGTAGAGGGACCTCGCGAGACGCCTTCCCTATATCCACCACGACCAATTGGAGGTGACACTATGCCTGCACGCCGTAACCGCAATAGCACGCTCCGATGCGATGCCGATCAGATCGAGCGGGAAGCAAAGCGCTTGGTCGACACGTATTCCGACCTCATCCTTCGATTGTGCTATTCGGCCCTTGGATCCGCTGACGACGCTCAAGACATCTGCCAGGACACGCTGATCAAGATTCTCCAACGCACTCAACCGTTCGACTCGCTCGAACACGAACGTGCTTGGGTGATCCGAGTCGCACTGAACGCATGTCGCGATATCGGCCGTACGCACGCGAATCACCCGGTTGTCGACCTCGATTCGCTCCCCGATTTCTGCGCACCCGTAACACATACCGAGCAAGAATTCGCGCAACGCGACTGCGCCATTCTTTCCGCTGTCACGGCCCTGCCTCAAGCACAGCGCATCGCCATCTTTTTGCACTACTACGCAGGCATGAGCATCAGGGAAATCGCAGACGCCGTTCACGCGACGCCAGCTGCAACCGCCCAGCACCTTAGCCGCGGACGTGCGTCACTTCGGCTTTCCTTGAAAGGAGACCACAATGACTACGAATTCGAATGACTATCGCCACGCCCTGGAGCACATTTCGTTTACCGATAATGCGAAGCAGCACATGGCAAACTCGATTGCTCAGTCCGTCGCCTCAAGCGATGCGGCGACCGCTCAAAGCAACTTTAATGGCACGCGACGCAAGCCGCGCATCGCCCGCCATCCCGTAAGAACAGTCGCTCGCATTGCCGCTGTAACGGCAGTCCTCGCTATCGTCATTGGAGGCGCTGGCACGGCTATGGCAACAGGCGTCCTGCCGCTTCCTTCTGACATGCTTTCCGACATCTTTGACGGACCTGCTTCTCAAACCGAGATCATCGACCGTATTGGCCGGCCCGTCGGTGCTAGCTGCTCCAACAACGGAGTCACCGTGACCGCCGACGCCATCATGGGCGACAAGGATATGGTTACCATCGCCTATACGCTTACGTTCGACGATCCCGCTGCCCTGAAAAAGCTTTCCGAGCCGGGCGAGAACGGAACTATCGCCGGAAGTGTCGATGGAAACGTATACGTTGATGGCGAGCATGGCGGCCAAGGCCAATCATGGCTCATTGACAAGAACCCCAATGACTCCAGCATTCAATACTTTGCACAGTTCAGCGTTGAATCACCCGGCCTTATGGGCAGGACCGTCCGCACGCATATCAACTCTCTCGTTGTGCCACGTGCTGGCAAAGAGCTTCCCGAGTATAAGAAAATACTTACGGGCCCATGGGATCTTAAGTTCCAGCTGAATTACGAAGATACATCCGTTACGATTCCCGCGCCCAAATCGGTCAACTTTAACGGCACCAAGGCGACGATTCAAGAGGCCACCGTATCCTGCGTTGGCGTTTCAGTCCGCTACAACATAGATCGTTCCATCGAACACGACAACAACAGCGGCAAGATGTCTCAAAACATGGAGGAGTCTATGGATGCCGTTGGCAACATACCCCTCATCGTGACGTTCAAAGACGGTCATGTTGAGGACGCAACCAGCCACAGCGGCTATTTCGCAAATAAACTGGATAACGGCACCACTGATGTCCACAAGACCTGGCCGTTCTCGCAAGTTTGTGACACAGACAAGATTGCAAGCGTACAAATTGGCGATACCGTCATTCCCATGAATTCGTAACGCTACGCGGCTCGTATATGCACCCGGTTCCGCACTTCGCGTCTAAAGATGCGCTGTCATCGAGCAGCGTGAGCGCAAGGCCGCCCGTATGGTCGGCTGGGAACACCTCGTTGCGCTAAAAACCACCACGAAGGGGACCGGCACCTTTGTGGTGGTTTTGCTGACTCGTCCGACCTGTCCCAACGGTTTGTCTCAATCTGTAACAGGTAGGGCCCAAATAATCGGTTAGCTGTTACAGATCGAGACAGACCACGGATGCTCAGCCGAAAATCTCAATCTGTAACAGGTAGGAACGATTTTGCCCCTTAGATGTTACAGATTGAGATATTTGACAGCTTGAATCGGCATCGCCTACAGCGCGGCGACGACCTTGTCGCCCATCGTCGTGGTGCCGAGGATCTTATCTGCCGGGGTGTTGACATCGGCGATGTCACGGGTGCGCCAGCCCTCGTCGAGCACGCGCGCCACGGCGCTCTCGATCCACGCGGCTTGCTCGCCCATGTCGAGCGCGTAGGTCAGCAGCATCGCCACCGACAAGATTTGAGCCAGCGGATTGGCCACGCCGAGCCCCGCGATGTCAGGAGCGCTGCCAGCGCTCGGCCCAAACAGCGATACGCCATCATCCAGCGAGGCAGAGGCAAGCATACCGAGCGATCCGGTAATCTGAGCCGCCTCATCGGACAGGATGTCGCCGAACATGTTCTCCGTCACCACGACGTCAAAGTCTGCCGGTCGACTGATGAGCTGCATGGCGGCGTTGTCGACGAGCAGGTCCTCAAGCTCCACGTCGGAGTACTCCTCGTCTTGCACGCGATGCACGATCTCGCGCCACATGCGGCTCGTCTCCAGCACGTTGCGCTTATCAACGCTCGTCACCTTGCCGCGACGTTTGCGCGCCGCCTCAAATGCCTGGCGCGCAATGCGCTCAATCTCGTACTCGCGATACTCCATCACGTCGACCGCACGCTGACCGGCCGCACCCGCAGCGCCCGCGCAGGTCACGGATGCGGGCGCCAAAGTCCCACGGAATGTTGTAGCCCATAGTATCGGGGATGTTCACGACCGTGGCACCGGCCTTTACGGCCGCCTCGATAATGCGCACCAGAAACTCCTGATCGGAGCGGCCGGCATCCTCGGCATAAAACTCAACATCGTCAACGAACTTGCGAGCATGTTTGACGGCATGGATCGCTCACTCAATTGCCCTTTCCTCAGTCATATGGAGCTTGTCGCGCAGGTGACTGGTGCTCACACCCAGCCCTGTATGGATACGGGGCCTCTGGGCCGTTTTGAGCGCCTCTGCAGCCACTTCGATATCCCTGTCGACAGCGCGCGTCAGGCCGCATACCGTGCATCGGTCGCCCGCAATCTTGCCAATCTCCTGTACGGAGCGAAAGTCACCAGGACTCGAGATGGGAAAGCCCGCCTCGATAACGTCCACGTTCATGCGCACCAGCTGGCGGGCGATGAAGAGCTTTTCCTCGGTATTCATGCTGGCGCCCGGCGACTGTTCACCGTCGCACAGGGTGGCGTCAAAGATTGTGATTTTGCGACTTATATGTTCCTCCTGATTGACCGTTTTATGACAGATGGCTTTCAGGAGAGAGAGAAGGCCTAGAGATAGAAAAATACCCGTGTCGCTCATCACGCCTGAAAGCGGCAGACGATAGCGCACCCGGGTACAACAAATCGTTATAGCGAGATTACAACCCTAGCGCGCTATCCAATCTAGTAGCGCTAGGCCTAGGAGCTGTTGCGTGTTCTTAAACATGTTGGGCTCCCTTCGGCCTCGGGTAGTACTACATCGCGCTAAAGTACAACACAAGTAAAACCACCACAAGGGTGCCTGTCCCCTTCGTGGTGGTTTCGTTGACTCAAAAGCAAGAGACCCGGTCCTGCACGAGGCAGAACCGGGTCTCTTTAGCAATGCTTGCTTTGCTCAGGCAGTAACTAAAAGTTACTCAGCCAGGAAGTCGCGCTGGACAGCGGGATCGACCTTGACGCCAGGGCCCATGGTGGAAGACACGGAGATGGACTTGACGTACTTGCCCTTAGCGGAAGAGGGCTTGACGCGCAGGATCTCGGTGTACAGGGCAGCGTAGTTCTCGACGAGCTGCTGCTCAGAGAAGGACTTCTTGCCCAGGGGCACGTGGCAGATGCCGTAACGGTCGGCGCGGTACTCAACACGGCCAGCCTTAAGCTCAGAAACCATCTTGGCGACGTCCATGGTCACGGTGCCGAGCTTGGGGTTCGGCATGAGGCCACGGGGACCAAGGATCTTACCGATGCGGCCAACCTTGGCCATCATGTTCGGCGTAGCGATAGCGGCGTCGAAGTTAATCTCGCCCTTCTGGATCTGGGCGACGAGCTCGTCGGAACCGATGATGTCGGCGCCGGCAGCCTCGGCCTCGCGGGCCTTCTCGCCCTCGGCGAAGACGGCAACACGAACGGTCTTGCCGGTGCCGTGGGGCAGGGAGATGGAACCACGGATGTTCTGGTCAGCCTTACGAGTATCGATGCTCAGACGGAAGTGAGCCTCGACGGTCTCGTCAAACTTGGCGGTGTCGAGCTCCTTGATGAGCTTGGCAGCCTGAAGGGGGGTGTAGAGCGTGGCGCGGTCGATCTTCTCGGCAGCGGCGTTATAGCTCTTACCATGCTTAGCCATGTGCATTACCTCCTGTGGTTAAACGGGCATGAGCCCTCCCACATCGTATCGTGTGCCCTATTGCACACATTTAACGGTCGCCCCGGTCGGAGCGACCGTCATTACCTAGAAAAACGCTACTCAGCGATGGTGACGCCCATGGAACGGGCGGTACCGGCGATGATCTTCTTGGCGGCGTCAATGTCGTTGGCATTGAGGTCCGGCATCTTGATCTCGGCGATCTTGGTGAGCTGCTCCTGGGAGAGCTGACCAACCTTGTCAGCCTGGGGCTTAGCGGAACCAGACTTGAGGTTCAGCTCCTTCTTGATGAGGTGAGCCGCCGGCGGGGTCTTGGTGATGAAGGAGAAGGACTTATCCTCGTAGACAGAAATCTCAACGGGGATGATATCACCCTTCTTGTCCTGCGTCTCGGCATTAAAAGCCTGGCAGAACTGCATAATGTTCACGCCAGCAGCGCCCAGGGCGGGGCCGACGGGAGGAGCAGGGTTAGCGGCACCAGCAGGAATCTGGAGCTTAATAACGTTGACAACCTTCTTCTCAGCCATGGTCATTCCTTTCGAATCACGAGTGTGAAGTATTTGCTATATCGTAAGCACGCACGTGTTAGAAGCACTCCTGAGATGAGCAGTCACAGAAGAAGCACGCTCGCGCGAACGGACGAAAACTTAAGCGATGACAGCGACCTGGTTAAAGTCGAGCTCGACCGGCGTCTCGCGGCCAAAGATCATCAGTGTGACCTTGAGCTTGCCAGCCTCGGTGTTAACCTCGGAGACCTTGCCATCAAAGTCGGTAAGCGGGCCATCGGTGACGCGGACGGACGTGCCGACCTGAATATCGACCGAGGTGCGCTTGGGCGAATCGCCCTTACCGGGACGACGAGTCATCTTGTTGTACTCGTCGCGGGAAAGCGGAGCGGGCTTGCCGTTGCCGCCTAGGAAACCGGTGACGCCAGGCGTGTTACGAACGCACGTCCAAGCATCGTCATCCATCTCCATGCGGACCAGGACATAACCCGGGAAAATCTTGGAATCCTTGGTCTCACGCTTGCCACCCTCTTTAATCTCGGTGACGCGCTCCATAGGAATCTCGATATCAAAGATACGGTCCTGCATGCCCATAGTCTCGATGCGATGCTCGAGATCGGACTTAACGCGGTTCTCGTATCCAGAGTAAGTATGAACGACGTACCAACGTTTAGACATGGTTTAGCCCCTCAATCCAGAGAACAGAGCAAGAGCCTCGCCAAAGCCAGCATCGAGCAGAGCGATGACGACGCCGACGACGACCAGAGAAGCGCAAACGACGACCGAGTAATTCACGAGCTCCTTCTTATCGGGCCACGTGACACGCTTCATCTCGGACTTGACCGAAGCGAAATACTTCTTGGTGCGGGCGAAGAAACCAGGCTTCACGTTCTTCTTAGACTTCGCAGCCTTCTCGTTCTTCTTGGCAACGGCCTTCTTGGCCTCAACCTTGGAGTTGGCGGCAGCATTGTTGGCACGTGCCGGCTGCTGAGCCTTCTTCTTGTTCTTCTTGTTGGCCATTTGGGTTACCTCCGCGCAATGCGCTTATACATGAGTAAACCGTAAGCCCCCAGATGGGAGCTTACGGAATAATGACTGGCACGCCAGGAAGGACTCGAACCCTCAACACTCGGTTTTGGAGACCGATGCTCTACCAATTGAACTACTGGCGTATATGACTAGAGACTAACGAGTCTCTTTGTGCAGCGTGTGGTGACGGCACCAGGGGCAATACTTCTTGATCTCCATACGATCAGGCATGTTCGACTTGTTCTTGGTGGTCGTATAGTTGCGGCGCTTGCACTCAGTGCACGCAAGAGTAACTAGAGTACGCATTAATCCTGAACCTTTCATTTCCGCCCCGTACGGGCACGAGTTTGTACTTTATCAGCTCTACGTAAGTGCTGTCAACGAAAACCTCAAGTCAATTGGTTCTCGGTGGATCCATTCATATTTGGAACACATCAATGAAGCCATCGAGAGCTAATCGACGGTGCGCCCAAGACCATTATCGATCCTCTCGACACCAGCAACGGCTCAATATCCATTGCAGAAAAGAACCCGGCACCCATATAAGTGCCGGGTTCTCTAAGTCAGCTATATCAGAGAGCTAATTTACTCAATGATCGTGGAGACGATGCCCGAACCGACGGTGTGGCCACCCTCGCGGATAGCGAAGCGCAGGCCCTCCTCCATGGCGATCGGGTGGATGAGGTCGCCCTCGATGGTGATGTGGTCACCAGGCATAGCCATCTCGGTGCCCTCGGGAAGCTTGACCGTACCGGTAACGTCGGTGGTACGGAAGTAGAACTGAGGACGATAACCATCGAAGAACGGGGTGTGACGGCCGCCCTCCTCCTTGGTCAGAACGTAGATCTCGCCGGTGAACTTGGTGTGCGGGGTAACCGAGCCGGGCTTGCAGAGAACCTGGCCACGCTCGATGTCCTCACGCTTGATACCGCGGAGCAGCAGACCGACGTTGTCGCCAGCCTCGCAGAAGTCCATGGACTTACGGAACATCTCGATACCGGTAACAACGGTGTTCTGGGTATCCTTGATGCCGACGATCTCGACGGGCTCGTTGAGCTTGAGCTCACCGCGCTCGACACGGCCGGTAGCAACGGTACCACGGCCGGAGATGGTCATAACGTCCTCAACGGCCATCAGGAAGGGGAGGTCGTTGTCACGAGCAGGCGTCGGGATGTACTCGTCGACGGCCTTCATGAGCTCGCGGATAGCGTCCATCCACTTGGCGTCGCCCTCGAGAGCGCCCAGAGCGGAACCACGGATGACGGGGATGTCGTCGCCGGGGAAATCGTACTCGGAGAGGAGCTCACGGGTCTCCATCTCGACGAGGTCGATGAGCTCGTCATCGTCGACCATGTCGCACTTGTTCAGGAAGACGACGATGTAGGGAACGCCGACCTGACGGGCGAGCAGGATGTGCTCGCGGGTCTGAGCCATGGGGCCGTCGGTAGCGGCGATGACCAGGATAGCGCCGTCCATCTGAGCAGCACCGGAGATCATGTTCTTGACGTAGTCAGCGTGGCCCGGGCAGTCAACGTGAGCATAGTGACGGGCAGCGGTCTCGTACTCGACGTGGGAGACGGAAATCGTAATGCCGCGCTCGCGCTCCTCGGGAGCCTTGTCGATGTTCTCGAACGCAGTGAAGTCAGCCTTGCAGCCCTCGGTCTCGGAGAGAACCTTGGTGATGGCGGCGGTCAGCGTGGTCTTGCCGTGGTCGACGTGACCAATGGTGCCGATGTTAACATGCGGCTTAGTGCGCTCAAACTTCTCTTTGGCCATAAAGCCCTCCTCTAAACAGGTCGTCCCCGGACGGGACTTTGCCTTTATACCATAGTGGCCTCTCAACATACTATTGAGAAGCCACCGTGTTACCTATGGTAGCGGTGACTGGATTCGAACCAGTGACGCCACGGGTATGAACCGTGTGCTCTAACCAACTGAGCTACACCGCCGGATGGAGCCTGCAACCAGACTTGAACTGGTGACCTCTTCGTTACCAACGAAGTGCTCTACCGACTGAGCTATACAGGCACTTGACGGGTGGGAGCTATAGGATTCGAACCTATGTAGGCAGAGCCAACGGGTTTACAGCCCGTCCCCATTAACCACTCGGGCAAACTCCCAATCGTTCAAGTATCCGCAGGTTCTTCGGTCTTTTGGACCGCCACCCCCGCGAACGAAGAAGATAATACGATGCCACCTTGGGGGCTGTCAACGAAAACCTCAAGATACACGGTGCCGGGCGTATCTATATACTTTTGACCTGCGGTTTTGTTGAGTTTGATTATGTGGAGTGATGAATTTGGCAATGCCGGCGTCATTTCCCAAGGGAACACTTTGGCGTGATGGAGTATGTCTGCAGTCTCGACCCTCGATAACGGATCCCTTGCGCTTATTACATAGGTCGTGATCGGCCTTCACCGGCACAATCGAGCGTGGATTTTCTCTCGTTTGACATCGAGCGTGGATAATCTCCCACTTTTGGCGTGTTTCTGAGGCCAAAGTGGCAGATTATCCACGCTCATTCTCTAGTCGGGAGAACTATAGAGCCGAACTACTCGGGCCAGGCCAAAGTAGACCCATAGAGCGGCTCCCCCTTGGTGCAGGGGTAGCGACTCAAGTAACACGACGATAGCAAGTCGAAGAAATAAGTCATGGCATATTTCGAATAAACGCCGAGTCGGTCAATTCCGTTTCCCGCATTACCAAGACGATATACACGGTCAAAAGACCTCGATTTGTCATCGTTGCTAAACGCAGTAATTAGAATCTTCCTGCCCGAACGGCAATCAAGATACTCACGCGCCTGTGACGCAAATAGCCCGGAGACCGATACGAGAATTATCAATGACTGCGAAACGTCTCCCATGTTTTTCAATTCCGCGACGTTAGCCCCAGCAACTATGCGAACTATCTTGCCCGCATAAAACATTTCCTGCTGAAATCGTGCGAGATTGGCGCTCACATTATTGGTGCACCAGATTTCAACGTTTTTATGGCCATCAATTTCGTCGGCAAGGTGCTTAATAGCGATATCGGACACGCCGCTTTCAACCTCAGCGAACATCTCGATCATGCGAACATCGAGCTCTGCCCTGTACTCCTCGTAGCCAAATTCCTCCTCTCGATGGCTTAAGTCGCTTGGAAAGACTGATTGAGTAAATGATTCTTTCAAATCGCTAAGAGACTGGTAGCCCAATCGATTGCAGAAACGACGAACAGCGGAACGGGTCACGAATGCATCGCGGGTTATTGCGGCAACATTGATTTCGCTCGAACGCCTAATGTGAGCGATGAGATATCGAGCGATGGCGGCATCGTTTGACCCAAACTCGCTGTTGATGATTGAGCTAATGCGATTGAGCACATCGAAGTCATTGATATTCACGTGATCCCTCTTTCCGCTCTCCTCGAAATCATGGTTCATTTTTTGAATCAAACAGCTTTGGTCGTTCTCCTATGATTCAAATCAGTTGACGTCATCTTAATCGTAATTCCGCCACACGTATCCACCGTGTTGAATGATGGAAAGGGGATTCATGGACAACGTGAACAACATGCCGTTTCTCTGGGGTTCCGCCACGGCGTCTTATCAGTGCGAGGGTGCCTGGAACGAAGACGGCAAAGGCCTTGGCGAGTGGGATTTCTTTAGCCACACAAGCAATAAGAACATCAACCATGTTGACGGTGATGTATCTTGCGACTTCTACCATCGCTATGAAGAAGATATCCGCATAATGAAAGAAGGCGGACAAAACACTTATCGCTTCTCTCTTTCATGGAGTCGAATCATCCCCACGGGTATCGGCGAAGTGAATGAAGAGGGTATCGATTTTTATAATCGGGTCATTGATTGTTGCCTCGAAAATGGCATAGAGCCCAACGTTACGCTGTTCCATTACGATCTACCATTCACGCTTGCTTGCAAAGGCGGATGGCTGAACAACGACATGGCAGAGTGGTTCTGCAAATACGCCAAGATTTGCTTTGAGCGCTTTGGAGACCGCGTCAAAATCTGGGCTACCGTTAACGAGCCGCATTTCTACAGCTACTGCGTAAACATGTTGGGCAACTATCCCCCCAATCGATCGCTCGACGTTCAGTCGTACATGCAGTTTCAGTACAACCTGATGCGCGCGAGCGCACTCGCAGTCCGAACATATCGTCAAATGGGCTACGACGGCATCATCGGCGCCGTCCACGATGGCGGCGTTGTCGAACTCGACCCGGCAACCGAGCACCCTGATGACGTATTTCGATACGCAGACTTTTTTGCCAATCGCATGATTCTGGCACCAGCGCTTCAGGGTCAACTGCCGCCAGAAATGGACGAAATCCTTGAAAAACTTGGCGTCTCGCTCTATCGATCCCCAAATGACGTAGAAGAATTCAGAGACGGTAAAGTCGATTTTATTGGACTCAACGTGTATTGCCGAGAGTATGTAACCGACTGGCACGGTGGAGAGCTTGCCGTTTCGGCGAACAATAAGGGCGGTTCGAGCAAAAAGGTCGAAGGAAAATGCATTGCACCCTTGTTTGAAAGCGCCCGCGACAGCAATGTTCCCCGCAATAAATGGGGCCGCGAAATACTCCCAGGTTGCATGTATTCAACCATCATGGATGTCCACGAGCGCTATGACGCGCCCCGCATCTTTATTACGGAAAACGGACATGGCGCCTATGAGCAACCAGACGCAGACGGAATGATCCACGATGATGACCGCATCGAGCTTCTGGGCCAGTTCATCGAGCACATGATGAGGGCTAAGCGCGACGGCGCGCGCGTTGAGGGCTACTACCTCTGGTCGACGATGGATCTGTATAGCTGGATCAACGGCTACGAAAAACGATACGGACTTGTCCATATCGACTTCGAGAACAATCTGGAGCGCACCCCCAAAAAGAGCTGGTATTGGTACCGAGACCTTATCTCGAAGTATCAGGAGCAGGAAGGTTAGGAGAAAGAGATGAAATATCAGGCAATGTCCGAAACAGTCCTAAAGGCTGTTGGCGGCAAAGAGAACATTACATCGGTAACTCATTGTGCGACGCGCCTTCGCATCGACGCACGAGACACCTCGATCATCGATCTCCAACTCGCCAAATCGGCCGATCAGGCGCTCGGAGCAGTAGTCAGCGGTGGCCAGCTTCAGGTGATCATCGGCCCCAATGTCACCGAGGCTTACAACGACTTCCTCGACTTCGCGGGAATCGAAGTCGGCGGTGGCACGGTTGCCGACGATGCCCAAACCGCCAAAGACCTTGCAGAAGGCATTAAAAGCGGTAACACCGCCATGGGCTTGATTGAGAAATTCGGGAACGTCTCTGCACAGGTATTCATGCCCATCGTCCCGGCGCTCATCGTTGGCGGACTCATTCTTTCGATCAAGAATCTCCTGGTCAATTATTGCGGATTGAGCACCGATAGCGGAACCGCCCAGGTCCTGTTGGCGATCTTTAGCGCTTCGTTTAGCTTCTTGCCCGTTTATCTTGGTTATCAGCTCGCAGCCGTCATGAAGATGCAGCCCATCATGGGCGCATTGCTGGGCGCGATCATGATCAGCTCGTCCATTAGCGGTGCCGAGGGTCTCGACTTTCTTGGTATTCCCATCCCGACGAACGACTATTCGAGTACGGTAGTGCCCATCGTACTGGGCGTTGTATTCATGTACTTTGTCGACCGCGGCCTTCAGAAGATCATTCCCGACGTTACCAAACTGTTCTTGAAGCCGCTGCTCACCATGATCATCGTCGTGCCCGTCGAGCTGATTATCCTTGGCCCCGCCGGCAGCATGATGGGCTACGCGCTGAGCGATGCCGTCACGTGGCTTATGGACAACGTGGCATTTATCGCTACTCCGATCCTGGCAGCCCTTAACCCCTATTTCGTCATGCTCGGTCTCGATAAGGCTTACATCGCAATCGAAGTTACGAGCCTGGCGCAGCTCGGTTGGGCACCCATTATCTTTGGATTCATCTCGAACCTCTGCATTGGCGGCACGAGCCTCGCCCTGGCAACTGCCATGAAGGGAAACAAAGAGAAGAGGGGTATGGTCACCACGGTTGCCGTCACCGCACTCTGTGGCGTAACCGAGCCCGCGTTCTACGGTTGCCTCATCGAGCGTCCCCGCCTGCTTGTCGGCACGGCAATCGGCGCGCTCTGCGCTGGACTCCCTGCAGGCATCTTTGTTCTGAAAGAGTATGTTGCGGGAGCATGCCCCGGCCTTCTTTCGGCACTCATCTTTATCGCTCCCGATGGGTCCATGGGTAACTTCGTGCTGGCATGCGTTGTCGCCATCATCGCCATCGTCGTCTCCTTCATCGCTGCACGCGTGATCATCAAGAAGAACCCCAGCTATATTGAGTAAATGCCCGCTGTTTGCATTCGGGACATCCTCGGCAGACCATTAGCAAGAACCCAAGAAGTTCCTTAGGAGCTCGATTAATCCATTCGGATTCCTGAGGCACAAACGACCCCGATTCCACAATGAAATCGGGGTCGTTGTTTCTAAAGCCGTCGATAGACAATCGGTGTTTACCTTAGCTCCCTATCCAAGTTAATTATCCACGCTCGTTCTCCGGTCGGGAGATTTTCTTCGCTCGCGTGTCCAGAAATCCACGCTCGAGCAGGACATCCAGATCCGCGCCCGCCCTTGTCTCGATCTGTAACAGCAAGAGGCCTATTCCGCTTCTACATGTTACAGATCAAGATATTCCTAAAACACCCTAAGTTTCATCTCAATCTGTAACAGTTAGATGCCGAATATCGGTCTTGGTGTTACAGATTTAGACAAACTGGAGGACGAGACAAACCAAAAACGGGATGGGCGCTAACCCGATGGCGCACCACCTAAATAGAAACGGGCTCTGTCCCATATAGAGACAGAGCCCGAAACTCTCATGGAGCCAGTGACAGGAATCGAACCCGCAACCCACTGATTACAAATCAGTTGCGCTACCGTTGCGCCACACTGGCACACTTGGCGCTTTCGCGCGAAGCCTGTTTAGGATAAAGGAATTGAGGACGGGGCGCAACAGGCCCTTCGACCGACCACATCTCAAAAACCGTTCGTCAGAACGAACAGTTTTATCTGTTCGTCAAAACATAAACCTATTCGTTTTGACAGTTGCAAACCCGCAACCCATTGATTACAAACCGGTTGTTGGTCAATCGAGGAAGCAACTCCCGATAGAAGGTTTACCTACCTCCCGCGGAGGGCTTTGAGCTTTGCCAGGGCATCGGGGCTCAGGCGGCTGCCCAGGGTCATCTTGATCTGCGGAGCTTCCTCGGCCTCGTGAACATCGTTATCGATCTGCTTGATCTCGTCCACCAGCATGCGGCTCGAGATGCGCGTAACGCCCTTACCCATGACGACGGCCTGGATCGTGCCGTCGCTCGACACCACGGAGCACGCGCGGCCTTCTTCGCGCGCCTCGATGCAGAGCTTCTGCACCACGGTATCGGCAGAGACGCCCGTTGGCGAAAACTCGATACGCACGCCGCGGGCGGGCAGATTAGGGCGCTCGTTGGAGATATTGCCCGCGCCGTCGAACACGATTACGGCCTCGTAGCGGCCCTGGGCAAACGCGGCAACATCGTTGATGAGTGCCGTGCGCGCCATATCGTGAACGTCGCTGGAATACGGATCGTCGGAATGGTCGTAGACGAGCTTTTCGTAGCGCGGCGTGCAGTGGATCACGTTGTAGCCGTCGACCACCAGCAGTTCGGGCTTATTGGAGTGCACCGTCGAGACTGGGTCGGCGATGGCCTGCGCAAACGCATTGCCGCCCACGCCATAGGTCGCGGCCGAAACAATCGGCTTGGCCGAGCCCTCGCCAAAGCGCTTGGCCTTGGACTTGGCGCGGTTCTTCTTGGACATACGCTACTCCTCCCCCATGAGCTCGCCGGCATTGCGGCGCAGCCACTCAAAGCACAGCGCCGTAGTCGCCTGGGCAACATTGAGACTCTCGGTCATGCCGCGCTGGGGAAGCTTGGTCAAAAAGTCGCATTTCTCGAGCACCAGGCGCGAGATGCCGTCGCCCTCGGAGCCCATGACGAGCGCCACGCGACCCTCGAAGGGAGCATCCCAGCAACTGCCCTCGGCATGCTCGGAGGCACCGCCCACCCAAAAGCCAGCGGCCTTAAGGTCGTCGAGCGCACGGGCGATATTGGGAACCTGTGCGATAGGCAGATGCATGACGGCGCCGGCTGAAGTCTTGTAGCTGCCCACGGTCACGCCGGCGGCACGCTTATTGGCAATGATGACGCCCGCGGCGCCCACAACCTCGGCAGAGCGCACGATGGCGCCAAAGTTGCCGTCGTCAGTCACGTGGTCGAGCACCACGACAAGTGCCGGGCCCTCGCCTGCGCGGTCGAGAATATCGGCGACATCGGCATAGGGGAAGTTACCAACCTCGAGCGCAATGCCCTGGTGAGCGCCATGGCTCGACAGTGCGTCGAGCTGCGCGCGCGGCACATACTTCATGCGGACACCCGCGGCGTTGAGGTCGTCGACCAGGCGCGACAAGGCGGCATCGCGCTCCCCGCCCTCGGCGATGAGCGCACACTTGATGGGAAAACCGGTACGCAGCGCCTCGGCGGCAGCACGGCGACCTTCGATAAACTCACCCTTGGGAGCCTGGACAGCGTCGCGGTTGCGATCTCGCTGCGGACGCGCAGCCTGGGCTTGGGAGCACTCGCGCCGGCCCTTGGGAGCGGCAGCGCGGTCGTTGCGGCGAATCGGACGCGAGCCAGAAGCGGCTTGCTTGCCGCCACGAGGCACACGCTTGCGATTGTCGGCCATAGGACAACCTCCTATAAGCAATTATCAACAGAACAAACGAAACGACCACCCGAGGTGCGGCAGATTGCCTTGAAAGAGGAGGGCATAGACCTTGAGGTCATGCCCGACGATTGAAAGGCAAGGTGCCGTGGCTCGGGCGGTCGGTACGGGTTTTCCAAGTGCCCGAGATTGCCGTGAAAGAGGAGAGACGCGTACTTGAGTACGCGAGCGACGGTTTGAACGGCAAGGTCGGGTGCTTGGGAAACCCGCGGGGATTAGAGAGATTTGATACGAGTGCCCGCGGCAGTATCCTCGATGGTGAGGCCCAGGTCCTTGAGCTGGTCGCGGATGGCATCGGCCAGATCCCAGTTCTTGGCGGCACGGGCCTCGGCGCGGGCCTCGAGAATCTTGGCAGCGGCCTCGTCCACGTCGGCGCCCGTGTAGGCGACCAGGCCAGCGGCAACGCCCAGCAGGCCCAACGGCAGCTCGACCTTGGGCTCGGGAAGCTCAACGCCAAACGTATCGAGCAGCTCGACCAGCGTATCGGCGGCGGCAAGCGCGGCGGCCTTGTCGGCAGCGTCGCCCGCCTGCTCCAGGTACTGGTTGCACTCGGTCACAAAGCCAAAGACGGCACCCATGGCACCGGCGGTGTTAAAGTCGTCGTCCATGCACTCCTTAAAGGTGGCACGGGTCTCAGCGGCCTTGGCGGCAAACGCCTCGGATGCTGCCTCATCGGCATCGGCCGTCGCGTGATTCGCGGCCCAGCGCAGGTTCTCGACCGTGCCGGCGATACGCGTGAGAGAGTTCTCGGCACCCTCCAGACGCTCCCAAGAAAAGTCGAGCGGCGAGCGATAGCTCGTCTGCAGCATCAGCAGGCGCAGGGCGGCAGCGGAGTGCTGCTCGAGGACCTCGGCCAGCGTAAAGAAGTTGCCGAGCGACTTGGACATCTTCTCGCCGTCTACCAGCAGCATGCCCGTGTGCATCCAGGTGTTGGAGAAGCCCTGGTGCCAGGCGCAGGTAGCCTGGGCGCACTCGTTCTCGTGATGCGGGAAGGCAAGGTCGGAGCCGCCGCCGTGGATGTCGATCGGGGTGCCCAGGTAGCGATGCACCATGGCGGCGCACTCGGTGTGCCAACCGGGACGGCCCTCGCCCCAGGGGCTCGGCCAGCTGGGCTCGCCGGGTTTGGCGGCCTTCCACAGGGCAAAGTCGAGCGGGTCGTTCTTGTCCTCGTTTTCCTCGATGCGCGCACCCACCATAAGGTCGTCGATGTTGCGGCCCGAGACCTGACCATAGTTGGGATCGCTGCGCACGGCAAAGTACACGTCGCCGTTATCGGCTGCGTAAGCGTGGCCCTGCTCGATAAGCGCCTTGATCATGGCGATCATGGGGCCAATCTCTTTGGTGGCGCGGGGGCGCACATCGGGATCGAGCACGTTGGCGGCACGCATGACGCCGATGAACTTGTCCGAGAACTCCGTCGCGACCTCGGCGGCAGTGCGGCCCTGCTCGTTGGCGCGCTTGATGATCTTGTCATCGACATCGGTAAGGTTCTGGGCGAACGTGACCTCGTAGCCGCTCGCGATGAGCCAGCGACGAATCACGTCAAAGCTGATGAACGTGCGGGCATTGCCGATGTGGATGTTGTCGTAGACCGTGGGGCCGCACACGTACATGCGGACCTTGCCGGACTCGATAGGCTGGAACTCTTCCTTTTTATGGGTAGCGCTGTTGTAGATACGCATTCGTCACTCCTTAACGGTTTTCTGTAGCAGGCAGACGGCCCAGGCGCCGATTCCCTCGCCCTGGCCTTCCCAACCGAGCTTTTCGGTCGTGGTGGCGGCGACGCCCACGTTTTCGACGTCAACGCCCAGGGCATGGGCAAGGTTGGCGCACATGGCATCGCGGTGCGGGGTGATCTTGGGTTGCTGACAGGCAATGGTGCAGTCGGCATCGACAAACTCAAAGCCCAGCTCGCGCGCATAGTCCATCACGCGAGCGAGCAGCACCATCGAGTCGGCGCCCTCATAGGCGGGATCGGTGTCGGGGAAGAGCTTGCCGATGTCTCCCCCGCGGCAGGCGCCCAGAATAGCGTCGGCCAAGGCGTGCGCGAGCACATCGGCATCCGAGTGGCCCAGCAGGCCGCGCTCGTAGGGAATGTCGACCCCGCCGATGATGCATCGACGCCCCTCCACCAAACGGTGGACGTCGTAGCCGTGGCCAATGCGCAGGTTACTGAACATGGGGAAGGTCCTCTCCCTCGGCCATGCGGCCAAGCAAAATCGCGGTTACAGGACGCAGGTCCTCGGGCACCGTCACCTTAAGGTTATCGCGCGGGCTCTGGACACAGCGGACGCGCCCGCCCATGCGCTCGACCAGCGATGAATCGTCGGTACCGATAAAGCCCTCGGCGATAGCAGCGGCGTGAGCGCGCTTCATAGCGTCGACGCTAAAGATCTGCGGTGTCTGCGCGGCCCAATAGAGCTCGCGCGGCGGCGTCTCGACGATGTTATCGCCGTCGACGATCTTGAGCGTGTCGATCGCGGGCTGACCGCACACGACGCCGTCGAGCGAGCGGTCGCCCACAAGCACGTCAATCGCATGATCGATGGCCTCGGTTGTAATGAGCGGACGGGCGCCGTCGTGGATGGCGACATATTCGAAACCCGCTGGAACCGCATGCACGCCGGCACGGGTGGAATCCTGACGGGTATCGCCGGCATCGGCAAAACTGATGGGCGTGTCATAGTCAAACGGGTCGATGGCCAGGCGGCGCATCTCGGCACGGCGCTCGGCAGGACACACCACCACGATGTGGCCGACCTTGTCGCTACGATCGAACGCGCGGATAGACCAGCTCATGAGCGGACGGCCCGCCACGTTAACGAGCTGCTTGCCGCCGGGATTTCCAAAGCGCTGGCCGCTGCCGCCGGCAACGACCACGGCGCATACGGGCGCCATTATGCGTTCCCCTGTTTGGTGCCCTTCATGCGGTACAGCGAGTCCGCAAGAATGGCAGGGTTGTTGACGCCAAAGTCGCCCAGGCGCTCCGGATCCTCGCTGATGTCGTCCATGAGCTCCTGCAACGAGCCGTACTCGTCGACGATTTTCTCGGCCACGCCATCGCGCACGACGGACACGCGCGAAAGCGTACGCAGGCCCAGCGGCGTCATGACGGAGTCCTCGTCCAGGTCGTCGTAACCCAGAACCGCCGCCACATGCTGTGGGTCGGACAGGTCCTTAGGCGTCATGCGAGCGAGCTCTGCGCGAATCTTCTCGGCGTTTGCCTCAGAGGAATCGCTCGCGTAGTCACGGATCATAAGGTCGTATTCGGTATCCATGCTGGAGCCGGCAAGCTGCTCGAGCTGCATCTGCACGAGCTTGCCCTGGTTGCCCAGCTTGACAATGCAATCCTTAAGCTCGGTCTTTGCCTGCTGCATGATCTCGAAGCTCGAGAAAATACCGGTAATGTCGGCGAGCGTAACGTAGTCGTCGAGCTCGAGGGCCGTCAGACGCAGCAGGGAGCGATCGAGCGACTGACGGGTAGTCTGGAGCGTAGCGACGAGCTGGTTGACCGAGCTCATGATGGTGGTGACGGGCTGGATCTCGTAGCTCTTGCCGTGAACGTACACGTTAACGACGGCGCGACGGGCCGAGACCGAGATCACGATGGCATCGGTGAGCACCGACATGCGAGCGGCAGTGCGGTGACGCATGCCCGTCTCGCTCGTGGCGAGCGAGGGATCGGGATTGAGGTGGAAGTTGGCGCGCAGGATCTGGGTGAGGTCGCCGTCGATGACGATGGCACCGTCCATCTTGGAGAGCTCGAACAGACGGTTCGAGGTAAACGAAATGTTGAGCGGGAAGCCGTCGTTGCCGGCAGCGAGCACGTTTTCGGTGTCGCCAACGCAGATAAGGGCGCCCAGGTGACCGGCGATGATCATGTCGAGGGCGGTGCGGATCGGCTGGCCAGGTGCCGTCAGGCGGATGGCCTGTTCCATACGCTTTTGCAGCTCGTTCTTATCCAAGGCATCGCTCCCATCGCATACGCTCCATAAACGCTAAATAGTTTCTCACGGTTTGCCCCCGCAGCGCTTGCGAAATCCGATGCTTACAGAATGAGCGAACACCGCTGGGGTAGTCAAAAGAGCCCCAACCCAAATGAGCTGCTTATGTGGTAGCATCGGGATTCACATGAATGAGGGAGTAGTCGCGTGACCGGGTTCGCCTCCGGTGGCGCGGTAAGTCAACACACTGGCCGATGCGGCCTGGCTTGCCTTAATGAACGAGACTCGTGGCTGTGCGCGCAACGCGTACGCCACGGGTCTTTTTTGTTACTCCCCCAAGAGGTACACGCGGGCCCGCCCGCAGAGAGGGAGTCAGACTATGGGACTCGCAGAGCTCGTGCTGCTCGCCGTTGGCCTTTCGATGGACGCCTTTGCCGTATCCATCTGCAAGGGCCTTGGCATGAAGAAGATCGACCTTAAAGTCGCCGCGGTGCTCGGCCTGTTCTTTGGCGGCTTTCAGGCCGGCATGCCCGTAATCGGATGGGCGCTTGGCAGTCAATTCATGGGCATCATCGGACCCATCGACCATTGGATCGCCTTTATCCTTTTGGCCTTTATCGGCGGCAAAATGCTGTGGGAAGCCTTTACCGAGGACGAGAATGAAGGCGACGGCAAGGATGCCGAAAAGATTGACCTGGGCGAGTACCCGATCCTCGCCATCGCCACCTCAATCGACGCCCTAGCCGTAGGCATCTCATTTGCGGCGCTCTCGGTTGACATCGTTCCCGCTGTATCGCTTATCGGCGTCACAACGTTTATCTTCTCCATCGCCGGCGTAGCGATCGGCCACACCTTTGGCGCGCGCTACGAAAAACCTGCCACCATCGTGGGCGGCATCGTGCTCATCCTCATCGGGCTTAAGATCTTGCTTGAGCATCTGGGGATTTTGGCGCTGTAACGCCAAACGCAATCGCTCAAAACTCAACGCCAGTAGCATCACGAATAGTCCCCGCCCAACGGGGTTCTCCCCTCCGCAGGCGTTTCGAAACCCGCCCCCATCCCGGATTCCCACGCAGCGGCCGCGTTCACCGCCGACACGGGGACCCCTAGCTCCCCCGCGACGCGGCAGACCCTCGGCTGCCCCTCGTAAAGGATGCAGAAGACGCGCTCGAGGTCCGACGGTTCGACCAGGCTGCACCGGCAGTCCGCGTACAGCGCGCAGCCCCTCCCGCGCGGGTCGCCGCCCGAGCCCTCATCCGGCTCGTGATGGCGCACCTCGACCCAAAGGCCCTCCGACACGTCATCGAACCCGAAATCGAGCTCCGCCTGGACGCTCTCGCCGAACGCATCGCCCAGGACGAGCTCCGGCACCTTCGTCATACGGCCGTCCAGCCACTCAATCTCTATCATCGTACGCATGGTGCAAGCCTCTTCCGGCACGGGATTGTCAGCTCAAACCGACCCTTACCCATACGGACGAACATAGCTCGCCAGGGGAAGCCCCTGAAGGCCGTGCGCCACAACATGAGGCCGAATCCGCCCCCGGCTGGACAGGCCAACAACGAAGGAGCACACGGAACCGGCGCGGCGTTACAACCGTCCCGGCAAGCGTGTCACTTGGTCAAGTCATGATGCCGACAAACCCGGAAATGCTCCAACGGAGCGCCGAACGAGCGTAACAATATAAAGCCGTGCAACACGCGTTGGACGACCAGAACATCCCAAACAAAGGCCTGTCGGTCCCACCTTCAAGCCCAATAGCAAAATGTGCATCAGCGGAATTGCAGCGATACAAGTCTCAACCATCACACCGCAGCGCGCCTAGTCCCACTCATCCTACTGCAAATGTCCCAGAACGAGAAAACGACCAGCTTAACATGCCAACCTTTATATCCGCACGCGCGTAATTCAACTCATAAGGACCGGTTATCCCTTACCTGTGACACAATCTCAAACGCACAGAACAGAATCATCAGTCCAATCATCGCATAAGAGGCAGCCGAACCTTCAAACACTATTCCACAAAGAACAATCTCCGCGCCGCCAATAAGAACTGTTATCAGGCGCTCTGCCTTTTTGCTCTCGCCGCTCGCATAAAAAGGCGGCAAAGCGCACAAGATCACATATAGCCCGGGAAGGGAATACAGGATCGATAGTCCAAGCCCCCCATCAACCGCAGTGTTTTGCGTAAGAATCAACTGAACCCAAACGGCAATTATCACTGAGCAGGTTGTCGATAAAAGAAGGCTAGAAATATAGCACGCAAGAAAGTCCCGTCGCATTCGAACAGAGAAATCCGCGAACTCTCTTCGCCGCGTGGAAACAATAAGGTACACAGAAATTGCAATAGAACCAATCAGAGAAAACAGCGGAACAACCAGCAATTCAAGCTTATTACCCCATCGATCAACCACACCCCCACTCCAATGAGCGGGAATTGTATCAGGGAGGGCTGACCAAGCCGCCCATAGAATCAGAAATGGAAGAATAGAGAGGATGAAAGATGATAACACTGCAGTAATTTTTTTCGAGGCTCTCATCGATTCCGCATCTCCTTGTGCGCTCACATTCCACTCCGTCTTAAATCAAGTAAAAATAATAGCTTGAATGCAAATTTGTTTTAATTATTGGTTGATCTCATTTCCATTCTTAATAATTGTTATCTTGATTTTATATCGATTATTCGATATATAGTAATATAAATTGTGTTCAAGGAGGGCACCATGATCCGTATTCGCTCCATAGAGCTCTCAAATGTGAAAAACGTTGCTAACGGCACGATCGGCTTCAAGGACAGCCCCTTCGGTTCCAGCGTGATGGGAATATACGGTCAGAACGGATCGGGCAAGACCGCCGTCGTCGAATCCCTCGCGCGAGTCCAGGATTTGATGTGCGGCTTTCCGCTCGACCGTGAAAGCGTCGATCTGATCGGCCCCTCTGCCGAGTGCGCCAAAATCAGCATCGAGGTCGAGGTGACGGAGGGTTCCCCTTCCTCGCTCGGCTTCGTAGGCGGGCTCGGCGGCACCGTAGCGGCCGGGAAGCCCTTCACAGTTTGCTACTCGTTCTCCTTCGACAGGCTCGACGACAGACCGCGCCTCCTCTCCGAGGACCTCTCCGTCCGCGCCGAGGGGCTCGTCAAGAGAAGGCTCGCCGCCTACGATGCGGCCGATACCGAGGACAGCCAGAACCTGAAGCCCGTCAACAGGTGGCGGGCACTCAGAAATCTCGCCGGAAGGGAGGCCGACCTCGACCTCACCGTCGCACGGCGCTCCCCCGACCTGCAGGGCTCCTCGAAGCTGTTCTCGAACGCCATGGTCGCCTTCGCGGTCGCCGCGAGAAAGTCCTATCTCGAGCGCCTCGGAAATAACTCCCTATCCGAGGCGGCGAGGACGGCGTACGAGAGCGTATTGGTTCCACTCATGGACTCCACGACGCTCCTGAACAGGTTCGCCGACGATAAGATGAGGGTCTGTGACACGCGCCGAAGCGCGGCGCTGGCGTTCAACATCTTCCTCCTCGCCTCCCCGGGCAGCAGCACAGGCGGATGGTCACCCGAGGAGGCCGGAAAGGCCCCTGTCATCCGCGACGTGTCACTCCCTATCGATCAGACAACGGTCCTCCCCTCAGAAGTCTGCGACTCGGTCCGCAAGACCGTCGAGACCATCAACTGCGCGCTTGGGGCAATCGTTCCGGGACTCAGCATCCAAGTGAACACCCTCCACGGCGAAACGATGGAAGACGGCACACCGGGCGAGCGCGTCGAGCTCCTATCATGCCGGCAGGGGGTACGCGTCCCCTTCAGAACAGAATCGGAAGGAATCAAGAAGATCGCATCGATGCTCGGCTGGCTGATAAACGTCTTCAATGACGACAGCGCCTGTCTCGTCGTTGACGAGATCGACTCCGGAGTGTTCGAGTTCCTGCTCGGCGAGCTCCTCGAAGTCGTGACCGAGCAGGGCAAGGGCCAGCTCATCTTCACCGCTCACAACCTGCGAGCGCTTGAATGTCTCCCGGTCGGATGCCTCGTCTTCTCGACCTCCAACCCCAACAACCGCTACATCGGGTTCCGGGGCATGGCACCCTCGAACAACCTCAGGAACCAATACCTGAGAGCCATCAACCTCGGGGGGCAGAAGGAACAGCTGTACGAGCCGACCAGAACCTCCGCGATAGGCTCCGCCCTCCTTGAGGCTGGAAGCCCCCAGGCCCTCGACTTCGACTCCCTTCTGTCCTCCATGGGAGGCGAGTGACCATGGCAAGGGAGAAGCGGGTCGTCCTGATTCTCGTGGAGGGGCCGAGCGATGAAAACGCGCTCCTCGAGCCCATGCAGGCCGCGCTCAACTTCGCCGCAAACGGTGCACCGCCCGAGGCGAGGGCGCTCGCCTTCCACTGCGACGTTACCACGGTGCGACCCTTCTCATGGGAGGCCTCCTTCGCCGTCAAGGACAGGGTGCGCGACACCGTGCGCCAGTTCGTCGTCGACCGCATCGCGTCGCGGCACGAGTACGAATGGACCGACCTCGACCGGATCATCCACATCGTCGACCTGGACGGCGCCTTCATACCGAACGAGTGCATCGTCGAGGGGGACTGCGATGGATTCGTCTATGGCCGCGACTCTATCACCGCCCGGGACACCGCTAGGGTGGTAGACAGAAACGAGAGAAAGTCTGCCGCGCTGCTTGAGCTCGCGGGCACGCGCGAGCTCAAGCACAGAAAACACGCAGTCCCCTACAGAGTCTACTTCATGTCCCGCAACCTCGAGCATGCGCTCTACGGCTCCGTACGCGAATTCAGCGATGACGAGAAGAGGCAGCTTTCCGCAGCCTTCGGCAAGAAATACCGGAACGACCCCGAGGGTTTCATCAATCTGCTCCGAAGCGGGGACGTAAAGGTTCCGGGCGATACCGTGGAGGAGACATGGCGCTACGCCCGGGAAGGCACTAATTCCCTCCACCGGGGCTCAAGCCTTCACCTCTTCTTCTCTGACTCTGAACCGGAATCTCCGCCCCGGCCATCCGCTCCCTAGGATCCGAAAGCCCGAATGTCGTGCTGGCGCTTGTGCGAGACGATCAACTTTCGGCAGTCGCTGCTCCCCGTTTTGATCGCATGGCTCTTCCCCGTCGCCCTCCAGCGCCGGGGGTTCCCCTCCATCGCGAAGAGGTAATCCCCGTCCGGCCTTGCCGTCTCTGTAACGCCGAGCCTCCCGACGCGCCTCAAGGAAGGCGGGGTCGTCCCGGGAGAGTGGACAAAACTATAGAGACACGTTCCAAATTGACTAAAGGGTGATATGGGTTAGACGCCAGGCAATTTCCCATTTCTTAAAAGAAGAGAGGGGGCACCTGTCGCAAAAGACCGGGTGTCCCCTCTCGTAATGTCATTTGCAATCCGCTAGCACGTGGCTCGGACCGCTGCCGGCGTGACCTTTACGCGGCAAGGCGCTTGAGGACGTCGATGAGCAGCTCGTAGAAGCGCTCGGCAGAAGCGAGCTCCATGCTCTCGTCCGGGGTGTGGACATCGGAGAGCGTCGGGCCCACGGCGATGGCGTCCAGACCGTGCAGGGCCTCGGCAAACAGGCCGCACTCAAGGCCGGCGTGAATGGACTCGATGCGCAGCTCGGAGCCAAAGAGCTCACGATAGCTCTCGACAAAGACGTCGCGGACCGGCGAATGCTCGGCATAGCTCCAGCCGGGATACTCGAACTCAAACTTGGCGTCGAAGCCCAGGACATCGGCCAGCGTCTGCAGGCGGTCCTTGAACTCGTCCTGCAGCGAGGTGATCGAGGAGCGCGGGGACAGCATGATCTTGACCTCGTCGTCAGAAGTGGCAACCACACCGATGTTGGAGGAAACCTCGACGGAGCCGTCGGTGGCGACGTTGCGGCGAATCACGCCGTTAGGGGCAAGACGCAGGGCGCGGATGAGGGCAAGCGCGGACTTCTGGTCCATGGCCTCGACCTCAGCGTTATCGGCAATCTCGACGGTGCAGGTAAAGCCGGGGTCGAAGACCTCGAGCTCGGCAGTGACGTCGGCGATGATGCCCTTTGCGATCTGGGCCGCGGCCTCGGCGGCAGCGTGGTCGGCGTAGACCAGAACAGCCTTGCACTCACGGTTGATGGCGTTGTCCTTGGTGCCGCCGTTAAAGCTAACGATGGCGGGCTCGCCGGCAACCATCAGGCGGTCGATGATGCGGGCCATGATGAGGTTGCCGTTGCCGCGCTCTAGGTTGATATCGTTGCCGGAATGACCACCCAGTAGGCCGGAGATGTCGAGCGTGAGGGTGCTGCCGGTCTTGTGCTCGCGCACGATGGGGCAGGCGTAGGTAACAACGACGCCGCCGGCGCAGCTGACGGTGGCAACGCCCTCTTCCTCGGAGTCAAGGTTAATCATGGTGCGGGCGCTAATCTGGGACTTGTCGAGCGTCTCGGCACCGACCAGGCCAGTCTCCTCGTCGGTGGTGAATACGCACTCGAGGGCGGGGTGAACGATCGAATCGTCATCGAGAACAGTGAGCATCAGAGCGACAGCAATGCCGTTGTCGGCACCCAGGGTGGTGCCGTTAGCGGTGAGGACGCCGTCCTTGACGACCAGGTCGATACCGTCGGTCGTAAAGTCGTGCTCAACGGAGCCCAACTTGTCGCACACCATATCGATGTGGCCCTGCAGCATCACGGCCGGAGCATTCTCGGCGCCGGCAGAAGCGGGCTTGCGAATGATGACGTTGTAGACCTCGTCCTGGTACACATCGAGGCCGCGCTCCTTGGCAAACGCAACCAGGAAATCGCTGATGCCCTTCTCGTTGCCAGACCCACGGGGGATCGCGCTGACCTCCTCAAAGAAATGGAACAGCTGGGCGGGCTCGTAGCCGGTAATCTTGTAATCCATGGTGCCTCCTTGGCGCAACTGGTTAGACAGTAAGACATGCGCCTTGTATATTCCCAGACTTTGCGTGCATAAACCAGTCGAAAACGCCGAGCGCCCTCGCATCATCGGCTAACGGCGGGGAAACGCTACTTTATTAAGATAAAGCAGGTTAGACGGGCCGCACCGAAGGGGCGTTGGACCCTTCAACCAACCTCAAAGCTTGATCAACGTTTATGCATACGCCATTGGTATGTTTAATGAGGTTTTTGTCCTCCGTCACGACGTAATCGGCATCAATGCGATTAGCGACGCCCAGTATCAGGTCGTCCTCAAAGTCGTTGTGATGATACTTGAACACAAAGGAGTCGAAGACCTCATCTGCACCGACCGGGGCGATGAGGGCTAGCTCGCGCATCTGTCGAACGCATGCCCAGGCCGTTTCGTCTGCCGCCGCAATGGCGTTATCGCTCAGTGAGCCAGTCTTTCTTCGGCACTCCTGCTTGATTGCCGCCGAGACAAGATATGAAACGTCTTTGACCGAAAGCGACGAGGCAAACAGGGCAATCCGCTCCGAGGCGTCGGCAATCTCGATCAGATGGGCGACATTTGCCGTACGGTCGGACCTGCCAGAAAAATAATCCATCCATACGTTGGTATCGATTAACAGCTTGAGGACGCCTTCTGTGCTCATAGTTCCACCCACTCGGGATAGCGCTCCGCCATGGCCTCCTCATAGAGGTCGTCATAGTCTCCCGAGAACTCAGGGATGGGGATGCCGTATTTGAGGCACGAATCGCGAACGATATGGCTGCCTTGCGCGGCCCTTGACTCCATGCGCCGGGGCTCCACTCCGTCAGAAACTGGAGCCGCCGCGTCTCCCTTCGAGGGCATATGTCCGTTAACGACCAGATACTCCCAAAGTGTCCGAACGGCTTGCGACGGCGTCATGCCAATCTGTGCCAAAACGGCGTCCCCGGCATCCTTGAGTTGGCGATCCATGCGCACGTTCATCTGAACCGGCCGTGAGTCTAGTATCGACATAGACATGTTGGCTCCTTTTGCTATACGCTTTCCTTTACTTAGTATAGCATTTAGGATGAATGCCGCCTTTACCAGAAAGGGGACGTCCCAGCTGGAACATCCCCTTCATTCAGACTATTTCACACTTTACAGCGCGCCAGAGCCGGCTTGCATCATGCCGCCGGGGCCCGAGGTCACGCCGCCGCTTACGGGCGTGGCGTTGCCGGTGTGCGGCGCCGCCGGAGCGGTATCGCCGCCGAGCGCGCCGACCGGACGCGGTGCCGGAATCTCGCCCGTGCCGTGGCTAAAGACAAACTTGCCGTCGGCCACATCGCACAGGACGGTATCGCCCTCGCCCCACTCGCCGGCCAGCAGCTCCTCGGACAGCGGGTCCTCAATGAGCTTTTGGATGGCGCGGCGCAGCGGACGCGCGCCATTGGTGAGGTCGGTGCCCTCGGCCACAATCTTGTCGTAGGCCGCATCGGTGAGCTTGATGTTCATGCCGTTGGCAATCAGGCGTTGACGCAAGTCGTCCACCAGCAGGTGCGCGATCTTGGTCAGATTCTCGCCCGAAAGCTTCTGGAACACCACGATGTCGTCGATACGGTTGAGCAGCTCGGGGCGGAACAGGCGCTTGAGTTCGCCCATCGCACGGCCCTTAATCTCGCTCGAGGTAAGGCCGTGCTCGCCGGTGGTGCCAAAGCCAACGCTCGCATCCTGCGCAATCTCGCGGGCGCCCACGTTGGACGTCATGATGATCACGGTATTGCGGAAGTCGACCGTCTTGCCTTGGCTATCGGTCAGGCGGCCCTCCTCCAGCACCTGCAGCAGAATGTTGAAGATATCGGGGTGCGCCTTCTCGATCTCGTCAAACAGCACGACCGAGTACGGATGACGGCGCACGGCCTTGGTGAGCTGACCGCCCTCGTCATGGCCAACGTAGCCCGGGGGGCTACCGATAAGCTTGGAGACCTCGAACTCGCTGCCAAACTCCGACATGTCGAAGCTGATGAGCGCGTCCTTGCTGCCAAAGAGATACTCGGCAAGCGTCTTGGCGAGCTCGGTCTTGCCCGTGCCGGTGGGACCCAGGAAGATAAAGCTGCCGCCGGGGCGACGCGGGTCCTTGAGCGGCGAGCGACTGCGGCGCACGGCCTTGGCAACGGCCTCGACTGCCTCGTCCTGGCCGATAATGCGGGTCTTGAGCACGCTTTCGGTCTGCAGCAGGCGACGGCTCTCGCTCTCGGTGAGCGAAGACACCGGCACACCCGAGGTCACGGAGACGATGTCGGCGATCTGGGCGACGTCGATGGTGAGCGGGCTCGCGTCGAGCTCGGCCGTCCAGGCAGCCTTGGCCTCGGCAACCTCAATCTCGGCAGCCTTTTGCTGCTCAGTGATCTCGGCAGCCTTGTTCATGTCGTCGCTCTCGGTGGCCTCCTGTGCGGCAGCCTTGAGCTCTTCGACGCGATGCTCGGCCTCGCGCACCGGCTCGGGCGCGCGGTTAGCGGCGATGCGGGCGCGGGCACCGGCCTCGTCGATAAGGTCGATGGCCTTATCGGGCAGGAAGCGGTCCTGAATGTAGCGGTTGGAGAGGTTCGCGGCGGCCTCGATAGCACCCTGTGTGTAACGCACATGGTGGTGCTCCTCGTAGCGCGGCTTGAGCGCGGTCAGGATCTTGACCGTGTCCTCGACGCTCGGCTCCTCGACATCGATTGTCTGGAAGCGACGCTCAAAGGCCGGATCCTTGGTGAGGTACTTGCGGAACTCCTCGGCCGTGGTGGCGCCGATGATCTGGAAGGCACCGCGTGCGAGAACGGGCTTGAGCATGGAGCTCGCATCGATAGAACCCTCAGCAGAGCCGGCACCGATGATGGTGTGCATCTCGTCGATAAACAAGATAACGTCGTCGGCTTCGGTCGCCTCCTGGATCACGTTCTTGAGACGCTCCTCGAACTCGCCGCGATACTTGGCGCCCGCAACAAGACCCGGCAGGTCGAGTGTCCAGATATTCTGGTTCATGAGGTTCTCGGGCACGTTGCCGGCGGCAATCTGCTGAGCCAGGCCCTCGACGATGGCTGTCTTGCCCACGCCGGGATCACCCAAGATAAGCGGGTTGTTCTTGGTGCGGCGCGAAAGGATCTCCATCATGCGCTGGACTTCCTTTTCGCGACCGATCACGGGATCGAGCTTGCCGTCGCGCGCCTTCTGTGTGAGGTTGGTGGCGAACTGCTTGAGCGTGTCGGTGCCGTCCCCCTTTTGCTGTGAGGCGTCCGAGCCGCTAAAGAACGGCAGGCCCGCACCGGGGCGGCCGGCGCCAGCTCCGGCGAGCGGACGCTTCTTGTCCTGGTCCTTGGCGGTGAGCTTTTCGATGGCCTTTTTGATAGAAGCGGACGAAACACCCAGGCGCATGAGGATGTCCATGGCCATTCCGTTGCCCTCTTCGACGATACCGATGAGCAGGTGCTCGGTCGACACATAGGTCTGGTTGTTCTCGCGCGCCACACGGAAGGAACGCTCCATCACGCTAATGACGAGCGGCGTAAAGGCGAGCTTGGCGGCCTCGGTCTCCTCGCTGGGCTCGGGAACGGTGGTCTGGACCTCCTTGAGGGTGTCCATGATGTCGTCGTAGGAGATATCGAGCGAGCGCAGTGCCTCGGCGGCAATGCCCTCGTCCTCCTTAGCGAGCGCGAGCAGCAGATGCTCGGTACCCACTTTATTTGAGTGTAGATCGAGCGCCTCTTGCTTGGCCATGGACATGACCTTGCGCGCGCGATCGGTAAAACGGTCTAACATGCTAGTTCCTCTTAGACGAGCTAGTTTTTTCAAACGCAAAGCGCCGCCCCGCGGCAGCGCTTTGGTCTCTTTACCCATATGGAGTATATGTTAACCGTTGGGACCTTTTCCGCACGGAGCCATACGACAACGTCTACAAAAAAGGAATCGCTCCGGTCTGTTTGGGGGTCTGGTTCTGAGCGTTGCCTAGCAGGCAGGCTCGACGTCCATGCCCTCGGAAATGTTGGCAACCTCCTCGGCAGCGGGAGCACCCGGCATGTGCACGAGCTCCATGTGCGGCTCGGCAAAGACCGTGCCCATGGGGAAGGCGCGACGGAAGACAAACCGGGCAACCGGACCGGCCACCAGCAGGTTCCAGGGCAGGGCCATGATAAAGTTGCGCGGAATGTTGACGAGCCACATCATCGGCAGCGCCTGCAAATTGGCAAGCGGGCCGCCGGGCATATGGAACAGGCCCTCGCAGGCGCCGTAGAGCGACATGATGATGACCATGGGGACGACCATGCAGGAGCTGACGGCGAGCGTCATAGCGAGCGGCGAGCTCTTGCCCGGAGTAACCAGGAACTTGAAGGCGAAGCCTTTGGCTGGCGGGCTGGCGATAAACCAGTCGCAGCACATGGCAAAGACGTAGGCAACGGGGAAGCCAAGCCATGCAGCGGCAACAACCTCGCCGTTGATGGCCCCATGCTGCAGGGCAACGTTGTAGATGCTCATCCAGAGCACCATACAAAAACACATGATAAAGGTGAACAGCAGGCTCTCTCGTTTGTTGATAGGCATAAAGGGCGAAATCCTTTCTGTGTTACGCCGCGGCGCGTGCAAAAAAACGGGCAGGCGAGATGGAGTTACTGGGACTTCATCTCGCCCGCCCGCGGTACGTGCGTCTGCGACTACTTATGTGGTGGAACTACCCTAACACGAACAACACGCGCTTCGTAAGCGTTGAGTTTGTGGAGATGCTCGGCGTATTGGTGCAAAGTAACCTGTCCCCCTTGCACCAATTAGCTGGTGTGGCGCCAGCGGGGATCGGTGAGAGTTCTCGCTACGCTCAGGCCGACGGGAAGGAACGCCACGATGAGCACCGCACGCACAAACCAGCCAAGCATATTAACCGTGTCAAACGTGCACATGTAGTACATCGAGCGATACAGATACAGTCCCGGCACCATGATGACAATCGATGGCACCGTGAGGGCGATGCGCGGGTACGTGAGCTTGATTTCGGCCAGGCTCGCAAGCAGTCCCGACACCAGCGCGCCGATAAACGCCGCCGCCTCGGGAGGCATGCCTGCACTCAGGCCCAGAAAGGGAAACAGCGTCGGCGCATCGACGAGCGTAAGGCGCAAGGTATTAGACACGGCACCGATGAGCCCAGCCGCCGCGGCCATCTTTATCGGACTGTTGAACATAACCGAGAAGCCAAATACACCGATAAAGCTCATCAGTATGCGCAAGAGCGTAAGAGCCAACGGTGAGAGGCCGAGCGGGGCGAAGTCATCCGGCGCCAGTCCCACACACTCGGCAACCATCCAGCCTACGAGGGTCGCCATCACAATAATTGACACAGCATACGAAAGACGCTCGATGCCGCTTCGCATATCGAGCTTTGCGATGTCGAGGCCTGCCGTAATGAGGGGAAAGCCGGGGATGACAAAGAGCATGGCGCCGATATAGCCTTCTTGGTGCGACATTGCCCCCGGAATGACCTGGCCAAGGCCGAGCAACGCCAGTAAATACGAGATACAGGCCAGCGCGACGCCAATCGTCAACGCGCTAAACTGGCCGAGGCCCTGCTTGAGGATATGAGAACGGGCAAAGTTGCCGACGCCCGCGCCCACGAACGCACATGCCATCTCAATGGGACCGCCACCAAGTAAAAAGACAAAGGCGCCACAGGCGCAGGCCGCCGCAAGGCCCTGTTGCCAAGGCGCGTAATCAGGTTTTGAACTCTCAACGGTCTTGAGCATCTCGTGATACTCATGCACGGTAAACCGGCGCCCATAAGTCTCGATTTCCTTTAGGAAGCTCTCCATCATCCAAATGCGATGAGTGTTGACGCCCGTTGTTGGCAGGCTGACGACCTCGTTAAAGCAGTGGCCGCCTTCGATGCAGGTGCACTCAAACGACAGGAGACTTAAGTCAACGTGGATGGTGACACCGAGTACGGCGGCGACGCGGTTCATGGTATCGCGTACACGCCAGGCACCCGTTCCGCTCGCGAGCATAAGCATACCGGTGCGGCAGATGATGGATGATTTGTCGGTAAGTGGCGCATCGACGGCAAGCTCATCGCCCGCGGTCACGATCTGGCGCCAGTCAGTTTTCATATGGAGCGCGCCGGCACGGACACCGTGGTGCATGGGGGCTCTCGAAGGCAGTGAGTCAAGGCGCGAAGGCTGTGGGGGTTCCGTCGATTCATCCTCAACCTCATCAGCCTCTTCATCGACCAGATCAAAGGAATCAAGCGGCGCTGGCTCGCGACGGTCGATCAGCTCCTCGTCCTCATCATCAAAGTAATTGAACTGATCGAGCATGTCCTCTTCGATCGCGCGCTCGCTCGCATCGTCCATACAGACGCTCCCTTCCTGCCGACTAACTCCCATCCTAGGCAGCGACGGCTAAAGGAAACATAAAAGAGACAACTGTCATGTGAGTCATGTACGCAATAGCCGTTAGGTAGTCGTTGGGGACGTTCTTGAATGGCTAGTCGTTTAAGAACGTCCCTAAGTGCCAACCAAGGCAACGCCGCAGGTAGAGGACGGACAGCGAGCGACGTCCAGGGCGAACAAGTTGGCATGAAAAAGGCAAGACATAGACCTTCTGGTCATGCCTTACCTTTTGAATGACAAATTGTCGCCCTGGGCGGCGCGCAGCGTCGAGCCGTTACGCGGTTCGTAGAACCGCGTAACTAGTTAGCACATCTTTGCGCCGGCGGGGATGGAAGCGTCGAGCTGAATCAGATTGAGGCGCTCCTCGCCCTCCTCCTCGTGAATAGCGCTGATCAGCATGCCGCAGCTGGGAATGCCCATCATCTTGCGCGGAGGAAGGTTGGTGATGGCGAGCAGGGTCTTGCCGACCAAGTCCTCGGGCTCATAGTATTCATGGATGCCGGAAAGGATGGTGCGGTCGGTACCGGTACCGTCGTCGAGCGTAAAGTTCAGCAGCTTCTTGGACTTCTTGACGGCTTCGCACGCCTTGACCTTCACGGCGCGGAAATCGCTCTTGGAGAAGGTATCAAAGTCGACAAACTCCTCGAACAGCGGCTCGACGGCGATCTTAGAGTAATCGAGCGTAGGCTTGAGCGATTTGACGAACGGGCTCGAGGCGTTGCCGGCCTCGGCGGCCTTGGCGGCAGCAGCACCGGACTGGAAACCCTTCTCGGGCTTCATGTGCGGGAACAGCAGGACGTCGCGGATGGAGGCCTGGTTGGTGAGCAGCATGACCACGCGGTCGATACCGATGCCGATGCCGCCCGCGGGAGGCATGCCGTACTCGAGGGCGCGCACGTAGTCCTCGTCGTACTCCATGGCCTCGTCGTCACCGCCAGCCTTCTCGGCCATCTGAGCGGCAAAGCGCTCGGCCTGGTCGACCGGGTCGTTGAGCTCGGAGAACGCGTTAGCGTACTCGTGACCGGCGATAACCAGCTCAAAGCGGTGCGTCAGACGCGGGTCGTCCTCAAAACGCTTGGCAAGCGGGCTGACCTCGATGGGGTAATCGCACACGAAGGTCGGGTTGACGATGGTGTCCTCGCCCAGCTCATCGTAAATCTCGGCGATGATCTTGCCAGCAGTCCACTCGGGCTTGATCTCCAGGCCCTTCTCGCGCGCGGCGGCAGCAAGCTCCTCGACCGGCGTGTCGATGGTGACTTTCTTGCCGAGCACGTCAGAGACAATATCAGTCATGGGGCGGCTTGCCCACTCACCGGAAAGATCGATGGTCTGGCCCTGGTACTCGATGACCTCGGGGTTGCCGATGGCCTTGTTGGCAGCCTTGATGACGCCCTGGGCAAGCGCCTTCATGCCCTCGAGATCGGAGAAGGCACGGTAGGCCTCCATCGTGGTGAACTCGGGGTTGTGGGTGAGGTCCATGCCCTCGTTGCGGAAGATGCGGCCAATCTCGAACACGCGCTCAAAGCCGCCGACGATGCAGCGCTTGAGGTGCAGCTCGGTGGCGATACGCAGGTAGCATTCCTGATCGAGCGCGTTGAAGTGCGTGATGAACGGCTTGGCAGTAGCTCCGCCCTGGATGGTCTGCAGGATAGGAGTCTCGACCTCCATGTAGCCGTCGGACTCCATAAAGCGACGAAACGTGGAGAGGATCTGCGAGCGCTTGCGGAAGGTCTCGCGAACGTCATCGTTGGCGATCAGGTCGACATAGCGCTGACGATAGCGGGTCTCCTTGTCGGAAAGACCGTGGAACTTCTCGGGCAGCGGACGAACGGCCTTGGCAAGCAGGGTCGCGCTCTTAGGGGCAACGGAGAGCTGGCCGCGCTGGGTGCGCACAACCACGCCGGTCACGCCCAGGATGTCGCCCAGGTCGAGGGACTTGAGCGTATTCCATGCAGCCTCGTCCATGTCGTTGATGCGGCAGAACAGCTGAATCTCGGCAGTCGCATCGCGCACGACGATGAACATGATCTTGCCCTGACCGCGCTTGGCGACCACGCGGCCGGCGATCTTCACGACGTCCTCGGTGTCCTCGCCATCGGCAAGCTCGGCGTACTTAGCCTCGATATCGGCAACGTAGTCCTCAAGCTCAGAGTGCTCGGGATAGGGGTTCTGGCCCGCCTCGAACAGGGCGGCGCGCTTGGCCAGGCGGGTGGCGCGCTCGTCGTTGAGCGTCGATGCCTGATCTGCGGCGTTCTGGTTCTCTGCCATAAGTTAGCTCCTCAAACTAAAACGCTCCCCAGGATTCGGTCCCAGGGAGCGAAAACATACCTTTACGCGGGACCGTGGTCTAGCGTGCAATCTTGGCGATGGTGTAGACGCGAGTCTTGCCGGAAGGCGTAACGACCTCGACGGAGTCGCCCTCGCCGTGACCGATGATGGCGTGGCCGACCGGAGACTCGTTGGAAATCTTGTGCTCGAGCGAGTTGGTCTCGGTGGTACCGACGAGCGTGACTTCCATGACCTCACCGTTGGGATCAATCAGAGAAACGGTGGAACCGATGGAGACGGTCAGATCACCTGTGGTGGCAGCAACCTGAGCGTTGGCAAGGATGGCCTGGATCTCGGCAATACGAGCGGCGTTCTGGGCCTGCTTGTCCTTGGCGGCATCGTACTCGGAGTTCTCCGAAAGGTCGCCGAACGCGCGGGCTTCCTTGATGTCCTCGACGATCTCCTTGGCGTAATCGCCCTCACGCCAAGCGAGCTCCTCGACGAGCTTCTGGCGGCCCTCAGCGGTCAGTACGATCTGGCTTGCGTCCATACGGATATCTCCCCAACTCTGATCAAACAATCAACTGTCAACAAAACGAAAAAGACCGGCTAGCCTGCGGGCAAGCCGGTCAGGTGCTCACCCCAAAGGGATGGGACTACTCTGCGTCCGCGTCGCTGTCCTCTGCCTGCTTCTTCTTGGCAGCAGCGAGCTTGGCCTCGAGCTCAGCGATCTCCTTGTCCTCCTCGGACTGCTCGACCACGACCTCCTCGGCCTGCTTGGTCTCGGCCTTATCGTCGCCCTCCATACCCTCACGGATATTCTTGACGGTAGAGCCGAGGGACTTGCCGAGCTTCGGCAGGTTCTTAGGCCCGAAGATGATCAAGACAACGACGAGAATAATGATGAGCTCAGGAGCCCTCAGTCCAAACATGTAGACCTCCACAATACAGCGAGACAAGCTCGAATGAGTATACCGCGGGTGCCGCGGTATCACAACAATAGCTAAAAAAAGGGACCGCAAGAAGCGGTCCCTTCTCATGCTCTGGTCGGGTTGACTGGATTTGAACCAGCGACCCCTGCGTCCCGAACGCAGTGCTCTACCAAACTGAGCCACAACCCGTTAGCTCGACTATAGTAACAAAGATTTTCGTCGCGTGCTAGAGAAATTTTTATTTCTTTGGCGCGTCGATTTGAACCGTGTTGGGAATAAGCTCAGTCGCGCAGGCCCACCAGCCATTTTGCTGGGCAGCTCCCGCAAGATGGGCTGCTGCAGCGACGGTATCGCAAATGGCAAACGAGCAAGCACCCGAACCACACACGTCCACGGCAACGGTTCCCTCCCGTGCGCGCAGCCAGTCGAGAACTGCCTGGATCCGCGGCTCCATCTGCGCGGATATGACGCCCAGATTGTTATGAACGAGCGCATATGCCGCCTCGGCATCGCCGGCGCGTAAGACAGAAGCAATCGCATCGGGTTTTTCCGCGGGCACCGGGTTCTCATCAAATCGTCGATACGCTTCAACCGTTGAAACGCTCGTCTCGTGCGGTTTGACCAATACGACAGGTGTCGCCGGAAGCACAGGATACTCAGTGGCCAGCACATCTCCCCCGCCGACGTAGAATGCGGGACTCGTGTGCAAAAAGAACGGCACGTCGGCGCCGATACCGCGAGCGATGTCATCGAGCGCGGGATCGGCGCGGTCGATACCCCACAGCTCGGCCAAGGCAACGATGACCGCAGCGGCATCCGTCGAGGGGCCTCCCAGGCCGGCGCACAGCGGGATACGCTTTTCGATCGTCACGCACACGTTGGCATCGCGACCGTAACGCTCGGCCATAGCGATTGCCGCCCGATAGGCCGTATTTTTTTGCATGGGAAAATCGGATGCCGGAACCGTCTGGACGGTCAACGCCTGCGTCGGCGTGACCGTCACGGTATCGGCTAGACCGACGGCTGCCATCAGGGAATCGACCCTGTGATAGCCGCGGGCATCGCGCTCGGCATGAACCCCCAGATAGAGGTTAATCTTTGCCGGCGCGGTAAGGATGAGGGACCGATCGGTCACCGTTAGTGCTCCTCGAGCTGGTTGCCGAGCGGGGTAAAGATATGTTCGCCGCTCTCGGGGTCGAACAGTTCGACCTGGCCGGTAAGGACATCGATGTACTGGTAGGACTGACGCGATTTGCGGCCGCGACGCTCGTCAACCTCAACGATAAAGACAGCGGGGTGGACGCTCTTGATGGTGCCCATGCGCTCGATGACGCGGGTACGGCCCATGTTGGCCTTAACCTTGACGCGATCGCCCACCATATCGGTCAACTTCTCGTGGATGTCGTCGACGTGATTGACTTCCATCTCTTCCATGAATAGGGCCTCCAGAGGGTGCAATTCAAAAAGGGGATAATACCCCTAAGATAGACAAAACTCTAATACTATAGCACCCTGCTGCAGCCATACGCAAGCAGCTAAAAAAGCTCCGTCCCAAATTGACTACTTACAGATTGTCTGTGTCCAGAACAATGGTGAACGGACCGTCGTTGACCAGGTCAACCTTCATATCGGCGCCAAAGATGCCGTGCGCCACATGCTCAACGTCCTGAGCGACGAGTGTCAAAAAGTACTCGTAAAGTTCGTTAGCGACATCGGGCGCGCCGGCGTCCGTAAACGACGGACGGCGGCCGTGGCGGCAGTCGGCAAACAGCGTGAACTGCGACACCACGAGCACCTCGCCGTCGACATCCGCCAGCGCCAAGTTGGTCTTGCCGTTCTCGTCCTCGTTGATACGCAGCCCGCGGAGCTTGCCCCACAGCTTGTCTGCTTCGGCGCGTGTGTCGCCGTTGCCCACGCCCAGCAGCACCAAGTAGCCGCGTCCAATACGGCCCACGCACTCGCCGTCGACTGTCACGCTGGCGTTGAGCACGCGCTGCACCACCGCACGCACGGTCTACTCCTCGCCCGTCAGCTTGGCGGACAGATGCTCGAGCGCATGGAAACGATGGCTGATGGCGTTCTTCTCGTCCGCCGTGAGCTCGGCCATGGTCTTGCCCGGCGTATCGACCGGCAGGAACAGCGGGTCGTAGCCAAAACCGTGTTCGCCGCGGCCCTCGTGCGCGATAACGCCTTCGCAGGCGCCCTCGCCATAGGTGACCAGGCCGTCCGTATCGATAAGCGCGACGACGCTCATAAAGCGCGCGGTACGGTCCTCGTCTGCCACGCCTTCCAGGTTAACGAGAAGCTTGGCGTTGTTGGCGGCATCGTCGCCATGCACGCCCGCATAGCGCGCGCTATACACGCCCGGCTCGCCGTCCAACGCATCGACGACCAAGCCGGAGTCGTCGGCGATGGCCATAAGGCCCGTCTCCTCGACCGCAGCCTGCGCCTTGATGATGGCGTTCTCCAAAAACGTCGTGCCGTTTTCCTCGGGGTCCTCAAAATCGCCCAGCTGGCCGAGCGCCACAAAGCGCACCTCGGGCATGACCTTGCCCAAAATGGCCTCGATCTCGGTGAGCTTATGGGCGTTGCCGGTTGCCACGACGATGGTCGCCGCCGGGTCGAGGGTGTCGATGTCAATCTTCTCAAGTGCCATAGCTGGTCTCCTTTGTCTCTATAGCAATGCCGAGTTGAGGACGACGAGGACTTCGGCCTCTCTCCCGTCTCAATCAACGGCAGTCTTATACTTCGACGTTTTCCCAGATAAAACCTGCCAAAATAAACCTGTCCCTTTTTGGCAGGTTAGGCGAGGGCTTGGCGCTGAAGCTCGATGAGCTCGGCGATACCCTTATCGCCCAGGTCGAGCAGGGCGTTGAGACGCTTGCGGTCGAAGGGCGCCTGCTCGCCGGTACCCTGGAGTTCGATCATCTCACCAGAATCGGTGGCGACGAGGTTCATGTCGACCTCGGCGTGGCTGTCCTCGGAATAATCCAAGTCGAGCAGGGTGTTGCCGTCGACGACGCCCATGGAAATGGCGGCAACCTGGCCCGTGAGCGGGATGCGCTCGAGTTTGCCCGCCTCGACCCACATGGCAAGGGCGTCGTGCAGCGCCACCCAGGCGCCGGTAATGCTCGCCGTACGCGTGCCGCCATCGGCCTGGATCACATCGCAGTCGACGGTAACGGTGTACTCGCCGAGCGCCTTCATATTGACGACGGTACGCAGGCTGCGGCCGATAAGCCGCTCGATCTCCATGGAGCGGCCCTTGCGGTTGGCATGCTCGCGCTTGCAGCGTTTACCGGTCGAGGCCGGTAGCATCGCATATTCCGCCGTTACCCAGCCGGCCTTGGCGCCCTTGCGCCAACCAGGCACACCCTCCTCGATGGTGGCGGCGCACAGTACGCGCGTGTCGCCGAACTCAGCCAGGCACGAGCCGTGGGCGTGCTTCATGACGCCGCGGGTGAGCTTAACGGGGCGCAGCTCGTTGACGGCGCGGCCGTTGGCGCGGTTGACCTGCATGTATTCCATGGAACTATCCTTTCGGCAAAAGATGTGGCGAAGCCTCCGGCGACATTGCGAGCCTAACCGAGTTCGTCGATATCGACATGCTCGATGCTTTTAAGCGGCTGGCCAAAGATAAAGCTACCCGCCACCGCAAACTCGGCAATGTTGTCAGACGTGGTGGCAAAGCGATGCTGTGGCTCGGCGGTATCGCCCGCCAGCTGCTCACGGCGCGTGAGGATATCGGTCAGCTCGCGGGTGGTCTCCTCGGCGGAGCTCACCACGCGCACCCCGGGTCCTAGCGCATGGCGGATGGGACCCACCAGCAGAGGGAAGTGCGTACAGCCGAGTACCACGGTATCGATGCCACGATCGTGCAGCGGCTCGACTGTGGCGCCGACCAGCGCGCGAACGGCTGGCGTATCAAAAATATCCTCGTTCTCGAGCCACTGCTCCTGCAGATGCGCGCCCGAGGCGAGCTCGTGCTCGACGACCTCGACAAAGCTCGAAGCCGGGCAGCCATACACATCGACACCAGCATCCAAGTCCTGGATGGCGCGCGTGTAGGCGCCCGAGCGAATGGTGAGGTTGGTGGCGAGCACGCCCACGCGACGCGTACGCGTGCTGTTGATGGCGGCGCGTGCGCCCGGGGCGATCACGCCGATCACGGGAACGTCAAGCACTTGCTGAGCCAAACGCAAGGCCGCGGCGGTCGCCGTGTTGCAGGCGATGACCATGATTTTAACGTCGTGCCTCGATAGCCAGCGGCCCGCCTGCAGCGCAAACGAGCGAACCTCGTCCTCGGTGCGGGTGCCATAAGGGCAGCGCTTAGTGTCACCGAAATAGTAGACGGACTCGTGCGGAAGTGCCGTTGCGATCGCTCGCGCGACCGTCAAGCCGCCCAAGCCCGAGTCGAACACGCCGATCGGACGCGTGTCCCCGGCCATATTATCGATATCGGACATTACCTCACCAGATTCTCTCTCGAAAAATGCGACCACTCGTGATGCGTCGCGCTACGAACGGGCCGCGACCAGCAGCTCGGCCGTTGCCACCCAACCGTCGACAATCTTGCCGCGCGTAATATAGGCATTGTCGCAGGCGTCCAAGAACTCCGGGGCACCGGCGCTCGTCAGACCGTTCTCGACCAGGCAGAACATGCCAACATGGTCGGCCATGTAGAAGTCGGACTCGGAGTCGCCGAGCGCAAGCGTCTCCTCGCGCTCGATCCCCAGGTGCTCGCAGAAGCGCGCAATGGCAACGCCTTTGTTGAGACCCGCCGGATTGATGTTGAAGGCGCGGCCGTCCTCGACGCGATTAAGCTCGAGCGTCGTCGGCTTGGACAGGTGAGTCAGATGGCCGTTGCAAGCCCAGACCAGGCCGCAGCCGGCCTCGTCCAGGATGGCCTGGACCTCATCGTCGGGCACATCGCCGCGCATGCCGACGGTGACCTCACGGTACTTGTAGCCGGTCGACATGTCGTTGTGGTATTCGATCTTGTGCGGCCAGCGGGCAAGGATCTTCTCGCACACGCCGGTCTGCTCGATCACCTGGTGCGGCGTGAGACCGCAGGCGGGGTCGTAGGGCATGTCGCCCGTCAGGTACTCCCAGTCGTTGGCCTTGAGGTCGTACATGACCAGGCCGCCCATCTCGCCGATGTAGGAGTTGAGGCCGAGCACGCGGGCGTCCTCATGGATCATGGTGCGATTGCGACCCGAGGTGGGAACCACCTGGATGCCGGCACGGGCGAGCGCGACAACCGCCTCGACGAGCTTGGTCGAGGGATTGCCGTCGTTATCGCGCAGCACGCACGAGCCGGGGGCGAGCATCGTGGCGTCCAGATCGGTAAAGACGTACTTAACCTTGGCAAGGCGCTCGCGCATCTCGCCCGAAAGCTCAGCGACGGTCGGCAGGGTATTGTGGGACATGGTCACTCCATTACGTAGAAGGGGCTTCTGGTCTTAGGCGGCGCGCCTCGCTTGAGGGGAAACGCGCTTGCAACGGCAGTACGCTCAGGACGCCGCCATCATGGTTCATTAGTCAAACTGGGTAACATCGATCAGGCGATTGGCCAGCGAAAGGTCGCTCTCGATGGGCACGAACTCGTCGCCCACGTGCATGAGCTCCTCGTCACCCTTTGCCAGCAGCAAGACAATGGTGGGAGCATCGGGGTTGACGTACTCCTCGCGCGCCGCCTTGAACGCCGCATGCACAGCAGCCTCGCGATCGAGGATGATCTTGTTCGGCGTATCGTCGGGAACATGCTCGGCAAGCTCGCGACAGACCTTCATCGGGTCCTCGTGAGCTGGATCCTCGTTCGTAAAGATCATCAGGTCGGAATACGGTGCGGCCTCGCGTGGCAATTGCTCGCGGCGCTCCTGCGCCTTGCCGCCGGCGGCGCCAAACAGCGCAATGACGGGGCTAGCGGGAAACGCGCGCTTGACCGACGAGAAAAGCGAACGGAACGAAAGCTGGTTGTGCGCATAGTCAACGACGCAGATCACGCGGCCGTCCTTCGACTCCACGACCTCCATGCGGCCCGGCACACGCAGTTTGGAGAGGCCCTTCTTGATAGCCTCGATACCGATGCCGATCTCGCGCGCAGCGGCGATAGCGACCAGCGCGTTCTCCACGTTAAAGTCTCCCGCGATACCCAGCAGGATCTTCTCCCCCTCCTCGGGCTCGTCGGCGCTCATGCCGTGCAGGTTAAACTCGATGTTAAAGCCGACCATGCGGACGTCGCTTGCCCACAGGCTCGCCTCAGGATGCTCGACGCCAACGGTCACCAAGCGCTCGGCCGTCGACGCGGCCTCCAGTACGCGTTCGACTTCATCGGTGCCCAGATTCACCACGGCGGTCTTAGCCTGATCAAAGATCCTGAGCTTGCTCTCAAAATAATCCTCGAAGGTCGGGTGCTCGATCGGTGAGATGTGGTCACGCCCGATGTTGAGGAAGCACGCCACGTCAAACGGCAGATTCTCGACGCGCTGGTACTTGAGCGCCTGGCTCGAGACCTCCATGACCATGGACTGGCGACCAGACGCGCGGCAGTTGGCGATATGGCGCCAGACCTCGGGGGCCTCGGGCGTGGTGTTGGTGCTCTCATAGCACTCGATACCATCGTCGGTACTCACCGAGCCGATCATGCCGCAGGACTCGCCCGCCGCCTTGATGATGGACTGGAGCATAAAAGCGGCCGTGGTCTTTCCCTTGGTACCGGTGATGCCCACGATCTTAACGTCATGGTCGGGACGGTCGTAGACCTCCGGCGGCAGCAGGGCCATAGCCGTGCGCACGCTGGCCACGACCAGCATCGCAGCACCACTCTCCTGCGCCAGCGGTTCCAGAGACTCGACCAGCGACTCCTCGCACACAAATGCGACGGCGCCCGCATCGAGCGCCATACTCAAAAACGCGGGCTTAAAGGCAGCGCCCTTGCAAAAGAACACGTCACCCGCCGAAACCGCGCGCGAATCAAACGAACAGCCGGTCACGGCACGCTCGTCAACCTGCTCCGAAGCACGCAGCTCGCCGCACACATTGAGCAGCTTGGCAAGCGTATCGACCGTGGTCACGGTCGCGGAATCCGAATGGTGCATCTTTCACCTTTCTCAGCCATTTGGCAGGGACGGTTTTCATAGTAACTGAAACGTGCTCGCGCAAAAACGGCTCCCGGAGGAGCCGTTACGCGCAGGCATTCGTAAGCCGAGACTAGGCAGCCTGAACAGAAGGCTGGCCCTCGTCGATAAAGAAGCGCTTGTACCACACCAGGAACACGAGCGGTGTATAGATCTTGCGCTGGAAATCGCCCTTGCCCGCAAAGTGCAGATCGAGCAGGTGCATGAGCTCGTCGGTATCGAAGAACTCGCTTGCCCACGGCGCGGTGAAGTACTCTTTGACATAGTCGTACCACTTTTGCTCGCGCAGCCAGTAGACAATCGGCACCGGAAAGCCCACCTTGGGACGAGTGGCCCACTCATCGGGCAGCGACTTGTTGGCAGCTTGGCGGAGTACCTGTTTGTTGCCGTTCTCGTTGATGCGGTAGCGGTCGGGAATGTGCTCGGCGAACTCCATGACCTTGCGATCCAGGAAGGGCACGCGCAGCTCCAGCGAGTGCGCCATGCACATCTTGTCGGCCTTGAGCAGAATGTCACCCGGGAGCCACATGTTCATGTCCAGGTACTGCTTCTTGACCAGCTCGGGCTGGCCTTTCACGCGTGCGTAGATGGGAGCGGCAAGCTCGAAGGCGCCATCGCCGGTGTTGTACTCGGGCTTGAGAACGCCGTCGACCTCGCGCTCCGGCCATACCAGAGCCTGTCCCAGGAACGACTTCTCGGGGATCTCGGCACCCTTGACCAGGAAGTTATGGCCTTTGAAGTACGGCATGTGCAGCGCCAGGTTACCGAGTGCGCGGCGAATGGGCAGCGGCACCATCTTTTTGTACTTGCGCACCGGGACCGTATCCTCGTAGTAGGCGTAGCCGCCAAAGAGCTCGTCGGCACCTTCGCCCGAAAGCACGACGGTGACGTCCTTGCGCGCCATCTCGGCCAAGAACCACAGCGGCACAGACGACAGGTTGGACTGCGGCTCGTCCATGTGATACTGAATGTCCTCGAGTGCGCCAAAGAACTCGTCGGCGGTGATCATCTTGCGGACATTCTCGACGCCGAGCTTATCGGAAAGCTCCTTGGCGTAGTTGGTCTCGTTGAAATTCTTGTAATCGAAGCCCACCGAGAAGGTCTTGTCGGGCATGAGGCAAGCGGCGATGTAGCTGGAGTCGACGCCACCGGAGAGGAAGGAAGCGACTTTAACATCAGCAATGCGATGGGCCTCAACGCTCTCGTGCACGACCTCGTCCAGCTCGTCGACGTACTCCTCGAACGGCTTCTCGACGGAAGAGTAATCGCAATCCCAGTAGCGCTCGATGTTCATCTTGCCGGTCGGGATGTCAACGGTAAAGTAATGCGCCGGCGGCAGCTTGTAGACACCCTCGAAGAAGGTCTCCTCGGTTGCCGAATACTGCAGCGTCATGTACGGACGCAGGGCCTTTTTGTTGACCGCCTTGTGGAAGTGCGGGTAATCCAGGAAGCTCTTGATCTCGGAGCCAAAGAGCACGCCCGGAGCGCCGTCGCCCGCATCGGCCATGGGATAGTAGTAGAGCGGCTTGATACCAAAGATATCGCGGGCGCCAAAGAGCTTGTTCTTCCTCTTGTCCCAAATGACGAAGGCGTACATACCGCGCAGGCGATCGAGGACGGCCTCGCCCCACTCCTCGTAGCCGTGCAGAAGGCTCTCGGTGTCGGCGCCGCAGTGGAACTTATAGCCCTTGGCCTCGAGCTCGGAGCGAAGCTCCTGGAAGTTGTAGATCTCTCCGTTGAAGACGATGACGACGCTGCCGTCCTCATTGGCCATGGGCTGAGCGCCGGCCTCGGTCAGGTCGAGGATCGACAGGCGGCGAAAGCCCAGGGCAACGCGGCCGTCGATAAACTGGCCGCCCATGTCGGGACCACGATGGACGATGCGGTCCATCATCTTGGTGAGCACCTCGGATTGGTTATCCGTCCCACCGACAAAACCGACAAAACCGCACATATACTATCCCCTCTGCTGTTGCTGGGCATCAAATCGAATCAGTAGCTTTTGAGTATACCCGAGGGCGTAAAGAGGGGCGGAATGTTCAGGCAATCTCAACTGAATCAGCTCCGCGTGGACACGCGCCGGTTACCTTTAATGGATATGAGGTGAATGAGGCGATTGTTTTGCTATACTCTCTCCGCACGGGCGATTGGCGCAACGGTTAGCGCAGGTGCTTTACACGCACAAGGCTGGGGGTTCGAATCCCTCATCGCCCACCATTGATTTGTTAGGCCTCCAGCGATGGAGGCCTTTCTTTTTGGGCCAAGTGCATGGGATTCGAACCCGCAAGGGTGCGGAGCTGAGGAAACGCGAAGCGTTTTCCAGCGCAGCACGCGAGGGCCGCAGGCCCGAAGCGGAAGCGGGCGGCGAAGCCGCACGCGACATCCCTCATCGCCCACCATTGATTTGTTAGGCCTCCAGTGATGGAGGCCTTTCTTTTTGCGCCCATCGCAGAGGGATTCGAACCCGACAGGGTGCGGAGCTGAGGAAACGCGAAGCGTTTTCCAGCGCAGCACGCGAGGAGCGGAGCGACGAAGCGGAAGCGGGCGGCGCCAGCCGCACGCGGACATCCCTCATCGCCCACCACAGAATTGGAAACGGTCCTCGAAAGGGGACCGTTTTTGTTTGGGCCCATCGCAAAGGGATTCGAACCCGCAAGGGTGCACCCCGTTTCGGGGGCGGTGGCCAAAAAATGGCAAAAATGAGTACTGTTACCAATTTTGTAGCAGCGTTTTCCATATTTCGCGGGGTAAATCCGCCCTAAAAACAGCGACCCGAAGCCCACACTGGACCTTTTTCTTATCACGTAACTGGACATATGTAGCTTAACTCAGTTAAGAACGCCATTTTAATATGACACTAGGTTTGTGCCAGTACTCATATTTGGCATTTTTTGGCCACGGGCTCTCTCTGCATTTGAAAATCTACAGCGAAAACGGGCTCCGGATCGCCCAATCGTGCCGCATATGGCACGTCAGCAACCCGGAGCCCATTTCAAGCAACTATATTTGCCCGCGTTAGGCCAAAACGTCCGACAAAATCTCGATCAGACTGTCCACGTCGGCTTCCTCGCAGACGAGCGGCGGCAGAAAACGCAACGTATGGGCACCTGTAGCGTTAATCACGGCACCGGCTGCCAACGCGTGGGCGACAATGTCATGCGCATCGCCCGCAGCGTCATCTAAATCGCAGCCGAGCATCAGGCCACGGCCACGCACCTCGGTCACGTGTGGCAGCTTGGCAAGCTTTGCCTCCATATAAGCACCCACCTTGGCAGCGTGCTCGGCATAATCGCCGCGCACGAGCGCGGAGAGCGTCGCGGCGCACGCCGCGACGGCCAAGCAGCTGCCGCCAAAGGTCGAGCCGTGGTCGCCCGGCTTAAACACGTCGGCAATCTCCTTCTTTGCCACGACGGCGCCCATGGGCACGCCATCAGCAATGCCCTTGGCAAGACTCATGATGTCGGGCTCCACGCCATAGGTCTGGAACGCAAACGGCTTGCCGGAGCGGAACAGACCGCACTGGACCTCGTCGGCGATAAGCACGGCGCCCACTTCGTGCGCCAGGCCGCGCGCCGCCGCCATAAACTCCTCGGTCATGGGGTGCACGCCACTCTCACCCTGGATCGGCTCGAGCATCACGGCACAAATTTCGCTCCCCAGCTGCTTAAAGATCGCACGCAGTTCATCGACATCGTTGGGCGTGCAGGCCACAAAGCCACCCGGCAGCGGGCGGAAGCTGTCCTGTAGCCAATCCTGCATGGTGGCGGCAATGGTCTCGAGCGTACGGCCATGAAAGCCGCCGCGCATGCATACGATGGTGTTGCCGCCGTTGCCAGCACGCTTGGCGTACAGGCGAGCAAGCTTCATCGAGCCCTCGTTGGCTTCGGCACCAGAATTGGCAAAGAACGTCTCCCACACCTGTTCGTCCGCGGCCGGGGCACCGAGCGCAGCGGCCGTGGTCTCATCGCCGGCGGCAATGGCATCGGCCAGCACGCACGCACCATCTACGTCGTCGTTGGCAAGCTTGGACAGCAGCGCCGCGACCTGTCCACGCTGCTCGATGTAGAAGTAATTGGAGACATGCATGAGCTTTTTGGTCTGCGCCTCGAGCGCCGAGAGCACTGCAGGGTTGCCGTGGCCTAGGCTACATACGCCGATACCGGCTAGAAAGTCGAGGTACTCGCGGCCATCGTCGTCGGTGAGCTTCAGGCCGTGGCCTTCGACAAACTCTACCGGAGAGCGACCAAAGGTGTGCATAACGTAATGGGATTCGAGCGATTGTTGAGTTGCAAGTGACATGGGATGCCTTTCGTTGGGCGCCGTACGGCGCAGGGCTATGGGTGCAGGGACGCGACGACCGCGGGTTAGCTAGACCGTCTGGAGCTTCTCGACCTCGTCGAGGTTCTCGGTCAGGCGCGCCGCGAATGTCGAAAGCGGGTGCGGATGCGTATCGAACTCGTAGGCCGTCTCGGTGGAGTGGATCACGGTACCGACGCCAGCATCGGTCAGCAGCTCCAGCAGCAGCGAGTGCGGCGTCGTGCCGTTGATGATGTGGGCTCGGAACACGCCAGCGGCAAGCGCATCGACGGCGGCGCGCAGCTTGGGGATCATGCCCTTGTCGACCTCGCCGCCGAAGAGCATCTCATTGACCTCGTCGAGCGTCAGGTTGGAGATAAGCGAATCCTTGTCGCTAAAGTCCTTGTACAGACCGTCGACGTCGGTCAAGAAGATCGCCTTGTGCGCATGAAGCGCCGCCGCGACGGCGCCGGCGGCGGTGTCGGCGTTGATGTTGAAGAAACCGCCGTCCTCCCCCGCCGCGACGGTAGCGATAACGGGGATGTACTCGCTGTCGAGCAGGCGCTCGATATAGTCGGTGTTGACGTGCGTCACTTTGCCCACGCGGCCGAGTTCGGGGTCGAGTGGCTCGGCGATAAGGGTACCGGCGTCGCTGCCGGACACGCCCACGGCCAGGTTGCCGTGGTGGTTGAGCGCCGCGACCAGCTCCTGATTGACCTTGCCGCCCAGTACCTCGCGCACGATATCCATGGTAGCAGGCGTAGTCACGCGCTGGCCGTTCTTAAACTCGACGGAGATGTCGTAGTGGCTGAGCGCCTCGTTGATGGCCTTGCCGCCACCGTGCACGATAACGGGACGCATGCCGATAATCTTGAGCAGGACGATGTCGCTCATCACGTCACGACGCAGCTGCTCGTCGACCATGGCGGCACCGCCGTACTTGATAACGACCGTCTTACCGGTCAGGTTCTTAATCCACGGCAGCGCCTCGAACAGCAGCTGCGCGGTAACTTCGTTGGATTCGCTCGAGCGACAATCGCGTGCGAACTTCATAGTCTGCCTCGTCTTTCGTGTAGCTATCGCGCCGTACCTCGTTACCCGCGATTGCAGCGGGACGCGCGGCACATCGGGAGTCTAGGAACGATAGTCGCCGTTAATGGAGATGTACTCGTGCGTGAGGTCGCAAGTCCACACGGTGGTCGCCGCGTCCCCCGCGCCCAGGTCTGCCGAGATCACAATCTCGGGCGCCTCAAAGCGACGCAGCGCCTCGTCCTCGTCAAAGGGAACGGTCAGGCCATCGCGGCAGACGGGCATGCCCATCATATCGATGGACACATCTTCTTGGTTAAACTGCACGCCGCACTTGCCAAGCGCCATGGCAACGCGGCCCCAGTTGCAGTCGTGGCCGGCGATGCAGGTCTTGACGAGCGGCGAGTTGGCGACAGCACGGGCGGCGATATCGGCCTCCTCGTCGTTCACGGCGCCGGTGACGTTAACCGTCACGAGCTTGGATGCGCCCTCGCCATCTGCGGCGATGTTACGCGCCAGGCTCTCGCACACCTCATGCACGGCAAAGGCCAGCTCGTCGAAGGCGTCAGAGCCCTCGACAATAGGCTCGGCATCTGCGGCAGCGCCGGAAGCAAGCATGATGCAGGTGTCGTTGGTCGAAGTATCGGAGTCGACCGTTACCTTATTAAAGGTCTGCTTGACGGTTGAGAGCAACAGGGCGTGGAGCGCCGCCGGCTCGACGGGGGCATCGGTCGTGATGACCGCGATCATGGTTGCCATGTTGGGCATGATCATGCCCGAGCCCTTGCACATACCGCCCACCGTATAGGCATTGCCTGCGTGCCCCGCGGCCTCGCTGCGGTAACACACGGCATACTCCTTGGAATGTGTGTCGGTCGTCATGATGGCGCGAGCGGCATCGGCGCCACCGTGGGCGGAGAGCGCCTCGTAGGCGGCAGGAACGGCAGTCTCAAACGTGTCGATCGGCAGAATCTGGCCAATCACGCCCGTAGATGCAACTAGGATCTGCTGGGGTTCACAGCCGATGACCTGCGAGGCGATGTTGCAGGTCTCACGCGCGCAGGCAAGACCGGTCTCACCCGTGGCGGCGTTGGCATTGCCAGAGTTAACCGAAACGCCGGCAATGACGCCGTAGCCCTTGTGGGCGCCGCCCAGGTTGGCGCGGCTCACCTGCACGGGCGCCGCACAAAAGCGGTTAGTCGTAAACAAGCCGGCCCCGGGACAGGGCTTATCGGGCACGACGAGTGCGTAATCCAGGCGCTCGGGATTCTTGCGGAATCCGGCATGGATGCCCGCCGCCTTAAAGCCGGCTGCCGCCGTTACGCCGCCCTCTACGGCACGAATCTTGATATCGAACTGCTCTGAATTCATCGTCTTTATGACTCCTTATGTCAAACAAAAAAGGGGCATCGGTTGGTGCGCCCTGCCAGCCACAATCAGGAGACCAGCTTAAGAGTGGCGCCCCACCCGATGCCCGACTACCAAATCGTTAACAATCGAATGTGCTACACCGGGCACGCCACTGTGGGCAAGCCTCGTCGCTCGTCAAAACCAAAGACGATGTTGGCGCACTGGACCGCCTGGCCCGCTGCACCCTTGCACAGATTGTCGATGGCGCCCGTAGCCACCAGTACGCCCGCGCGCTTGTTGAGCGCGAGGCCGATCTGGGCGGCGTTGGTGCCGACGACCGAAGCTGTCTTGGGTTGCTGGCCGGCATCGAGTACGCGCACGAAGGTGCGACCGGCGTAGAACTGCTGGTAATGGTCGACAACGTCCTCAAGGGTCAAGGTATCGATAGCCTGCGGCGTAAGCGGCATCGTCACCGTAGAGAGCAGACCGCGCTTGAGCGGTGCCAGGTGCGGGGTAAAGACGACACGATCGGTTAGGCCCAAGATCTGCTCAATTTCGGGCGTGTGACGATGCTTGCCCACGCCATAGGCCTCCAGGTTTTCATCCGCGCTGCAAAAATGCGTACGGGCGTTGCAGGACTTACCGGCACCCGTTACACCGCTGATAGCGTCAACGATCACGGGGCCGCTCTGGGCAACCCAGCCGGCGCGTACGGCAGGCGCGGCGGCAAGGCTCGTTGCGGTGGGATAGCAACCGGCGCAGGCGACCAGTACGGGCTTGCCATCGGCGTGGTCGGATGCAGCGGTCTCCAAATCCTGGCAGAACAGCTCGGGCAGGCCGAAAGCGCGGGTCTTGAGCAGCTCGGGGCTCGTGTGCTCGGCGGCATACCAAGCCTCAAAGGTGGCCGGATCGCTCAGGCGATAGTCGGCCGAGAGGTCAATGCAGGAGACGCCCGCGGCAAGCAGGGCGGGCACCTGTGCCATGGCAGCCGTGTGCGGCACGGCCAAAAAGACCGCGTCGCAGTTCTTGAGCTCGGGGGCGTCATGCGTCGTGAAGACAAGATCGCTTACGCCGGTGAAGCCCGGGTACACCGCAGACAACGGCTGGCCGGCATCGGCGTTGGACGTAATGGCAGCAAGTTCAAACTCGGGATGACCGAGGACGAGGCGAATAAGCTCGGCGCCGGCATATCCAGCCGCACCGACGATTCCAACCTTTAAAGACATATCAGACTCCTTGTCTGCAGTTATGCACCAATGCGCATCCCGCAGCCGTGGTTATGAAGTGAGTTGAAACTTTAGCACCAAAAGATGCATATATACGCAAATCTTTTGCATATTCATGCATTGAAACAGTCCCGACACATTCACTCGAAGGAATTGACAAATAAATGCGGGCCCCATATTGCCCAGTGCGCTTTACGGTGACGTTGCAATGTGGGGCCCGCGACATGCGAGAATTTAAATTGTCGAAGCTTGCTGAGAGACTCGTTTAGAGTTCGACCGGCACCCATTCGTCATGGTTGCAGATAAAGGCCTCGGGTTCCTCCACGCTAAAGAAGACGAGCGTGGGATCGCCTGGGCTCTCATAATGCTCGCCAAGGCGCTCCAGGTGCTTCCAGCCCGCCTCGCGCATATCGGGAGCGGCCCGGTCATCCAGACCCGCATGCCCGCGCAAGATGAGCCAGCCATGGCCCGGCCACCAACTCGTGGCCTCAAAGCGTTGATTTTGCAGCAGCTCTTGCCACACGTCTTTGGTGCGCGCCGTTACAAACCACAGCTTACCGTCCTGGATCTGCGCAAACGAAAACGGACGCACATGCGGCTGCCCATCCACGCTTGTCGCCAAATACCATGCCGGCACCGACGCCAGATACTCCAACACCGTATTCAATCCGTCCATGCGTCCTCCTGACGCTCGCTAATTTGGAATGGGCAGTTAATTTGGGACGGGGCTATTTTAGCTACCCCTTAACTGCCAATGAATTATTTGGACCAGGATAATTGTCAGCTGGCATATGGGGGTAGCTAAAATAGCCCCGTCCCAAATTAACTGCCCTAGGGTTAAAGCTCCAGGCGATCCTCGCTGCCGTCGATATCACAGAAGCGGGCGACGATATTGCGCACCGAGAAAAACGCAAGGCGACCGTCATTGGCGCTCTCGTGTTCCTCGCCAATGCCCAGCATATGCTTAAAACCTGCCTCGCGCACCCGGTCGCTCACGACCATGTCGTCCTCGAGCGCGGCCTCGCCGGTCAGCACAATCCAACACTCCCCCGGCTTCCAACCCGAAACCTCAAACTTGGGGTTCGCACTGAGCTCGGCCCACACGTCCTTATCGCGCGAGGTGCAAAACCACAGTTTGCCATCATCGACCATGGCAAACGAGAACGGTCTCACGCGCGGCTGATGCCCGTCCGTCACGTCGATCGTGGCGAGATACCACGCCGGAATACGCCTCAGATACGAACAGGCGCGCTCGAGCTGCGCCGTGCGGTCGTTGTCGGTCATAGGGACCCCTTTCCTGCGCTCGAATCGCGCCTAAACAAGTTGAAGATTGATGACGATGACGCAGATGAGCAGCAACGCCGTCACCACCGCCGCCAACGCATCGCCGCGGCCAAATGCAAGCGCATGCAGACGTGTGCGGCCCTGCTCGCCATGATAGCAACGGGCATCCATGGCGGCAGACAACGTCTCGGCATGACGAAACACGCCCGTGAACAGCGGAATCGCCACACTGCCGAGCATACGCACGCCGCCGAGCGGGCCTCCCGTCACGCGCGCACCGCGGCTTGCCTGCGCATCGGCCGTCTGCTTCATCTCGGTGGCAAACTGCGGCATAAAGCGCAGCGCGATACCCATGATCATGCCGAGCTCGTGCGCAGGAAGTCCCACACGCGCAAACGGCGCGAGCAGGCGCTCAAAGCCCGCGGTGAGGTCGAGCGTCGGTGTGGTGAGCGTGATAGCGCTCATACCGGCCATCATCAAGGTCAGGCGGCACGCCATAAAGGCGGCGGAATGCAGCGAGCCCTCGCTTATCTGCAAAAAGCCGAGCTGCCACAGAGTGCGCCCGCTCTGGTCGGAAAACAGGTTGAGCACCGCGACCACCGCGACGATCGCCAGCAGCGGCGCCATCGATGACAGGACGCGACGAGCCGGCACCCGGGACACGGTGTAGATCAGGACAACGAAGATTGCGACCGGGACCAGTCCGCGGAAGCTGCTGACCGTGAGCGTCGTGATCAGAAACGCAAAGCCCAAGAGCAGCTTAGTTCGCGGGTCCAGGCGGTGGATTGCACTATCGCCGGGATAGTAGCTGCCAAACGAAAACGCCTCCATTAGCAGCCCTCCTCTCGCGCGACCGTCTTGGGTGTAGCAATGTCCGCGACGTTAGAAGGACCGTCCGAGCGACCGATTAGCAGGTCCACCAACTCGTCTGCCAGCGACTCAACCGTATAGAGGCCGTCAAAGCGCAGCGGCATGCCAGCCCTCGCAAGCGCCAGCGCCATGCGCTGAGCAGTGGGAACGCCCAAGCCGATCGATTTAAGCTCATCCGCATGCGCAAAAACCTGAGCGGGCGTGCCCTCAGCAAACACCGTGCCCTCGTTCATCACGACAATACGATCGCAGCAATTGGCAAGGTCATCCATACTGTGTGAGACCATGACGACGGTCAGGCCCCCATGGTGAAGTCGATCGATGAGCTCCAGGAAATCACTGCGCGCCGCCGGATCGAGTCCCGCCATAGGCTCATCGAGTACCAGGACCTCGGGCTCCATGGCAAGCACGCCGGCAAACGCCACGCGCCGCTGTTGGCCACCCGAAAGCTCAAAGGGACTCTTGTCGCCCACCGTGGCCAAGTCGAGGCCCACGCGCGCGAGCGATGACTCAACGCGGCGGACAACCTCGGCCTGCGACAAGCCAAGGTTGTGCGGGCCAAACGCCACGTCCTGTGCCACGGTCTCGGCAAACAGCTGACGCTCTGGATACTGAAACAGCACGCCGACCTTTGCCTTAACCGCGGCGGCATCTTTCTTGTTTACCAGATCGAGCCCCAACGCGTAAACGGAACCCTCCTGGGGACGAATCAGGCCGTTGAGATGCTGAACCAGCGTCGACTTACCCGAACCGGTATGGCCCGCAAGGCCCAGGAACTCGCCACGACGCACCGTTAGCGACACATCGCGCAATGCCCAGGGGCTGCTGGGGTCGTTGCCCCAGAGGGCCCGTTTGTTCGATGCGCCCTCGGCGGCTGAGCGCTTGTGCCAACGGCGACGCTCGCGGGCGCTCAGCGAATAGCTATACGAAAGGTGCGAAATCTCGATGACGGGCTCCAGCGCGTCTGCGCCATCGATTGCAGAGGAGACGTTGTCGGGAATACGAGGATCGGATACGAGAGGCCGCCCGGCGATGCCTGTCCTACTCCGCTCGGCATAAGCCTGCGCTATATCGGCGACCATATCCGCCTCGCGCACCTGTGCGCAAATGGGCACGCCCTTCGCGCGAAGCGCCCTGCCAAGACAGCACGATGCCGGCATATCCAAGTTCAGCCGCGCGAGTTCGTCCGCCCGCGTCAAGATCTCCTCGGGCGTACCGAGCATGGCAACGCGACCTGCTTGGAAGACAGCAACTCGATCGGCCTCAGCGGCCTCTTCCATAAAGTGCGTAATCATCACGATGGTCATGCCGCGTTCGTGCAGCGCGTGACAGGCCTCCATAAGGCCCTTGCGCCCGCGCGGATCGAGCATCGAGGACGCCTCGTCCAAAATGAGCACGCGCGGCTCCATGGCGAGCACGCCGGCAAGCGCTACGCGCTGCTTTTGTCCGCCCGAGAGAGCGTGGGTCTCGTGTCGCTCAAAGCCCACCAGACCCACGGCCTTCAGCGCCTCGCGCACACGCTGTGCGATCTGGGCCGATTCGACCCCTAAGTTCTCGGGACCAAACGCAACATCGTCCTCGACAAGCGTCGCCACAAGCTGATCGTCGGGATTCTGGAACACCATGCCCGCAGTCGAGCGGATGTCGTAGACCAGCTCGGGATCGGACGCGTCCATGCCGTTGACGCACACCGTTCCCGCGTCGGGCTGCAACAGCGCGTTCAAATGCTTGGCAAACGTCGACTTGCCCGACCCGTTTCCGCCGAGGATGCAGAAAAACTCGCCATCCTCGATGTTCAGATCGATGCCATCGAGCGCCGGTGCAGCACCGTCATAGCTAAAGGAAACGCCCCGACACTCAATCATGCGCGGCCTTTGACCTGGTCCTTCTTGGGCGTAATGGGATTAGAGACCGCCTTGTACACCGCCAGCGTCAACACCGAGTTGAGCACGGTCTTGATAAGGTTGAACGGCAGCACGGCGGGAATCATGAGCGGCAAAATCACGTCGACCGAGCCATACCAGAACCAAACGCCAATGGTCAGATTCGCGACCATAGAAAGCACCGTAGCGGCAATAACGCCCAGCGTCAGGCCAATCACGGCACCCTTGTAGGTGCGCATCTTCTGATAGACGATAGCCGCAGGCAGGATATAGCCCAGCGTGGCAACTAAATTCATAAGCGCGCCGACCCAATCGCCCGTGGTAAGCGCATGGATAACGATCGCCATAGCGGCAACAGCGGTGCCGGCGCCAGGGCCATACGCAAATCCACACACCATCGCCGGCACCAGCGACGGGTCATACGTCAAAAACGGCGCCGAGGGGAGGATGGGCAGCTGCACATACATAAACAGTGCTCCCAAGGCGCACATCAACGCCATGGTAACGAGCTGTTTGGTGCTCCACCTATTCGTGTTCTCAAAATGGATATGCTGCGACTGTTCAGACATAAGATCACCTGCCTCTTTCATCCGGACTCTAACCGTTGGTACTGGGATCTCACCAGTTCAGCCGGCATGCGAACCAACGCACACACGGGTCGCGGACTCATCGGCTCGGTCGCAGGCACTTTACCTGCGCCACGGCGCCCCTTTGGCACCGCCCGATTTACCGCCAGTGGGGAATTCCACCCCGCCCTGAAACAGCAATTGCAAGTGTAGCACCAGTAGGCGTTCGCGCAAGTATGCCAAGGGTAATTTGTGGTAGGGAAACGCTCCAGAAATACGCCCGGGACAAGTTGGAACGACAACCACGTTCTCCGTTCAAGCCAAAGTGGTGCGCCTTTCGCGCAAAGCGCGAAACAGCGAAAGGGACACGTATTCCCATCAACCACGTCCTTCTCCGCGAGCCGACCTCAAGGTCTAGAACTCCCACCGGGAATCCGGGGGCGTGACGGGGGCTTCTCCCCGGAACATTCCGCAGGACGCAAAGAGGCTCCGCAGCGCGAAGCGCGATGCGGAGCCTCTTTGCATGTCCGAGGACGTTCCGGGGAGAAGCCCCCGTCACGCCCCCGGATTCCCGGTGGGAGTTCTAGACCTTGTCGGCCTTAGTACATACCGCCGCCCTGCTGACCAGCGGTAGCAGCAGCGATAGCATCCTCAAGCTGAGTGTTTTTGGGCACATCGGAGACGGTGGCCTCGGTGATGAGGATCAGGCTGGCGACAGAAGCAGCGTTCTGCAGGGTGACGCGGCTGACCTTGACGGGGTCGAGGACGCCCATCTCGATCATGTCGCCCCACTCGCCGTTGGCAGAGTTGAGACCCTGGCCGGCGGGCAGCTCGGCAACCTTGTCGACCACGACAGCGCCCTCAAAGCCAGCGTTCTTGGCGATGGTGGCGACCGGAGCGGTCAGAGCCTTCTTGACGATGTCGACGCCGATCTTCTCCTCGGGGTCGTCGATCTCGACAGCATCGAGCGCAGGCGCAGCGTCCATGAAGGCGACGCCGCCACCAGCGACAATGCCTTCCTCGACAGCAGCGCGGGTAGCCTGCAGGGCGTCCTCGACGCGGTGCTTGATCTCCTTGAGCTCGGACTCGGTAGCAGCGCCGACCTTGATGACGGCAACGCCACCGGAGAGCTTGGCCAGGCGCTCCTGGAGCTTCTCACGGTCGAAGTCAGAGGTGGTGTTCTCCATCTCGCCCTTGATCTGAGCGATGCGAGCGTCGATAGCTTCCTTGGAACCGGCACCACCCACGATAGTGGTGTTGTCCTTGGAGATGGTGACTGACTTGGCGGTACCGAGCATATCGGCGGTGATGTCAGCAACCTTCACGCCCAGCTCATCGAGGGCAGCCTGACCGCCGGTCAGGACGGCGATATCCTCGAGCATGCGCTTGCGGCGATCGCCGTAGCCCGGGGCCTTGACGGCGCAGACGTTGAGGGCGCCGCGGATCTTGTTGAGGACGAGGGTAGGCAGAGCCTCACCCTCGACATCCTCAGCGATAATGAGTAGGCCCTTGCCGGTGCGCTGGACAGCCTCGAGAACAGGCATGATGTCCTGGACGTTGGAGATCTTCTGGTCGGTGATGAGGATGTAGGGATCCTTCATCACGGCCTCCATGCGATCGTTGTCCGTGACGAAGTACGCCGAGACGTAACCCTTGTCGAACTGCATGCCCTCGACGGTGTCGATGGTGATATCAAAGGTCTGGGAGTCCTCGACGGTGATGACGCCGTCCTTGCCCACGACTTCCATGGCCTGGGCGATCTTCTCGCCGACCTCGGGGTCGCCGGCGGAGATGGTACCGACGGAAGCGATCTGCTCCTTGGTCTCGACCGGCTTGGCCTGCTTCTTCATCTCGGCGACGGCGGCATTAACGGCCTTGTCGATGCCGCGACGGATGGCCAGCGGGTTGGCACCAGCGGCGACGTTGCGCAGACCGTCGTTAACGATAGCCTGGGCGAGCAGGGTTGCGGTGGTGGTGCCGTCACCCACGGTATCGTTGGTCTTGGTGGCGACCTCCTTCACCAGCTGGGCGCCCATGTTCTCGATGTTGTCCTCGAGCTCGATCTCCTTGGCGACGGAAACGCCGTCGTTGGTGATGGTCGGGGCACCGAACGAGCGCTGCAGAGCGACGTAGCGGCCCTTGGGGCCCATGGTGACGGTAACGGCGTCGGCCAGAGTGTTGACGCCCTTAGCGAGCTTAGCGCGTGCATCGGTGTTGAACGTAATGTTCTTTGCCATGGTAGGTAATCCTCCAAAAGAAATGTGACTCGCGTCGCCGCTTCCGAGTCCTATGCGGCGGCCGCGTTCAAAGACGAATCAGAGATTCCGACGAGACTAGGCCTCGACAACGGCGTAGATGTCGTCGGCGCGCATCAGCAGATACTTCTCGCCGTCGACCTTGACCTCGTTGCCACCAAACTTACCGTAGATGACAACGTCGCCAACCTTGACATCCATGGGGATGCGCTCGCCCTTGTCGTTGACCTTGCCGGCGCCAACGGCAACGATGGTGCCGCGCTGCGGCTTCTCCTGAGCGTTGCTGGCGATGTACAGACCAGAGGCGGTCTTCTGCTCGGCCTCGTCGGGCTTGACCAGGACGCGATCTGCAAGCGGCTTCAAAGACGACATGCTTGTTTCCTCCTTTGTGGGCCGCGCGGTCATGCCGCGCGGGTTAACCCTTTTTGTTTGCGTACGCGTTGAATGGTACCCACGAATGGCGGGTTATACAACACGGAGTCAAAAAATCTTATTTTTTGGCACTTAGATTTTCTGAATACCGGGGGATAACTTGTGCGCGGCTCCCGTGTGGCGCCGGAGGGGCGGGATATAAGGTTTCCTGCTCGGGCAGTCCTGCTCGCACGAAGGCCACATTAAGTGGCCTTCGGCTCGTGCGGAACTCGCGATAAACCTTATATCCCGCCCCTCCGGCGCCACACGGGAGCTGAGTCAACGTTATCGGGCCCGGCATTCAAAAAAGTCAGTGCAGCAAAATGGCGATGCGGATGGAATGCACAAGATAGGGGCACGTTGTTGGGACGCGCTCTTTTAAGTTGCGGTGGAATAGTTCCTGTTTTGGGCTTGAAGGCCGATTTTAGGGACTATTTCACCGCAACTGAGGGGTGGGATGTGGGGTTAGCGCTCGTAGATTAAGTTACCTGCCAGGTAGGTGGCCTGAACCTTGGTAGCCTGGAGCTCTTGTGGATCAACGGTGAGCGGGTTTTGATCCAGGACTACCAGGTCGGCGTATTTGCCGGGCTCCAGGCTGCCAAGGTTTTGCTCGTCGCCTGCCGCGTAGGCGCTGCCCAGGGTGTAGTTGCGCAGAGCCGTAGCCGCGTCGACGCGCTCGCTAGGGAGCCAGCCGCCCTCAGGCCAGTGACTGCGGGGGTCTTGGCGCGTGATGGCCGTGTAGAGCACGTTCATGCTGGTAACGGCTGTGATGGGGCTATCGGTACCGAAAGCTTGGCGGATGCCGCGCTGCTTATAGGTCGCAAACGGCCACATGATGCGGCTGCGCTCCGGGCCACCCGGGTCGAGCGTGATGTGGCAAGGCTGGCTCGAGGCAATGATATTGAGCTTGCGCAGACGATCGATGTCCTGAGGCAGCAAATTCTCCAGATGCTCGAGCGTGTTATGACCGTGCGGGGGCAGACCGTAGAGCTCTGCCGCCTCCTCAAAGATATCGAGCGCAGCATGGATAGCACCGTCGCCGATAACGTGGATGCGCACGGTGTGGCCACGCTCGGCTGCCGCCAGAACCAACTTGCGCATGCGCTCGACAGGAACCGTCAGACGGCCCCGGTCACCCGGGAAGCGCGGATTGGTATACGGCTCGGTGAGATATGCCGTATGTGCACTCGACACGCCGTCGAAGAACTGTTTAAAGCCTGGCGCCGAGAGCAGCGCGTTGTTCGCGTAGCGGGTCTGGAGTTCTTCCAAGCGCGATTGGTCATCCAGCAGCGTGGGGAACAGGTGAGCGCGAATGCCCAGCTTGCCGGCGGCCTGCAGCTTGTCGTAAACATCGTCGCGAATAAAGTCGCAGCCCGGCATGGGCATGAGCGACATATCGCAAATTGAGGTGATGCCTTGCTCGGCCATACGCTTCATCTGCTCGGCGTAAGCGCTCGCGATGCGGTCCTCGCCCAGCCACTCCAGGCAGCGCGGCAGCAGCTGCATAGCAGCTGCCTCGTGGACAATACCCGTAAGCTCACCGTTTGAGTCTTTGTCGTAACTGCCACCCGCTGGAGGCTCGCTGTCGCGCGTCACGCCGAGGGCTTCGAGTGCGCGGCTGTTGAGCCACAGGGTATGCCCATCGCCCGAATACATAACACAGGGGCGATCGGGGAAGGCGGCGTCGACGGAGGCCTTGGTAGGGTGCTCGGGCGGATCCCAGCGGTAATCGCGCCAGCCCTGGGTCACGACCCAGGCGTCATCGGGCAAGCCCTGGGAAAACTCTCGTGCATGCTGCACCAATGCCACCTCGGATGTGCCCATATCCATGAGCATGTACGGCGATGAGCCAACCGAAGTATGGAAGAAATGCAGGTGCGCATCGTGGAAACCGGGGCAAATGAATTGCTCGCCGTAGTCGACAACTGGCACGGCGGCAGGGGCGGCGGCAATCACGTCATCGGGCGCACCGACCGCGACGATGCGATCGCCTGCAATGGCAATCGCCAGCTCGCGGGCGGCATCGATGCCGTCTTGCGCGGTAAAAACGTTCTTGGAGTGGATAATCCGATCGATATGCTGCATGGGCATCCCCATCTCTGGCAGGAAATTCAACAACCCCGAGTGTACTCCCCCGCCCTTGCAACAAAACCCCAAGCGGCAAATGGCAACTTTACCAGCCCTAGCGGCAGGTGGCATACTTGAATGAGCCTGTATGATTTTGCGATCGACCCAGCAAGGAGCAAATCGACCATGACGAAGACCAAGGCACAGCAGATTATGGCGACAACCGAGGTTCGCGCGGCAGACGAGGTCACCGTGGCCATCCGAGATATCGCCGCCGAGTTTGAGCCCTATATCATCAAGCAGCGCCGGCACTTCCATAAGCACCCGGAGCTGAGCCTTGCCGAGGAGCGAACGACCTCTGACATCGCCAACCAGCTCGACGCCATGAATATCCCCTACGAGCGTCCGCTCAAGACAGGCTTGGTGGCAACGCTTCGCGGCACCGCGCCCGACGCCTATCGCGAGGACGGCACACCGCGCCGCCGTATCCTGCTGCGCGCCGATATCGACGCCCTGCCCGTCACCGAGCAGACCGGCGAGGAGTTCGCCAGCGTCAACGAGGGTTGCATGCACGCCTGTGGTCACGACTGTCATATCGCCATGATGCTCGGCACGCTGCAGATCCTGCGCCATATGACCGACGACATCCACGGCGAGATCCGCATCGTCTTCCAGCCCAGTGAGGAAAACGGCCAGGGCGCAAAACTCATGATCGGCACGGGTGTGCTCGACGGCGTCGACGGCGCCTACGCCGCGCACATCTGGAGCGAGGTCGACGCCGGCACCGTAAGCTGCGAGCCCGGCCCGCGCATGGCCAATACCGACTGGTTCCGCATCGACGTTCGCGGTACCTCATGCCACGGCGCCATGCCCCAGCGCGGCCACGACGCCGTTATGGTGGCGGCAGAGATTGTCAACGCCCTGCAGACCATCGTCTCACGCGAAATCAGCCCCTACGAGCCTGCTGTCATCACTGTCGGCGAGCTGCACGGCGGCACCGCACGCAACGTCATCGCCGGCACCGCCTACCTCGCCGGCACGGTGCGTACCTATGGCGATTCGACGCACGAGGAAATGCCCGAGCTCATGCGCCGCATCGTGGAGCACACTGCGGCGGCCCTGGGCGCCGAGGCCGAACTTACCGACTACACCATCGCCAACTATAAGGTCGAAAACGACGCCGCCTCGAGCGAGCGTTGTCGTCAGGCCGTGGTCAAGTGCCTGGGTGCGGCCGGCGAAGGCCATTACCGTGGCACGCTTTCGGGCGAGGACTTCTCGGAGTATCTGCGCCGCGTACCGGGCGTGCTCGCCTTTGTTGGCACGCGCAACCCCCAGATTGGCGCCACGTACGCCCAACATTCTTGCTTCTACAAGATTGACGAGTCGGTACTGGCCAAGGGTTCCATGGTAGCCGCCCAGTATGCCATCGACTTTTTGGCCGAGCCCACGCAAGAGGAGCTCGACGGCCCCACGATCACCGCGGTTGCCGAAACCAACCCCGACTTGGCCGCCAAACTGCGCTCTGCCAAGGCAACGGCCGCTGAGGCGCGCGACGCCATGCACGATGCCCGCACCGCCCGCCATGCCGCTATCAAGGGCATCCATGATGCGCGGGCTGCCGCTCGCAACGAAGAAAAGCATGACGCGTAACCTGCACGATTCTTTAAACACCCATTCAAAATAATGAGAGGGCGGATGTTGGAACGAGCATCCGCCCTCTCATTATTTGTCAAACGCTATTTCTACCATTTCAACCCCGCCCCCAAATGGCAGAGCCAGCGTGGGGGTTCGAGGTGGATGATATCGGTGGGAACTCCGGCGGGAGCGTGACCACCAAAGAGCAGGCCCGCGTCTGCCGGGTTGATAAGGCGCACGATCCACACGGCGACGACCAGCACGCACAACACGGTGACCGCAATGTCGATACCACGCTTTCGTTTGCTCGATGCCACCTCCTCGCGCACGAACGCGAGCACAAACGCAATCGGCACCACCCAAAACAGCGGATGGTAGGCAAAGGCCGCCGCAAAATCGAGGCGCAGCGCCGCCAGCCACGCCCTCGTCATGCCGCATCCCGGACAAGGAATGCCCGTCATCAATCGAAAAATGCAGCCGATGTTGAGCAGGTAGAGCGCAAGCCAGGCGGCAAAGAGTGCGCCGGTGTAAGAAAGGGCGCGGCCAAGGAGCTCCGCCGTGCCCTTATGTCCCTGGGAGCTGTTCACGCCGCCTATATTGTTAGGCATGAGCGCCAAGACGGATGTTGTAAGCCGTTGCCAAGGCATTGGTATTATTGATGATGATGTTCATGGCAAAGATGGGGCCCAGACCGCACAGCAGCACGCCGATGATCTGCCACAGAAGAACGGTGGTGCCGTTTTCCTGGAACATCAGGCCGTAGCGAGGAGCGTTGGCCTGCAGGCGGTTGCCAATCTTGTAATACCAGTAGTACGCGTAGAAGCCGCAGGTCACAAACGACAGCAGAATGAATGCCGCCAGACCCGGCGTGGAATCGCCGTCGTCCTGGCACATGACATTGATGTCGCGGGCCAAGCAATACAGGAAGTAGAACGAATAGATACCGCAGGTCACAAGAGAGAGCAGCAGCCAGCCGATCAGGCTGCGGTCAGCCTTGACGGGGCCATAGTCCATCGGAGCGGATGCGGACTGTTGGGCGTACTGACCGGTGTACTGCCGCTGAGGCTGGGGCGCGGGCTGAATAGTCTGGGCCGGAGCGGCAGAAGCGGCACCAACAGCGGATCCGCAAACAGGGCAGAATTTGGCATCATCCGAAATGGGAGAACCGCAAGTGGGACAGAACATCAGCTTCTCCTTTTCCTAAGGCGTCGCACGCCTTCAAACCTTACACGTCTCTGTTCTCAACAATAGCCGCGACGTTGTTACGCAACATTGATCAATTTCCGAGAAATATTGCCGCAACCGTTTTCCAGGCATTTTCTTGCTTTCGCCGTAGAAAAAGGCACCCCGGGTTCAGTTGCCCAGGGAGCCTCGACCGACTATTCGGTTTGATTGTTTTCGTCCGCAGGAGCCTCGCCCGACTCGTCAGCCGGCGTGGCGACGGCGGCCCAATCGGACTCCGTGGGCGTGGCCTCGGGCTCCGGTGCCGGGGCGGGTGCCGGGGCGGGCTCGGTTGCGGGGACCGGGGCAGGCGCGGGCGCAGGCGTAGGCGCAGTACCAGTGGCGGCCGTGGGATTGAATCCCACAGGCGTAGGCTTCTTCTCGCCCGGAAGCACAAACGTCAGGACATCGTCGGAATCCTCGTCGGCCCACTCACTGGCATGACGTGCCGCCCAATAGCCAACGGCGCGATACTTGAGCATCTTGCCAAACACAATGAAAAACACCGAGACAAAGGCAGTGATCATCAGGAACAAGATGAGCACGATGCCGCCGCCCCTAAAAATCGCCTCGAGGCCCGAAGGAGAGTAATAGCCGTAATAGCCATAGCTGCTGAGACCAAGGGCTGCAAAGGAACCAAAGATGACGGTGAAGACCCCCATGATGATATTCGAAACAATGCCCGTCAAAACCTCGGGAAGAATCGAGGCGCAGAACAACTTGCCCAAATTGGCCTTGTAGGGCTTCCAAACCTTCTTGAGCGAAAACGCGCTCTCCATGCGGCCGGCGACCGCAAAGTGCATCACAGCGGCATCGCCAAACATCCTAAAGAAGATGCCCAGCACAAACGAGACGAACAGGGCAAAGACGAGCCACCCCATCGAGGCGATGAAGGTGCTCTCAAGGCCGCTCGAACCATAGAAATAATACGAACCGACAGCACCGATCACGGTGCTCTCAATCACCGAGAGCACCCCGCCAATCACCGGGATAGCGGCGATGAACTCGAGTACACCCGTAATGACAGACGAGAAGATGCCTAGTCCAAACGAGGTCGAGCGCAGCAGCGGACGCTCCATACCGTCATCATCCTTGAGCGACAGGTCGCGACCCCACTCGATAGCAAAGCCGGCACCGCACACGCTTGCCACGTAAGCGAGCAAAAAGCCAATGGCCGCTGCAATGCCACCGGTAACGGGGATGAACAGCACCAGCACCGACACGACGCAGATAAGCGCCGGCAAAAAGGCGATCTGGCACACGCGAACCAGAGCGCCGGGAACCTTAATCATGTCGTTGAAAGCCTGTGTCATGCAGCCCTTGGGCACGTTCATGACCGGCTGGGGCGCAACGAACGGCTGGGGCTGAAATTGGGGCTGCGAAGCAGAGGCAGCAGCCCGAGGGGCCGCGGTATTGGGAGCACCGCACACGCCGCAGAATTTATCGTTGTCGCCCATGGGGGCGCCACACTGCGAACAGAACATCAAAATCATCCCTTCGTATCTTGAGCCAATCCTCAAATCGGAACCAATGTTTTGCATCATTATCGCCCAACATGGGGACAAATGCGCCCAAATGCGCATCTTGCAATGTAAAGGGTCTGTCGCAGCTGCTCAAAGAGACCCGCTCACTAATTCGTACCGCGGAAGCCCTTACCGACAATCTCGGAGCTATCGACGATCGTGATAAACGAGCCCGGGTCGATCTCGCGGACATAGCGACGCAGCTGCACGGCCTCGCGACGGCTCAGCACACTCATGATCACCGTAACGCATTTGCCCGAGAAGGCGCCGTAGCCACGGCTGATCGTTGCCGTGCGGTTGAGACGCTTGACGATAAACTCCTCGACTTTGAGCGGTTCGGCGCAAATAATCGTACAGACCTTGCGCAGGTGAATGCCCTCGATAGCCTTATCGACCACGAGCGTCTTGGCAAACAGTCCGAGCACGCAGTACAAACCGACGCGCGGGCCGTACAAGAACGCCGCGATGGTCACGATGCCGATATCGACCAACAGCAGCGCGCGGCCAATCTCGAGCGTCGTGCGGCGTTTGAGGATCATGGCCAGGATGTCTGTGCCGCCCGTGGAGGCGCCAATATCGAAGACGATGGCACTACCGAGAGCCGGCAGGATCACGGCAAAACACAGGTCGAGCCACATATCGCCCGTCATCGAGACATCGGTCGGGATGAACAGCTCGAACAGCGAGACATAGGCAGAAAGCGCAAACGAGGCAAAGACGCTCCAAAGAATCGCCTTGCGGTCCAAGAAGATGAAGCCCAAGACGACCAGGACCGCGTTGATGATCCACATAAAGACACCGACCGGTAGGGTTGGAAACAGCGTGGACAGGATAACCGACACGCCCGAGGTACCGCCAAAGGCAAAGTGGTTGGGAGTTTTAAAGGCCACGATGGCGAACGCCGTGAGAATCAGGCCCAGGTTGAGCTCGGCGAAGAAGCGCGGAAAGCCCGGCTCCTGGCTGCGTTTTTGGCCGGCACGCTCGCCGCGCTCGATAACATCACGATCGACAACGCACTCCATCGGCACCACGGGAGGACGATGCGCCTCCTCAGCAGCACGCGATGCCGCCTCTGCCGCGGCCGCCTCAATCGCCCATGCGTTGCTTTCTGTTTCGTGTTCGTCGGCCATTACGGCAACCCCTCGTTAGCAATGTGGAAACAATGCGCCCATTAGGGTAACGCGGAACGCAGCGATTGCAACCCTTAGTTAGATGAGCGGTATGCCTGCATCGGGGGCATACAAATAACGGTCGGCCGCACATGCATCCGTGCGGCCGACCGTTTAGTATTTCCGCAGATAAAACCTGCCAAAATAAACCTGTCCCTTTTTGGAAGGTTATTCGTGCTGGTTGGTGCGGTGCTCGTACTCCTCGGGGGTGATGACGTCCTCGATGCGCAGGTTGACGCCTGCCACCTCAAGGCCGGTCATTGCAGCCAAGCGCTCGGTGACGCGTGCCTTGACATCGTCGAAAATTGCGGGCGCATAGGCACCGTACTCGATGATGACCGAGATGTTGACAACCACGCGGTTGTCGTCGGTGACCTCGACCGTCACGCCCTTGGTCAGGTTCTCGGCACCAAACTGTTCCTGCACAAAGTGCATAAGGTTACCCTTCATGCCCAAAACGTGCGGCACCTCGCGGGTGGCCATGGCGACGATCTTCTCGATCACGCCGTTGGAATAGGTCAGCGAGTCCTCGGACTCGTCCGCCTCCTCGTCCATCTCCTCGTTGTCCTCGTCCGCATCGGACTCGGCCTCGACGAGCGCCTCGTCCTCGAGCGTTACGTCCTCCGCCTCGGCGGCGACGGCCTCGCTCGTCTCGAGCTCGGTATCGGCCACATCGACCTTCGTGTTAAAAGCCATGGTTCCTCCTTATGCCTGCCGCGGATGCGACAGTCGAATACGTATTAACGGCCGCTAAACAGGCGCCCGAAGAAGTTGACGATGCCGTTTTCGCCATCACGAATCTGGCCAATCACGGCACCGATGAGCACAAAGAACGCGATGACGAGCGTATCCCACAGGCCCAGCGTAAGCACCAGCACGGCGAGGATAAAGCCAGCGATGGCGCCGAGCGTGGTGTTGGGATGGCGTACGGCGTAGCTCCAGATGGCAGCACCCGTGCCCTTGATGAGACCCATGGCCTCGTCAAAGTCGTTGGCGGCGCTGTCGTGCTGCTCGCCGGCCTCGAGCTTGGGGGCGGCGGACTCGCCTGCCGGCGTAGCGTTCTGGTCGATCGTCAAGCGCGGCGTGCGGGCGGTCTTGTCTTGGTTGGTATCACTCACCGGAAACCTCCACGGTCTGGACGGTAGTCTTGGACGGCAAAAAACGGACGCGCGCGGTCGTGCCCGGCGTGCCGAGCATGGTGTCGCAGGCCACCTCGATGCGCTGCTGCATCGAGGTGGCAAGGGAAGCGACGTCTTTATCATCGAGCGCGATGGCGTCGACCTTAAAACGGACGCGCGATTCGTCGGAACCCTGCACGCGTGCCTCGACATGCTCGATCATCACACGGTCGTCGCGCTCTGCCGCAGCGCGAGCACACGAGGAGAGGGCCGCGAGCGTGACCTCGATATTGCGCTCCCCCGCCGGATGCACGCAGGACGGCTCGCGACGAGCAAACATCAGGCGGAAGAAACCCACGAGCACGCCGAGCGCCACGACACCGCCGCACGCCGTAACAACGATACGCGGCGCAGCATCGCGCATCAGCAGCATAAAGCGATAGGTATATGGCCCCCAAAACTGGCAGACAAGCGTGCCCAGCGCCACGATGGCGGCGGCAAGATACACAATCGCTAGGGCTCGTTTGAGTACGCGCACGCGCGCTCCCTTCAGGTTTCGGTCCACAGAATGCAAAACGATTCGCATCATTATAAAAGAGCCGGGTCCGGTGCTGTACGCACGCGGATCCGGCTCATCTATTCCACGAGACTTGCATGCTCGTTTCATTATGCCCAGATATGCACGGCTTAACCCGTGCAGGCGCTACTCCTCCTCGAGGGCAGCGATGACCTCGTCGGTCATGTCCATGGTGCTGTAAACATCCTGGACGTCGTCGAGCTCCTCGAGACGGTCGATGAGGCGCTGAACCTTCTTGGCGTCGGCGCCGGAGACCTCGGTCGGGGTGGTCGGGACCATGGTGGTCTCGGAGCCCTTGACCTGGACGCCCTGCTCCTCGAGCGCCTTGGAAACAGCCATGACGTCATTGGCGGCGGTCCAGACGATCCACTCCTCGCCGGCGTCCTCGTAGTCCTCGCCGCCGGCCTCGGCGATGGCCATCATGAACTCATCCTCGTCACCGGCAGCACCGTTGGCGATCATGATCTCCTTCTTGGCGTTCTCGTCCAGGATCTCCTTGGCGACGACGATCTGGCCCTTGCGCTCAAACTGGAAGGCGACGGAGCCGGAGGTGCCCAGGTTGCCGCCAGCGTGGGAGAAGGCGGAACGGACATCGGCGGCGGTACGGTTGCGGTTATCGGTCAGGCAGTCAACGTAGACGGCAACGCCGGCAGGACCATAGCCCTCGTATACGATGTTCTCGTAGATGGCGGCATCGGCACCCGAACCGAAGGCCTTGTCGATAGCGGACTTGATCTTGTCCTTAGGCATAGACTGAGCCTTGGCCTTGGCAACGGCAGCAGCAAGACTGGCGTTGTTCTCGGGCAGCGGGTCGCCGCCGAGACGGGCAGCAACGGTGATGTTGCGGCTCAGCTTGGAGAAGAGGGCGGAACGCTTGGCGTCCTGCGCGCCCTTACGATGCTTGGTTGTGGCCCACTTAGAGTGTCCGGACATACGTGTCTCCTATCGGTTTCGACCTAAAGCCCAGCGCAGATGCCGGGGCAATATAAACAAACGTCGTTATGATATACCTACTGGTCTGCGAGATAAACCCCAAAATGAAGGCGTCGTGATGATGCAACCCCTTGGTGCCAAGTAACCTATCCCCTTTGCACCACATTAGGACCAGAGGAGGTCGCTGCGGGTGATGGTGGCGCCGATGGCAAAGGGCATGCAGACGATGACCGGATACAGGTAGCGCATGTAGGTCGAGCCGTTGCAGGGACCGATCAGGCACACGGCGAGCACGCCCAGCAGCGGCACCCAAATGGCCAGCCCGCGCCACGAATGACGACGTAACAGATAGACCACCACGGCGATCATGATCCACACATAGGTGGCCGAGCTCATGGTGAGCGAGATAAACGGGACGCGTTGTACTGCCACGCGATACAGGTTGCTCAGGTGGTCGCACCAGCGCACGACCTTGCTATCGACCGGATGGAAGTCGAAGTACTTGAGATTATCGGGGCGTGCCATAATCTCGGCACTGCGCGCCGTGCTGTAGACCCACGCATCGCGGGCACTCGGATAAAAGTAGCCGTAGTAGTTATTGATGAGCGCCGAGATATAGCACTCGGGATCCTTTTTGAACATCTGGGCCCACACCTCAAAATAGGCCTTGATGTCCTCCTGCGAGGCGTACTCGTTAAAGCAATTTTTGACGGCGTCCGACTTATCCGGGTCGTAACGGTGGCCCAGATTGTCGTACTTGAGAACCCGGTCGATCACGGCATGCTCTTCGTCGGTCACCAAGCCGTCGCAAGGAGCCTCCACGATGGTGCCGTCCTCCTTAACCGTGGGGTTGACGCCCGAGTTGAGGCCGTCGTGCTTTTGGACGAAACGAGCCGTCTGCTGGAACGGAATCGAGAGGATTTCGCGCTTGGAACCAGGCGTGATGTCGTGTGCCGGCATAAAGACCTTAGTGAAGTACATATTAGAGGCAAGGCAGAGTGCAAGCACCGCAAGAACTCCCACCCAGCGGAAACGCGGGATGGCGCCCGAAGGCGCAGCACCAGCCTGCTTGTCTGCACGATGGGCCACATGCGCGTCCCGTGCGCAAAACGCCGCCGCGATTACGCATGCCGCCAGGGGAAACACCAGGCCGCCGTTGCGCAGAAACGTGGAACCCAGGGCGCCCAGAGCGAGCAGCAGCCAGTCATGGCGCGCAAAGAGCACGGGCCTGGGATCGCCCGCACGCTCGGCATTGGCATCGCGACGGGGCAGGCCGCAGGCCACGAGTTTCACGGTCTGCACCAACAGCACCAAAAACGCGTCGGCAAACAGCACATCTTTGGTAAGCAGGGCCGCGTAGTTGGAGAACATGGGCATAAACACAAAGAACAGCAAGATCACGCCGCGGACCGGCAGGCTCACGCCCAGCTTGCGCAGCAACGAGATGGAATAGGCCATGCAGGCGGCCGTAATGACGAACTGAGTGCAGGTGTAGATAGCAAGACCTGCGTTGGCGCTGTTGAACAGTGAAAGCCCCAGCTGGACGCACGAACCGATGATAGCCGTGTGCACCACGGGGTGATGTCCGTTGAGCAACACATTGGGATTGAGCAGACGCAGGTAGTCACTCGTACCGTTGGGATAGTTGAACCACTGGCGAATCTGCGCACCCGTATCTCCCATAAAAAGACCGGGCAGCGAAGCGATGAGCGTGGGCGCCCAGGCGATCATAAGCACCAGGAAGGGCCCGGCAAAGGGATGGACCGAGAGCGCGGCGTGAGCCGCACGCCATACGCGGCCAAAGCGCGCTTCGGAAAACGGAATACGTCGAGAGCTCAGCCAATCAAGACACTCAAAGGCAAGGTAGAAGGCAACGACCGCCAAGAGCATCCAGCCCACACCGCCGATCCAGGCGCAGATGATGCGCGCCTTGTCGCCAAGGATAAGCTCGGCCGAATCGGTGAGGTCGTAGCTGCGGCCAAACACCATGCAGACGGCAAAGAACAGCGACGGAAGAACCACCGAGGGACGCCAGGCGTCACCGCGGCCAAAGAATACGTAGCGAAACGGCAGCGTGAGCAGGCAGGCAAGCGCAAGCAGCATGACCGCGTCGGTATGGCCGGCAAACGAGAGGAGCACCTCGTAGCACACGTACAGCGCACCCGTCGCCTTGGGGTCAATCGCCAAGACTGCATTGCTCGACACCGGGGCGGGATCGATGGAAAACGCCGTGGTCGCCAACAGCGCGAGCAAAAATGCGATGAGCGTCTGCTTGGCGGGGTAGCACTTAAACCAAACGATGCGGGCAGCGTCGCGCGCAGCCGTTGTGGAGAGGTCGGAATCCTTCACAGTCCGAAAGCCTTTCTAGAAACCTGCCAAAAAGGGACAGGTTTATTTTGGCAGGTTTTATCTGGGAAAACGTTACGGTTTTGTCATCGTTGCCCAGCGAACCACCACAAAGGTATCTGTCCCCTTTATGGTGGTTAGGCATCCAGGTAGATGCGCTGGGGGCGATTGCGGTGTCGGGCGAAGATGATGAGCGCCAGACCGGCGATCACGAGCGGCAAACTCAGCAGCTGGCCCATGGTGATGACGCCGCCCAGCAGATAGCCCAGCTGGGCATCGGGCACGCGCACGAACTCAACGAGAAAGCGGACGATGCCGTACCCCATCACGAACACGCCCATAAACGTGCCCTGGGGCAGCAGCGGCTTTTTGCGGCTGAGCACCTGCAGAATGCAAAAGAGCACGATGCCCTCAAGAAATGCCTCGTAGAGCTGGGAGGGATGACGCGGCATATCGCCCGCGGTGCCGCCAAAGACAACACCCCAAGGCAGGTCGGTCGGCTTGCCCCACAGCTCGCCGTTGACAAAGTTGGCACAACGGCCCAGGCACAAGGCCAGCGGGGCGCCTATGACGGCAAGGTCTGCCAAAGTCCATGCGTCGAGCTTATACATGCGGCACACGATGATGCCGCCGATAATGCCGCCCACCAAGCCGCCATGGAAGCTCATGCCGCCCTCGTTAGTGGCAAAGATCTCGAGCGGGTGGGTCCAATAGTAGCCATCGCCGTAAAAGACGACGTAGAACAGGCGCGCACCGATAATGAGGCCAAAGACCACGCCGACCACGACACTGGTCAGGTCGTCAATCGTGATGTTAAAGCCCCAACGACGCTGCGTGCGGTACATGACGACCGCCGTGAGCAGGGCGCCGACCACATAGGCCAGACCATACCAGTAAATCGTGATGGGCCCCGCCGAAATCGCGACGGGATCAAGCATATGGTAGAAGTCGTTGAGCATGTCGACCCTCCTACTCCCTACATACAAATGCGGCCGCGGGCCTTGCGCTCGAAGCCGCATATTTGAACGTAACGTCTATGCGGAGTATGTCGTCCGCAGCCTTTGCATCTTAGAACGGCGCGTACTCGTCGTACAGGTCGTCGGCCTCACCGGAAGCATTGACCTGCTCGACACGGGTAACGCCGGGCACATGCTCCTTCAGGATGCGCTCGATACCCATGGACAGGGTCAGCGAGCTCATGGGGCAGCCGGCGCAGGAGCCCTGCAGTTCCAGCTTGACGACGCCCTCGTCGTCGACGCCCACATACTCCATATCGCCGCCGTCGGCCTGCAGATTGGGGCGAATCTCTTCAAGAACCTTCTTAAGCAGCTCTTCGTTAACAGCCACAGGGGCTCCTTTCTCACAATAACGCGGGCACGCCCGCGGACAGAAGCTATGTTACTACAGCCATGTACCCGCTCACGAGCCGTCCATGCGCGCAGACGCTACTTTCACGAGCAGTCAATTTGGGACGGGGCTCTTTTAGCTGCCTTTTGTTGCCAGCTGGCGTTGCCACGCGCTACTGCCGAGCCTGTCCCCCGGTACCAATCTGGACATCGACGATAACCTGGCGGTAGCTGATGCCGCAGGAGTCGAGGATGCGACGGCTGATACGGCCGTCATCGGTGTCGGCATACTTGTTGTCCAGGTAGACAACCTCGCCTACACCTACCTGCGCCAGGATCTTGGCACAGTCGTGGCACGGAAACAGCGTGACGTAGACCGTGGAGCCCTCAAGGTCTTTGAGCGAGCCGCGGTAGTTGAGCACGGCGTTTGCCTCGGCATGCACCACGTAGTTGTGCTTATCCTGCAACGGGTCGTCGCTTGTGCCCCACGGGAAAAAGTCGTCGTTGAGCGCCGAGGGCGTACCGTTGTAGCCCACCGAAAGAATGCGGTGGTTGGTGCTGGCAATGCACGCGCCCACCTGCGTGTTGGGGTCCTTGCTGCGGCGCTGCGCGGCGATAGCCACACTCATAAAGAACTCATCCCAGCTAATAACGTCGCGGCGCTTGCCCGACGCGGTTTGATGAAGATCGTCCGACATGGCAGACACCTCCGAAATCGCAATAGTTTGACCTATTGTAGCAGGCGAAAGGTGGGGGCGTTTATCCCACCGGCGCCCTCACTTTTACACGCGGCGGGGCTTTTGGTTGATGTGGTAGAGCTCGGCGAGACCCCGCAGCGTCAACGCGTCATCGACCGTCAGGCTATGACCGACCAGGGCCGCAAGCGCCTTGGCATCGTCGCCGGTAATGACGATGGGCACATCGCCCTCCCCCGCGGTCTTGGTCGCGCGCATCTCGGCGAGCACCATGTCGAGCATGCCGTCGATGCGGGCCACCTCGCCCAAAACCACGCCCGAGCGCATGGCCTCGCGCGTGTTGCGGCCGATGACGTGTGTCGGCGCCGAGGGCTCAACCTGGGGTAGGCGCGCTGCTGCCGCCGAAAGCGAACGGGCACCGAGCGCCAGCCCCGGCGCGATAACGCCGCCGACAAAGGTGCCGTGCGCGTCGATAACCTCGATATTGGTCGTGGTGCCCAGGTCGATCACGATGCACGGCGAGCCGTAGACGGCGCGGGCCGCCACGGCATCGGCGATGCGATCGGGGCCGATCTCGGCCGGATCGTCGTAGCGCACGGGCATGCCGGTCTTAAGTCCCGGCCCCACCGTGAGCACGCGCCCCGTGCAGGTACGGGAAAGTGCCGCCTTCCACGGGCGCTCGAGCGCCGGGACCACGCAGCTCAGTACGGCCGCGGCGGGCGCGAGCACCCCGGGCACACCTGCATCGGCGGCGAGCGCGCCCATGACCTGCACGAGACGCATGCGCGCCTCGTCGGCCGTAATACGGGCCGGCGTGGTGATCTCGCACGTCGCAAGCGGACATTCCTGCGCCGCGGCCGAATCCTCTGCAAACAGGCCAAAGCGAATGAACGTGTTGCCCACGTCGACCGTCAATATATATGCGCACCCATTAAGCATCGTCGGCGCTCCTTTCGTCTGCCCAGCAGTATATCCCGATGATTATTCTGGGACGGGGATTTAAAAATCATTGTGTACCTAATGATTTTTAAATCCCCGTCCCAGAATAATCATCTTTCGGCTTTGCTCGGGGCAGCTAAAAAAGCCCCGTCCCAAATTAACTGGCTTGCGGCTATACTGGTGCGCGGTCGCGCGCGAGCTCACGCGGCGGCCCTTGGTAACCCGACTTCCCGCGTCGTATCCGTAGCGGCGCTCCCGGGGGAAGCGGATATACGCAAAGGAGTTCTATATGAGCAATCCCTCGAACCGCACCTCGATGCGCGGTCAACTCACGCTGCGCGGCGTCGTCATCGGCGTCCTTGGCTGCGCGATCATCACGGCAAGCTCGGCCTATACCGCCCTCAAGATGGGTGCGCTCCCCTGGCCGATCATTTTCGCTGCCGTCATTTCACTGTTCTTCCTGAAGCTCATGGGCAACGCCAGTCTCAACGAGGCCAACGTTACCCACACCATCATGTCCGCGGGCGCCATGGTCGCCGGCGGTCTGGCGTTTACCATCCCGGGCACCTGGATGCTGGGCTATGCCGACCAGATCAGCTGGCTCGACATGTTTATCGTGGCGCTCGCCGGCACCATCTTGGGCCTCCTGGCGACAGCGCTCATCCACCGTCACTTTATCGTGGACGCCGCGCTGGAGTTCCCCACCGGCAACGCCGCAGCTCAGACCCTGCGTGCCACCGAGGCCGGCGGCAAGACCGGCAAACAGCTCTTTGGCTCCATGGCCATCGCCGGCATCTACAGCGTGCTGCGCGACGCCCTGGGCGTGGTGCCCAGCATGCTGTGCACGCTCAATATCCCCGGCGTGACCTTTGGCATCTACAACTCGCCCATGTTGCTGTCCATCGGCTTTTTGGTGGGCTTCGCCCCGGTTGCCTTTTGGTTTGCCGGCGCGCTGCTGGGCAACTTTGGCATTATCGTCGGCGGTACCGCTGCCGGCCTCTTCGATGTTGTGACCGCGCAGGGTGTCGTCAAGTCCCTGGGTATGGGCCTTATGATGGGCTTTGGCGTCGCCGTCGTCCTTAAAGACATCCTGCCGCAGGTCGCAGGTATCGTCCGCGGCCTCGCCGCCGACAGCTCCAGCGACACCGACGAGCAGTCGCTCATCTCGGGCTCCCTTAAGCTCGACGCCGGCATCATCGGCCTGGGCACCGCCGCCATCGCCGTGATCGTTGCCATCGCGCTCGACCTCGGTCCCGTCCCGGCCGTCATCGTCACGCTGTTCACCTTTGTCACCACCATCATGAGCGCTCAGAGCTGCGGTCAGACGGGTATCGATCCCATGGAAATCTTTGGCCTCATCGTCATGCTCATCGTGGCAGCCTTCGCGCAGCTCGCGCAGGTCAAACTGTTCTTTATCGCCGGCATCGTAGCCGTGGCGTGCGGCCTTGCGGGCGATGTCATGAACGACTTTAAGGCCGGCGCCGTGCTGGGCACCAACCCGCGCGCGCAGTGGGTCGGCCAGGCCATCGGAGGCATCGTGGGCGCCCTGGTCGCCGCAGCCGTCATGGTCGCGCTCGTCACCGCCTATGGTCCGGACGCCTTCGGCCCCGACAAGAGCTTTGTGGCCGCGCAGGCAAGCGTGGTCGCCACCATGGTCTCGGGCATCCCGAGCGTGCCGTGGTTCGCAGGCGGCTTTATCGCCGGCATCGTCATGTACTGGCTCGGCATTCCGGCCATGATGATCGGCCTGGGCGTGTACCTGCCGTTCTACATGTCGCTCACGGCCTTCTTGGGCTCCTGCGTCAAGCTCGCCTACGACAAGTGGGCCGCACACCGCGACGCCGCCGCCGGTCTTTCGGACGAGGAGAAGGCCGCCAAGGATGCTGCCTTCCAGGAGCAGGGCCTGGTCGTTGCCAGCGGCCTGCTGGGCGGCGAGTCCATCGTCGGCGTTATCCTGGCGTTTGTCTCCGTGGGCCTGAGCCTGCTGGGCTAAGCTGAGCAGCTGCTCGACAGCAACCATATTGCCTACGGCTTGCCCGGTCGGTAGCTTTTGCGGCTGCCGACCGGGCTCTTTTTATATCGCAACAAAGAAAGGCCGGGCGCACTGCGTTTAACAGCGCGCCGGCCTTATCGGTTTAGCTATCGAAGCGTTCCTGCTATGAACCGAAGTTCGTTGCAGAATCTACGCTCGAAACGCTACATCTGCTTGCGACGACGATCACCCAGCGTCACGCCCGCGGCCACAAGCGTTATGCCGCCGATGACGAACACCTCGCCTGCAAGTGCGGAGTCATCGCCAGTCTGGGCGAGTGCGGCCGACGCGGCCTTCTTCTTGGCGACAGGAGCCTTTGCAGCAGCCTGCGCAACCTGAGGCTTGGCCTGCGGCTCAGCCTTGGGATGATACTTGTCGTACTCGGCCTGTGCAGCAGCCAGCGCGTCCTTGGCATCGCCAAATTCGGCCAGCGCGGCGGCATAGACGCCATTGACCTCAGACAGTTTGGCGTCGGCATCACTCAGAGCAGCCTTGAGGCCAGCGGCGGCATCGACGGCGGCCTTATAGCGAGCGTAGGCAGCGTTCAGCTTGACCAGCTTCTCGTTGCCCGTCGTGCCCGCGGCAAGGGATGCCTTGTGGTCGACAGCCTCAAGATCGGCCTTGAGCGCCTCGTCGTTGGCAAGCTCGGCCTTGGCCTTGACGATCTCGAGGTTCGCATCGACAACGGCTTCGTTGGCGGCCTCGAGCTGCTTCTGGGCATCGGCGACACCGGCGACGGCAGCGTCATAGGCGGCCTTGGCGTCGTCGACCGCCTTCTGAGCGCCGGCGAAGCGCTCGAAGGCCTTGTTTGCGGTGGTGCGCTCGGCATCGGCGGCCTTGACCTTTTCCTGTGCGTCGGACATGGCCTGCGTCTTGGCGGCAACTGCCTGCTTGGCGTCCGAAAGAGCGGTCGCGGCGTGCGCATCTGCGGCCTGAGCCTTGTCAACGCCAGCCTGGGCAGCGCCGTCGGCCTTCTTGGCCTCGTCTAGCGTGCCCTGCTTGTTCGCAAGGTCCGTCTTGGCGGCATCGCGCTTGGCGGTAAGGTCCTTGACCGAAGCAGTGGCGTTGTCATACGCCTCGTTGGCCTGGTCGGATTTTGCCTTGGCGGCATCGCGAGCAGTCTTCGCCTCGGCCTTACGAGCAGCAGTCTTCTGCGCCTTCTTCTGGCATTCGGAGACCTTTGCGTTGGCGGCATCGAGCGCGGACTGGGCAGCGGCGGCTTCGCTCTTGGCGGCATCAAGGTTCGCCTTCGGCGTCGTGATGTCGATACGCTTCAAATTTGCATCGGCCGTGTCATAGGCGGTCTTGGCCGCAGCGGTAGCAGACTTTGCCTTCTCGTACTCGCCCTTGGCGGTGTTCATGTTCGTGTCGGCCGCGGTATAGGCATCGCGAGCGCTTTCTTGCTTATCCAATGCGTTAGAATAAGCCGTTCCAGCAGTCCCGAAGTTCTTCTGTGCCTCTGCCAACTTATTCTGAAGCTGCTTCAGCTGCTCCTTCTGCTCCTGAGTGCCGCCTGCATTGTAGGCGGCATCGATGTAGTCGGTGACGAGCTTCTTGAACTCGGAGACAGTGAAGTCCTTCTGCCCCGTGCTCCCACTATAGTCGAAAATGGTTACCTCGGAATCGGTGTTCTTACCACTACCGGTTGCGATGCCGATAGCCTTCGCGCCGGCATCGATGATGTTGAGATAGTGTCCGCACTCGTGGTAGATGCTGTTGTAGTGCTGGTAGATATAGTAGGAATCATATCGGTGGCTGCCGAGTTCGTCGCCATACTGCTCGACGTACTTATCGAATGCCTCTTTCTCCTGGGTGTAGAGACCAGTATATGGCCAGCCGAGGGTATCCTCGGTCTCGCCTCCGGTGTATGCTCCGCCGCCGCCTGCAAGGTTCTCACCTTGATCGAAATAGCAGTTCGAGTGTCCCCAGATGTTCGATGAATATGATGTATTAAGTGCGGCTGCCGCAGTCATGCGGAGGCTGACGCTGAGCTCCGACTGACCGTTCGCCTTGCGGAGGTTGTTCTGGGTGTCGAGGTAAGTCAGGGCGTTGCGCATCTGCTCCAAGGAAAGCGGATTGGTGTCGCGAGACATGTCCTGATCGACGTACTTGTCATACCAGTCCTGTTTATCCGTCGTCCCCATGAGCATCGATACGGCAGTGCTTGCATTCGACTTCTGCGTTGCTGTGAACTGGCTGCCGCCGATGATGTAGTTCATGAAGCCGAACATACCCTGGCTGATGACATTCTGGTCTACGGTCATGTTCGACTTGAGGTCGGCAATCTGCTGGTTAAGCCTCTCGACCTCGGCGTTCGCGGCATCGTATGCCTTCTTGGCGGCATCGGATTCAGCGCATGCCGTCTCCCACTCGCTGTGCTTCTGCTGACGGATCCCGACGAGTCGGTCGTACTCGGCCTTCTTGTCGCCCTCGGTCTGCTGCGCTTGCTCGTATGCGGTCTTAGCGGTGGTGTACTTGCCGGTCGCATCGCTGAGCTTCGCGTTCGCCTCGTCGTATGCGGCCTGCGCGGTCGTGACGGCGGCGCTCGCGGCGTTGGCGCGCTCCTGAGCGGCGGGGACGGCGGCCTGTGCGGCCTGGAGGTTCGCCTGGGCGGTTGCGTCGGCAGCAGTCGCGGCGTCAAGGGCACTCTGCGCGGTTGCAAGCTCGTTGGCGGCGGTGTTCTTTGCAGCCTCGAGCGCATCCAGATCGACACCCGTGCCAGAAGTAGCGGCATCGAGCGCAGCCTGCGCCCGATCCAGCTTCTGCTGGGCGTTGTCACGTGCGGTGGTTGCAGTAGCGAGGGCAGCGGCGGTCTGCTGTTTCTTTGCCTGAGCGGATGTCAGAGCAGACTCGGCATCCCTCTTTGCCTGCTGGGCATTGGAGACAGCCGTCTTAGCGGCATCGAGCTCACCCTCGGCAGTCTTCACATCGGCGTTCGCTGCATCGAATTTTGCCTGCGCGTCCTCGACGGCCTTCTTGGCGGCCTCGTATTTATCCATGCCCATGGCCTCGAGCTTGGCCTCGGCGTCATCGAGGGCTTTCTTAGCTTCGTCGCGCTTTGTGTTGGCATCCTTGAGCGCCTGGGTCTTGTCATCGACCCTCTTATTGGCCTGATCGAGCTGGTCGTTCAGGTCGCCCAGCTTCTTTTGCTGTTGCTCGGCCTTGTCGACGGCCGCCTTAAGCTCGTCGATCTTCTCCTGAAGCGCGGCGACTTCTGCCGCGTTCTGCTCGGCCGTGTTGTCGCTCAGGGCCTTAGTAGCATGGTCTCTGTGCTGCTGGGCCTGCTGCTGAGATTGAGCTGCGGCATCAACCTTCTTCTGGGCGGCGTTGTAGGCCTCCTGGGCGGCCTTGAGTTGCTTTGCCGACTCCTCGGCAAGCTGGGCAGCCGTCTTTGCGACCGCTTGGTTACCGGCGGCAACGGTGTTCTCTACAGAACTACCCCCCCCCTGAACAGAATCGCCGTTATCGGTTGACGGTGCGGCGATTGCCGCCAGCGGCGACATGAGCGGCTGAGCGATGAGGCCCGCCGTCAAAACGGTTGCGACGGCACGGTTAGCAACGCCCTTGACGTTGACGGCCTTTGCCCGAGGCTCAAAGTGTTGTGGACTGTAGTTTGCCATGGCTTTCTCCCTTTGACACGGATGTATCCATACGCATCAAAATGTAGGAGCTGATTTTTGAATTCTGTTGCGCAACATTGGTCACCGGCGAAGTTTTTGAAACTAACACCTCATGACATCACAATTTCGACACATATGAGGGCGTTCGTAAATCATATTTTCATGAGGCAGCGTCCAGTTTGCCATGTACGCTTGTTCTTACGTCATCCGCCCTGCCAGCCGGCATCCAACTAGCACCCCGCCCGCCACGGTGTAGAGTAAGGGCGACGGGCGGGATATGCGGCCCGTGCCAGAATGGGGTAAACATGGAGCTCGACAAACAACAGATCAAGCGACTGCGCGAGCGCCATCATCGGCGCCATGGCATCCGCCCCGCCCATAGCGAGGCCATGGAGAACGCAAGCCGCTTTCTAAAGCAGGCATTCAACATTCGTGAGGGTCGCGCGCCCTACCACGTGATTCGCAAGCGCTTTGTAAACGGGGCGCGGCTGACCGGCTCTCACCTGTGCATCCTCATCATCGCCATGCTCATCGCGAGCATCGGCCTCGATATCGACTCGGACATCGCCATTGTAGGCGCCATGCTCATCTGCCCGCTCATGGGCTCGGTCCTTGCCATGGCATACGGCATCGCCACGCTCGACCGCGAGATTACCGTCGAGGCCGTCGCGGGCTTGGCTCTACAGATGGCCTTTTGCCTGGTCACGTCCACGTTGTACTTTAAGCTCTCGCCCCTTGGCACCACCACGGCCGCCATCATCGACAACTCGACTGCCACCGTATGGGACCTTGCCGTCGCGCTCGCGGGCGGCTTTGCGGGCGGGCTGGGCAACTCGCGCGATCAGGAGCCTTCGACGCTCATTGCTGGCGTAGCCGTGGCGACCGCGCTCATGCCGCCCCTATGCGCGGCGGGTTACGGCATTGCCATCGCGAGCGGGTCGCTTTTTCTCTCGGCGCTTTATGAGTTTGGCATCAACGTGGTCTTTATCGCACTGGCTGCCGAAGCCGTGCTGCTTCTTTTGCGCGTGCCGCTCAAGCGCGACCTGAACGGCGACGGTATTGTGACTGCCAAAGAAAACGCCGAGGTCAACGAGCTATCGCGCAAGGTGCGCCGCCGCATCATTGTGGGCACGGTAGTCTTTGCCATCCCCTGCATCGTTATGACCGCGGGGTCCATTGGCTCGGCGCAGGCCGGCGTGCAGGACGGCTACGGCGTCACCGAAACCACGCGCGAGCTCGCCGCGGTGCTTCCGGGCTTTAAGGATTACACCGTCGCCGTCGAGACCTCGGCTACCGAAGGCGACGAGGAGGGCCTTGTCGAGCGCGAGATTGTCGCCCACGTGACGACAAGCGAGGCGCTTGGGGCACACGACCGTCATGTCGCCCGCAAGCTCATCGACCTCAATGTGCCCGAGCTCGATCGCGTGGAGTTCGATGTGAAGTGATGCCGGCGCGGGATGTTGCAAAGCGGACGTAGCAGCTCAGGATGTTGGTACCAAAGGGATCGGCTTTGACAAACGGGGCAGTTTCGTCGTAGCCGCCTGCAGCGCACTCGGCATCGAGCTGTTCTTTGATGGCAGTCTGCTTCTCGACGTTGTAGGTCGCGACGATCTGATTGTGGAGCTTCTTTTGCTCGTCGGTGAGTCCGTCGTCCGCGTTGGACGTATCGTTCGCATCGGCTCCGGCAGCAGAGCAACCTGCAAGCCCCGCGCTCGCCCGCCGGCGCGCCCGCAAGGGCAGCACGGCGCGTGAGCGGCCGGCTGCCTTCGCTACTCGATCCCATGCCGTCACCATCGAGGAATTCCATCGCTGCCGTTTCTTTCATATTCCAGGGCACTTGCCAAGCTCTGTCCAATTATGACTCGAAGCTTAACAAACGCCCCTTAAGGCTAGAGCCGGAGCTGTTAGCCGCAAGACGCACAGGAGACGCAGGAATGCGACGATCCGTTTTCCTCCGTCCCCGAGAGATCTTTTTAGTACTTGAAGAAGCCCTCGCCCGCGCTTTCGCCCAGCTTGCCTTCGTCGAGCATTTTCTTGAGGACGGACGCCATGGCCTTAAAGTTGTAGGGCATCATCATCTTTTTAAGCAGCGGGCTCACCAGGCCCGGCACCTTTTGGTACTGCATGACGATGTTGTACGCCGTCTGGATGCCCACGGTGTCGAACACGCGGAACGGCCCCTTGGGAGCGCCGGTGCCGCGCGTCCATGCGAGATCGATGCTCTTGGGGTCGCTGACGCCCGAGACATACAGGTCCAGGCCCGAAAGCAGCCACGGCACCAGCATGGAATTGAGCAGGTAGCCGTTCTTTTCCTTGTTGACGGGAAGCGCCAGCATGCGGATGTCGTTGGCGAAGTCGACAAGCTCGTCGAAGTAGCGCTTGTCGGTTTGGTCCTGTGCCATGACCTCGGTCATGTTGTTCTTCCAGATGGAGTTGGCAAAGTGCAGCGACAGGTACTTCTCGGGACGGCCGGTGTACTTGGCAAAGGTGCTCGGCAGCAGCGTGGAAGAGTTGGTGACGATGACGGTCTTTTGCGGCAGAACCGGGGCGAGCTTCTTGTAGAAGTCGATCTTTGCCTGGGTATCCTCGGCCATGGACTCGATGACCAGGTCGGCGTCGGCCACTGCCTTGGCAAGATCAAGCTCCAGCTTGAGTGTGGCGTAGGCGCGCTCAACGGCAGCGAGCGCCGTCTCCTTATCGAAGGGCTTGCCGCTATCGGCGATACCGGCGCACCACTCGCCCGTGCCGTCCGCCATGCCCTCGATTGCCGCGATGTACTCCTCGCGCACGTGGTCGATCTTGGGCTGGGTGCGCCCGATGCTACCCTCGCTGCGCAGCCAGATCGTCACATCAAAGCCGCAGTAGGCGGCCTGGAAGGCAATCTGGCTTCCCAGTACGCCGCCACCGGCAACGCAAACGGTCTTGTAGCTCATAGGAACAGTCCTCTCTTACGTAATTCCATAGATGTGTATTTATTCAACCGTAAGAATCACGCGCGCTGGGGGTGGGTTCTATAAACGGACGGTATTTCGCGGCAAACGGCTACATCTGTTCATTATCTCAGGGCTTTACAGGCCATTTTTCGTGCCGCAGGACCGTCGTTTTCGGAAGTGCGGTGAAAAATTGAGCTTCGCCAACCAGACCGACTTTTTTAGCAACAAAACCGCAGGTAACGAGAGCTCATAAGAGCAGTGTGCTCGGAGGCTTGGAGTTTTCCCCGCACTTCTGAAATACGAGTCCGCCGAAGGCGTCAACAAGCCCATTTATGCAACATATGTCCAGTAAAAACGGGTGGTGACCGGTACGGCTACCACCCGTTTGTCTCATATCTGGTCCATAGCAGGCAAGCTACTTCTTAATGCCGCGTCCCAGACGCTCAGCGACCGACGCCACGGCACTCTCGTCGACCGAGCCGCAGCTCGCGCAGCCGTCGTGGGCGCACATCTGGCCGCTGACCTCGTCCATCGCGAGCGGCGCCACCTTCTCGAGCTTAAAGCCCTTACCGGCGCGCATGTTCTCCTTGGCCACGCTGATCATGAGCTTAATACGGTTGAGCTGGTTGACCTCGGATGCACCGGGGTCGTAGTCCACCGCGACAATGTTGCTCTCGGGGTGCTGGCGGCGCAGTTCCTTGATCACAGCCTTACCCACCACGTGGTTGGGCAGGCACGCGAAGGGCTGCGTGCAGATGATGTTGGGCGCGCCATGGTCGATCAGGTCGAGCATCTCGGCCGTGAGCAACCAGCCCTCGCCCATGTTGTTGCACACCGAAAGCACCGTGCGGGCCTTGTCCGCCATGGTGCCGATGCGCTCGGGCGCCTCGAAGCGGCGGGACTTCTCGAGCATCTCCTCCACCGGCGTGCGCATCCAGTCCACAAGCTTGATGAGCGCTTGCATGCCCGCGCGCGTAGTGGCAGAGCTTCCCAGCTCGTCCTTCTGCAGCTCGGCGTTGCTCATGGAGTACAGGAAGAAGTCGAGCAGACCCGGCACCACGGCCTCACAGCCCTCGCGCTCGATGACATCGACCACGTGGTTGTTGGCCGTGGGGTGGAACTTGACCAAGATCTCGCCGACCACGCCCACGCGCGGCTTGGTGCCCTCGCCCACAAGCGGCATGGTATCAAACGCGCGGATGGCCTCACGCGCAAGCTTGGTGTAGTTGTGACGGTTAAACTTGGGCGCCAGCTTGCGGGCACGCGCCATGTACTCCTCATAGAGCGCATTGGCGGCACCGGGTGTGGCCTCGTACGGGCGGCAGCGATAAAGCATCTGCATCATCACGTCGCCAAAGAGCACCGCGTAGACTGCCCGCTTAAGCAGCGCCGGCGTAATCTTAAAGCCGGGGTTGTCCTCGCCGAGCGCCACGGCCGAAAGCGAGATCACCGGAATCTCGGGGTGGCCGCTCTCGCGCAGGGCCTTGCGGATGAGCGCGATGTAGTTGGTGGCACGGCAGCCGCCGCCGGTCTGGCTGATGACCACGGCTGTCTTGGACAGGTCGTACCGACCGCTCTCGATGGCCTCCATGATCTGGCCCGTCACCAGGATCGACGGATAGCAGATGTCGTTATTCACGTAGCGCAGGCCGGCCTCGACGGCATCGTGGTCAGTCGAGGGCAGCAGCTCCAAGTTGTAGCCAGCACCGCGGAACACCTCTTTGACCAGGTCAAAGTGGATCGGCGCCATCTGCGGGCACAGGATGGTGTAGCCCTCCTCGCGCATCTGCTCGGTAAAAGGCACCTTGGGCCACGCGGTCGAAGCACTCTCGCGCTGCGCCTCAAACGTGTACTTGCGGCTCGCGAACGCGGGGGCATCCGTGGAGGGCGCCACCGGCGCGGCAACACCCTGCTCGTAGGCCTCGCCTGCGGCCGTGGCCTCGGCCAAGCGCTCGGCCTCCTGGTCCTTAAGCGCGGCCATGAGCGAGCGGATGCGGATGCGCGCGGCACCTAGGTTGGATACCTCATCGATCTTGAGCACGGTGTAGATCTTGCCGCTGGCCTCCAGAATCTCCTGCACCTGGTCGGTGGTCAGAGCATCCAGACCGCAGCCGAAGGAGTTGAGCTGGATCAAGTCCAGGTCGTTGCGCATCGTCACAAAGCGGGCGACGGCATACAGGCGGCTGTGGTACATCCACTGATCGACGACGCGGATGGGGCGCTCGGGCTTCACGAGATGCGCGAGCGAATCCTCGGTAAAGACCGCAAAGCCAAAGCTCGAGATAAGCTCGGGCAGGGCGTGGTTGATCTCGGGATCGTTGTGGTAGGGACGACCGGCGAGCACAATGCCGTGGCCACCGTGGTCCTCGACCCACTTAAGAGCCTCCTCGCCCATGGTCTGGATGTCCTCGTGGAAACGCGCATCGGCCTCAAAGGCAGCGTTGACAGCGGCATCGACCTCGGAGCGCGTGATCTTGGGACCGCGTACGCGACCCCGACCGGCTTGCGAATCGGCCACGCGATCGACGGCGAGCACCTGGTACAGGCGGCGCTTGAGCTCGGTCTTATCGTGATAGGGCACAAACGGGTACAGGAACTCGATGTTCTGCTCACGAATCTCGTCGACGTTGAGCGCCAGCGCCGTGGGGTAGCTCATGACGATGGGGCAGTTGTAACAGTTGCCGGCCGTCGGATCCTCCTTGCGCTCCCAGCGCACGCACGGCATCCAGATGAAGTCGACGTCGCGGTCGATAAGGTTCATCACGTGGCCGTGGCTCATCTTGGCCGGATAGCACACGCTCTCGGACGGCATGGACTCGATGCCCGCCTGGTAGGTCTTCTTGCTCGACTGGTCGGACAGCTGCACGCTAAAGCCCAGGCGCGTAAAGAACGCATGCCAGAAGGGGTAGTTCTCGTACATGTTGAGCGCGCGCGGGATGCCGACGGTGCCGCGCGGGGCCTCGTCGGGGCTCAGCACCTCGCGGTTAAACAGCAACTCGTTTTTCTTTTTGAAGAGGTTGGGGGCCTCGGTCTTTTGCTTTTTGTGGCCGGCGCCCTTCTCGCAGCGGTTGCCGGTGATAAAGCGCCTGCCGCCGCCAAAGTCGTTGACGGTGAGCTGGCAGTTGTTGGAGCAACGGCCGCAGCGGACATGCTTTTGCGTCACGGTGAGGTGCGCGATATCCTCAGCCGAAAGGATGGTCGAGGTGCCGTCGGCGCCGGCGCGATCGCGGGCGAGCAGGGCCGCACCGTAGGCGCCCATGCAGCCGGCGATGTCGGGACGCACGGCATGGACGCCGGTGAGCTGCTCAAACGCGCGCAGCGTGGCGTCGGACATAAAGGTGCCGCCTTGGACGATCACCTGACTGCCGATCTCCCTGGGGTCGCGCAGCTTAATGACCTTGAACAGGGCATTCTTGATGACGGAATAAGACAGGCCGGCCGCGATGTCACCCACCGTGGCGCCTTCCTTTTGCGCCTGCTTGACGCGCGAGTTCATAAAGACCGTGCAGCGACTGCCCAGGTCGACGGGGGCCTTGGCATGGATAGCGGCATCGGCGAACGCGCGCACGTCCATGTTCATAGACACGGCGAAACTCTCGATAAAGCTGCCGCAGCCCGACGAGCAGGCCTCGTTGAGCATGATGTGCTCGATGACGCCGTCCTTGACGCGCAAGCACTTCATGTCCTGGCCGCCGATGTCCAGGATAAACTGGACGCCGGGCAGGAATGCCTTGGCGCCGCGCAGATGCGCAACGGTCTCGATCTCGCCGGAATCGGCCTTGAGGGCCTCGATGAGCAGCGCCTCGCCGTAGCCCGTGGTGGTCACGTGGCCGATGGTGCAACCGGCGGGGATGTGGTTGTAGAAATCGGCCATGATGACCTTGGCCGTGCCCAGGATGTCGCCGTTGTTGTTGCCGTACCAGGTGTGCAGCAGCTGGCCGTCCTCGCCCACGAGCGCGGCCTTCATGGTGGTGGAGCCGGCGTCGATGCCGATGAACACGCGGCCGGTGTAGCCGTCGAGCTTGCCCTTGGGGACGACCTCGGCGTCGTGGCGGGTCTTGAACTCGGCAAAGTCCTCGTCGGTGGCAAAGAGCGGATCCAGGCGCTCGACCTCGGCACCCTGCGTGTCACCCAAGCTGTCGATGGCCTCGATGAGCTGCGGGAACGTGCTGAGCTTGTTGGACTCGTGCGCCATGGCGGCGCCGCTCGCCACAAACAGGTGAGCGTTTTGGGGCACGATACGGTGCTCCTCGTCCAGATTGAGCGTGAGGTAGAAGCGGTGGCGCAGCTCGGAGAGGTACTGCAGCGGGCCGCCCAGGAAGGCGACGTTGCCGCGAATGGGACGGCCGCACGCCAGGCCCGAGATGGTCTGGGTCACGACAGCCTGGAAGATGGAGGCGGCCACGTCCTCGGGGCGGGCGCCCTCGTTGAGCAGCGGCTGCACGTCAGTCTTGGCAAAGACGCCGCAGCGGCTGGCGATGGGATAGATGGTGGTGGCGTTGGCCGCGAGCTCGTTGAGGCCGCTCGCGTCGGTGTGCAGCAGGGTTGCCATCTGGTCGATGAAGGCGCCCGTGCCGCCGGCGCAGGTGCCGTTCATGCGCTGCTCGACGCCGTTGTCAAAGTAGATGATCTTGGCGTCCTCGCCGCCCAGCTCGATGGCGACATCGGTGGCCGGGATAAGGGTCTCGACGGCGCGCTTGCTGGCAATGACCTCCTGGACAAACTCCAGGTCGAGCCACTGAGACAGCAGCAGGCCGCCCGAGCCGGTAATGGCGCAGGTCATTTGGGCCGTCGGCAACACGGTCGCAGCGCCCTCGAACAGGTCGCGGGCGCAGGCACGGACGTCGGTGTGGTGGCGCTGGTACTTGGCGTAGACGATCTGGTAGTCGTCGTTGAGCACGGCGAGCTTAACCGTGGTGGAGCCCACGTCGATGCCCAGGTGCAGGTTGCCACGAGCGTTGCCGGGGTTGAAGATCGCGCCTTCGGGGGCGTGGGCGGCGGCTACGGTCTCAGCGGCGACGGACGTCTCCCCTGCCGCGTTCTTGGCATCGGCAACTGCCTCGGCAACTTTCTCGGCAGCGGCGGTCGCGGCCTTCTGCGCAACATCCACCATGGCGGGCGCGGCCTCGCGTGCGGCAGCGACCATGCGGTCCTTAATGCCCTCGACGAGTTTGCTCATTGTCTCTCCTCTTAGTTGTTGGACTCGACGGTTGCGGCGGTGTCGTCCGCGTCCTCGAGCTGCAAGTTCAATAGCTTCATGCCGTATTCCGGCACGTTGATATCGATGGGTTGGCCATACAGGTCACCAGGGCGCACAAAAGCGAGCACCGTCATAATGCGCGCCATGGCCTCGGGCGATTCAGTGAGCCCACGCTCAAACCAGCGCTGAATCATGCCGACCTCGGCACTCACGACATAGGTGACGTAGTAGTCAAAGAACGTGCCCAGCGCCAGGCCCAAAATGCCCGTCTGCGCACGCGGCACCACGGCCTCACGCGCGGTGTCGATAATCCTTTTAATGAAGGCCTGGTCGCCGCCCGGACCCAGCAGCGCACCGATTAAGTCGCGGTTGGCCGAAAGATAACGCAGCAACTCAACCGAACCGGGCGCCGGCTCGAGCTCATCGATGTTGTGATAGAGATCAGGCAGCTGAGCTGCGGTGATGAGCTCAATGCGCTCACGGATCTCGGCCAGCAAGCCGTCTTCGATTTGATTGATAAAGTCGGGGATATCGCAGTAGTGCGAATAGAACGTGCGGCGCGTAAGACCAGCGCGCTCGGTGAGCGACGCGACATTAATGCGCGAAAGATCGCCGCTTTCGGCAAGTTCGCTGGCAAGCGCCTGGCGAAGGGCACGCTGCGAGCGAAGGGACCGGCGATCGCATTTCTCGAGCTGGGACAAGCGTCCTCCTTGTTACTCAGCCTGTGCGCTATTGCACAGTGCGAGTATTATTACACACCGTGTGCATCAACACGTAAAGGCAATATTTGGGATGTGGCAAAGGGATTGTCCCTTTGCCACATTCGGCGTCCTCCTAGGTTGCATCCATTTTTTGAAGTGGCATTGCCGATTGTCCAAAATGTCATTCGTGGGTAGAATGGTGTCGACGGCAGCCCAAGTTCTGCAAAGCTGGGCAGCGCCGTTGCGTGGATTAAGGGGTCAACGCCTTAGCGGCGGCGACCCCTCTTTCGTTGCTTCGAACGTTGCTTGAGTGCCTCGGAAAGTCCGATAAGCGTCGTGAGGAGCGAGGCCAAAGCGGTCAGGACCCTCACGAAATCAATCAAATCGGTCATGGGCATCACCTCCCATCAGATGGAGGGCGCTGCCCGGCACATGGAACTGCCGTCAACGATATCGATTCTATCAAAGCGCAGTTAGATATGCGAATGTTTGTTCGCATTTCAGAAGATCGGAGCTCGGGTATGGCGAAGGAACAGTTCCTTTGCCATACCCGAGCTTGTCGCCGAACTGCCACCTACATTTTTCGAGTTATTCGGCCACGCTACTGGTTCTGTATAAGTGCACCGCCGGGATTATCTGAGGGTTTTGTCCATATTTGAGCGCATACATGCCCATTTGTGCACTTACGTCACCGAATCAAACACCATCAGAGGGATGAATGTTCCTGAGAGGGCATCTTTAGCCATTTAACGACCTCCGACAGGCCGAATAACTCGAAATTTGTTGGTGGCGAAAGCGTAACAGTCCCATACGCCAAAAGCCGGCATCTCCCATGCGACAAAGGGACGGTCCCTTTGTCGCATTATTCGATGATGGTGCGAGAGTTCTGCTTATGCATGGTGGCGAGCATGTGCTTGGGGACGGCGTGGACCATGCAGCTGCCGATGGTCGCGCTCGCAGCGCCCTTTGCCGCGTCACTGCCATTCTTGGTGGCATAGCTGTGACGGAAGCGCTTGAGCATGGCTATGTCATTGCCGCCGTCACCGTAGACCGCGACCTCATCCTCGGCAATGCCGTAGTAGCCCGCCAGCCAGGCCACACTCTCGCCCTTGTTGCACGCCACGTCCGTGATCTCGAACATCACCGGATCGAACGGCGCGTTGACCACGCGGTCCGATCGCTCGGCCAAATATGCCTTAAGGTCGCGCTCCAGCTCGGGCGAGGTCACACGGCAGTTGATCTTGCACACATTGTGGCGCAGGATGTCACCGATCGACTGGTCGAAATACTGCTCCTCGTGATACCCGCCACGTGCACGCATACCGCGCATCACGATGCGCTTGATAGGGCTGTCCTTCTTAAAACCCGCCTGGTGCATCTCGAACGAACCGCTCGAGAACATGCCATCGGGTGTGGAACAGTCAAAACAGATATCCGGGAACTCCTTGAGCAGGTCCTCGGTAATCTGCGGGTCGATGGTCCAGGTCTTGAGCACCTCGCCATGGCTGTCGCGCACGATGGACCCATTGGAGCAGCAGGCGTCAAGCGCCAGGCCCGTAAAGCCATGCTCGCCGATTGGCAACGTCGAGCGTCCGGTCGCGGGAACCACATGCAGGCCAGCCTCGGTTAGCTCGCGAATGGCACGGCGGATGGTCCCGTCTGCCTCGTGCAGGGCGTTCAGCAGCGTTCCGTCTAAGTCACTCGCGAACATCTTGATCATGGGCATGCCTCTCCTTCGTCTGCACGATATTGTAGACGAAGGAACGGCATGCCCGAACAATGACATCCCGGCGCGGCGAGACAATGCTTCCGCTCATTCACGGTGCCCCAGCGCCTTAAGACAATCGCCACAAGCGACTTTTCAGCCGATAAAACAGCGCCGTCGTCAACGTCAGCACCGCCAGCATGCCTGCGAATACAATCGCCGGAGTCCATCGATCGTATGCGAGCCCGTAAACCAATTGGCCAATAGGCGTTGCACAGGAAAGCACCATATAAACGAGTGCCAGCACTTTCCCGCAGAGTTCCTTTGGCGCTGACCGCTGAACGAATGAAACGATTTCGACCGATGTAATGCTTGCCCACGCCATAACCCATGCCGAGCCGGCCGCAAGCGCGGCAAACGCTAATTCATCAGGACCGCTCAGTAGCGTGACAATAATCGGCACGACTCCAAAACAGATCATCGCAACATATCGACATATGCCCTTAAAAGAGAAACGATGCGGCCTCATACCGACCACACCACTGCCAGTAAGACCACCCAAGCCCATAGCCACCTCAATAATCCCAACAAAGGATGACTGCATTCCGAGGTGCTTTACAACAATAACGGGGGCACCAATCGTTAACCCAACTAACACAAGGTTTAAAACAGCCGCAAGTAAAAATACAACGAGCAATGATGCGTTTTGAAACAGGTACCGAATCGACTCCCGAAAATCGTTTCGGCATGTCGTACGAGTCGCGCCGTCTCCCATCGTTTCAGATGAGGCATTTTGCTTGAGTGCGACCCCAAACAAGAAAGCTGAAATCGCAAACATCACCGCCGCGGTTTCGCATAGAGCATCGATGCCAAAGCACCCGTAGACTGCCGTCCCGACTACAGGCCCCAAGATATTGCTCGCCATGGTTATCTGCGAGACCAACGCAGTGGCACGCTCAACCTTTTCTTGGCCCGTCATGCGCACCGTCTCAATTTGAAGCATCGGTTTCAGCAGCGATTGGATGCCATATTGGACGCAAAGCGTTGCTACCAGGACAACGGTAAGAGGCAGCGAATGCTTCATGGGGATAAACAACAGTGATGAAACCATCAGAACAATGCCGAGCACCACAAGAACCCCGCGATGTCTCCCGCGATCCGCCAAGATTCCGCCAGCCGGAGTCGCAAGCACGCCCGGCACGAACGCTATCGCCGCGACGGCGCCATATAACGTTGACGATCCGCTGCAATCGAACAAGTAAAGCGGATACGCAAAGCACAGCGCCGACAGCATCGAATACGCGCACAGCTGCGCAACCAGAAGTTCCGTGAGTCTAATTGACCGCACTGTTTTTGATTCCAACGAGACGCTACTCCTCCGCATTCCAGCCATAAGTCCGCCCCCTAAACATACCGGTAGTATGTATTTATCGACTTGAAAAGGGCAGCCGGAGCTGCCCGTTCAAATCTATTACATACTATCGGTATCTATTTTACCACCCGGCACGGTTCCATACGTCCCAAATCTGAGCCGTTGTCTGGAGCACTTCATTACCCAAATCGAGCCCTACCGCGGCCGCCATCTGCGCCAAACATTGCGCGCGAGCGAGCATTCGATCCTTGGTCTCAAGCGGACGGAACAGCGGCAGCAGCCAAAGATTCGCCAACAACGATACCGCCTCCGCCGCTTCGCGCGGGCATTCGCACGCAATGGAGCCGTCGGCGATGCCTTCTTCGATCACTGGCAGGAGATAGCCATCGGCCGACTCGTCAAACGAACCCTGGTACTGCATCGCCAGCAGCCGCGAGCTTTTTACCGGATCTGCCGCAGGATGTATGCGTGCCCATAGCTCAATTTGTGGAATAACGGACTCGGGCGCGTACAGTCGCTTGAGCTTTTGGGCTCCGGTCATATTACCGATACCAAGCGTTGAGCGACGGCGCTCAACAATCGGAGCCATTGCCCGATCAAATGCGGCGTTGAAAATCTCCTCTTTGCTCTTAAAGTGATGATAGACAGCACCCTTGGTCATGCCATCGAGTCGGTCGACGATATCTTGAATGCTCGTTCCCTCATAACCCTGCGCGCAGAATAGCTCCAGCGCCGCGTCGAGAATCTTCGCGACCGTCTCCTCGGGATATTTATTACGACCCATAATCTGTCCATCCACAACGCAAGTCCTGTGCCTCATTGCAGTATTTTAACGTTGCGAATGGCAGGCGGTCGATTCTACACCGCGGTGGGGCCTTGTTCGCCGGTACGGATGCGGATAACCTCCTCGACCGGCTCGACCCAAATCTTGCCGTCTCAGACGGCACCGGTGCGAGCGGCGTCGGAGATAAGTCAAACGCTGCGTCGTCGAATGGAAACGGTGCCGCAATCTTGGAAACGGCGCGGCAACGGGTCCGAACCGAACGGGAAATACGCGAGCAAGGGAGCCGCGAGGGCGCTCGTCCCGGCTAGCGCCGAAACAGCTCGTGGGCGCGGTCGCGGAGATTAGTTGCTCGAATGACGCCCTCGTAGCGGTTGATGCGCAAGCGCGGGAAAGCATTGAAGAAGCGCAGGTCGCGACGGCTGAGCGACACACTCGGCACCGGACGGCTTGCGCGCATGCCGGCACGGAGACGGGCGAGCGACGGACGAGGCACGCTCGGCGCGGCATCGGCCACGCGGCGAGCAGCGAGTGCCAGGCCGCGAGCACCATCCGAGATAAACGTCGGCATCGAAGCCTTCTCGCGCAGGGCATCGAGTGCGGCGTCGCCCAGCTCGGCCAGCCACGCGTTAACGGCGCGGCTGCGGATATGCGTCTGCGCCACCGAGTCAATCGTCGAATCGGGAATGCGCTCGAGCATGGAGTCGGACGCGTCGGCAAGCGACTCATTGATGCGGTCGGCAAGGTCGGCACGCACACGCTCCAGCTGATCGGACAGGCGGCGCCAGCTGGCCAAAGAGCAAATCGCATCGACGATCATTGCAACTGCAACGACAAAGGCGGCCAAACGAACAACCAAAACCGGCAGATGGGCGAGCAGACCCAACACCGCCGGTTCCACTACGCGACAAATGCACAACGAACCCAAGCCAAACGCGCAGGCCCAGTACAGACAGATGCGTCCATGCAAATTAAACGGCAGGTGCGAATAATCCCAAAAGCGCGCGCCCGTTGTTTTTTCCAACAGCACGCCTACGCTGTACTCAATCACGCTGCATACAAGCGCTGCAGCGACAAACTGGCTCGACGCGTCAGGAATTCCGCGCAACAACAGCCAGCAGGCAATGCCGCCCGCGCCATAGATGGGACAGCACGGCCCCAGCAAAAAGCCGCTATTGGCAAATCGTCCGTGATTGAGCATGGCGCAGACCGTCGACTCCCACGCCCAGCCGCAAAAACCGTAGAAGGCAAACGAGAGCACCAGTGCCGAAAGCGGGCAGGCGGCAAGTGTCGCGCCGCCAAATGCCATGTCGATCGTGGTTCCCAACGTCTACCCTCTCCTCTTTTCGCTCGATTCGCTGCTCGCGCCATCGTCCGCCTCGTCCTTGCGCCGCAGACGGCCGGCGACCGTCTCGCGCAGCGCACACCATTTATCTGCCAGGCACACAATCCATGCCTCACGACACGTCGGCGACACCGGCACCAGCGGAAACATATGCCGCACGATAATATTCCGCTCGCGCGGCGTCAGCTCAAAATCCTCCTCCGCACGTGCCAGGGCAAAAAACGGATGGCGGAAGCCATGCAGCCGATGGCTTGGGTCGGGATCGTGCCAGTCATAGAGAAAGTAATCGTGTAACAGGGCTCCGCGCAGCAACGAGGCACGGTCGACCGAAATGCCAGCACGGCCCAAGTGCTCGGCAAAGGACAGGCTCACCCGCGCTACCGAAGTCACGTGCGCATAGACCGTCACGTCACCATGCTGGATAAACTCGCGCGTCAGATCCAAACGGCCCGCCTGGGCCAGCTGACGGGCGGCATAGTCGACCTCGTGCGCGATTCTCTCGGCACGAACGGCATCGGACATGCTGCCTCCTTCCAGCGGCTCACGGCGGCAAGCCACGGTCTGCACGCATTGAATAGAATCATCATTGAATCTATTAGTATGGCATCGGACAAAACGTTTTGCCCCACCAGTTGGCGAATTACCGCGCCGCCGTCACATATCAAACGCCAAAATGTGCGAGACTGTCTTGTGCAATTGTGCCGGCCGAGGGAGTGCCGGCGCACGATTCGCATGGAGTTACCCACAACGATGCTGCTTACGCAAACGACAACGCCCGAGGACGTCAAGGCTCTCAATCGCGCCGAGCTCCCGCAGCTCTGCAGCGAGATTCGCCACGCCATCCTCGAAAGCTCCGCCGCTGTCGGCGGACACGTTGCCCCCAACCTGGGCGTCGTTGAGCTCACGGTCGCGCTCCATCGCGTGTTTAACTCCCCCACCGACAAAATCGTCTTTGACGTGTCGCACCAGACCTACGCCCACAAGGCGCTAACCGGGCGCGCGTACACTTATATCGATCCGGAGCGTTATGGTGAGGCCTCTGGCTTTGCCAATCCCGACGAGTCCGAGCACGACCTGTTTGCCATGGGTCACACCTCGACCTCGGTGAGCTTGGGCTGCGGCCTTGCCCACGCGCGCGACCTGGCGGGTGACACGTATAACGTCATTACCGTTATTGGCGACGGCTCGCTTTCGGGCGGCCTGGCGTTTGAGGGCTTTAACAATGCCGCCGAGCTCGACAGCAACCTGATCATCATCGTCAACGATAACGACCAGTCCATCGCCGAGAACCACGGTGGCCTCTATCGCAATCTGGCCGAGCTGCGCGCCAGCAACGGCACCTGTGAGCGCAACGTTTTCCGCGCGATGGGGCTCGACTACCGCTATCTGGACGCCGGTAACGATGTGTTGGCCCTCGTCGACGCGCTGCAGGAACTGCGCGATGTCGATCGTCCCATCGTGCTGCACGTCTCCACCGCCAAGGGCAAGGGCTTTGAGCCAGCCCAGAGCGACCCGGAGCGCTGGCACCACGTGGGTCCGTTTGACATGGCGACTGGGCGCAAGCTCTGCCCGGGCCATCCGAGCGAGCCTGCGCCGCGCACCTATGCCGACATTACGGGCGAGGCACTCAGCGCCGCCATCGAGCGCGATCCGCAGGTCGTGGGCATCACGGCCGCCACGCCCTACATCATGGGCTTTACACCCGAGCTTCGCGCTGCCGCCGGCAAACAGTTCGTCGATGTGGGCATTGCCGAGGAGCACGCCGTGACCTTTGCCACCGCGCTTGCGCGCTCGGGCGCCAAGCCAGTCTTTGGTGTGTACGGCACGTTTTTGCAGCGCGCCTACGACGAACTGTGGCACGACCTGTGCCTCAACGATATGCCGGCGACCATCCTGGTATTTGGCGCGTCGATCTTTGGCACCACATCCGAGACGCACCTCTCGTTCTTTGATATTTCCATGCTGGGCGGTCTTCCCAACATGCGCTACTTGGCGCCGGCCTGCATGGAGGAATACCTGTCCATGCTGAGCTGGTCGCTCGACCATCGCGAGCATCCCGCGGCGATCCGCGTACCGGGCATCGGCCTGGTAAGCCGCCCCGATCTGGCGCCTGCCGAGGACACCGATTACAGCGTTGCACGCTACAACGCTGTGCGTCAGGGCCGCGACGTTGCCGTGCTCGCGCTTGGCGATTTCTTTGAGTTGGGCGAGCGCGTGGCAAACCGCTTGGCCGCCGAGTACGGTATCGAGGCCACGCTTGTCAACCCGCGCTTTGCAACTGAGCTTGACCGCGAGTTCCTCGACAGCCTTGCCGTCGAGCATCGCGTTGTCGTCACCCTCGAGGACGGCATCTTGGACGGCGGCTGGGGCGAGCGCGTGGCATGTTATCTGGCATGCACGCCGTTGCGCGCGCGCACCTTCGGCATCACCAAGGGCTTCCCCGACCGCTACGACCCCAACGAGCTGCTCGCTCAGAACGGCATGACGGTCGAGAACATGGCCGCCGAAGCCGTGAGACTACTCAACGCGTAAGAAAACCTCCGCAAGGAAAGCACCCCTGCGGAGGTTTTTGTTTTCGCGGCGCGATTATCTCAATCTGTAACATCTAGGGCCCGAATTCCCGTCTAACTGTTACAGATCTAGACAAGACGTCTTAGTCCCTGACCTTTGTCTCAATCTGTAACAGATAGAGACCTTTTGGCCGTCCAGATGTTACAGATTGAGACATTCAAATCCCCCTAAGGAGATAATCTCGATCTGTAACAGTTACTCGGCAAAAACGGCTGCAGATGTTACAAATTGAGACAAAGCAGCAAGGTGGTTAGCGGTAGCTGTTCTTGAGAATCTCGACGACGTCGGGCTCGGTCAGCGTCACGGGGTCGTGGCTGAACAGGACACCGTTGGTCGTCAGGGCGTTGTGTGCAATGGCCGGCAGCTCTTCGACCGTAATCCCCCACTCGCTCATGGCGAGGTCGGCCACATGGCAGGCCTCCATCAGGCGTGTGAGCTCAACTACAAAATCATGCGGATCGCTGGCGGTGGCATTGCCCATCAGGCGTGCCATGTCGATATAGCGCTCGAGTGCGGCGCCGTGATCGATCATCCAGGTGTGATAGGCACGGGCGATCATAATGAGGCCGGCGCCGTGCGGCAGGTCGTGATGATGCGCGCTCATGCCATGTTCAAGACCATGCGAGCCCGTGGTGCCCGAGGCATCCATGGCATAACCGCCGAGCGTGTTGGCAAACGCGAGGCTCGAGCGCGCCTCCAGGTCATCGCCATTATTGACGCACGTAGGCAGTGCCGCGGCGGCACGGCGGATGCCTTCGCGGCAAACCATGTCACCCATGGGCGTGTTGGTATTTGAGATGTAGCACTCAACGCAATGGAATAGGGCGTCGAATCCCTGATAGGCGGTCAGACGTGCTGGGACGCTCACCATGAGTTCGGGATCGACGATCGAAAGCACCGGGAACAGGCGCGGATCGCCCAGACGAAGCTTCTCGTCATTGTCCTCGCAGGACAGGACACCGCCCGCATCGACCTCGGAGCCGGTACCCGCCGTGGTGGTCACGCAGACAAGCGGCAGCGGATCGTTGGGGATCGGCAGGCCGAGCGCAGTGCCCCCATTCACAAAGTCCCAGATGTCACCGGGGCACTCGTTGCCCTCGGCATCGGTATGCGGGTTGGTCGCCACCGCGCAGATGCCCTTGCTGCCGTCCATGACCGAACCACCGCCGAGCGCCAGGACAAAGTCGCAGCCATGGGTGCGCGCCATCCAGCCACCCGCTTTGACAGTCTCGCGCAGCGGGTTGGGCTCAATACGGTCGAACAGCTCGTGCGCCACGCCGGCGCGGTCGAGCTCCGCCTCCACGCGCTGCAGATATCCAAAGCGCTTAACCGAATTACCGCCGGTGGTAACGATGAGCGCTTTGGTGCCGGGCAGCTTCTGCGCACCCAGCTCGCCCAACTTGCCCGCGCCAAACAACACCTTGGTCGGTGCGAAAAACGAATAACCGTTCATACGCGATCTCCTTACTTATATATGCGTCGCGTTGCCGCCATTATAGCGACCGCTGCGAGCGCCTGCCCCAGCTAAAAGATAGCGTTCCAACTGCAATAACCGACGTTTGCCCAGATAAAACCTGCCAAAATAAACCTGTCCCTTTTTGGTAGGTAGAATAACCCATAAGGTAAGTATGTTTCTGAGTTATTTCGTGTTGACCCATCTGAGCGCAATAGGGTATAACTCTACTCAACCACTAGGATTTTTTGAGAAAGGTGTTCTCCTATGAGTAAGAACCTCTCCCAGCAGGTCGTTCTCGACCGCCGCGGCTTTGTCGCCGCCACCTTCGCAACCGTCGCCGGCCTTGGTCTTGCCGGCTGCTCCGACACCAGCGCCGAGGCCGACAAGGGCTCCGCCGCCTCTTCCAAGAGCTCTGATGACACCAAGGCTTCCACCACGCTCGACGCCAGGGCATTCGACAAGCTCGTCGACAACGGCCCCAAGGCCGACGACGACGCCATCGCCGCCAGCACCTGGGCCACGGCCGTCAAGAATGCCGGCGTCTTTAAGATCGGCAGCGTCCAGACCTCCACGCTCTTCTCCCTCCTCAACGAGAAGGACGGCAAGACCCGCGGCTTCGATGCCGGCATCGCACAGCTCCTGTCCAACTACATCCTGGGCGAGAACAAGGTCGACATCACGCAGGTGACCTCCGACACGCGCGAGTCCGTGCTGCAGAATGGCCAGGTCGACGCCGTCTTTGCCACCTACACCATCACCGATGAGCGCAAGAAGCTCGTCTCCTTCGCCGGCCCCTACTACTACACCCAGCAGGCCATCCTGGTGCTCGCCGACAACGACGACATCAAGAGCGTCGACGACCTGGCCGATAAGAACGTCGCCGTCCAGTCCGGCTCCAACGGTCCCGCTATCCTGGAGGAGTTTGCCCCCAAGGCCAGCCAGCAGGAGTTCAAGACCGACGAGGAGGCCCGCCAGGCACTCCAGCAGGGTCGCGTTGACGCCTACGTCATCGATAACAACATGCAGCAGAGTTCCCTGGTCCGCGAGCCCGGTAAGTACAAGATCGCCGGCAAGCCCTTCGGCAACAAGGAGCCCTACGGCATCGGCCTGCCGCTTGATTCCGACGGCGTCGCCTTTGTCAACGACTTCCTTAAGAAGATCGAGGACGACGGTACCTGGACCAAGCTGTGGCAGATCTGCATCGGCGATCGTACGGGCGACACCAATGTTCCCGAGCTGCCCGAGGTCGGCGCCTAGGCAGCGAGCCTGGTAACGGCCGCAATGAAACCATATGGAAACGCACGATGCGCTTTATTGCGGTAAACTGTTTCCTCACTGAGTTGTCGGGGCTTCCGTACACACGGGAGCCCCTTTCCTTATCGGCGGGAGGTCCGCATGAGTCTCTCCGAACTCTGGTCGCTCTATGGCCAGAACTATATCGACGCGCTGCTAGCAACCTGGGGCATGACGCTTGAGTCATTTGTCATCGCCATGATGCTGGCCGTTGCCGTCACCGCGATGCGCGTGTCGCCGCTCAAGCCGCTGCGCGTCTTTGGCGACCTGTATGTCCAGGTGTTCCGTAACATCCCCGGCATCGCATTGCTTATCATCGTCGTCTACGCGCTGCCGCCGCTCAAGGTCGTCCTGCCCTATCGCACCTGCGTTATCGTCGCCACGGTCCTTTTGGGCTCGGCCTTTGGCTCCGAAAACTTTATGAGCGGCATCAACACCGTCGGCGTCGGCCAGGTGGAAGCCGCCCGCTCGCTGGGCATGAGCTTTAGCCGTATCCTCGCCAAGATCGTGATTCCGCAGGCGCTGCGCTCGAGCGTGCTGCCCATGACCAACCTCTTTATCGCCGTCATGCTCACCACCGCGCTCGGCAGCCAGGTGCCGCTTAAACCGCAGGAGCTCACCGGCGTGGTGAGCTACATCAACACGCGCTCGCTCGGCGGCGTCGCCGCGTTCTTTATCTCGGCGCTCGGCTACCTGGGCACGGCCTTTGTGGTGAGCCACATTGGCAACTACATCGATAAGAAGGTGAGGATCCTCCGATGAGCAAGCACTCCACCTCCGCGCTCACCATGCGCGATGCGCTCTACGAGGCTCCCGGCCCCAAGATGCGCGCCAAGATTCGCATCGGCACCGCTATCTCGCTCGTCGCCGTCGCCGCGCTCGCCGTCCTGGTGCTGCAGCGCTTTTATGTGACCGGTCAGCTTTCGGTCCACTATTGGTATTTCTTTACGCACCTCACCACCTGGAAGTTCCTGCTTGCCGGCTTTGAGGGCACCGTTAAAGTCGCACTCACCGCTGGCGCCATCGCGCTGGTGCTGGGCTTAGCCCTTATGCTCGGCCGCACCAGCGACATTAAGCCGCTCCAGCTGGTCTGCCGCCTGCTCACCGATTTCTTCCGCGGCGTACCGAGCCTGCTGTTCATTTACTTCTTCTTTTTGGCGCTGCCCCAGTACAAGATCGCGCTGCCGTCGTTTTGGATGCTCACGCTTCCCGTCGCGCTCGCTGCCGCCGGCGTACTCGCCGAGATCTTCCGCGCCGGCGTCAACGCCGTGCCGCGCGGCCAGGTCGAGGCAGCCCAGGCACTCGGCCTCTCCAAAGCTAAAATCACCTTTAAAATCGTGTTGCCGCAGGCTATTCGGTTTATCATTCCGTCGTTGATTTCGCAGCTTGTGGTCGTCGTCAAAGACACCACCGTCGCCTATGTGGTGAGCTACCCCGACCTCATGCAAAATGCCCGCGTGCTCATTACCAACTACGACGCCCTCGTGTCGGTCTACCTGGTAATCGCGGTCATCTACATCCTCATCAACGTCGCGATCAACAAGGCCGCCGTCTACGTTTCGCAGCGCACTGGCGCGACCATCATCCGCTAAGTACCCACGTTCTCAAAGCATAAGGAGCCGAGCACCATGGCACAGAGCACCTCTTCCACCGGCAATCAGCCGTTAATCGAGCTCAAGCACGTCGATAAGCACTATGGCGATCTACACGTCCTCAACGACATCAATCTCTCGGTCGACCGCGGCGAGGTCGTCGTTGTGATCGGCCCCTCGGGCTCGGGCAAGTCGACCATGTGCCGCACCATCAACCGTCTGGAGACCATCGACTCGGGCGAGATCCTCATCGAGGGCGAGCCCCTGCCGCAGGAAGGCAAGGATCTTGCCCGCATGCGCGCCGAGCTGGGCATGGTGTTTCAGCAGTTTAACCTGTTCGCACATATGACCGTACTGCAGAACGTCATGCTGGGACCGGTCGACGTGCTGGGCGTCTCCAAGGACGAGGCCCGCGAGCGCGCCATGGACCTGCTGAGCCGCGTGGGCGTGGCCGAGCAGGCCGATAAGGTACCCGCACAGCTTTCGGGCGGCCAGCAACAGCGCGTAGCCATCGCCCGCTCGCTTGCCATGCAGCCCAAGGCCATGCTCTTTGACGAGCCCACAAGCGCACTGGATCCCGAGATGATCAACGAGGTGCTCGAGGTCATGGTCCGTCTGGCCCAGCAGGGCATGACGATGATCGTCGTCACGCACGAGATGAACTTCGCCCGCCGCGTGGCCGACCGCGTCGTGTTTATGGCCGACGGCCAGATCGTGGAAACCGGCACACCCGACGAGTTTTTCGACCACCCCCAGACCAAGCGCGCCCAGGACTTCCTCAACTCCATTAAGGGCCACTAAGCAGCCATCCCGTGGAACAAATTCATCGGAAGTGTTGTCCCACGCCTCTCATGCGCCCTGTCACCTTCAGATTCGAAAGCAACACCTATGATCGGAACCCGTACTTCCTCGTCCTATACCCCGCACGTCGACGTTGCCCCCGCCGACCGTCCACTCATCCTGGTGGCGCCGCGTTGGGAAGGGGCAAAACCGTTTTTAAGCGAGATGCTCTCCCCCAACGAGGAAATCGCAAGTGTCTTTGTCGATGCCATCCTTGCCGCCGGTGGCCTGCCGCTGCAGATGTCCATCACCGAGGACATTGAGGTCATCCGTCATTACGTCGATATCGCCGACGGCATCGCCATTCCCGGCGGCCCCGATGTCAATCCCAAACGTTGGGGCGATGATCGACCCTACGACCCCACCCTCTGTTGCGAGATCCGCGATAGCTTTGAGTTTAAGCTGGTCGGCGAGGTGCTCCGCGCCAAAAAGCCGCTCTTTACCACCTGCCGCGGCACGCAGTTGCTCAATGTCGCCACTGGCGGCACCCTGTGCATGGACGTGCCGAGCCTGGGCGCTCGCGAGGGCCGCACGCAGTGGCGCCATACCCACGTGCTCAACGACCCCGTGCATCCCGTCGAGGTCGTGCCGGGCTCGCTGCTGGAGCGCGCGCTTGGCGGGCACAGGCTGATCCAGACCAACTCGGCACATCACTGTTGCGTCGACCGTCTGGGTAAGAGCACGCGCTTGGTCGCCAAGGCAACTGACGGCGTTCCCGAGTGCATCGAGGTCGAAGGCCAGCCATTCTGCTTGGGCGTGCAATGGCATCCCGAGTACACGTGGAAGACGCTCGAGACCGACTTTAACCTGTGGAAGTCGTTTGTCGAGGCGGCGGCAAAGGTTAAGCAGGCCCGCTAGTTTACGAACCACACAGGCTAAAGCCTCACATACTAGGGGGGGCGGACACCAACTACGGTGCCCGCCCCCCTGTATTTGATATGCTCGGTATGTTCATCCCTCACAAACAATCAAAGAAATCTCGACCGCAATCGGTCGACGGTAAAGCAGATGGCAAAAACGCTTGCTACGTTTATGAGGCAGTCAATTAAAATCGAGGTGCATTGACCATCCCCCAACGGGGTCACGCCGCAAATCCACATGAGCATCGAGGACGGAAACGGAAGCATGGAATTGGCTCCGACCTGTATGTAGAGCGTTACGACATTGACAAGCAACAGCATGCCAATAGGACCGAAGCCGGACCCAAAATAGGAAACAACGATCACGCAAGAGACCACATATGCAAGGCAGACGGCACTCGCCAGAAGAAGTCGATAGCAAAACATATTCAGGTTGAAACACTGTTGAGCATCCAAAACGATTACACAGTTAAGACAGTACAAAACGACACTTGACAGGATAAACGCGCCCAATAGGGCGAAAGAAGACAGCACCGTTCGCGCAACGATAGCGCACGCCCGCTTCCCTCCCCGAGCCTCCGACAGCCCCCACGGTTCCTCGACAAAGCCCGAACTGACAAAGCGCGGCACAATACAAGCCGCGATGAACGGAAAGAACAATGCATGAGCCAACGGGGCTACGTTGAACAGCAGACCGCGAAAAACCTCTGCATTACCAAATAGAAGGACATCCTCCGCCGATAGCAGAAGCGTCGGGTCTGGGAAAAAGCCCAAGAAACTGTTCTCACGGAGACTACAGAACCACATCGGGAAAGAATTAAGCTGCAATACCACCATGCACGCATAAATTACCGGGATTAAGGCGTACGTCCATTTACTCACGTGCTTCAATTCTGAATGGAGGAATCTTTTAATCTGACGAGCCATTGAGCACACCCCCAGCACGAAAGCTCACGAGCGCGTAAATCAATACCGATAAACAGCTGGCTGCCACGCCATAGCCCAGAAGCGCCAGTTGCCCCATATCGCTATACCCAAGGGCACATCCGACTCCAAGGTACGGCCCAGGAAGGAAGAAGATCCATCGCAAGGATGGTATAGGTGCCTGAAGGAAGGCTCCGTAGAGCGTCAAGCTCATGACAAATCCGATTATTATTGCAGCCCCGCTCAATACAGCGCTGCCTGTAATCCGATAGATGGTCACCGTCTCCAGCGCAATCGATATCACCAATACGGTGTTGACTATCATTGCAGGCAAAAATGCAGCCAGCATGCCATGCGCGTAGCTATGCCCTCCACGTATTATGGCTATTGCAAACAGAAGAAAGCAAAGCGCACTATATGCTGCGCCAATTATTAAAGCAGACGAAAGCGCATGTGCTAGAACCCCATAAAAGCGGGTAAGACCTCTTGCTGAAGAAATTCGGCATCCCTCTTCATAGCCGCGCTCCTGTAAAAGCGCCAAACAAACGATGAGCGGAACGAACAGGGATGTACCGGCAAAAGCGCTGCGCGCAAGGGACTCATCAGGCGCAGAAGGATCGATTGCATTCCAGATGAAACCAATATCCTCCCCACAAACGCCATAGCCAGAGGCTAGCAACGTTGTTCCGTTTTTTAGAAAGACACCGAAGAGAAGGCCGAACGCCAGCATAAGCGCAAGACCAAACTTCGCCGGAAACATCCTGTGCAAACGCATCATATCTGCCTTTATGGGATGGATCGCCCGCTTCATAGCGAGACCGCCTTCATCAAGCGCCTGTAATACTCTTTTAGGGATGGCGCCTCATCCCTTATGACGTCCATCGATTCCTTTTTCAGCAGTTCGCCGTCATGAAGAAACAGGCAGCATGTTGCAACCGATGCCAGCTCATCCAAATCATGGCTAGAGATGAGCATGGTCTTATCCTGTTCTCGATTCAATCGGCCGATAAGGGCCCATATACTCTCGATGCCCAGCGGGTCCAACCCATTTGCCGGCTCATCGAAAATTAGTACGTCGGTGTCGCCCAACAAAGCCGTAGCTATATCCAGTCGCCGTTTCATTCCCAGAGAAAAACTGCTCACACTCTTTTTCTCATCGACGTCCAGCCCGACTAGGCCCAAGACGCGAGGAACCTCACGTTTCTCATCGAGCCCCCATTCCGCACATCGGATCCGAAGATTCTCAGCCGCACTGAGGGATTGGTATGCACCGCTGGAATCTGGCACGTAGCCGACACGCGCCCGCATCAAGCTCAGGTCTTTTTTCGACTTGCCTCCAAAGAGCTCCACGCTCCCCGACGATGGCTCGCAGAGGCCCAATACGATTTTAATGAGCGTGCTTTTGCCTGCCCCGTTTGCACCAACAAGGGCGCAAAGCTCAGACTGATCCACCTCGAAGGAAACGTCATGCAACACACGCCGTTTTCCATAGCGCTTCGACACCTTCGATAGCTTTATCGCTGATGCGCTCATATCGTTCCTCCTTTCTTTTATCGTAGTTACTTGTAGTTATTGTTTTTCGATAACTCGTATTTGTCAAGATAATCTAGAAGAAAGAACCCGTGTTAGACACGGGTCCCTTCACGCTGATATTTCGTTTTAGTTGTTCGCCTTAAGCTACTCGTCGCTCAAATCGACAGCAAAGACTGATGTCGGAAGCGACGCCTCATTGCCTCCGCCGTCCCGCATCTGCCTCACAACGTTTTTTGCACGCTCAACAATAAGCTCCTCAAGCTCTTTCTCGCTCACGCGCTGAATAATATCTCCCGGTTGACAATCAAGCTCATCACAGATATCGAGGAGCGTCTTTAGGCGAATAGCTTTTATCTTTCCGTTTCTAAGCTTTGAAATATTAGCCGGAGTATGCCCCGTGGCACGAATCAGATCAGCGCTGGTCTTTCCGGTCTTAAGCAGCTGTGTCTCAAGCTCAATGATGAGATAGCTCATGCTTCCTCCTACACAAGCTCGTCAGACTGCTCTTGGAGCAGCGAGGCATAACTCCAGATCGCCGAGATAAACAAGCAGACAACTGCGCCGATAAACGACCCCGCATCAAAGGTAGCGCCTTGGCAAATCTCAATAACGAAGGAATGAGGCACGATGTAAAGCTCCAGTCCGCCAATGGTGAGATTGACCGATTCATAGGCACCAACAAACGAAACCACGGCGTTAACAGCAAAGGCAAGTGCAAGAACACGGATAAGCCGCACATGCGCCTTGGTAAAGGGCGAGACGCCCCGAGAGATGTTATGGCTGATTCCGCACAGAACGACAAGCGAAACACCCACGACGAGTGCCAGGCACAGCCCGCTTGGGATAACGATGCTCCCGCCATCGAGAAGCGTCACGACACCGAAAGAATCGACAGAAACAACGTTTGCAACCGCATACCAGATCACGTAAACAGCCAACGCGGCAAAAGCGACGAGCATTCCCGCAAAAACGACCGCCATGCAAAAGCCAAGCTTCCTTACAGTCTCGCCCGCCTTGGCCATACGCTGAACGCTGTTGGACATACACTCACCCTCATCGAATCTATCGTTATTCGAATAGTTTATCGAACAACGATATGGATTGCATGCGGAAAGCCCCACCAGTGCGCATAGCCCATTCACTAATCAGAAGGGGTGAGAGTGGATTTTTGGACACGTATCGAACGAGAGTGGATAATCTCCCACTTTGAGGCCGCCACCGGGCCTAAAACGGGAGATTATCCACTCTCATAGTCATCAAGGCTCGCAAGCCCTTATTCAGCCGCCTCGCGCAGGGCCGACATCGTGGCCGCATATTGCTGCTGCAGCGCATGCATTCCCGCGCGAGCGCCGTCAACGGCATCGGCGCCGCGCAGTGCCTCGGTCACCACGACCGCTGGCTCGTACAGATTATCGAATCCCAGGTTCTGGCTCACGCCTTTGAGCGTATGCGCTGCCATAAACGCTGCCCTGGCGTCTCCTGCCGCCATGGCAGCCTCCAGCTTGTCCATGCTCTCGTCATCCAAAAACTTGAGGGCAAAGCGGGCAAGCATTTCCTCGCCCATCAGCCGAGCGCACGCATCGTCATAATTAGCGCCGATCTTCTCATACGCCTCACGCATGGAAATCATGGATTAAAAACTCCTTTGGTCAAACTAAATCGTGGGAAACGCGACGACGTCGGCGGGGCGTGCCAACGTCTCGGCAATACGGTCTTGCACCTCGAGCAGGCAGTCGAGCAACAGCGGGTTAAAGGTGCCGCACTTACCGTCCAGGATCATCTGGATTGCCTCCTTGTGCGGGATAGCGTCTTTGTATACGCGCACGCTCGTCAGCGCATCGTACACGTCGGCCACCGAAACCACCTGCGCGGCGATGGGGATATCGTCGCCCTTAAGGCCATCGGGATAACCCTTGCCGTCCCAGCGCTCGTGGTGCCAACGCGCAATCTGGTACGCATATTCCATAAGCGCATTACCGGCGTGATGGCTACCCAGCTCAAGCAGCATGTCGGCGCCGATCGTGGTATGCGTCTTCATAATCTCGAACTCATCGGGCGTAAGGCGTCCGGGCTTGTTGAGGATCGCATCGTCAATCGACATCTTGCCGATATCGTGCAGCGCCGAAGCCAGGGCAATCGTGGAGCGTTCCTCATTGTCGAGGGAGATCGTGCCGCTACGCTGGACCAGGCAGCCAAGCAGCAGCTCGGTCAGCTTTTCGATGTTCGTGACGTGCCTGCCGCTCTCGCCATTGCGCAGCTCCATGACGCCAGCCATGATGTCGATGAGCATGCGACTGTTCTTGACGCGCTCGTTGTACTGCTGGGACAGCAGGCTCGTCAGGCGGCGCTGTTTGGCGTACAGGCGGATGGTGTTGCTTACGCGGCGGCGCACGATACGGGAGTCAAACGGGCGGTTGATATAGTCCGAGGCGCCCAGCTCGTACGCGCGCAGAACCGCATCATCGGAATCTTCGCTCGAAATCATGATGACAGGCAGATTATCGATACCCGATCGGCGCGACAGATCGGCCAGCACCTCAAAGCCGCTTATGCCCGGCATCACAATGTCCAGCAGCACGAGCGACAACTCATCGCCATAGCGGTCGACCATGTCGAGCGCCGCACGACCGTTATCGGCCTCGAGGATGCAATGCTCGTCCTTGAGCATCTCGCTGAGAATGGCTCGGTTCATCTCGGAGTCATCGGCGATAAGCACCAAAGGCTTTTCGCTTTGGAAGGCCTCGATGGAATCGGCATCGGTCACGACCGTACCGGCTTTTGCCTTAGCGCGGCTCAGTAACTGAGCAGCGCGGCCAACGCCCTCATCGACCGTCTCGCCATGAATGCGAACGCCACCAACACATGCCGTCAAGCTCACGTACTCATGGCCCGGAATAATCGTGGAATGAACGGCATCGGACACCTGATGCAGGCGACGGGTGAAGTCATCGGAGGGAATATTGGGCATGACAACCACAAACTTGTCGCAGCCATAGCGCACAAGCTCGTCAGTCGAACGAATTCCGCTGCGTATGGCTGTCGCCACAGCACCGAGCGCAAGGTCGCCGGCATGACGGCCACATGTATCGTTGAAGACCCTAAAATCATCAAGGTCGATCATCGCAACGCCGGCATTCATGCGGACGCTTCGGAGCTTTTCCTCGTAATATCGGCGATTGCGCACACTCGTCAGCACGTCGGTGTAGACAAGGTCCTCTTCTGCGGCCTCTTGCTCATCGATCGGACGCACCATCAGCAGGACATGAGGCTCGCCCTCGACCTTCAGAGGGCGCAGGCGAGCGCGGTACTCAGTCCCATCATTGAGCAGTTGCTCCGACACCTCATCGGAGTCTGCCAAAGCCTCAAGACTCGACTGGCGCAAACAAGGACACCGATCGCCGGCGAGCAGGCAGTTAGGTTCGCTCTTAATCTGATCGGCCGACAGCAAACGTACCACGGGGTAGGTCTTCGCGACGCGGGCGACCTCAGCGGCGGCCTCCTCGTCGGTTAGATTGACCTCGTGATTATTGAGCATATGGGGCCCTTTCGATAGTTTCGCATGGAGCGGTGGGTTCCAAATGTTACAAGGGTAACACCTTGTCGATGCAGGTAAGTACGTGAATGCTGCCACATTCTTATGAGTTGGCAGACGGCGCGATTGAAGCCGCAGACGCGAGGTTTTGAGCACGTTTGTTAATACGGCCGAAACGTTTGCGGATGAAGCCTGCTTTGGCTATTGCGGATGCTAGAGCCCCAGGATGCCACGGACAGCCCGGGCAGCCGCTGCCGGGCGATCGCGCAGACCGTTATGCGCGCCCGGGATCGTCACGAGAGGGCAATCGAGATATTCGGCAGCCGCTCGCGTGCCAGCCTCGCGGGGCGTGCCAATCGAGAGCTCGCCTAGGAGCACGGCGGCCACCGTTTTCGACGCGCGAACGCTATCCCAATCGGGAACGCAGGTCATAGTAATCCCGTATTCGTTTGCCATGAAACTGCGGCCGTTGCGCAGGGCATGCTTGGCTTCTGCCTCGGTCGTTCCAGGAGCCTCGGGGTCCAAGTCGCCGAGGGCTCCCAAGAAAAGCCGGAGCGCCCTTGAAACCTTTCCAGCCGCAATCATATCGAGCAAAACCGGAGCTGCGCCCATGCCGACGCCTTCGGCCGACACAGCCGGCTCATGCAGAATCGCACGGGCGACGAGATGGGGCTCGGTGCGAAGAAGCTCCAGCGCCACCAACGTACCGGCGCTGTGCGCAAGCACATTTGCCGAAGCGCCAACGTGTTCGATCACGGCTTGCAGGTCGGCGGCCTGAGCGGCAAGATCATAGCTGCCGTCTGCCGCTTCGCTGCTGCCACCACAGCCGCGGCGGTCGTAGGCAATTACGCGGTAGTTGCGACTGAGCTCACAAGCGATGCCGTCGAAAAATGTGCCGTCGACACAAGCGCCGTGCACGCACACCAAGGCAGGAGCATCAGGCGACACATCCGGGCCGGCATATTCGCGACAGGCAATCGTGGTGCCCGCATTCTCGACCGTAAAATCCATGTTGTGCCCCCATCATCAATGCTCATCCAGTTGCACGTCAGCACGATTGGATGGACCCGCATTGCTTTACACCTTGTTAACAGATTAACTTTACCCGACCCGAGGCTTTTCATGGCACGGCATAATGAGCGACGTGAAAAAACGAAACTTGTAAAGCAAGAGCCCGCACCTTGCTTTGGAGCCGATGCTATGCTTAGGCACAATTGTCTTGAGGAGCATATGCCTATGTCTACGTTTTTGAATGCCAGCCCTATCTTTGGGCCCGTTCGCAGCCGTCGCCTTGGCCTCTCGCTCGGCGTCAACATGATGCCGGCCAGCGGCAAAATCTGCACGTTCGACTGCATCTACTGCGAAAACGGCCTCAACGCCGAGCGCCCCTGCCATGAGCCGTATAACACAGCTGCCATGGTACTCGACGCGCTCGAGGCAAAGCTGCGCGAGATGGCAGCCGAGGGCGAGCTCCCCGATGTGATCACCTTCGCAGGCAACGGCGAGCCCACCGCCGCGCCGGAGTTTCCGCAGGCCATCGCCGGCGCCGTCGCGCTGCGCGACGAGCTTGCCCCAAACTCCAAGATCGCCGTGCTCTCCAACGGCACACGCGCCGACCGTCCCCAGGTACACGATGCGCTCATGATGGTCGACGACAACATTCTTAAGCTCGATACCGTCGACCCGGCGTTTATCCAGCTGCTCGACCAGCCTGTTGGCCCCTACGACGTCGAGCACCAGATTGAGACGTTCGAAAGCTTTGACGGTCACGTTATTATCCAGACGATCTTTTTGACCGGTGAGTATCAGGGCAAGCCCATCGACAACACCGGCGAGGAGTACGTTGCCCCCTGGCTCGTGGCGCTTGAGCGCATTCGTCCACAAGAAGCAACCATTTACACGGTGGCGCGCGAGACACCGATCGCCGGCCTTGCCAAAGCGGCGCCTGAGGTGCTCGACGCCATTGCCGCGCGCGTGCGCGCCCTCGGCATTCCCTGCCAGGTGAGCTACTAGCAAAACCACGCAGCAGCTAGTGCCCGCCACCCCGCTCCATCAGTTGCGGTGATATAGTTCCTGTTTGTGCTGTTAAACCGCTTAAATCGGAACTATATCACTGCAACTTTTATGGCCGCGTGGGTGGGCTATACTAGCTGCGAATGAAAGGAAGTTAGCCATGTATGACAAAGGACCCGTGCCCGGCCGCAACGACGCTTGCTGGTGCGGCAGCGGCAAGAAATACAAGAAATGCCATAGCGCCTTTGATGAGCGCCTCGAGCGCTTGTGGGAAGAAGGCTGGGAGGTTCTGCCCCGTACGCTCTACAAGACTCCCTCCGATATCGAGGGCATCAAGCGCTCGGCAGCCATCAACGTGGGCGTGCTCGATTATGTGGGCGAGCATATCGCCGCAGGCATGACCACCAACCAGATCGACCAGATGATCTACGACTACACCGTCGAGCACGGTGGCACGCCGGCCGACCTTAACTACGAGGGCTATCCCAAGAGCGTGTGCACCTCGATCAACGACGTCGTCTGCCACGGCATCCCCTGCGATGCGGATGTGCTGCACGAGGGCGACATCATCAACGTAGACTGCTCCACGATCTTGGACGGTTACTTTAGTGATTCGAGCCGCATGTTCTGCATCGGCGAGGTCTCGGCCGAGCGCCAGCGCCTGGTCGACGTCACCCGTGCCAGCGTGGAGGCGGGTCTGGCAGCCGTCAAGCCATGGCTACCGCTCTCCGTTATGGCCGAGGCTGTGCAAAAGACCGTCGAGGACGCCGGCTTTAGCGTGGTGCGTGAGTACGGCGGACACGGCATCGGTAAGGAGTTCCACGAGGACCCGTTTGTGGGCTTTACCACCGAGGCGCCCGACGTAGACACCATCATGGTGCCAGGCATGGTCTTTACCATCGAGCCCATGGTCAACGCCGGAGCGCCCGATATCAAGATTAGCAAGGGCGACGGCTGGTGCGTGCGCACCAAGGACGGCAGCGATTCGGCCCAGTGCGAGGTACAGCTCGTGGTGACCGAGGACGGCTACGAGCTGCTGAGCTGGTAGCCGTGGATGCGCCGGATGCTGACGGGCACGCCCGTCTTGCATCCGGCGTTTTTGTTTGAACGTTTGCCTGATAAAACCTGCCAAAATAAACCTGTCCCTTTTTTGGCAGGTTGAGCGGAGAGGACTGCCTGTGAACATCCTGGTTTTGCTGCCCGTCAACGACCGTCATCGCGCAATTCTTGAGTCGAGCGCTCCGGGCGAGGACTTTATCTACACGAGCGCCGACGCCGCCACGCGCAAGCAGGTCGCCGATGCCGACGTGATCCTGGGCAACATCGACCCTGACATGCTCACGGCATGCGAGCATCTCCAGCTGTTGCAATTGCAGACCGCCGGCTATGACGACTACCTTGCCGCCGGCACCGTGCCAGCCGACGCCAAACTGTCTTGCTCGGTGGGCGCCTACGGCCAGGCCGTGAGCGAGCACATGTTTGCCATGGTCCTTTCCATGATGAAGCGCCTGCCCGGCTATCACGACTTGCAGCGCGAGCATCGCTGGGAGGATTTGGGGCCGGTTACCTCGCTCAAAAATGCCAACGTGCTGGTGCTGGGCGCGGGCGATATCGGCGGCCACTTTGCCACGCTCTGCCGCAGCATGGGCGCACACGTCCGCGGCATCAAGCGCCATCCGCTCGTCTACCCCATTGTGTTTGAGGACATGGACGGCATGGATGCCCTGCCCGAGCGCCTGGCCGAGGCAGACGTCGTCGCATCCTTTATGCCCAGCACACCCGAGACCCGCGGCCTGGCGAACGCCGAGTTCTTCGCCGCGATGAAGCCGGGCGCCTTCTTTGCCAACGGCGGCCGCGGCGATCTTGTGGTTGCCGACGACCTAGTTGCCGCCCTGGAATCAGGACATCTCGCCGGCGCCGCGGTCGACGTCACCGACCCCGAGCCGCTGCCCGAGACAAGCCCGTTGTGGGATGCGCCCAACATGCTCATCACGCCGCACATCTCCGGCTGGTTCCACTTGGCCGCCACGCTCAACAACGTGGTCGACATCGCCGCGGAGAATCTGCGTCACCTGCAGGCCGGCGAGACCCTGCGCTGCTGGATCGAACACTAAGAATTACGCCGTTTTACAAACGGCGTAATGAGCCGACGCTGCGAGCCCGTCTGGACGGCAATCTGCCTTTCAACTTCGTCGGCATGACCAGAAGGTCAATGCCGCCTTGTTTCAAGGCACCTTGCTCGCCCAGACGGGCTCTCGCTGACTTTTGTTCGGCCAGTGAGGTTTAGAGCTATTTAAGCGTTGTTAGATAGTTTCTTGCGTTTTCGACGTTCATTGCTGCGACGGGCGCATGCGAACAGAGTTTGACATCGTTGGTGACCAGTAGATCTGCTTGAGCGCGTATCGCTGCCGCAATGATTAAATCGTCTTCGTAATCGCTATGGAGCTCACGCTGCCTGCTCGCCATCCATATATCGCTCAGGTCACAGGGCACTGGCGTGGCAAGCTGCGACAGCACGCTAAGACAATCCCATGCAAGCGATGTCGCTGCCGCAGCGGCATCTTGGGAAAGAGAACCATGCTCTCGCCGATACCATGCCTTATGTTCGCTTGAAATCAAATAGAACAGGTCTTTGGACGATGTCGCCGCATACAGCAAATCCACCTGCGCCGTGCATGCATCACGTAAAAACTCAATCGCCACCGCACGACCACGTCGTGAGGGAATGAAGTAATCGAGCCACACGTTGGTGTCAACCAAGATGCGCTTTGGAGTCTCACTCATAGAGCCAGCTCATCTCCTCGCCATAGCGATCCGCATAGGCATTCCGTTTGAGCTCTTCGTCGTCCGATGGCTGAGCCTTGACCATATCGATTCCCGACTCACAGCAAGCGGCAGCGAACAGCTTCGACCCCTGATCCATAAGCTCGAGCTTACGTTTGGCGGCCTTTTCGCGCTCGCGCTGTTCCGCCCGGGCACGACTGGGCAGCAGGATATCCTCGAGCGCACCGGGGCGATCGGCCAGCGACGCTGCAAGCTGCCAGAGCGCTCGCACCGCTTGGCTCGGCGTCATACCGGCCTTGGAGAGAGCGGCGTCCCCACTCCTTTTAAGATCGGCATCGAGACGTACGTTGATCTGAGCGGCTGTTGTGGTCATGACCCCTCCTTAATACTTCAAAACTATCATAAAACTCTATGGTAGATACGTAAAGCATGTATAGCATTTACAAGCATCAGCCGTACTCTGTACACAAAAAGCCGCCGAGGCACACTGCACCTCGGCGGCTACGCATCACCAATCCAGTTCGGTTTCACCTTTTGCATTCGCCCAGATAAAACCTGCCGAAATTAACATCCCTTTTTGGCAGGTTTTAGAGCTCTACACTTTCGGCGCCGTTGATGGTTAGGTTTCGCTCGTAGAAGGCGGTGAGGGCGCGGATGGCGTACATTACGTCGCGCACGCCGCCGGTCTCGTAGCTCGAGTGCATGGCAAGCTGCGGCAGGCCCACGTCCACGGCATGCATGCTCGCCTGCATGTTCGACAGGTTGCCCAGGGTAGAACCGCCGGCCATGTCGCTCTTGTTGGCGAAAGCCTGCGTGGGCACGTCGGCGTCATCGCAGATAGCCTGGAACACCGCGCGGCTAAAGGCATCGGTGCAATAGTGCTGGTTGGCTGCCTCCTTGATGACGATGCCGCCGTTAAGCACCACCTGGTTGCGAGCGTCACACTTTTCGGCATGATTGGGATGCACGGCATGCGCATTATCGCAGCTCACGAGCATCGAGGCGGCAAGCGCACGATGGTAGGACTCGTCATCAAAGCCCAGCGATCCGTTGATGCGTCGCAGCGCATCGGCCAAGAACGTCGACATGGCGCCCTGCTTGGTCTCGGAGCCAACCTCCTCGTTATCAAAGCAGCAGAAGACCGAAACGTCGTGCGCGTTCTCGGCACCCAAAAATGCCTGCAGCGAGGTGTAGGCGCAGGCCAGGTCGTCGAGCTTGGGCGTCGAGATAAACTCGTCGGCCCAGCCCCAGATGCGTGCATCCTGACGATTGACCAGGAACAGATCGCGGCCCAGGATCTGCTCGGGCTCAACGTCCAATTCGTCAGCGATCAGGGCATCGAAGTCACCCTGCTTAAGGTCGCCAGCGCTGATGAGCGGGCACAGGTCGACGGCTCGGTTGGGAGCAAAGCCCTCGTTAACGCCGCGGTTCATGTGGATAGCAAGACTCGGGATAATAGCGACTTCGCGCTCGGTGGCAAGCAGGCGGCTCTCAATACGGTCGCCTTCGCGTACCAACACGCGGCCCGCGAGCGCCAACGGACGATCGAACCAGGTGTAGTCGATCATGCCGCCGTAGGCCTCGGTGTTCAGGCGCAACGTCTCGCCTGCGCCGTCAAGCTCGGGCACGGCCTTGACCTTAAACGTCGGCGAATCGCTGTGCGACGCCGTGAGCTGAAAATGATAGTCACCGGCAACGCCGTCCTCGCCCCACGTCGCAGCCAAGTCCTCGCCCACCTTAAAGGCGATAACGCTCGAAGTATTGCGCTGCGTGTAGTAACGACCGCCCGGTTCGATATCCCATGCCGCGTTCTCGGGCAGATAGGTAAAGCCTGCCTCGTCGAGCTCGGCCATAATGGTCGCCGCCGTATGGAACATGCTGGGGCATGCCTCGATAAAGTCGATAAGGTCGTTGGCGGCCTCGATATCGTCGGCCGTCACGTGCGCGCGCTCGGGCGTTTCCTGATCCGTCATGCTCTCCCCTTTCGCTGGGTTGATGGTCCCTTCCAGCATACCCCGCCGCGCCAGCGCCGCACTCTTCATTCCGTGCTTAATTCCGCGCCGCTCACCAAGTTGAGTCATCATGCCCGCACTCCTTTTGCGACAATTACGCTAACAGGACGAGAGGAGTCGTCATGAAGCCACGTAACATTGCCATCGCCTACGGTGTCGCGGGAGCCGCCGTCGGCCTTGCCGCTGCCACCGGTATCGTTTATCACAAGCAAATCAAGTCCGCCGCGTCGCTCAAACGCTTGACCGACTATGCGGATGGCTATGACCTGTACGCAATCGACATCGCCTACGACTACGATCTTGATCGCATCATCGCTGCTGGCGTGCGCGACGACCAGGCCTACATCGATGCCGTGGTGGCGCAGGTGCTGCCCGGTGTGCCGACACATGTCCAGGCACCCCAGTTTGCCTGCAGCGCTTTTGTCGCCGTAGATGCCGAAGGCCGCGTGCGCACCGGTCGCAATTACGACTTTAAGGACGACACCTCGGCGCTGCTGGTGCGCAATCACCCGCGTGACGGCTATGCCTCCATCGGCTTTGCGGCCCTCAATAACCTGGGCGATAACACTCCGCTTGACTCCATCGCCGGACGCGCCGCGGCGTTGATGGGCCCGTTTGCCCAGCTCGACGGTGTTAACGAATGCGGCGTATCCATTGCTGTGCTCACCCTGGATTCCAAACCCTGTGACCAGGACACGCAGCGCCCCGTCATCAACACTTCGCTCGCCATCCGCCTGGTGCTCGACCGCGCGGCTACCACGCAGGAGGCCGTCGACCTGCTTTCTGCCTACGACATGCACGCCATGGCCGGACGCGATTACCACTTCTTTATCAACGACGCCGCCGGTGACGCGCGCGTAGTAGAGTGGGATCCGCACGATCCGAACCGCGCTTTCAAAACGACTCCTGTACGACAGGTTACGAACTTTTACGCCTGCTATGGTGACGAAGTGCTGCCCAACCAAAAGAATGGCGAGCTGGGCCATAGTAAAGAGCGCGCCGTCGAAATCGCCGATGTCCTTGACGCCCATGTCGGTGCCCAGAACGAGGCAGTCGCTTGGAAGGCCCTACGCGCTGCGGCGCAAGAACCCAATCCGGAAGACATCACCAGCAATACGCAATGGTCGGTCGTCTTTGACAACACCGAGCCCGCCGCCGCCATCACGCTGCGCCGCCACTGGGGCGACATCGACGCCTTCGCGCTGTAAGGAGCCAGGCACCGTCGTCCTTACGCTCGTCTGACGTTGCTTACATTTCTATACATTTGAGCTAACACGTTTTACCCCCGCATCAACAGTGTGCGGGGGTAAACTTATGCGCATGTTATAACTTGCCCGGAAGGATTCATCATGCTTAGGATCGGTCTTCTTACTAGTGGCGGCGACTGCCAGGCGCTCAACGCCACCATGCGCGGCATCGTCAAAACGCTCATAACCAATAGCAAAGAACCTATCGAGATCTACGGTTTTGAGGACGGCTACCAGGGCCTTATCTACAGCAGGTTCCGCGTCATGTCGCCCGCCGATTTTAGCGGCATCCTCACCCGCGGCGGCACTATCCTGGGCACGAGCCGCACGCCGTTCAAGCGTCTGGACATTCCCGAGGCCGACGGCGTCGAGAAGGTGCCCGCGATGGTCCACACCTATCACAAGCTGCAGCTCGACTGCCTGTTTATGCTGGGCGGCAACGGTTCCACCAAGACTGCCAACCGCCTGCGCGAAGAGGGCCTCAACGTTATTGCCTTGCCCAAGACCATCGATAACGACACCTGGGGCACCGAGATGACCTTTGGCTTTACGAGCGCCATCGACATCGCCACCAAGTGCATCGACGACATTCACACCACCGCTTCGAGCCATGGGCGCGTGTTCGTTATCGAGATCATGGGCCACAAGGTTGGCTGGATCCCGCTGTACGCCGGCGTCGCGGGCGGCGCGGATGTCATCTTGATCCCCGAAATCCCCTACGACATGGATAACGTCATCAAGACCATCGAGCATCGCATGGAAACCGGCAGCCGCTTTACCATCGTGGCCGTCGCCGAGGGCGCCATCTCCAAGGAGGACGCGGCACTGCCCAAGAAGGAGTACAAGAAGAAGCTCGCCGAGCGTACGAGCCCGTCGATCGTCTACGACATCGCCAAGGAGATTGAGGCCAAGACCGGTCGCGAGACCCGCGTCGCCATCCCCGGTCACACGCAGCGCGGCGGCCAGCCCGACGCTCAGGACCGCATCTTTGCGACCCAGTGCGGCGTCGAGGCGGCGCTCGGCTGCCTACGCGGCGAGTTTGGCTACATGATCGCCCTGCGCGACGGCAAGATGTGCCACATGCCGCTCGAGGAGGTCGCCGGTAAGCTCAAGTTTGTCGACCCCCAGAGCGATCTGGTGCGCGAGGCCAAGGCGCTGGGCATCAGCTTCGGCGAAGAATAGCCTCGGCCGAAATTAAGTTGCGGTGAAATAGTTCCTGCTTAGCCCGCAAATGGCTGAATTTAGGAACTATTCCACCGCAACTTTTGACCCGGGCTCTCAGCTGTTGCGCGCGCTGACATTTGTCACATAATTGCTGGTCATGATGGTTGCTACCGGTAGTTGCGGTAGGGTTGGAGTAGATTCTAACTAGAAATGGTGGTCGCTACCGGTTGTTCTCGGCATACTCGCCTCATTCAATTCGACCATCAAACGAAAGGAACCACCATGGATCTTGCGATGGCGCAGCGACTCGTCGATCGCCGCAAGGCTGCCGGGCTTTCTCAGGAGGCGCTTGCTGTCCAGCTGGGCGTAAGCCGCCAGGCTGTGAGCAAATGGGAGCGCAGCGAGTCCTCACCCGATACCGATAACCTCATTGCGCTCGCCGCGCTGTATGACGTGTCGTTGGACGAGCTGCTATATGGGGAGGCGGCCAACGATGCCGTCGACCTGAAGGACGGTAGCGCCGACACCGAGACGGCGGATGTGGCTGACGAGGCTGAGGATTCTGCCGAGCACGCCGATTGCGGCGACAAACCACTTATCGATATTTCCCTCGCGCGCGGTATCCACGTCATTGATCCCAATAAAGGCGAGGAAGTCCATGTTGGTTGGAGCGGCATCCATGTGACCAACAAGCGCAAGGGCGAAGAGGTGCATGTGGGGCCGGGCGGCGTGCATATCGATACGCTTGAGGACGATGGACATAGCGTGCGTACCAATGACGACGGCACCGTCACCATCGACGGCGAGACGTTCTCCAGCTGGAAGGAAGCACACGACAAGCTCGACCATCATGGCAAGTATTTCCACACCAAGGTCGGACGTGCATGGAACAAGTTTCCCTTTCCCGCACTTGTCACTCTCGCCTATCTGGCGCTCGGCATTGTCTACGGCACATGGGGCATGGGGCTTTTCCTCGTCTTTTTGGCTCCCGTCTACTACGCGATTGGTGACTTTATCGATCGACGCCATTTGTCAAAGCTCACTGAATGCGTCTATCCAGCAGCCGCCATCGCTTGGTTCCTTTACATGTGGCTCTGTTTGGGACAGCCCCATCCTGCATGGATCATCCTCATCACGATTCCCATCGTAAAGGCGCTCATGCGCTGGTGTCGCAAACAATGGAAGTGCCGCAAACAGGCCTAAACCACCCCAACCAGCCAGCGCCACTCATCCGACACCGCCCGCCCCTTCCAAGTTGCGGTGATATAGGGACTGTTTTGAGGCTCCAAAGCGCCAAACAGTCCGTATATCACCGCAACTTACAAACATCTGGGTCAGTTCCGGCACGGAGATTAGCATTGAGCTGACCGCGCGCCAAGAAAAGGGCCTATTTACTACGTTTAACTCGAGAGGGCCGACCATACCCGCCTTTTCCGTAAATTGACAAGCCCTCTACCTGCGGTTTTAATTTCATAATCTTTGTCATGGTCGAGGGTGTGGTAGCAAACGTAGTAGATAGGCCCATTTTGTGGCATACCACCCATTCAAGCCCAATCTCGAAGGCTAAAGGGAGCCTCTCATCCACGCCTGCGAGCGAAAACCAAATAGAATGAAAGGCAACTGGAAAGCCCGTTTGACGAGCGGAGGACATATGCGCGACGTAGCCGAAAGCGACTGGAAGCTGTTTAAGAAAATGCTTCCTCAATGGCAAGAACGTTATATGGAAAAGCTTATCGGCCAGTACGTTGAGATGCTGAACGATGACAGCGAAGCGTCCAGTAGATTTTGGGCACTAGAAGAGCGCCTCAATAGAGACAAGCTGTCCTCAGGCGTAATTGCAAACGACATTCGCCGCAGCACAATGCACCGCGAGATAGCCAATTTGCTTATCGACAGCGTGATCACCCCTGATGACCTTGACGGTTTTACCGAGGACATTAAGAGATATGCGCAACACTGGATTGGACAGTAAGAGCACTGAACGACAGACATCCCCAGCAAAACGGGGCAAACGCCGGGCCACCTAAAGCTGACGTTAGATAACGATACTTTTGAAAACACCAGAAAATCAAGGTTTTTCGAGCGATGGACAAGCAGGGTATTGTACTAAAAACTGAATACGACGCAAAAGCGGCGTTTCCCACTCCCTACATGGGAGAACAGGAACGCCGCTTTTTTCATGCCCTTTGTTACGCAGTAGGGGCAGAAAAAGCCTTGCTACAAGCGGCTTTCCGGGCGCGTATCTGACGCGGCAAGGGATTTATACCTTATCCCCCGAAACCGCGCTTCTACTGCGTAACAAATCCACAGCAAAAGGAGTGATTTACTATGGCAGTTTTCCGGGTGGAACGAAACAAGGGCTACACCGTAATGAGCAACCACCACCTACGCAACAAGGAGCTATCCCTAAAGGCAAAGGGGCTTTTGTCGCAAATGCTGTCACTCCCCGACGATTGGGACTACACCTTGAAAGGCTTATCCTTTATCAACCGGGAGAAGATAGACGCTATCCGCGAAGCCATACGGGAGCTTGAACGCGCCGGGTATATCGTCCGTTCAAGGGAGCGCGACGAGAAAGGACGCTTGCGGGGCGCGGACTATGTGATATTCGAGCAGCCGCAGCCGCCTACGCCGGATTTACCTACATTGGAAAATCCAACATTGGATAATCCAACACAGGGAAAACCAACATTGGAAAAACCTACGTTGGAAAATCCAACGCAATTAAATAAAGATATGCCTTAATTTTGTTGTAGTATTATATGTATAAATGCAGGTCAATGCTCATGTTGAGAATTAACCTGCATTTTTTTGCGCAAAAGGAGAAATATTATGCTTGAAAAATATTGGATAAAATGTCCAATTTGTAACGGAAAGACGAGGGTTCAAGTATTTTATAATACGGTATTAAGAAATTTTCCTCTTT